>ERZ1034920.985-NODE-985-length-19602-cov-4.916918_pt1 | contig 19602 bp, 15 predicted proteins | sample MGYA00520688_ERZ1034920 | MGnify/ENA primary metagenome ERZ1034920 (study PRJEB33766, sample SAMN09781785) | gut metagenome | biome: gut microbiome | host: Homo sapiens | place: Madagascar | study: EMG produced TPA metagenomics assembly of the PRJNA485056 data set...
TTAATCAATAGCACTCAGGAACGCGGGCTGCACGTCGGCGACGATGCTATGCTTAAGCTCAACTGTCTTGAGGAGCATGTGCCTATGTCTACGTTTTTAAATGAGGGTCCGATCTTTGGCCTGTCCGCAGCCGTCGCCTGGGGCTTTCGCTCGGCGTCAATATTATGACGCACTGTGTGCGCGCACAAACCTACACGTTGTGCAGGGCGGATGTTGTACGCATCGCCATATAAAGCGACCGGACCGCGCCCGCGATCCGGTCGCTTGGCACGTTATGGCAGTTCTCGCACAAAGATTGGAGCGTCACCGCGGTGGCGCAGCTCGCTGCCTAACGCCTCTTACAGGGGATGGGGCGAGGCGGCGTGCGGGGCTTGTCGGCACCCGCCCGGATGATCGCACCCTCCTCGCAGGCGGCGACGCACGCACCGCACTTGGTGCAGGCCTTCTGGTCGATGACGTGCACGAAGCGGTTCTTGCCGAGAATCGCCTCCTCCTCGCAGACGTCCGCGCATTCGCCGCAGCCCACGCACTTGTCGGGCAGGATGTGGAAGGTCATGAAAGCGTCGCACTCGCCGGCGTCGCAGGCTTTGCGGCTGTAGTGACGCTCGATCTCGGTACCGAACAGCTCGATCGCGCTCTTGGCCGCGCGGGCCAAAGCCGGCCCTTGCTCGCACAGGCTCTGGGCCTCCATCACGGGGGCCAGGTCGCGCACGAGCTCGACGTCGCCGCTGCGGCCACGGCCGTTGCAGACATCGGTGAGGATGGCGGTGATTTGATGGCCTCCCTCGTAACCGTACACGCAGCGCCCGCAGCACTCGCGACGGTTGGCCTCGCACACCTCGCGCAGAGCGCGGGCCATGCAGTTCTTGGCCCCGTAGACGCGCACGTAGTCGCTGGCAAGCTCCACCTGGGCGTCACCGTCGGCGGCGCAGACAAGCGTGCCGGCGGGGTATCCCACGTAGACGGCCTTGGCCTCCTCGGCGCCCGCTGCGGCGACGAGCTGAGCGACCGTGGTCGTGGCGTCAAGGCAGACGGGCTCGGAGGCACCCTCCGGCCAGACCCAGCGCGAGCCCTCCTCGGAGAGGAGCGCCCCGCCTTCGATCACGGAGTCGGCGCCCTCGCCATTGGCGCAGGATGGGATTGGCTTCTCGCCGGAGAGGACCTTGGCGGCAGCGGACGGGTTGGCGTAGACGAAGCCCAGCTCGGGGTTGCACTCCACCACGCGGACGGAGTCGCCCAGGGCGTCGGACAGACGTGCCGCGAGCTCGTGGCCGGCCGGAAGAAGCACGGCCTCGGCGCCGGTGGCGGCGATCTTCTTGGCGGAGGCGTCAAAGTCCCTGGCCAGGAGCCAGAGCGCGACGGGGGCCTGCCTGTGGGCAGGCATGAGGTTGACGACGGTCATGGTTCTGGGCTCCTTTCCTAGTACTCATTCCAGAGGCGCGGGGAGGTGAGGGTGAGGCGCAGGTCGCACTGTAGGCAGCGGCTGGCCTCGCAGGTGGCCTCCTGCTCGGTGTAGGGGCACTCGAAGACGTCGAAGTCGTGCTTGCGCTCCTCGGCGTCGCGGAACTGCGGCTCCACGGCCTCGCCGTAGAAGCCCTCCGGCGCGCGGCCGATGTGCTGGCAGGGGGCCTCGTGCTCGGTGAGCTCGCCCTCGATGTCGCCGTCGCCGCCCAAGGCGCGGTCGATGGCGCTGGCGCACGCGCGGCCCGCGGCGATGGCGGCGATGACGGACTTGGTGCCGGTCACGCAGTCGCCGGCGGCCCAGACGCCCTCGACGCTGGTCTTGCCCTCGGCGTCGGCCACGATGTATGGGCCGTGGGTGAGCTCGAAGCCCATGTCCGCGGTGCCCTCGGGCTTCTGGCCCACGGCAAAGATGACGCGGTCGACGTCGATGGTCATCTCGCCGCCGTCGAGAAGCTCGGTCACGGCACGGTGGTTCTCGTCAAAGTAGAAGCGCTCGATCTTGTGGATGGTCATGGAGCCGACCTTGCCGGAGCCCTCGGCGCTCTCGTTGATGCTCGTGAAGGCGTAGGCGTCGTGCAGGACCACGCCCTCCTCTGCGGCCTCGGCGCGCTCCTCGGGAGTGGAGGTCATGACGGCCTCGGCCTCCAGGCAGGCCATGTCCACGGAGGTGGCGCCCAGGCGCACGGCGGTGCGGGCGCAGTCGTAGGCCACGTTGCCGCCGCCCAGGACCATGACGCGCAGGCCCGTGAGGTCCTCGGCCTCGCCCTTGCGGGCGGCCTTCAGGAAGTCGGTGTTGCGGACGACGCCCTCGAGGTCGTGGCCGGCCATGGGCAGCACGGTGCCGTCGTGGGTGCCGATAGTCACCAGCACGGCGTCGAAGCCCTCGGAGAGAAGCGCCTTGGGGTCGGCGACGCGGGTCCCACAGGCAAGCTCGATGCGCGGCTCGGGATCGCTGGCCTGGGAGATCTCCAGGATGGTGGCAACCTCGGCGTCGACGGTCTCGTCGGGCAGGCGGTAGGCGGGGATGCCGTAGCGCATCTGGCCGCCGACCTTCTCGTTTGCCTCGAAGACCTTGACCTGGTGGCCCTTCTCGGCACAATAGAGGGCGGCGGTGAGACCGGCGGGTCCGGCGCCCACGACGGCCACGCGCTTGCCGGTGAGAGGCTCGTGGCGGACGTTGGCCTTCCAGGTGCCCTCGTCGTGGACGGCGGCGGCGCGCTTCAGGCGGCAGACGGAGACCGGCGTGCCGTTGAGGCCGTTGCGCTTGCAGGCGCCCTGGCAGTTGTGGACGCAGATGTCGCCCAGGCTCTCGGGGAAGGGCACCTTCTCGCGGACGACGGCCGCGGCCTGGGTGTACTCGCCGTTGCGGATGTGGCGCAGGTAGCGCGGGATGTCTACGTGCGCGGGGCAGCCGGAGCGGCAGGGGACCACGTTGTCGGCGTAGGACTTGTTCTCGTCAAGCATGTTGAGGGTGTCCACGATGGAGCCCGTCGGGCACACCTCGATGCAGGCTCCGCAGAAGCGGCAGCCGGCCTGCTGAAGGCTCACGCTGCCGTCGGTGCCGATGCGGATGCCCTCCTCGGTGTGCTGGTAGTCGAGCACGCCGACGCCGCGCAGCTCGCGGCAGGCGCGCACGCAGCGGCCGCAGCGGATGCAGCGGGTGAACATGTGAGTGATGAGCGGGTTCTTGTCGTCGGTGGCAACCGGGCGGCTCTTGACGCGCCAACGGGTGGGAGACACGCCCATGTACTGGTACATGGACTGCAGCTCGCACTTGCCGTACTTGGGGCAGCCGGTGCAGTCGGTGGGGTGCGTGGCCAGGATGAGCTCCATGGCCATCTTGCGCACGCGCTCGGCGGCCTCGCCGGTGGTGCTCACCACCATTCCCTCGGCCACGGGCGTCTTGCAGGCGCAGACCGGGCCGTCGGTGCCCTCGACCTCGACCATGCACAGGCGGCAGCCGCCCACGGCCTCAAGGTCGGGGTGCTTGCACAGGTGCGGGATGTAGATGCCGGCGTCAAGGGCGGCCTCAAGGACGTTTTGTCCCTCGGCGGCCTCGACCTCGGTCCCGTTGATAGAAAGCTTCATGCGTTTCCCCTCGAAACGTATTCCAACGTGCCAAAAGAGGCGCCCGGGAAACCCCTCCCCCGGGCGCCTCAAGAAAGGCAGGTCACGCGGCGAGAAGATCTTCTCGCCAGCGCTGGTCAGGCCACTTCAGGCCTAGGACCACTCCTCGTCGCCCGCGTCCTCGAAGCAGGAGGCAGCCGCGTTCTCGCCGGCGATGCGGCCGGAGTTGAGGCAGAAGCCCATGGTGTTGCCCGGGATGCAGTAGTTGTAGGAGTCGCCGTAGATGGTGCAGGCGTCGGTGCCCACGCAGTAGAGGCCGGGGATGACCTCGTAGTCGTCGGTCATGACCTCCATCTTGTGGTTGATGAGCACGCCGCCCAGGGTGCCGTAGGCGCCGCAGTACTGCTTGCAGCAGTAGAAGGGGCCCTTCTCCAGCGGGCGCATGAACTCGCGCTCCTTCTCGAAGATGTCGTCCCAGCCGTTGTCGCACATCTCGTTGTACTCGTCGACGTTGGCGAGGAGCCCCTCGACGTCGATGCCGGCCTTCTCGGCGAGCTCCTCGAGGGTGTCGGCCTGGCAGATGGCGGGGTAGCCGGCCTCCAGGTCACGGTTCCACTGCTCCTCGAAGCCCTCGTAGAGGTCGTGCGGGTGGACGTGGGAGACGATGTCCGGGCCGTCCTTCTTCCAGTGCTTGAGCATGCGGGAGTCGAAGATGGCGTAGGCGACCTTGCCGGGCAGGTGGTTGATGGCGTTGCCGACGAAGGTGGTGTTGTAGATCTCGTCCTCGGGCATGAAGCGCTCACCGAGGCGGTTGCACCAGTAGCAGGGCTGGCGGAAGGCGCCCTCGACGTAGAAGTGGTTCATGTTGTCGGGGATCTGGTACATGAGCTCCATGGTGACGGGGGTGTGGCCCGCGCCGGCCTCGTGGCACATGTTGATGCCGTCGCCGTCCATGCCGGGGATGGCAAAGCTGAAGAGGTCGCGGCCCCACTCGAAGCCGAGCTTCTCCTTGATGAGCTTGGCATTGTGGCCAAAGCCACCGGTGGCGACGATGACGGACTTGCAGGAGATCTGGTACTCCTCGCCGTCCTTGTCCTTGGCGGTGACGCCGCAGACGGCGCCGTCCTCGCCCTTGACCAGGCCGGTGGCGGGGCACTCGAGCATGAACTCGACGCCCAGCTCCTGGGCGCGCTCGGTCATGCGCTTGGTCATCGTGGTGGCAGCGCGCGGGCCGGGCTCGGAGCCGTCCTCGGGCTGGACGACGTGCCAGGTGTACTCGCCGTCGGAGTAGCCGCGGGTGCGCTCGCGGGCGCGGAAGGCGGGACGCACGGAGTTGAAGACCACGCCCATGTCCTGCAGCCAGGCGATGGTGTCGCCGGACTTGAAGTAGTAGTCGCGGACCAGGCGGGCGTCCACCTGGTAGTGCGTGTAGAACATGTGGCGACGGAAGAGCTCGCCGGGGGTGACCTCGATCATGGAGCCCTTCTGGACCGGGGAGCCGGCCGCGGCCGGGCCCATGCCCATGTTGGCGGCGCCACCGGTGTTGGACGCCTTCTCCAGGGTGATGACGCGGGCGCCGCCCTCGGCGGCAGCCACGGACGCGGCCAGGCCGGAGAGGCCAGCGGCAACGACGACGACGTCAGTCTCAAGCTGCTTCATGCGAATCCTCCTTGTTAGATGCGCTTCTCGCAACCAAACTTCAATCTGAAGACACGAGTACACCTTCGCGCTTGGCGGCCCTCCGTTCCATGTGCGCGCGCACCGACCTCGCGGGCGCGCGCGGGTGGGCTTTGTGCAATCAGACATGGAGCGGGCGAGAAGCCCGTGAGCACCCGGAGGCGATGGGACAAAAACGGCCCCGGCCGCACAGGGGCGGTCGGGGCTGGCATGGCCTTGCGTGACCTCGAAGCTCTTGCCTAGCGCTCGGGGGTGGTGGCGGAGATGGCCTCCTTGTAGAAGTTGACGCGGTCCTTGTAGGCCTGGGTCTTCTTCATCTCGGCGAGCTTGCCCTCGTTCTCCTGGATGTCCTTGCCGTGGATCTCCTTGCCGGAGATGATGTCGTGGGCCTTGTGCAGGTCCTCGTCCTTGTAGGTGACGTGGACGCCGTTCTCGTCGACGGACAGCTCGCCCTCGAGGCCGCAGACGCAGCAGATGGCGCGGTTCTCGCCGGGAACCATATAGAAGTCGTTGCAGTTGCAGTGCGGGCAGATGCCCTTCTCGCCCTGGTACTCAACGCCCTCGTAGGGCTGCTTGCCGGAGGCGCAGTTCTCCTGGATCTGCTTGGCGGCGGCGGCCAGGTTCTGGCCGATCTTGGTGGCACGGTCGATGAGGGCGTCGTCCATCAGGGCCGTCTTGGACCAGGGCACCCACTCGTTGTCGATGACCTTCCAGCTGGGGGTCATGGCCTGGAGCTGGTGCTCGGACTGGACGTGCGTGCCCCAGTCGGAGCCGCCGATGCCGATGTAGGAGACGGCCTTGGGGCTCATGATGGCCGGGTCGGGGACCACGACGCCCTGGGCGGCAGGACCACCCTCGGCGAGGCGACCCTTGGCGATCTGCGTGGAGATGAAGTTGTTGCCGGTGTCCATGCGGGGTCCGAAGCGGTCCATGATGGTGTGGAAGAGGCCGGAGGCGCCGGTCTCGAAGATCGGGTCGACCATGACGACGCCGTCGGCACGGAACATCTCGAAGGCGAGCCAGTCAAAGTCGTCCTTGTGGATGCACATGTTCTTGGTGCCGCTCATGAGCATCTTGACGCAGGTGATGCAGCCGGTGCAGTGCTTGATGTCGAGGTCCATCGCGCGGATGAACTCGACCTCGCAGCCAGCCTCCTTGGCGGCCAGAAGCACAGCCTTGCAGATGGTGTCGTTGTTGCCGTTCTTGGTGCCAAACGAGACGCCCACGATCTTGGTCATGGCGACCCCTTTCCTCTCCGTGCACAAACGGTGTGCGGCGCACCTCCCAGGGCGGGCCGCCTTTTCACGGAAAAGCGTAGGGCCAAAGCCGTTATGCAAACGCATAGAGAACCGGGGCAAGCCGAGACGGGCCGTTGTGCTGGATGACAACGGGCGATGCGGATGGGCCGGTTGGGGGCCGGCGGATGAAATGAGAAAGAGGGACTGTCCCTTTTTCTCACAGCCCGTCAGCTTCCGAGGCCCTCCAGGATGGACGTGGAGAAGGACGTGGCCAGGCGGTCGTCGCCGTCCTTGAGGTCGATGAAGAAGAGCTCGCGGACCTTGTTCACGCGGTAGAAGTACGTGTTGCGGTGGACGCTCAGGGCGCTTGCCGCGTCGGCGGGGCTGCCGGGGAAGCGAACGGACATGACGGTAGTCTTGAGGTAGTCGGTGCCGTGCTCGCGGTCGTAGTCGGCCATGGCCACCACGCGCTTGTCGAGCATGCGCTCCAGGCGGTCGGAGCGCTCCGGGGCGCAGGCCAGAACGGCGAAGCGGTTCTCCCAGAAGTAGACCACGCGGCCCGCGACGCGCTTGGCGCAGGCCTGGGCGAGGTCGGTGGCCTGGGCGAGCCGGCCAGGGGCCTGGGTGAGGTCGCGCAGGGGCTCGGCCACGAAGGCGCGCAGGTCGTTGTTCTCGAGCGCGCTCGCGAGCTGGGTGTTTCCCGAGAGCCTGCGGGCGGCGCGGGCGTAGTCGTCGTAGCCCACGCACTCGTTCCTGCCGATGGGCGCCAGCACCACCAGGCAGTCCTCGCGGGCGCACCACAGGCAGTCGCGGAAGGCGCGCGCCACGATGCCGCCGACCCGGCCGTAGTAGTCCTTGCCCGCGCCGCGCTGGCCGACGACGGCCATCATGGCGTACGAGACGTCCAGCGGAAGCCCCGTCAGGGCGAGCTGCGCGCGCATGGTGGGCTCGTTGGCAAAGGAGCCGGCCACGAGGTCCTCCAGGACCGACGAGCCAAACCCCACGCGCTCCCCCGCCGCGCCCAGCCGGTCGATCATGATGCCGGCAAGCTGGCCCGCGTAGTCAACGAGCTCCAGGTCAAAGCCGGTGATGGGGCGCTCTGCCTCCATGACGTCGTAGCGCCCCATCTCCAGGTGGTGGTAGTAGATGATGGAGGTCACCCAGTGCCTGCCGTAGCGCGACGTGCCCGAGAGCAGGGAGTGCCGGGCGTGCCGGACGGCCTCGATCATGCCGTCCGCCTCGAGCTCGGAGTTCACGCCCTCGGACACGTAGCCGCAGGAGAGGACCTCCTGCACGTCGGGGGCGTCGGCGGGAAACTCGCCGGCGGTGGCAAGCAGCCGCATGTCGGCGTTGGTGATGATGACGGGGTTTCCCAGCACGGCCGAGGAGCGCCGCGCGAACTGCGCCAGGTCGTAGGAGGCGAGGAAGGCCTCGAACATCTTCTCGCGCCTGACCTCGAGGATGGCCGCGCCGGCGGGAAGGTCCAGGAAGGTGGCGCGGAAGTCCCCGTAGGAGTAGGGGTGGCTCACCACCACGGCGTCCGCCGAGCACGAGAAGCCCTCGGGGAGCCCTTCCTGGGTGTGGACGAGAAGGACCTGCCCCTCGCCAGCCTTGACGTGCTCCTCAAGGTAGCTCTCGAGGCTGCACAGGCGCAGGAGCTTTGCCTCCGGCGGGACGTTCTTCTCGTACTCGGGCACGGCGATGACGTCCTCGTCCAGAAGCTCGTCTCTGCCGACGCAGAGCGGCGTGCAGCGCAGCTCGTTAAGGACGGTCCTCAGCTTCATGTCAAATCCCCCCAGGCATCTTTTGGAACCATCATAACGCGCGCGTTCCTCCTTTTGCCAAGGGAAGCCCCCGCCGGCCCTTGTACGGCGTACCACGCGCGCACGGACGAACGGCGAAAAGTTTGTCATCCAGTCCAATGACCTTCTCGCCCCAAAAACGGACACTCATCCATGACCAGGACGCGGCCCCGAGGGGTGCGTCAAGAACATCCGAGAGGAGAGCGCATGGCTGAGAGGCAGCCGGGCATCACCAAGAAGATGACCTTCGGCGGCGAGGAGTTCGAGGTCCCCTTCGCCAAGGGCAACCCGGGCAAGTCCCGCGAGGAGCTGGACGAGATCAAGCGCAAGCTGCAGGAGGACCCCGACGCCGGCGACGGTGAGATGGTGGCCACCATGGGCTTCTGCGCCAAGTACAACCCCCACACCTACATGACCGAGATTCCGGGCGTCATGTGCGAGCGCGACGTGGCCTGCGTCCTTCGTGACGGCACCACCATCTACGCCGACATCTACCGCCCCGCCAACACGACGGAGAAGGTGCCCGTCATCTGCGTCTTTGCCCCCTTCGGCAAGAACCCCTCCGAGGGCATGGACTCCTGGCAGCTCATGGGCGTGCCGCCCAAGACGGTCTCCCAGTACGCCAAGTTCGAGGCCCCCGACCCCGGCTACTGGTGTCACTACGGCTACGCCGTGGCCAACGTGGACCCGCGCGGCGTCGGCAACTCCGAGGGCGACGTCTACCTCTGGGGCTCCCAGGACGCCCAGGACGGCTATGACTTCATCGAGTGGGTGACGACCCAGGAGTGGTGCAACGGCCGCGCCACCATGATCGGCAACTCCGGCGTCTGCATGGCCCACTGGCGCATCGCCGCCACCAGGCCTCCCCACCTCGCCTGCCTCGCCGCCTGGGAGGGCCAGGGCGACCTCTACCGCGAGTCCTACTTCTGCGGCGGCATCCCCAACCCCGACTACGAGACCCACATCATCCAGGCCCTCGCCGTCAACAACTACATCGAGGACACCCCGGCGATGGTGGCCAAGTACCCGCTCATGAACGCGTACTACAAGGACAAGATCGTCGACTGGAACAAGATCCGCATCCCCACGTACGTCACCGCCGGCTGGGTCCACCACCACCTGCGCGGCGCCTTCGAGGGCTTCCGCCGCATCCGCACCCCCAAAAAGTGGATGCGCGCCCACCGCGACTTCGAGTGGCCCGACAGCTACAAGCCCGAGAACCTCGACGACATCCGCCGCTTCTTCGACCGCTACTGCAAGGAGATCCACAACGGCTGGGAGATGACCCCGCGCGTCCGCCTGGACGTCATGGACGGCTATGACTACGACTACGCCAGCCGTCGCGCCGAGGAGACCTTCCCGCTCAAGCGCACCGAGTACAAGAAGCTGTACCTGGACGCCGAGAACCACGCGGCCGGCTTCGAGGAGTACGCCAACGAGTCCGAGGTCACCTACGACCCCAAGACCGAGACCACGACGTTCACCTACCAGTTCACCGAGGACACCGAGATCACCGGCTACATGAAGCTGCACCTCAACGTCGAGTGCCGCGGCTACGACAACATGGACCTCTTCCCCTGGGTCATCAAGCTGGACAAGGACGGCAACTACGTGCCCATCCGCGTCATGGGCGCCCCCTTCCGCGGCGCGTGGGGGTTCCTCCGCTGCAGCCACCGCGACCTCGACCCCAAGTATGCCAGCGACTTCCAGCCCGTGCACTCCCACGAGAAGGAGGAGCGCATGCAGCCGGGCGAGATCGTCCCGGTGGACGTGGAGATGTACCCGCACTCCCGCTTCTGGCACAAGGGCGAGAAGCTCCAGGTCGTCATTGCCGGCCGCTTCATCAAGACCGAGTGGTTCCACGACAACGACATGAACCACGCCACCGACAACGGCGACGGCATCCACGTCATCCACACCGGCGGCGAGCACCAGTCCTACCTGCAGATTCCCGTCGTTCCCCCCAAGTACCAGGTGGGCGACTACATCTGGCACGGCGACGAGAACAAGTAGTTCCACCAGCCATTGCAAGGCCCGTGCCGTTGGGACCGTCCCCAACGGCACAGCCGCGAGAAGAACGAGCAAAGGAGCATTGACATGAACGATTTCCAGGAAGAGGTCGTCGAGATCCTCAAGAACAAGGCCGCCGACATCTTTGGCGTCGACCCCTCCACCCTCTCCAAGGCCACCAGCTTCGTCGAGGACCTGCACTGCAAGTCCGTCAACATCGTGCAGTTTGCCTCTGCCCTCGAGGACGAGTACGAGGTCGAGGTCCCCTACATGCAGCTGAACAAGTGCGCCACCTTCGCCGACGCCGCCAAGTTCGTGGACGACGCCCTCTCCATGTAGTTGCCCCAGGGCCCGCAACCAGGCACTTCTCGCCTGACTGCGGGCCCTCTTTCTATAGAAAGGACCCAACAGATGAACCTCATCCAGAAGCTCACCGAGGAGGCCAAGGCCGCCCCCGCCCGCCGCGTGGCAATGCCCGAGTGCGAGGCCGTCAAGACCCTGCAGGCCGCCCGCCGCGTGGCCGACGACGGCATCGGCACGCCGGTGCTGGTCTCCCCCGCCGACGTCATCTCCGCCACCGCCGAGGAGGCCGGCGTCTCTCTGGAGGGCATGGAGGTCGTGGACACCACCGACGCCGACGCCCTCGAGGAGCGCGCCGCCCGCTTCATGGCCGCGGGCCAGCGCATGCTGAGCGACAAGGGCATCCGCCGCAAGATGAAGATGCCCATGTGGTACGCCATGGTCATGGAGGAGCTCGGCGAGGTCGACTGCACCTTCTGCGGTCACACCAACACCACCGGCGACGTGCTCATGTGCGCCCAGATGACCATCGGCCTGGCCGAGGGCGTGGACGTGCCCTCCATCCTGGCCCTGGTTGACACCCCGGGCTTCGAGGGCCCCGAGGGCAGCGTCATCTGCTTCACCGACTGCGGCCTCAACCCCGAGCCCAATGCCTCCGAGCTTGCCTCCATTGCCATCAGCGCCGCCGACGGCGTGCGCTCCATCATGGGCTGGGAGCCGCGCGTGGGCTTCCTGTCCTTCTCCACCGACGGCTCCGGCGCCGGACAGAGCGTCGATCGCGTGGACGAGGCAATCAAGCTCGTGCACGAGAGGCGCCCCGAGCTGGCCGCCGACGGCGAGTTCCAGCTCGACGCCGCCATCGACCCTGCCGTGGCCGCCAAGAAGGTCGGCCGCGAGTCCGACGTCGCCGGCCGCGCCAACGTGCTGGTCTTCCCAGACCTCAACGCCGCCAACATCGCCGTGAAGCTCATCCAGCGCTTTGCCAAGGGCGCGGCCTACGGCCACACGCTCAACGGCTTCAAGCGCCCCGTGGCCGACTCCAGCCGCGGCGCCACCGTCGAGGAGATCGTGGGCGACATCGCGATGCTCGTCCTCTCCGCAAGATAGGCCGCGCGGTTGACAAAGGGACAGTCCCTTTGTCAACTTCTCGCCCGGATTCGGCACGGCATCACGCACTCCATCAGAAAGGAAATCATGGGATACAAGGTCCTCACGCTCTCCCCCGGCTCCACCTCCACCAAGGTGGCCGTCTTCGACGGCACCGAGGCGCTCTTCCGCCTGAACGTCACCCACCCCGCAGACGAGCTCGCCCGCTTTGACTCCGCCGCGGACCAGTTTGACTACCGCCGTCAGACCATCCTCGACGCCCTTGCCGAGCAGGGCATCAGGCTCGAGGACATCGACGCCTTCAGCGGCTACTGCGGCGCCATGGGCCCCACCGTGGGCGGCATCTTTGCCATCGACGACACCGTGTGCGAGCACGTCATGAACGCCGGCGTCAACCACCCCGCCATCCTGGGCGCCCCGCTGCTGCACGCCTTTGCCCAGGCCACCGGCAAGCCCGCCTACGCCGTCAACCAGCCCGACACCGACGAGCTCGCCGACGTGGCGCGCATCACCGGCTGGCCCGGCGTCTACCGCAAGAGCCACGTCCACTGCCTCAACCAGAAGGAGTGCGCCATCCGCTGCGCCGCCGAGCTGGACATGGGCTACGAGGAGGGCAACTTCATCGTGGCCCACGTGGGCGGCGGCCTCTCCGTGGCCTGCCACGAGCACGGCCGCATGGTGGACACCAACGACGTCCTCGAGGGCGCCGGCCCCTTCGCGCCCAACCGCTCCGGCGACGTGCCGGCCAAGCCCGTCGTGAAGATGGCCTTCTCCGAGGGCGCCAGCAAGAAGCAGATGGACGGCGTCGTGGGCAAGACCGGCGGCCTTCTGGGCCTGCTCGGCACCGATGACGCACGCAGAATCGTAGAGCGCATCGAGAACGGCGACGAGTGGGCGGCCACCGTCTACGACGCCATGGCCTACCAGGTGGCCAAGTACGTGGCCGGCTTTGCCGCCGTCGTCCGCGGCAAGGTGGACGGCATCGTGCTGACCGGCGGAGTCTCCCACGACCCGCGCTTTGTCTCCTACGTGACCGAGCGCGTGGGCTGGATCGCCCCCGTCAAGGTCTACGCCGGCGACTTCGAGATGGACGCGCTCGCCGCGGGCACCATCCGCGCCCTCGACGGCAAGGAGTCCGTCATGACCTACACGGGCGAGCCCAGCTGGAAGGGCTTTGCCTGCGAGGGCGCCCTTCCCGACGTGGAGGGCTAGGCGAGAAGCGCTTCTCGCCAGCAAAAGGTGGCAGAGGCCGACGCAAGTTGACAAAGGGACTGTCCCTTTGTCACGTGACACAAGCGACCCTGCGGGGCCGAGGCCGGATTTGGTGACGCCAGACAGTGCCTCGGCCCCTCTTTGGCACCACACTTGACCTGCAGCGGCACAAGATGCCGTGGAAACTCGCGCACCACCGGAGGAAACCCGTGACCCAAACCCAGACCAAGACCCAGAAGGCAGGCGGCTTCCACTACGCCTACGCCATCGTCGCGGCGTGCGTCGCCATGACGTGCCTGCCCTGCGCGCTCGTGCTCTCCTGCGCCGGCATCTTCTTCACGCCCGTCTCCACGTTCTTTGGCGTGCCCAAGGCCACGTTCACGCTGTACTTCTCCATCGTGAACCTCGCCATGATGGTGACCCTGCCCATCTGGGGCAAGGTCATGTCCAAGACCGACCTGCGCGTCTCGCTCTCCGTGGCCGCGGTGCTGTGCGGCGCCGGCCTTCTGGGCATGAGCGCCTGCCAGGCCATGTGGCAGTTCTACGTCTGCGGCGCCGTCCTGGGCGCCGGCGTGGCCCCCTTCATCTACCTGGCCATCCCCACGCTCATTAACGCCTGGTGCGTCAAGCGCGTCGGCTTCTTCGTGGGCCTGTGCATGGCGTTCACCGGCATCGGCGGCGTGATCTTCAACCCCGTGGGAACCGCCCTCATCAACTCCGGCGCCGAGGGCTGGCGCACGGCCTACCTGGTCTTTGGCGTCATCGTCCTGGTGGGCACCCTGCCCTTCACCCTGCTGGTGGTGCGCAACAAACCCGAGGACAAGGGGCTTCTCCCCTACGGCGCCAACGAGGCCGGCTCCGCGTCCGACGAAAAGGGCGGCGAGGCCGCGGCTCCCGCCAACGCCGGCATGAGCGCTCCCGAGGCCATGAGGACCCCGGCCTTCTTAGCCCTGGCGGCCTTCTGCGGCGTCATCACGCTCAACCAGACCATCTACCAGTTCCTGCCCAGCTACGCGCAGTCCTTCGGCGACTCCCTGCCCGCCGTGGCCGCCGCCTCCGGCGTGGTTGCCAGCGCCGCCATGGCCGGCCAGGCCGTGGGCAAGGTCCTGCTGGGCGCCATCAACGACAAGTCCGTCCACCTGGGCGTCTTCCTGGGCATTGGCGCCGGTGCCGTGGGCGTGACCGTGATGTGGCTCGTGCCCGGCGTGCTGCCGCTGCTGCTTGCGGGCGCCTTCCTCTTTGGCGTGGTCTACGCCATGACCACCGTCCAGACCCCGCTTCTGGTGAGGACCGTCTTCGGCAGCGCCGACTACGCCAACATCTACTCCCGCGTGAGCATGGTGGGCTCCCTCATGGGCACCGTCGCGGCCGTCTTCTGGGGCTTTGTCTGCGACTCCGCCGGCGGCTACCCGCTGATGTTCATCCTGGGCTACGCCTGCATGGCCGTCTGCCTGGTGCTGGCGCTCTTCTCGCTGCGCTGGAAGGCGCGCCGGGAGGCCTAGGCGCCCCGCTCCGCCAGATCAACCCATCGGGCCAACCCCTCACATGCGGCCCGTCCCTCTCCTCGCCCCGGCGCGCCCCCGCACGCCGGGGCACTCTTGTGCGGGGGGCCGTGCACGCTGTCGGAGGGGCGCCACTCACCCCCGCCCCAAAGGCACACAATGGATTAACCGTATTGATTTCTTTATGCCCAGATCTGATATCAATCCCTTTACGCCACGCTAACCAGGCATTTCTCGCCAGCCAGGGACCAGACGGCGAGAAATTCACACGTGAAGCATCAAAGATTCAATACGGACAAGCTCAGCTACGCGCCGCTAGGCGTTGCGACGGCCTCCCCTGCGGGGACGTGCGGGCGGCAGGCCACGCGTGATGACGGCGCGGAAGTCGGGCGAGTCCGGGCTCCAGACGCCGTTGGGCACGAGGTGGATGGTGCCCTCCCAGCCCGGCACGATGCTGTGGTGCCACTCGTGGCCGCGGTCGCCCTCGGCAAAGTCGGCGGCCGCCGCAAAGCCCTCCAGGCTGTCCTTGCCAAACGGCACGCCGTGGTGGCCCGTCCAGAAGGCCGTGAAGTCGAGACCCGCCATCTTGGCGAGCGTCTGCCTCCACGCGTCCAGCGTGAGGCTCTCCGCAAAGCAGAGGCACATCACGGGCGTCACGGCGTCGCCGGAGAGCAGGAGCCCGGCGTCGCGCACCAGGTAGCCCACGCTGCCCACCGTGTGGCCGGCAAGCTCCACCACGTCCACCGTTCGGCCGCCCAGGTCCAGCGCGTCGCCCTCCCCCACGTGGCTCACGCGCGGACGGCCGCCGCGCTCCACGGCGCACTTCTCGCCGTCAGGCACCATGCCCTCCCGGCGGGCCACCTCGGCAAAGAGGCGGGCGCCGCGCTCGGACTCCTCCCAGGCGGCCTCGACGTCGTCTGCGGCAGACATCAGCACCTCGCCTGCGCCAAAGGAGCCGCCCACGTGGTCGCAGTGGCGGTGCGTGAGGACCACCGTGACCGGCAGGCCGCCGGCAAGTTCCGACGCCTGCGCCACCACGTCGCCAAAGCCGGCCATGGCGTCGACCAGCAGAGCGCGCTCGCGTCCGGCCACCACGTAGGCGCGGTTCTCGAAGGGGTCGGTCAGCTGCCAGACGCCCTCGGCGATGGGTCTTGCGGAGATGAGCTTGGCCATGGGTGGTCCTTGTCCTTTCCAGACGAGAAGGGCCCGCCCGCGGTGCGGACGGACCCTGGGGGCACGTTTCTTAGGCTAGCGCGATCGCCCTGGCGAGGACGATACAAATGGGAGCCGCATGTCTCGCCTTTGGAGCGCCTTAGTGCATCTGGGGCTCGGGGTCCTTGCAGATGGCGCGGGCCCACTTCTCGCACTGGGGAGCCCAGAAGAGGGAGACCACGTAGCCGACGATCCAGCACTGCAGGATGGAACTGGCGAAGGCGGCCGGGTAGGCGGCAAGCGGGGCGCCGTTCATGACGCAGGCGTTGACGTAGGTCAGGATGACGCTGTTGAAGGCAACGTAGATGGTGTTGACCACGACGTTGAGGGCGGCGCCGAACTTGAGGCCGTCGGTGGGCTTGAGGCCGCACTTCATGGCAAAGCCGAAGCCGAGCCTCTCGGCGGGGATGAACCAGCCCACGAAGAAGGAGATCACGTAGGACATGCCGATGTTGGCAAGGGACGTGCCCAGAAAGGCGGGCACGAAGGCCTCGGCCGGGACGCCGGCGCCGGAGACGCCGATGTAGCTCGCGGTGAGCGAGATGGCCACGGCGATGGCGATGTTGGTGAGCAGGACCTTCACGAGCTTGGTAGAGTTCTTCATGGGCATGGTGCGAACCTTCCGTTGGAGAGCGAGCTCTTACACGTACAGCTGGGACCTCGCCCGGGCGCGCCCGGGCCTGTAACCCTGGGTCTTCTTAACCCATGTGGACATGTTATGGAGAAGGGGCCGTCCCCTCCATGGAGGACGGCCCCAAATGAACGCACCAAACGGATGGTTGTTTGTACCGCTGCACAGCGGCCGCGGCTACCGGGGTAAGGCTGGGCTTCTCGCCTGCGCAAGGGACGCGGCGGCGGAAAGGTTGACAAAGGGACTGTCCCTTTGTCAACCCTCTCACGCCAAGGTGACGGAGTCCGCGCCGGTGATGCGCAGGTCGCGGGCATAGAAGGCCTTGAGGGCGGCGATGCCGAGGCTGACGTCGCGGGCGCCGGCGGTCTCGAAGCTGGAGTGCATTGCCAGCTGGGGCAGGCCCACGTCCACGCCATGTAGGGACACCTGCGTGTTGGAGAGGTTGCCCAGGGTGCCGCCGCCGGCCATGTCGCTCCTGTTGGCAAAGGTCTGGAACGGCACTCTGGCGTCCTGGAGCACGGCCACCAGCGCCGCGCGGCTGAAGGCGTCCGTGCAGTAGTGCTGGTTGGCGGCCTCCTTGATGACGAGGCCGCGGTTGAGCCAGCAGCGGTTTGCCTCATCGTGCTTCTCGGCGTGGTTGGGGTGGCAGGCGTGGGCGTTGTCGCAGCTCACGAGAATGGAGCCGGCAACGGCGCGCAGGTAGTCCTCGGGCGCCTTGCCCAGGGCGGCGTTGGCGCGCGCGAGGACGTCGTGCAGGAAGGTGGACATGGCGCCCTGCTTGGTGTTGGAGCCCACCTCCTCGTTGTCAAAGCACGCGTAGACGCCCACGTCGTGGGGGTTATCGGCGGCAAGAAACGCCTCCAGGGCCACGTAGGCGCAGCCCAGGTCGTCCAGCTTGGGTGCGCTCACAAACTCCGGGCCGCCGGCCGCCCCGCCCCAGGCAACGGGCTCCTGACGGTTGCAGAGGAAGGCGTCGCGGGCCAGCACCTGCTCGGGCGCAACGCCCAGCTCGTCGGCGACCATGCGGTCAAAGGCGCCCTCGCCGAGGTCTCCCGCCGAGAAGAGCGCGCAGAGGTCAACGGCTCGGTTGAGCTCGGGGTTGCGGCCACCCTCGCGGTTGAGGTGGATGGCCACGCTCGGGATGATGGCCACGTCGCGATCCGTGGCAAACAGGCGGCTCTCCACGCGGTCGCCCTCGCGCACGAGGGCGCGCCCGGCCACGCTGAGCGGGCGGTCCAGCCAGGTGTGGTCAATCATGCCGCCGTAGGCCTCCACGTCAAGGCGCAGGTAGTCGCCCGGGCCGGCCAGCTCGGGCACCGCCTTGACCTTGAAGCAGGGAGAGTCACCGTGGGCGGCGGCCAGCTGGAAGTGGTAGGAGTCAAGGTCTGCGCCCACCTTGAGCGCTATGACGCTGGAGTTGTTGCGGCTGGTGTAGTAGCGGCCGCCCGGCTCCATGCGCCAGGCCTCGCCCTCGGGAAGGTAGGTGAAGCCGGCCTCGTCGAGCCTACGGCTGATGGCGGCGGCAGTGTGGAACATGGAAGGGCATGCGCGGACGAAGTCCAAAAGGCCCTGGGCTGCGCTCTGGTCTGTCATGTGGTGCCTCCTTGGCGGTTGGTTTGCACCCGCCCAGACTAGCACCAAGCGGCGAGAAGGACGCGCTTCTCGCCGAATCGGCCACGGCTGGCGCCGGAGCCGGGACTACTCCAGCATGTTGCGCTCGGAGAACTCCGCAAGCACGGTGGCCAGCATGAGGTCGACGTCGTCCAGGCCCAGGTGGCGCTCGGACTCGCCGGCGGCAAGCGTGCCGCGGCGACGGGCCCAGTTCTCCAGCGACGCCGGACGGGAATCGCGCGGGAGGGTGCGGACCTCGGGGTCAATGCGGCGGCAGATGTCGCGCGTGTCTATGGGCAGCACGCGGCCGGCGCGGCGGGCCTCGGCGTAGCCGTCGACGTGCAGCATGAACCAGGAGTCCTCAAAGGCGGCGTTGTGGGCCATGTACGGGTAGGCGCACATGGCGGTAAGGATCGCCTTCTGGATGGCCTTGTTCTCGCGGAAGGGCTGCCTGCCCTCCACGTCGGACCACTGGATCTTGTGGATGTCCGCCAGCGGCACGCCCTTCTGCTCGTACATCTGCGGCAGGCCGAAGTAGGCCGCGTGCGCGTCGTGCGGCTTGGCGTCGGGCTCGATGGTCATGAACTCGAGGCCCACGTTGATGATGTAGCCGCGGGCCGGGTCCCGGTCGGTGGTCTCGATGTCTATGCCCATGACCATGCCGGAGACAGGTGCGTCCACGTAGGCCACGTTGAGGTCGGCGGCGCCCTGGCCGGCAAGGGCCGCGACCTGCTCGACGGGGCGGTGCTGCAGCGTGGCGCAGGCCCGCACGAGGTCCGCCTCGGAGAGCTTGCGCGCCAGGTTGGGGCTGCTGGCGTCGCGCAGGCGCCCTATGCCGTAGCGGTCGCAGACGTCGCGGTTGCGGTCCGCCAGGGACATGATGAGGTCGTAGCCAAAGGGCTCATGGCCGGGCTCGGCAGACGACCAGGCGTCGCGCAGGACGGCCAGGGCCTCCTCGTTCTTGGAGCGCTCCGCGGCGAGCGAGGCGTCGTCGGCGAGAAACCCCGGGAAGACGAAGGCGCTCGCACACTCTATTGCCTGGCTCAGATCCATGTGGCAGCTCTCTGTAGAAGTTGGCGGTGGCCCTCAACCCTACCAGAACGCCCCCTCAAATTGGGGACGTGTTCGTTTTTGCGCAAATTGGGGACAGGTTGGTCGGCCAGGCGCCTTCGGGTGGCGAGAAGCCCTACGCGCAGAAGACGCGGCCCTCGCGGCGGGCCGGCGGCTCGGGCTTCTGGCCCTCCCAGAAGCCGACGGCGCAGTGGCCGATACCCTCGTAGTCGCCCTCGACGCCCAGCTGGGCGAGGATGGCGCGGCCCTCCTCGGAGTCAAAGACCTCGCGGGCGCGGTGAATCCAGATGCTGCCCAGGCCCAGGGAGTCAGCGGCCAGCAGCATGTTGCCCATGGCAAGGGAGCCGTCGTAGACGTGGGTGGGCACGTCTCGCGCGGCCAGCACCACCAGCACGGCGGGCGCGCCATAGAAGGGGTCGGTGCCCTCGGGGGCGCCCATGACCTGAGCGTTCAGGGCAGAGAGGCGGTCGCGCAGCGCGTGGTCGGTGACCTTGAGGATGATGGCACTCTGGCGCCCCATGCCGCTCGCGGCGTACAGGCCCGCCTCGACGACTGCGTCCAGCTGCTCCTCGGAGGGCATCTCGGCCTTGAACGAGCGGCAGCTCCTGCGCTCGACCATGGCATCGATGACCTCGTTGACGGCCCTTCCGACCTTGCTGTCCATAAAACGCCCCCTCCAACGGCAAACCTTCCGCCCG
>ERZ1034920.988-NODE-988-length-19575-cov-59.439703_pt1 | contig 19575 bp, 21 predicted proteins | sample MGYA00520688_ERZ1034920 | MGnify/ENA primary metagenome ERZ1034920 (study PRJEB33766, sample SAMN09781785) | gut metagenome | biome: gut microbiome | host: Homo sapiens | place: Madagascar | study: EMG produced TPA metagenomics assembly of the PRJNA485056 data...
AAACACATTTTATTAATTAACCATAAATGTGTCTATCTATATCAGTATAAGTCAACCTTTGTCATAATCTCTATCATCCCATTCTTTCATAAGGAAATGAAAATGATACATAGGTGATAATTTTATAACAGAGACAGGCTTGCCTAATTCCTTTGCATAGTTTATTGCATATGAGCAGAGTGTTGTGATACTATTCTCTTTATCGTCACAATATACAAGAAGTTTGTCTGCTTCTTCTACAATTTCTTTATACCATAATGTTTCGGGGAAATGTTTGCTGCTATAAAAATACATTATTTTTACTGGAATGTTTCTTTCTTTAGCTCATTTTTGTAATGGGGAAAATACCCAACCTTCATCGTTTCCCGAAACATCACCATCCAATATCAATAAATCTGAAGGTGATAATTTCAGTTCATAATCAGGTTGGATAATACCTGTTGTCTTTCCTATAACTGCTAACTTCATCTTTCAATATACACAATTCTACTCAACGCACATGTAACATGAATCATATTTTAGAATTCTTCTTTAACATAGTTATAAGGTCCATATATAATTCTCACTGCATAAGGGTTGCCATATATCTTAACCAAGCTACTCTCATACTTTATAATATCTGTATGAACCCCTGTTCCGTATTTGGCGAAATCAAGCGTTGTCCAACGGCCATCCCACAAAGGAGACATACCTCCACCATGAGTTGGGTATCCGTTTGAATCTTTGTCTGCAAATAGAGTGTACTTGCTTAGGATGTTGTCTGCAATATTCTTTTCTTTTTCAATTGCATCATCCAAACTACTTGCATTTGTTATGAAGATGCAAGCATTAAGATAGCTGTCAAGTCCATCTGATTGAAATAAAAAGTGTACAGCAGCAAAATCACGTCCTGCATACTTGACATTCATGAATGATAATGTTGTTGAAGATGGATTGTACTCTGGACTTCCAAATTTGTTCCTAAGCATCGTCTCCGCTTTATCATGCGAAATGCCGAAAGGAATGCCACCTATTGTTTTTACTTGCTCTTTTAATAATTTATCAGCAATAGGCTGGTAAAGAGAATCCATGAGGGCTTTCTCTTCCGTTGTTGCAAAGCGATATTCTCTTTGCTTCTTTTCAAGTTCACTTTCTTGCGCAAATGTCCCTAAGGTCACGATAAGCAAGAAAAATAAAATAATTGTCCGTCTCATATTTCTATATCTTTAATTTATACCAGTAATTTGCGTTTACAATAACATCTTCATTTATTTCGATTAAGGCTCTTGGCAGACTTCTTGCAGAATAGATGACCTCCATAAAAGTGTCATTAATGAAGAAATTACCAAATAGGCTATCGCAATATTTACAACCGAAAGATGTATAAGCCTCTTTAACCGTCCTGCTATATCTTGCTTTAATCTCTCCAAGAATAATATTCATTTCTGGGTGTTCTTGTATAAACTTTCTTATTCCTTTTATGAGTGAAGGGTTGAAACAGTCTATTCTACCTTCCATTTCAATGCCATCCTCAGAGATTGTTTTGTAAACAAAGTATGCATCATTTGTTCTGCCACACTTCCAACAGTCGATTTTATAAAAGCGCACATCCACATATTTTATTTTTGTAGTTTCTGCGTATCTGATTCTTCCTCGTATTAGAGAAGAAACGAAATCAGATAATAAAAGAGTTGTTTTCTCTTCCCAAACTTCACTCAAAAGTATTTGTGCTTCTTCGCTACCATCTTCTATCGGAAAACAAGGATAATTGCTTGGAGAAAAACGATTGAATTTTCCAGGAAGTACAAGCCAACATCCACAAACTCGCTCCTTGCGCATTGTAGTATAGAGGTCTTCTATATTACGTGGATTTTTGCAGACATTAAATGCAACTTTATAGTTTTGATAATCTACCATTATATCCGCTTTCCAATTAGCAGTCTTTACCTTTGTCTTGACAGATACCCCCATGTCGTTACAGACAGAAAGGATGCTTCTTATAATATCTTCTTTTTCCATAGATAAACTCCTTTTCCGAAAATCAATGCCATTCCATCTGTTTCGATGGAGTGACACTGAAATTATATTTACTCCAACTCAATAACGCCGTCATCTCCATTTGAAGAAGAACTTCCACTCGATGAAGAATTACCGCTTGAAGAAAAACTAGAGTTGCTTCCACTTGGTGTGCTATTGCTACCAGAATCTACAGCAGAGCTACCCGAAGTAGAAGGAGCGGAAGCCTTTTGTCCAAGCACCTCACGCTTGTAGTGGGTAACTTCCGTATTCACATAGTCAATGAAAGCGGTGTAATCCTTTTCGCTAAAGACGAGGGCAAGGGCATTTACCATCTTTACCAATGCACGATAGGCATCATCACTTGCTGTGCGAGCAGCTTTCAATGCTCCAACTGTCACACCCATTTTCTCATTGGTACGCTGCAAGGTAAGCATTCTTACTCGTTCGTTAGCTTCCTTTAAGTTGGTAACAAAAGCGGTCAAGCCTAACTTTGCAACTTGTGTGGAATACTTGTCTTCAAGGTCGGTGATGAAGTTCACCAAAAGACCTGTCTCTTTGTCGAGTTGGTCAGCGGTGTTAATCTTGTAGTCCTTGATGTGCTGTGCGAGAACCTTTGCTGCCTGTGCCATGTCAGCGATAGGCATAGCAAGGAAAGCTTCAACAGCAGCCTTAAAATTACTGACGAGTTCGGAGGCTTTACCTTTGACGGTAGTGTCTGCCTCGGCACGTGCAAGAATATTACTTACAAACGTGAAATGCGCACCATTTTCATGCGCGGGATGTTGATGTCGTAAATCTCTTTTATGATGTTAAGGATTTAAATTTGACAAATCGTTTTGTGCATCGTTGGATTTCTCCAGTTGCGATTGCTAAGATATAAAAATAAACGAGAAAACGGCAACTTTATTGCGAAAAATTGGCAATCTTACGAGAAAAAGACGGCTTTTGCCTGTTGAAATCTATTTTGCTACTCGTTTTTGGGGATTTTTGGTACAAGAAGTTACAAGGAATAGTAATCAACGTGGGCTTTTATATTTTGTGGACAAAGAAACTTGAATCAATACCTTCAGCGATACCCAAAAGTGAGAATATTTCACAATCAATACCTACTTTTACCAGAAAGCAGTAATTACTTTGCGAATGAAGTAGTACTTACTCCATCAAATAAGTACTACTTACTTTGTAGATGAAGTAATACTTGCCTTGCCAGCAAGAATGTCCAAGATTACAAGATGTTTCATGCGGATTTTCTTTGGAATGTGACCAGCAGTTTTGTCAAAGACCATGCCACCACACAAAGATGGGGATTCATTCCGTATGCTGGTTGCGGTATTATCCATAACGAGGATAACGGCAAGAGTCCGTTCGTGATGAATGGGCTCTTTCTGCTATTGGTTATTTTGTTCTTTCTCCTGTCGCAAGATTTTGTTTAGCCGTGTGATAACTTGCTCTTGTATATAAGCTTTGAACATCGTGTCATCCTTTATGGCAAAGTCCAACTGTTCATATACTACAGTATTGACAGAACTTCTGAGTTGTTTTAACTTGTCATTTACTGGTATCTGTCGATGGGCTTGCCAATAGAACGTAACTTCATTTTGCACTATCGCTTTCAACACCATTTTCTGTTCACGGCTGAGTTTCTTGAAAGTCTTGGTTTCTCGTTCTTCGTTGTTGCCATATAAAACGGAAGCGATATATTCATCTGCGTCAACAATTTCAAATTCATCATCCCCGAAAGGCAAGTCCAAAATCTTCTTGTTGCCTTTCTTCATCTCACCCATGCACTCCTTACAGATGTGTTGGGCATGACCTTTCCCCGAAAATGACTAGTTCGACTTGTATTCACCACAAATCTTACAGTAATGTCCTTTATGCTTCTTTGCCATAACCGTTTATTTTGTCAAATACGAAATCAACTGCTCCATGCTATTTCCGATACTCTCAATAGTCGGTATATCTTTGTAGGCAAGGTCAGAAAGTTCTTTTGCATAGACGTTGCTTAACGCTGCCCATACATTATGTAGGTCAGTGATGATTGGAGAATCCATGATGTCTTTGTTTTGCCATTCTTCGGACTTGTCGAATCTCTGTTGGTCTTGTGCAAACAAGTTGCTGAAGTCCGATTTGAAAGCGTAACTTTTCAGATAGTCTTGTGTCTCAGCATCATTCAAGAGGAAATGCAAATATAGAAATGGCGTATCTTGGCTGTCAACTCTGGATACCATATGCTTTTGTAAGACTTGTTCCTCCTTTGAATATGACACGGTTATCCTTGTCGTTCGCAGCCATCAATGACAACGAGCGACAAATCCAATAGTCTTTCTCGATGAAGATGCTCTTAATGCCGAGTCCTCCATCTTCTACAGGTTGCGATGCTGCTTGCAATGCGTCAGAGAATAACTCCCAGTTTTCATGTAATCTCATATGATGTTCCAGTTTCTTTTGTTTGACAATACTTTGTCTGAGATTGGCAACTTGTAACTGGTCACTCCATTCAATGTTTTGCTGATGGTTTCCGTTTCCAGTTCCATGTTCTCGTAGATGGCACCAAGCAAAGCTCATACATAAGGTGTGTATGCCAAGGATAGTTCCGCCAATTCTCGCTTCTGTTCCATTGAAAGAGCATTGATCGCTTTGCAAATGTTCATCACACAGTCATCAGGTGAAGTGGCAGGAATGTCCTTTATAAGGCGCAGAGCATCCAATATTCTAAGTAGTGGAATATTGCTTGATGTTATGGCGTTCTCTTATAACAAAAAAGATATTTTCACGCCATTCCTTGTGATGGGTCTCCGATATTTATTTGTGCCGATAAGGATGGATGAGCTTATCTGTGTTGTCAGCCCCATGGATGCAAATGCGGCTGTTCCTGTAATGTATCTCCTTTTTTCGAGTGTAAAGTTAATAAAAGTCTTTTTTTTTTTACGCAATAAACTTGACTTTTATATATTTCTTTAACCATTTTCATGCTATAATCCATCTCATACCCTTCTTCTTCCTCTCTTGTTTTTCCTTAGCAAATTTAGTTCAGCCCACCAGACTGTCAAGTACCGCCTTGCTATTGGCTGGTTATTTCCTTAGCAGCCTTCCGCCAATCATAGATTGGGGTATTCCAATGAAATAATCACCCAATTCCTTGCCTTGTCTGCCTCCATGTCCGAACTCTTGATTGCACGTAAAATCAATTCCCTCGATGAAGTCGTAAAGGCTTCGAGAATAGGGAAGAAAAAGAAGTTTCACAATTTAATCCGAACAGATATGAACGATATGATTAACGAAAGAGACAAGGAGTTTGCCAATAAGTTTTCACGCTTCGTGAACGGCAAGATGTGTTCCGCATCCAAGGTGGGTGTCGAGTTTGCCAATGACCACCGTTTTCTTGGGAACGAGAAGTTCAAGGTGATGATGGCTTTCATGGAGCAGTTGGCTGTAAACTATCAGAAGGGCTATTATGACCTTCGCAATGAATGGGCTTGCACTTTGGCACATGCTGCCATTGAAGCCTTGCTTGAGCAGCAGCTCTACTATCCATCTTCACCAGAGTATTCTCCCAATAAATAATGCAGTTATGACAAGCAGATTGATTACATCACAGTTGGCGGAGCAGTTCAAGCTATATCCTCTTTATTCACAGGACGGCAAGATGAACCCGCAGGGATGTGGGGGCTAAGGGATTAGAACTTCTTTTTCAATACATAGAGGGCTCCTGCCAATAAGCTGATGCCGCATATCCATGATACGACAGCACTGCCGAATATGCCCAACTGTTGGGTGAAACCTGCTACCAGGAAGGTGATGAAGGATACCGTGGCTACCGTGAGGGCATAAGGCAACTGGGAGGATACGTGATGCACATGCTTGCACTCGGCGCCGGCACTTGCCATGATGGTGGTGTCGGAGATTGGGGAGATATGATCTCCACACACTGCTCCTGCCATACATGCTGAAATGGAGATGATGCGAAGCGGCTCGGCGGCTGGGAATACTGCGATGCAGATTGGAATCAGTATGCCGAAGGTGCCCCATGAGGTGCCTGTGGCAAAGGCTAAGAATGCTGCCACGATGAAGATGATGGCTGGTAAGAGTTGCTGCAGTCCGGCTGCACTGTTGGCTACTACGCCTGATACGTATTCTGCTGCTCCCAATGAGTCGGTCATGCTCTTCAACGTCCACGCCAATGTAAGGATCAGTATGGCTGGTACCATCGCCTCGAAGCCTTTGATGAGGCTACTCATGGCATCGGTAAACGCTAATGTCTTGCGGGATACAAAGAGGATGATGGTCAGGATGAAGGAACCTAATGAACCGATGACCAGTCCTACAGAGGCATTGCTTGCAGCGAAGGCATCTACGAAATGATGGTAGTTGTCGCTGGTTGCATCAAAGTATCCGCCGGAATATACCATGCCCGTCATGCAAAAGATGATGAGCAGGACTATCGGTATCACAAGGTCGGCTACGGAACCCTTGCTGGCTGTTGCCTCTTCGCCCTTCTTGGCTCCCACACCATGTTCTACGATGTGCAGTTTGGTGCCGCTCACTTCGTCGAGCTTTCCTCCATTGGTTCTTTCATACCATTCCTTCAGTCGGGCATCGTATTTGCTCATCGCCTTGAAATCAAAGTCCAACCAAACTATACCAAACATGAAGAGGATGGTAAAGAAGGCATAGAAATTGAAGGGAATGGCCTTGCAGAAGAGGGCGAGTCCGTTCTCTCCTCCAGAAACGAAACCGGAAACAGCTGCAGCCCAACTGGAGATCGGGGAGATGATGCAGACGGGTGCTGCCGTGGAGTCGATGAGATAAGCTAATTTTTCCTTGGTCACGCCATTGCGAACGGCGATAGGGCGCATCACTGAACCTACCGTGAGACAGTTGAAGTAATCGTCGATAAAGATGAGTATGCCCAACAGGATGGTGGCTATCTGAACCCCCATCTTGGTCTTCACGTGCTTGGATGCCCATCTGCCGAATGCTGCTGAACCTCCAGCCTTGTTCATCAGGGATACGATGGATCCCAATAATACCAGAAATATCAGGATGCCGACATTCCATGGGTCTGAGAGACAATGTATCAGTCCGTATCCTTTGGTTTCATCTCCTTCTATGACGGTATGGTTGGTGAGATGGACGAGAAATCCGTCTAAGCCCGTACCCATAGATATGCAGTATTCTACGGCTCCTAAGATGATGCCGATGAAGAGTGAAGAATAAACTTCCTTCGTTTTCAGAGCCAGTGCAATGGCAACGATAGGGGGAAGGAGCGACCATGCGGTGCCTATCATATTGTAATCCATAATTTTATTGCTGTATATTATATATTAATAATGTATATGATTCTTTTCGATGGCAAAATTAAGAAGAATATCCCGAATGAAAAAATAAAATGCTTGAAATTTCAGAAAAAAGTAAAGATATGCTGCGTTTATGTAAAAATGTCAGTATCTAAGAGTGTCAATGTGTCAGCCTTTCTGGTTTGGCACATTTTTCGTATATGTCGTGGGTGTGAAGCATCGGGTCTGATTCCGGTGTAAATGCAATCATATGTCATAACAATTAAAAAATATAGAATCATGAATATTAAACCATTAGCAGACAGAGTGCTGGTACTTCCTGCACCAGCCGAGGAAAAAGTAGGTGGAATCATTATCCCTGATACAGCAAAGGAAAAACCACAACGTGGTAAAATTGTTGCTACAGGTAAGGGTACGAAGGATGAAGAGATGATTCTTAAAGAGGGCGATACCGTTCTTTACGGAAAATATGCTGGTACTGAACTTGAATTTGGTGGTACGAAGTATATGATGATGCGCCAAAGCGATGTGCTCGCTGTGGTAGAAGAGTAAATCTTTTAAAGGTAAAAAAGTAAAAAGGTAAAAAAGCTTCTTGCTTTTAAAGGTAAAAAAGGGCTTTTTGCTGATATTTAAATTAGAAAGAAAATATTATGGCTAAAGATATTAAATACAATATGGATGCTCGCGACCTCTTGAAGAAGGGTGTCGATCAGTTGGCTAACGCAGTGAAAGTAACTCTCGGTCCTAAGGGACGTAACGTGGTAATCGAAAAGAAGTTTGGTGCTCCTCAGATTACTAAGGATGGTGTTACCGTTGCTAAGGAGGTAGAGTTGGAGAATAAGTTTGAAAATACAGGTGCTCAGCTCGTTAAGAGTGTTGCCAGCAAGACTGGTGATGATGCGGGTGATGGTACTACTACTGCTACTATCCTGACTCAGGCTATCGTGACTGAGGGCTTGAAGAACGTTACTGCTGGTGCTAATCCTATGGACTTGAAACGTGGTATCGACAAGGCTGTGGCTGCTGTCGTTGCTTTCATCAAGGAGCATGCTGAACAGGTAGATGACAACTACGATAAGATTGAGCAGGTGGCTACTGTTTCTGCCAACAATGATGCTGAGATCGGTAAGCTCTTGGCTGACGCTATGCGCAAGGTTTCTAAGGATGGTGTGATCACTATCGAGGAAAGCAAGAGCCGTGATACCAATATCGGTGTGGTAGAGGGTATGCAGTTCGACCGTGGTTACTTGAGCGGTTACTTCATGACTGATGCTGATAAGATGGAGTGCGTAATGGATAACCCATACATCCTCCTCTATGATAAGAAGATTTCTAACTTGAAGGAGTTCTTGCCTATCCTCCAGCCTGCTGCTGAGAGCGGTCGTCCTTTGTTGGTTATCGCTGAGGATGTTGATTCTGAGGCTTTGACTACTTTGGTTGTTAACCGTTTGCGTGGCGGTTTGAAGATCTGTGCTGTGAAGGCTCCAGGCTTCGGCGATCGTCGTAAGGCTATGTTGGAAGATATTGCTATCTTGACTGGTGGTGTTGTTATTTCTGAGGAGAAGGGCTTGAAGTTGGAACAGGCTACATTGGATATGCTCGGTTCTGCTGACAAGGTTACTGTCACCAAGGATAATACTACGATTGTGAATGGTCATGGCGAGAAGGCTAACATCCAGGATCGTGTAGCTCAGATCAAGAACGAGATAGAGAATACCAAGTCTTCTTATGACAAGGAGAAACTTCAGGAACGTCTGGCTAAGCTCGCCGGTGGTGTGGCTGTCCTCTATGTAGGTGCCAACTCTGAGGTGGAAATGAAGGAGAAGAAGGATCGTGTAGATGATGCTCTTTGCGCAACTCGTGCTGCTATCGAGGAAGGTATCGTTGCTGGTGGTGGTACTACTTATATCCGTGCTCTTGAGGCTTTGAAGGATATGAAGGGTGATAACGCTGATGAGACTACGGGTATCCGCATCGTTGAGCGTGCCATCGAGGAGCCTCTCCGTCAGATTGTTGCTAACGCAGGTGGCGAGGGTTCTGTAGTTGTTAATAAAGTACGCGAGGGTGAAGGTGACTTCGGTTACAATGCCCGCAAGGATGTTTACGAGGATATGCGTCAGGCTGGTATCGTTGACCCTGCTAAGGTAGAGCGTGTGGCTTTGGAGAATGCGGCTTCTATCGCTGGTCTTTTCTTGACTACAGAGTGCGTGTTGGTTGATAAACCTGAGCCAGCTCCTGCTGCTCCAGCAGCTGCACCTGGTATGGGTGGCATGATGTAAAAAGCATCTGATAGAAAAAGCAGTGTCTGACAGAAAAAGACGTATTTTTCTGCTGAAGATGTATTTTTCTGCATAAGAAGCATTTCACGGTAGATGATGCGGCAAATATCAGAAACTGCATTTAAGTAGCTAAAATATAAACTGCAAATAACAAAATGGGGATGATTCTTACGAATTATCCCCATTTTTAGGTATTTTAGCACTTCTTACTGCATTTTTCTGCAAAAATACTTGCACGTTATTGATATTTTGTGTATCTTTGCAACGTGAAAAGAAAAGTATCGGCTTTGAGCCGACAAAGATATTTTTTTTGATTTGTTTTAGTAGATTAGTTTTTAAGTAGTTTGTTTTTTGGAAATCGGTTGTCGTGAGACATCCGATTTTTTTTGTGCCCTTTTCTTTCGTTTTCCTTTGTGTTTTCCGCAAAAAGTATTAACTTTGCAGCATGAGAAATATTGATTGGAAAAAAATGCTGGTCTTCCTGATCGTGATAGGTGGACTGATATATATTACTAAGGTTGCATTGGGAATGACTTCTCTGAATTCTTTCCTTGCTACTTTGGGTGTGTTGTTGATTCTTTTTGTGGGGGATAATTTCGCCCAGCAAATAGATGATAAGCGTAAGCGTCGTAAACTGCAAGAGAATGATGAGGACGAGTAGCCCGGGACTGGCTCTTGCGTGAATTTTGATCAAATAACATAGAAATAATCAAGGGTGGAAAAGTTAATAGAACTCTTTAAGCAATGGAAGGGTGAAGAACCTGCCAACGTGGTTAAGTTGGCTGGACAGGGGAGTAATCGCCAGTATTTCCGTATTACCCAGCAAAGTGGTGAAACGGTGGTGGGCGTCATCGGTACCAGCCGTGACGAGGATCATGCGTTCGTGTATTTAGCTAATCATTTCAATCTCAGGCAATTGCCTGTGCCGAAAATCTTAGCTGTCAGCGATGATGAACTCCGATATATTCAGACAGATCTGGGTAGTGTGTCTCTTTTTGATGCCATCAAGGGTGGTAGAGATGCGGGTGGCAGATATAATCAGAAGGAAAAGGATCTTCTGATCAAGACCATTCGTGAATTGCCTAACATCCAATTGCGTGGGGCACGTGGACTGGAGTGGGAGAATTGTTATCCGCAGCCAGAATTTGATGTGGATAGTGTGCTCTTCGACCTGAATTATTTCAAGTATTGTTTTCTGAAACCTACGGATCTGGATTTCCATGAACTGAAACTGGAAGCTAACTTCCGACTTTTTGCCAAGGATCTGACTTCTGAACCGATGAACTGTTTCCTCTATCGTGACTTCCAGGCGAGAAATATCATGCTTGACAAAGAAGGAAATCCATACTTTATTGATTTCCAGGGTGGCCGTAAGGGACCGTTCTATTATGATTTGGCTTCTTTCCTGTGGCAGGCTTCTGCTCAATATTCATTCAAGTTGAGACGGGAACTGGTATGGGAATATTACCAGTCGCTCAAGCATTATACGGAAGTTCCATCTGTCCGTCATTTCGTCAATCGCCTGAGTCTCTTTGTTCTCTTCCGTACACTTCAGGTATTGGGCGCTTATGGTTTCAGGGGATATTTCGAACGCAAGAAGCATTTCTTAGAAAGCATACCTCCTGCCATCCAGAATCTGCGTGATCTCCTGAAGATGGGGGAAAAGGTGTTCCCTTATCCTTATATGATGGATATGTTGCGCCGACTGACCGAATTGCCGCAGTTTGCCCGTATCGAAAGTGCGGCAGTCAACCGTGCTGACGGATATAAGACAACGGACAACAATATCTATATTTCGCATCCACAGGATGGTCCGGCTACTTTCTCCAAGTATGACGGCAAGGGTCCGCTGGTGGTCAGGGTTTTCAGTTTCTCTTTCAAAAAAGGTATTCCAGAGGATTCTTCTGGCAATGGAGGCGGTTATGTCTTCGACTGTCGCAGCACGCACAATCCGGGCAGATATGAACCTTATAAGAAATTGACGGGACTGGACGAGCCTGTGATCCGATTCTTAGAGGATGATGGGGAAATCCTGAAGTTCCTGGATCATGTCTATGCGCTTGCCGATCATCATGTGAATCGCTATATTCAGCGTGGTTTCACCTCCCTGATGTTCTGTTTCGGTTGTACAGGCGGTCAGCATCGCAGTGTTTATTCAGCCCAGCATCTTGCCGAGCATATCCATGAAAAGTTTGGTGTGGAGGTAAGAATTTGTCATCGGGAACAGAAGATAGAGCAGGTTTTGCCTGCAAAACAATAATATTTGGCGTGCAAATTTGGCTATATCGCAAAAAGTTAGTAAATTTGCACGCACATTAAACGATAGCTATTTGGCAATGATGCAAGCAATGATATTCGCAGCAGGTTTGGGCACTCGCCTGAAGCCTCTTACCGACCGTATTCCGAAGGCCTTGGTAAGGGTGGGGGGAGAACCTTTGCTCAAACGTGTCATCTTTCAACTGAAGGATGCAGGTTTCACTCGCATTGTAGTGAACGTGCATCATTTTTCAAATCAAATTACAGATTATCTCAAGGAGAATGACAATTTCGGCATGGACATCCGCATCAGCGATGAAACGGATAAGTTGCTCGAAACGGGTGGAGGTATCCGGAAAGCCTGGCCTCTCTTTGATTCTCATGAGCCTGTTCTGATACATAATGTGGACATTCTCAGTAATGTGGATCTGAAGAAGTTCTATCAGATGGAGACTCAGGATTTATTGGAAACTTCGGTTTCTGATGCTGAGGAACCTCCATTGGCAGCCCGACTCTTGGTAAGTGAACGCAAGACCAAGCGCTATCTTCTCTTTGATGATACGATGAGACTGGTGGGTTGGACGAATATTGAAACGGGTGAGGTGAAGAGTCCTTATCAGCATCTTGACCCTAAAAAATATAAGAAGTATGCTTTCTCCGGTATTCACATGGTGGCTCCAACTATCTTCCCGCTGATGAAAGAAGAACCAGATAAGTTCCCTATCATGGACTTCTATCTCAGAAACTGTGACAAGGTGCGCATTGAGGGGTACGTGAAAAACGACCTCAAGTTGATGGATGTGGGAAAGCAGGAAACGCTGAAAGAGGCGGAGGCGTTCCTGAAGGAATTATAAATTGTAAATTATAAATTATAAATTAGACAATATGCAACAGAAGATTATTATTTTGGATTTCGGTTCACAGACCACACAGCTGATTGGCCGTCGTGTTCGTGAGCTTGATACCTTCTGCGAGATTATGCCTTACAACAAGTTTCCAAAGGATGACCCATCTGTGATTGGTGTCATCTTGAGCGGTAGTCCTTACTCCGTTCATGATCCGGAAGCTTTCAAGGTTGATTTGAGCCAGTTTATCGGACGCATCCCTGTGCTCGGTATCTGCTATGGTGCTCAGTTCCTCTCTTACGCTCAGGGTGGTAAGGTTGAGGCTGCAGACAGTCGTGAGTATGGACGTGCCAACTTGGAGCATTTCGATGTGGAGAATCCTTTGTTCAAGGGCTTTGTAGAGAACTCGCAGGTATGGATGAGTCATGGTGATACTATCACTGCCATCCCAGAGGATTACAAGTGCATTGCTTCTACTGCTAATGTGAAGTATGCTGCATACGCTTCTACCAAGCAGCCTGTATGGGCTGTTCAGTTCCACCCAGAGGTGTTCCACTCTTTGCAGGGTACACAGTTGTTGAAGAACTTCGTGGTTGACATCTGTGGCAGCAAGCAGGATTGGAGTGCTGACTCTTTCGTAGAGACTACTGTGGCTGAGCTGAAGGCTCAGTTGGGTGACGACAAGGTTATCCTCGGCCTTTCCGGCGGTGTTGACTCAAGTGTTGCTGCTGTTCTTCTCAACAAGGCTATCGGCAAGAACCTGACCTGTATCTTCGTGGATCACGGTATGCTCCGCAAGAACGAGTTCCGTGATGTTATGGAAGATTACAAGTGCTTGGGCTTGAATGTAATAGGTGTTGATGCATCAGAGAAGTTCTTTACCGACTTGGCTGGTGTAACAGACCCAGAGAAGAAGCGTAAGATTATCGGTCGCGACTTCGTAGAGGTGTTCAATGCTGAGGCAAAGAAGCAGACTGGTGCCAAGTGGTTGGCTCAGGGTACTATCTATCCAGACCGTATCGAGAGTTTGAATATCACGGGTAAGGTGATCAAGAGTCATCATAATGTAGGTGGTCTTCCTAAGGAGATGAATCTCCAGTTGTGCGAGCCTTTGAAATGGTTGTTTAAGGATGAGGTTCGTCGTGTAGGTCGTTCTATGGGAATGCCTGAGCACCTGATTACTCGCCATCCATTCCCAGGTCCAGGTTTGGCTGTTCGTATCTTGGGTGATATCACTCCTGAGAAGGTACGTATCCTTCAGGATGCTGACGATATCTATATCCGTGGTTTGCGTGAGTATAAGGTGAAGTTGAGTGGTGAGGAAGCTCGCCGAGTCTTAGCTGCCGGTGTTCCTGCTGACATGCAGAATGGCGAGATAGAGGTTTCTCTCTACGATCAGATCTGGCAGGCTGGTACTGTATTGCTTTCTACGGTTCGTTCTGTAGGTGTGATGGGTGATGAGCGTACATACGAGCACCCTGTTGCATTGCGTGCCGTAACAAGTACTGACGCAATGACTGCCGACTGGGCTCATCTGCCATACGACTTTATGGCTAAGGTAAGTAATGAAATTATCAATAAGGTAAAGGGTGTAAACCGCGTTTGCTATGATATTTCTTCAAAACCACCTTCGACAATTGAGTGGGAATAATTCCTGAATAAAATAAAAAGGGGATGTGTCATAAGTTCATGATACATCCTCTTCTTATTTTAATCATATTATTTTCATGTTTTTCATAGTTTTGTTCATCGGATTACGCTGAGTTTACAGAACATTCTTGCTCTACGGATTATTCACGGAATTTCACGGATTTGACCTTGCGGTCATTGGGCTAACGCCGTAGCGTTCCTGCTTTAGGGGGGTATCGCTACGACCATCAGGTTGTGATTCTCAGTCTGGTCCAAAGTCCTCTTGGGATGAGGTGCCAGAAGAACACGAGGATAGCGTAACGCCAATCAATGACTTTCACTTCTTTTCCTTTTTCGATGGCACGAACGATGTGCTTGGCTACATCTTCTGGTTGGAGCTGGAGTGGATAAGTACTGCCTGCTATGAGGTCTGTCTTTACAAATCCGGGTCTGATATCCGTGATGGAGATAGGGAGATGGCGCATTCTTGCCTGTTGGGAAAGACATTCGAGATAATGGTTCTGGAATCGCTTGGTGGCTGAATAGGCTGGGGCAGCACCGAGCCCTTTGGTTCCGGCGATGGAAGTGATGCAGGCAATGCGGGCTTTTGAATTGTTCTGATGATGAGTAGCAAACCAGTTGAATGCCGTATCTACCATGCGTGTGAATCCCAAACCATTGGTTTCTACAGTCTTCAACTCCTTTTCTATATCGAGCGAGTTGTTCTGCCAGCCAATGCCTGAACTGTGGAAATACAGGTCCATTCCTCCCAACTTGTCAATGAGTTCGAGAAGCTGGGAAGGTGCTTCGGCGGAAGTCACATCGATTTGCTGATAACAGATGATTCCGCCTTGTGGCGTTGCTTTGTTATCAGGAATCAGAGCCTGCAATCTTTCGATTCTTCTTCCGGCTATTCCTACCTGCCATCCTTTTGCAGCAAGCAGTTTTGCCACTTCCATTCCGATGCCCGAAGTGGCACCCATTACAATTGCTTTCTTTGCCATATTGTCCTATTATATTAAGGTGAAGTCTTGTTTAACTCTATCTAAACATCTAAATCGTTTTTACTCTTCAGCAGGTCTTCCGCCTTCTTCACGCTTCCTGCTTTCAGTATCAGTTGCTTCACTTCCTCGTAATTCGTGTATTCCGGATTGCGTTCCATGAAGATGCGGCAGGCGCGGTCGATGAGTTTATGGTTGATAAGCTTGGCGTTCACCATCTTGTTGCCTTCCACCCGTCCTTGCCTGATCTGAAGGGAAGTGCTTATCATATCCAGAATCATCTTCTGCGATGAACCGGCTTTCATACGGGTACTTCCTGTTACAAATTCCGGTCCCGTGATGACTTCTACGGGATAATCGGCAGTCAGGGCAATGGGAGCGTGGGGATTGTTGACGATGCATCCTGTCGGAATGCCTTCCTCCTTGCAATGTTTCAGAATAGCGAGTACGAAGGGAGTTGTTCCGCTGGCGGAGAACCCCAGCACGAAATCTTGCTTTGAAATATGCTTGGTGCAGAGTTGCTGCCATCCGTCTTCAAGATCATCTTCGCGTGATTCCTTCGTTTGGGTAAGGCAGCCGATGCCTCCCGGGAAGATGGCCTGTATCTGTGAACCGTCTATGCCATAGGTGTTCTGCACTTCGATAGTATCGAGCGTAGCAAGTCTTCCGCCCGTTCCGCAACCGGCATAGAAAAGTCTTCCGCCCTTCTTCAACTGCTGTTCGATGGCGGAAATCAGTTGGTTGATGGCTGGTAATGCTTTTTCTATTGCCTGAGCCACCTTCTTGTTTTCTGCATTGATATGGGCGGTGAGTTCATCCACGCTCATCTTTTCTAGATGTTCGTAGAGCGAGCTCTGTTCTGTTATTCTCTTTTCTTCTTTATTTGGCATATTACTTTATCTTTAGGGTGTAGATTTCGAAAAGCTTGATTTCTGGCTATTTCCTATGGCTATAGCCGATAATTCTGATGCAGGCTTCTATTCTTCTGCCAGGAAATAAACCGGAGCATTGCGTGAACCTTCTTTAATCAGAAAACCGGATTTTTCCAGTTGCTTTAACCAGTTGAGGGCAGTCTGTTTGCGGATATGAAATTCCATTTCCAGGGTTCTGCGGTTGATGGAGCGATGGCTTTTCATATACTCTCTTATTTTCTCCTTCAAGGTATCTTCAGAGAAAGGGTAGGAGCGGGAAGTATATTGTGATTTCTCGAAATGAGTATGATACTTCACCTGTTTCAGCAGATCTTCATTGGGGCGGAACTTGATGCCCCTTACGCTAACGTAGTCGGCTCTCACCTTGCTGTCAGGCTTCAGTTCATCCATATCCAGATTTACCGAGAGTGAGAGGTATCCGATTTCCGGGATGTTGATACGCTTTCCATCCTGCAGGTCTTCTTCGATAATGTCACGCAGTTGCATGAAGACTGTAGCCACTTCTCCCTTTCCCAAACAGCTATGTTGGGCTATTCGTTCTATCATCTGTTTGTCTGTCATCGCAGGTTGCTCAAAGATATGGGCGAATCGGCGTGTCTCTTCGTTTCCTCCAGCATTGGGAAGATAATGTATTTCATATTTTATAGCCATCGTTTTCTCAGTATTATGTCAGCAAGAATAATATGTCCTTGTTATCACCCGTTATTGTCTGGTTGATGTCGCAAAGATAAATAATTATTCTGAGAATCAAGAAGAAAAGAGGAAAGAAATACAGATAGAATTTGGAAATACTGTGATTGGTTGTTTGAAAAGACAGAAATAGTTGTTTGAAGAGATAGGATAAATTGTCGTAAGAGATAGGATCGTCAGCCGCACAACAGCTGTTATGCAATCGCACATCAGCTGTTGTGCGGTTGTCTGCCACGTGTTGTGCGCTCGTAAGCCAGTTGTTGTGCAGTAGTTTTTGTAACTCCCTTTATTATTGCAATTCCTTCCTTATTTACGTTATGATTGAATAAGGTATAATGGTTCTCCTCCCATTCTTTTTGGGAGAAGAGTACAGGGTTGATGATTTCATCAATATCCCAGCCTAATTCTCTTAGTGGATAAGAATACTTATCGTAATCTTGAAGCGTAACTTTTGGTTTGTCTAGAAGAATCAATACATCCCAATCACTTCCTTCATGTTCTGTACCTCTAGCGCGGGAACCAAACAAGATGGCTTTTGCATGAGGATCAATCTCATGCAATCTATTGTGCATTGCTTCTATGATTTGTTTCTTCTCCATATCTATCAATATTAATATATGTTGCAAAAATACAATAATAATACGAAACAGCAAGGAGTTTTAATAACTTTTTACGGTTAATTATCTGTAAATAAACAATACTATAGAGTTGTAATCAAATAAAATAATGTACTTTTGTATCCGAATAGCGTATTTAAAAATAGATTCGATGGCTTAATGAATCGGAGAACAGATAGAAAGAGTAATATTCAGAATAGCTTATGAATAAAGAAATAGACGATTTCTTCCTCCATTCCAACGAGGTGAATCATATCAACAGAGAAGATTACGAGAAGATAGAATTATTGGTGAATGCGGCAAAGGCCTTTGCCCGCAGCACCTACCAGTGTGTCTATATCATCGACTATTTTCATCAGGACTTCATCTATGCATCAGATAACCTCGCTTATCTCTGCGGATTGGAACCGGAGCAGTTGATGGACGCAGGCTATCAGATGTATATAGACCATGTTCCGGATGCCGACCTGCAGATGCTGCTCGAAGTGAACAAGAAAGGTTTTGATCTTTTCAATGAATTGCCTGTGGGCGACCGTCTGGACTATACCATCTCGTACGACTTTCATCTTACCAATGGCAGACATAGCCGATTGATTCATCATCACCTCACTCCGATACTTCTTTCTGATGATGGAAGAATCTGGCTTGCCCTCTGCACCGTATCATTGGCAGCAACCGATGAACCGGGACATATCATCATGCAGAAGAATGGTGAGCGTAGCTATTTTGAATATTCCACATTGCGCCATAAGTGGGAAAAGAAAGAAGGCATAACCTTGAGCGAGACTGAGAGAGATGTTTTGAGATTGTCTGCCCAAGGTTACACGATGAATGATATTGCCGACCGACTATGCAAATCGGTTGACACTATAAAGGCTTGCAAGCGCAACCTTTTCGCCAAGATGGGCGTGAAGAACATTGCCGAAGCGCTGTTTCATGCCACGAACTATCAGATGATATAATCGCAATCATATCTCTTCCAACAATGGCGAGAGATAGAACTTGGGGAAGTATTTCACCTCCTTGCCTTCCGCAAGGTTTGCGAGGATGTTGGCACAATAGCCGGCGGCAATATATGCCCCGATGCCCAGTTGCGGGAAAGACTCCTCAGAATAATGTCTGATGGCTTCATCTATCCAAGGCAAGGGCATCTGCCAGAACATACCGTACTGCGAGATATACTTGCCCAGTGAGCACCGGAAATCATCCGTTCCTTTTTTCACTACTTCGCTGAATGGATAGCCTTTCGGTTTCTCTACAGCGAGAAAGGCAGCCTTGCCAAGATTGACGGCATGGATAACGGTGATGCCCTGCTCCTTGCATTTCTCATCGAAAGCAAAAGAGGCTTCGTTGTCATGCAAGGTTGCATTCACCGCATATCGGATGCCCGACAAGTCGCATGCATCCACATCTTCCATCGTCAGCGTATCCTTTTCTATGCGATAGATATGAAATCTATCTTCCTGCCGAGGGCTTTCATGGAAGTCATGGCGCAAGGCACAGGAAGCTATCAAGCTTCCCATGTCTGCGCCACTAATCAACAATTTTATTGGGTTGTTCATTTATAGAGAGATTTATTGTCATTACACCATTACCGGATGCTGCAGACAGATTACATTCTGTTCTTTTGGCTTTCTCCAGCACCCGTACCCTTATATTTGCTTCTTGTAGTGTTGAACTTATACCGTACAGTAAGCGACACTTTGCTTGTTGACAGTCCATCATACACCATTTCCTTTATTTTGCCAAAATGAGCAATCATGTGGCTATCGTTTGTCCCGAACAAATCATAGATGAAGAGCTGAAACGACAAACGATCCTTCAAGAAAGCCTTATACGCGGAAATATTCGTGCAAAACATAGGCTTGTACAGATACTGGTTCTCCTCATAGCCTTTTGTAATATACGACATCATCAACGTAAACATTCCTAATTTGGTGTTGAGCGTATTGTCAAAACGGAAAGAAGCCATTGGTTTATTGAGCGATTTCCCATCGTGCGTCTCCATATCAAACCATTGCTTGTCAACGG
>ERZ1034920.990-NODE-990-length-19514-cov-5.525824_pt1 | contig 19514 bp, 22 predicted proteins | sample MGYA00520688_ERZ1034920 | MGnify/ENA primary metagenome ERZ1034920 (study PRJEB33766, sample SAMN09781785) | gut metagenome | biome: gut microbiome | host: Homo sapiens | place: Madagascar | study: EMG produced TPA metagenomics assembly of the PRJNA485056 data set...
CGTGCTAATGTTTTTGCATCGCCAAGTATGGTATCTGCTTGTTTGGTGGCATTTTGAATGATGGTCTGTGCGCGATTTCTTGCACGTTCCAAAGGTTTATAATCGTCTTCTGTTTGTTCGCTTACCAAACGATCTATGAGTTTATCTTCTGATGCACAGTCTATGTAAGAAGGATCTACTTCGCATATTGCTGTAAGAGAACGGATCAAACGCAGTGTTTTTTCTCGAGGTACAAGCACTTCCGTCTTATGCAATAGTGGCGAGCGTCCTTCTTCCAGAATTTTTTTCAGATGATGCAGGTCTTCACAGATGGACTGTCCTTTCTTTTGTGCCGCACGTGCTTCTTCAAGGTCGCTGTTATCATCCTCTTCAACTGATGATGCCTGCATTACAGGCTCTTCATCAGTGTCATTGCTTTGAACAATTTCTTCTGAGCCACCGTTTTCAAGAGGAATTTCCGTTGTTTCTTGAGCAATGGTTTCTTCCGTTTCAGGCAACGCACTTTCTTCCTGTTTAATGAACTGTGGTTTTTTAATTCGTCGCGCAGCTGGTTTAAGAAGGTCTTTCAACGTAATCGGATCCGGCATGTCGTCATCTTCGTCTTCATCCAAGTCCTCGCCACGAGTCTCTTTATGTGGCTCTTCCACGATCGGCTTTGCTTCCACTACATCCTCTTCCGACGATTGTTCGTTTATACCAATCTCATCGTCCAGCGATTGCAGGTCATCCATAAAGCTTGCACGTGCTTTTTCTGCCTGTTCACGGATAACCGTGCTCTTAAGGTTTTCTGCGTCTGGTTCTTCAAAATCCATATCGCTTTCTTCTACGATTTCTTCTATTTCCGGCTGTGACTCTTCCTCAGTCTCAGTATCTTGGTACTCTTTTTCCTCTTCTTCATAACGCTCCATGTATTCACCAATGGTAGCCTCTGGATCAATGCTTTCAAGGAAAGGTGCGCCTTCTTCTAGATTAATTTCCGGTTCTTCTTCCTGCGTCACCGGAGCTGAATATAATGTTTGTTTAGAATATGCCGCGTCGCTCAATACGTTGGAAACATTGTAGCGATCGTTTTTTGCTTGTGAAAATAAAGTTTCCTTTTCAGGCATTCTTGCACGCCTCCTGCTTCAGTCTATTATTTCTCATTATATCCTGCAGCGCTGCTTTTGTCCATCTGAAGCTCAAAAACCACGCCGAGTCTCCAAACAAAAAAAGATCTGTAATCTTTCGATCACAGATCTTTCGTTAATCAGTCTGCATTATCTCCTGGCGATTGCTGGGAATTGAATACTTCCCGCATGCTGAAGGTTGCAAACGCATCGTTTGTTGCCTGATCCAACAGCGTGACCACCACATCAATGTCCTCTTCCGATCTTCCAGCATAGAGTTGATACGATGTGCCGGCAGAATATATCAAACCTAACTGTTCCTCACCGTTTTCTGCTTGGAACACGTCCCTGTTTACTGTCACTTCAAACGCACTCATGTCATCGTTATAGCTAACACTCACCAATCCTGGTATCTCGCCATCATCAAGTATCGTTTGAATGTTTTCCTCAAAATGATTTTTGTAGCTCAGCAACAGTTCCTGTTGTTTTTCCGGTGTCATGGTATAAGTAACGGTGTCATCATCGCCAATACTTACAGTAATGTCTTCTTCCTCCGCATTCGCTTTGATTTCTTCGTCACTTTGCTCACCTACCAGGCCTCGCGGCACGACAATAGTCACCGACTTTTCAGCAGTTGCGTCCTGTTCACCACTGCCACATCCTGCAACGCCTGCCAAAAACAGCAGCATTAATAAAACGACACCTATTTTTCTCATCGGTATCCTCCCGATTCAGGCATTTCTTACAGATAACAAAAAAGCCACCCTACGGCAGCTTCTTCTATCTAAACTTACGCCATCTTGTTGTAAGTCTTCATGATTCTGGATTTCTTGTTTGCAACGTTGTTCTTGTGAAGCAGACCCTTAGAACCAGCCTGATCGAGCTTCTTCACAGCAAGCGTCATTGCTTCAGCAGCTTTCGCTTTATCTCCAGCTTCAACTGCATGATCAAACGCCTTAACAGCGGTACGAACAGCACTCATAGCGCTGGCATTGCGAAGGCGACGAACTTGATCAGTTTTAGCGCGTTTCTTTGCAGATTTGATATTTGCCAATGGGCACACCTCCTTTTACCCTCTCACGAGCAATTTAACACGAAATATAATACCATATCACAGACCTTTAATCAATGGATTTTTTCCATGTTTTTCTAGTTCTTGCATAAAAAAGAGCGTTTCACAGTAAAAGAAACGCTCTTTTTTAATAATTAGTCTTCTAATGGCTTAAAAGCGGTCTTTGTTGCACCGCAAAGTGGGCAACGCCAGGTATCTGGCAGATCTTCAAAAGCAGTCCCTGCTGGAATTTTACCTTTTCTATCCCCTTTAGTTGGCATGTACATGTAACCGCAGGTTGGCATCTGGCACTGATACACTCTCATATCTTTTTCTTCGCTCATGTTTCACAACTCCTTTTCTAAAATTTAACAGCTTAATAGCTGAAAATCGACATAAAATAAGGCAATAACAAACCAATACAAAGCAAGATAACAATCACAACCACGAAAAATTGAGTCAGTTTGCTTTGACGGCGTCTCATGCGTGCGCGCTCCCTTCACGGAAGTAACGTTCGATGTCACTCATGACAATGCCACCATCGCCAACAGCGGTGGTTACCTGACGCACGCTTTTTTCGCGCACATCACCAATAGCATAAACGCCAGGAATATTGGTGGCCATGTTGTCATCGGTGATAACATAGCCTCTTTCATCAACTTTGAGACCTTCTGGATACACTTCCTGATTAGGGCTGTAGCCGACAAAGATAAAGCAGCCATCAAAGTTCCATTCTTTGACGTCGCCTGTCTTAACATTTTTTGTTACAACCGTGCGAAGCTGATCATCTCCCTCCAAAGAGGTGACAACAGTATCCCAAACAAAGTGGATTTTTTCATTAGCAAAAGCGGCTTCCTGACTGCGCTTATTAGCGCGCAATTCGTCGCGACGATGGAACACGGTGACGCTGTTGCACATGTTTGCCAAATAAACGGCATCTTCAACAGCCACATCGCCACCACCTACAACGCAGACATCTTTGCCGCGGAAGAAGAAACCATCGCAGGTGCCACAATAGCTGACACCATGCCCACGGAAGGTGTCTTCATTTGGCACACCAAGCGTACGTGGGTGAGCGCCAGTGGCAATAATGACGGCACGTGCTTCGTATTCTTTTTCTTCGGTGCCTGTCGTAGTGATTATTTTTTTCACATCACCATCGACATCCAAACGAACGACTTGTTCAAAAACAAATTCAGCGCCAAAAGTCTGTGCATGTTCATAGAACTTCATTCCCAATTCTGCACCGGCAATGCCTGTTGGATAACCAGGAAAGTTCTCAATGATATCTGTTGTTGACGCCTGACCGCCAGGCATGCCCATTTCAAATACAGTAACGCTGTACCCAGCACGGCGAGCGTAAACGCTTGCTGTCATCCCTGCCGGACCAGCACCGATAATTGCTACATCGATCATTTAAATTCCTCCTATTAAATCAAACGCCAGTGACAGGAGTCGAACCTGCGGCCAATGGTTTAGGAAACCACTGCTCTATCCTCTGAGCTACACCGGCATGCCTTTCAAGCACTTTCGTTGCGATGGTTCAAGTATAACATGCCGCTGCACATACGTCAAAAATAATCACACCTCTACGGGCATGTTTTTTCTTTTTGAACATTTAACGCCTCTAATATTTCACGTTCATCTAGCCTTTATACGTGCCCCTCAAACGCCAATGGTTTGCCAAATCAGCATCACAGCTGAAATTAACAGCACCACATTGACCAGTTTCTGGAAAACCGACGTATTCAAATGTCTGGCAATCTTAGCGCTGACTCTCAACGCCACCGCCACCGCCAAAAATCCAATGATGATATAAGGCACGCCTGCCATGGTATACGCACCGGACCATGCATACGCCAAACAAGGCAACGTCATAATTATGCTGCCGCTGGCAAATTGCATAATGCGAAAAGTATCTTTGTCACGATAGCGATTGCGACAATAAACGACCATCAGCGGACCACCGCAGCCAAACGCACCTGTTAAAAGCCCAGAGAAAAAGAGCAGCAATTTATGCCAAGGCCGCTCTTGAAAAGTTTCTGATTTTTTGCCACGCACATCATCCATCAAGCCTTTGATGGCTGTTGCAGCGACAAAAAGCCCTAACACCCCTTTCATAAACTGCTCTGGCAAAAAATTCAATGCCAGAAAACCGATTGGCATGCCAATCACGACCACAACCACAAGCTGTACCACTTCACGCCAGTTGACCTGATGCCGCACTTGTATGGCCTGAATGATCACTTGCACGGCGACAATCAGCATCAACACTGCCACCGCCGTCTTCAACGGCAGGAACATGCTAAGCACTGGCAATGCTAAAACGTTGGCAGCAAAACCAATGACGCCCGCCAGCGTCATCGCCACCAGCATGACAAGTCCATATAAGATCAGTTCCATAATGTTCACCTCTTAAAAACCATTGTACCACTTTATAGACGTCGGACATACTCTCAAATATCTAAGACCGCCATAGGCATTGCCTAAGGCTAGATATAAAAAAGCCACAGGCTGAACGCCTGTGGCTTCTCATCTATTCATTTATTCAGCAGCTTCGGTGTTTTCACTGCTTGCACCTGCGCTGGCAATTGGCAGAACAGCACCTTCAAAATGATCGGTGATGAACTGTTTGCACTTGTCAGAGGTGAGTACTTTCTTAATAACTTTTGCTTTTTCGCTGTTTTCTTCACCTTCACGAACAGCAACGATGTTCGCATAGGTCTGTGCTGCAATGCTGTCTGCAGCTTCTACAACGAGTGCATCGCTGAACTTGAGACCAGCATCCAACGCATAGTTGCCGTTAACCACTGCGAAATCAACATCAGGCAGGGAACGTGGAATCTGTGCAGCTTCAAGTTCGACAATTTCCAGGTTCTTTGGATTTTCTTCAATATCCATCTTGGTCGCAGTGATGTCTGCACCTTCCTTGAGCGTGATCAGACCATTTTCCTGAAGGAGAAGGAGTGCACGTGCTTCGTTGGTGGTGTCGTTTGGCACTGCAACTTTTGCACCATCAGGAATGGAGTCGAGGTTGGTCAGGCTGTCAGAGAAAATGCCCATTGGTTCATAGTGCACTTCGCATGCAGCAACAAGATGGGTGCCATTTTCTTCATTGAAGTTGTCAAGATATGGGCCATGCTGGAAGTAGTTGGCATCGAGGTCGCCAGCTTCCAGTGCATTGTTAGGCTGTACATAGTCGGTAAATTCTACGACTTCCAAGGTGTAACCTTCTGCAGCAAAATCATCGGCCATTTCATTCAAGATAACGGCATGTGGGGATGGGGAAGCACCAATGGTGATGGTTTTGTCATCGGAAGCAGAGCTTTCAGCAGAGCTGCTAGCAGCAGAAGAAGTACTGCTGGAGGAAGCATCGTTTCCACCACCGCAGCCAGCGAGCAGGCCGATTGCGAGAGTAGCAACAAGTGCAGAGGCAATCCATTTTTTCTTTTTCATGTTCATTCTCCTTGTCTTTTTTGAACTTTTTTATTTTAGTCATTGATGCGTTTATCCGAACGTTTGGCAATACGTGAGCCAACAGATTGGATAATCTGCACCATGATAACTAACAATACAACAGTAATCAGCATGGTTTCTGTGTCGTAACGGTTGTAGCCATAACGGATGGCAATGTCCCCCAAACCACCACCGCCAACAACACCAGCCATCGCAGAATAACCAAGAATGGTCGTCGCGCTGACAAGCAGCCCGTTTAAAAGCGAAGGCTTTGATTCTGGCAGAAGCACTTTGGTGATGATCTGCGTGTTGGATGCCCCCATAGACTGAGCCGCTTCAACCACGCCGTGATCCACTTCTAAAAGCGATTGTTCAACCATGCGTGCCACAAATGGGGCAGCAGAGACCACCAACGCAAAAATTGCAGCTCTTGGCCCAATGGTAGTACCCACAACAATTCTTGTAATTGGTGATAAGGTAATCATCAAAATCAGGAACGGCACCGAACGAAGGATGTTAACAATGCCACCAATGAGCCAGTTGAGGCCAGGCATTGGATGAAGTCCGTTTTTGTCGCTGATGATGAGAAACACACCCAACGGAAGGCCAATCAAATAGGAAATCACCGTAATGGCGATAATCATGTAAATACTTTCAAGAGTCCCCTGGACCAACAATTCAACCATCTGTGACTCAAGCATCCTGGCTCACCTCCTCAACGGCAATGCCGCGATCCTTCAAATAACGCGATACGCGTTCTGATTCCATGACATCGCTCACTTGGATGACCATATCGCCATAGGTGTCACCTTCAATAGAGCGCAAATTTGCATGAATAATGTTCACTGGAATACGCAAATCCAAAATCATTTGGCCGATAATTGGTTCCAACGCATGACTGCCATTGTAAACCACACGCAAGAAACGGCCTTCACCTGGACGATAGGTAACAGGATCTTCGTCCTCACGATAAACGAGCTGACGCGTCGCATCGGTTTTTGGATGCGTGAAGATATCTTGAACAGTGCCAATCTCAACAATGCGATGGTTTGCAATAACGGCTACGCGCTGACACACTTCTTCAACAACGCTCATTTCATGGGTAATGATGACCACCGTAATACCCATCTCTTTGTTGAGCTTGCGCAGCAGCTGCAGAATAGAAGCGGTTGTCTGCGGATCCAGTGCCGATGTGGCTTCGTCGCATAAAAGCACCTTTGGATTCGTAGCCAAGGCACGTGCAATCGCCACACGCTGTTTCTGACCGCCAGAAAGCTGTACTGGATAAGCATTGGCACGTTCGGCCAAGCCAACAATTTCCAACAGCTCTTTGGCTCGCGCTTCAGCTTCGTCTTTTTTAACGCCGGCAATTTCCAATGGGAAACAAACATTTTCCAGTGCAGTGCGCTGCATGAGCAAGTTGAACTGCTGGAAGATCATGCCCATTTGCTGGCGCACCTGACGCAAATCTTTATTGGATAAGGTCCCTAAATCTTGACCGTCAAAAACAACACTCCCGGACGTTGGCTTTTCAAGAAAGTTGATGCAACGCACCAGGGTACTTTTGCCGGCACCAGACAGACCGATAATCCCAAAAAATTCGCCTTCTTTGATGCCCAGATTGATGCCTTCAAGAGCAATCACATCTCGGCCTTTGATTTTAAAGACTTTATGTAGATCTCGAATTTGAATGAGGTCTTTCGCCTCTTGCATAGATGTCCTCTCCTCTTTCAATGTCGTGGTTTGCGCGGAGTCAGTTCGCGCAAATCGTATGGTGTTCCCGGATAAACGATATGGTTCATCCAATTTGAGAACAACAAGTTCGCATGTCCCCTCCAGCGTACAATCGGCGCCAGATTTGGATCATCTCCCGGAAAATAATTATGTGGAAACGGCACATTGTCGAGCCCTTTTTTAACGTCTCGCTCGTACTCTTCTGCTAAAGTCAATGGATCGTATTCAATATGACCAGAAGAAAAATAATGTCGTTGATCGATGGTGGTAGTCAAAAGAGGTCCAGCCTCATCACTTTGAACGAGCACCTTCAAATCTGGACAAGCCACAATATCTGCTGCGCGATTCTCGGTATGGCGAGAATGCGGGCAATAAAACACATCGTCAAACCCCTGCGTAATGTCACGATTACGGATCAATCGATGTGGAAAAACACCAAAGAGTTTTTCATCCAGGATGTGCTTTGGAATTCCATAGTAATAGTAGAACGCCGCCTGACTGGCCCAGCAAATAAAGAAGGTTGAGTACACATTTGTATTGCAAAATTCAAACACTTCACATAGCTCATCCCAGTAATCCACCTGTTCAAAGTCGAGCATTTCAACAGGAGCACCGGTGATAATGAAACCATCATAACGACGATCTTTCACATCACTGAATGGATGATAAAACTTGAGCAAATGATCTTGCGGTGTATTCTTGCTTGTATGGTTGGTAGGCATAATCAAATCGATGTCTACTTGCAGCGGAGTGTTCCCAATCAAACGAAGAAACTGGGTCTCCGTGGCAATTTTCTTTGGCATGAGATTAAACAGCCCAATGTGCAGCGGACGGATGTCCTGCGTTCTCGCGCGTTCCTCATGCATGACAGGAATGAATTCCTGCTTGAGGGTCTCGGTTGCCGGAAGATCCTTAGGTATGATAACAGGCATGTGTGCCCTCCTTTGTTTTTACGAAAAGACAACGAGGGGCTGTCAATAATGACAACCCTTGTTCGTCGAAAAAGCAGAAATTAGAGCTGTGCCAGAGCCTGTTCAAGGTCAGCAATGATGTCGTTGATGTCTTCAATACCAACACTGAAACGAATCAGATTTGGACGTACACCAGCCTTTACCAGCGCTTCGTCATCAAGCTGACGGTGAGTAGTGCTTGCTGGATGGAGCATATGGCTGCGCAAATCACCAACGTGGGTCACCAACGTGGTCAGCTTCACGCTGTCGATGACTTTCTTAGCAGCAGCACTGCCGCCCTTAGGGCCGAAAGCAACAACGCCAGAGCAGCCTTTTGGCAGGTATTTTTGAGCGAGTTCATAGTTTGGATCGCTCTTCAAGCCTGGATAGCTGACCCATTCCACCTTATCATGAGCAGCCAGGTATTCCGCAACAGCCAACGCATTTTCACTGTGACGCTGCATGCGTACAGCCAAGGTTTCACATCCAAGGTTAATAAGGAACGCATTGAATGGAGACATGGTTGCACCAATATCACGCAGCAAACCAGCGCGTGCTTTAGCGATGTATGCTGCATTGCCAAATGCTTCTGTATAAACAAGGCCATGATAATCTGGATCTGGAGTGGTCAATTCTGGATATTTGCCGTTATCCCAGTTAAAGTTCCCACCATCAACCACTACGCCGCCGACACAGGTGGCATGGCCATCGAGGTACTTGGTCGCAGAGTGAACAACAATGTTGGCACCGTGTTCAATTGGACGGCAGAGATATGGGGTTGGGAAGGTGTTGTCAACGATCAGTGGCACATCTGCCCATTTTGCCAGGGTGCTCATCTTATCCAAATCGAGCACGTCGAGAGCTGGATTGCCAAGCATTTCACTGAAGATGCAGCGAGTTTCTGGACGAATGTAGGTCTTCATTTCTTCCAAAGACAACGTTGGTTCAATGAAGGTCACTTCAATGCCCATACGTGGCAGCACACTGCCAAGCAAGGTGTGAGTCCCGCCGTAGAGATTGCTCAATGCCAACACATGCTGACCAGCACGGGTAATGTTGATGATGGAAAAAAGCGTAGCAGCCTGACCTGAGGAAGTCGTCAGGGCACCAACGCCGCCTTCCATGAGGGCAATCTTTTCTTCCAACCAGGAAAGGGACGGATTGCCAAGACGGGTGTACATTGGAGTGCCCACCTTCAGGTCGAAAACATCTGCCAAGTCATCCGCCTTATCGTATTTGAAAGTGGTAGACTGCACAATTGGCATGGTGCGGCATTCTGCATTACCAGGAATGTACCCACCCTGAATGCACTGAGTAGCTACAGAAGTGTTTTTCAATTCTTCATTGTTCATAAGATATTCCTTCTTTCTATACTAAAAACTGGTAATTTATGCATAAAACAAAATCACCATTCCCGGCAGGAAATGGTGTACGATATCGATCACTTATCTGCCAGACGTCGTCTGCTGGATTTAGCACATTACCTTTCAGGCTGTTGCCGGGCTTCACTGGGCCAGTTCCCTCCGCCACTCTTGATAAATGTTATTCTGTTTAGAAGCATTATAGATAATATTTCAACGAATGTAAAGGGGCTTTCGCCGAAAAACGAATAAGTGGAACTTATTTATAAAAACGCTTCATAATGAAACGCCCATTTCGTTGTTCATCCATTCAATTACAGGCTATGCCCCTGACAAAAGAACCGTTAACGATTACACCGGTAGTACGGCACCATTAAAGCTGTCTTTGATGTATTGTTTGGTATCCTCCGACGTCAAAATCTTCACGATGGTTTTCGTTTTTTCCGTGTTCTCCTCGCCGCCGCGTACCGCAATCACATTCGCGTAGGTCTGCGCCGTTAGACTATCCGCGCTTTCAACAAGCAGCGCATCGTTCAAATTGAGTCCAGCATCCAGCGCAAAATTACCGTTTACAATGGCAAGATCCGTGTCCTCCACCGCACGCGGAATCTGCGCTGCGTCCATTTCAACGAATTTCAAATTGTGTGGATTATCCTCAACGTCCATAACAGTGGCTTTTATATCCACGCCATCTTTCAATTTAATAAAGCCATTCTCCTGTAACAGCAGCAGCGCCCGAGCTTCGTTGGTGGTATCGTTTGGTACTGCTACAGTAGCACCGTCCGGAATATTGTCGAGATTACTCAACTTCTTGGAGAAAATCGCCATTGGAATGTAAAGGTTGGCTCCTACGCTGACGATATTGGACCCATTTTCTTCATTGAAATTATCGAGATATGGCTGATGCTGAAAATAATTGGCATCCAAATCCCCGGCTTCCAGCGCTTTATTCGGCTGCACATAATCCGTAAATTCAACAACCTTAAGCTCATACCCTTCCGCCGCAAACTCGTCGGTAAGATGATGCAGCACATCGGCGTGCGGTGTCACCGACGCACCGATCGTGATCACCTTGTCCGAATCAGAAGCACCGCTGTCCGCAGCGCTCCCTGTGCTGTTGTCCTTACTGCCACAGCCTGCGAACAATCCTGCGGCAAGAGTGACTGCCAATGTGGCAGCGATCCATTTTTTTGCGTTCATAAACATTCTCCTGTTCTATATGATATTTGTCGTGAACGGCCTCCGCCGTCCCAACAGGCAACAAAACAACAACACCAAGGCACAAAAAATGCACCATTTCCGGCAGGAAATGGTGCACACGATCGATCATTTATCTGCCAGACTATGTCTGCTGGATTTAGCACATTACCCTTTCAGGCTGTTGCCGGGCTTCATTGGGCCAGTTCCCTCCGCCGCTCTTGATAAATGTTATTTTGTTAGACGCATTATACATAGTATTCCTATGGAAGTAAAGGGGTATTGAGGCGATTATTAAATAAATTCCATTTATCCAATGTATAATGTTGTCTCGAACCGCTACCAATTAAAATATCCCGATGTTTTTGCTTTTCTGGAGAAATCAAGATGGCAAATAGTATAACATGTAAAACTATGCTACACTATCCAAAGAGGTGACCCCCATGATAAACAATAACCATTCTACTACATTTCCAGAAATCGTTGAGACCTTTGAACACCAGCATCCAGAAATTTTTTACGACATCGCCGTCCCTAAAAAAACCGTACTCTTACAGCAAGGGAAAATCGCCGATCGCATCTATATTATCCGTGACGGTGCGTTGCGACTGTGGCACAGCACCTCTGACGGTCGCGACATCACCCTTCAATTTTTTCTCAGCGGACAAATCGTCTCCTCTTTCGAAAGTTTTTATCTGAATGTACCCAGCAATTTTTCTCTGGAAACCCTCAGCGACTGCACCCTTTCCTATGCAGCGCGCGAAGACATCCTGCCACTATTGACAAACGACGATTACTATCAGCACTTTCTCACTGATTATACCTGCCATCGCCTGATCGTTTACATTAATCTTTTTCTCTCACGCATTGAATATTCACCAGAGGATCGTTACCTCCAGCTTCTGCATGAACGACCAGAACTGCTCGAGCAGATCCCTCACCATTACATCGCCAGTTACCTCGGCATCTCCGCCACCTCCTTGAGCCGTATTCGTCGGCGCATCGCTGAAGAGCACAACGAAAAAATTTGATCACTCTTTACAATTGTAAATGCACCCGCTCCACGCTCCTGCTATTATTAAAAAACGCAAGGAGCGTGTTTTCTATACCATTTCATAATTCACCTCCTAGCACCAGCCCCCCGTTACTGCATCGCTTGCTTCAAATGCATTAACGATTGTCTGACCAATGGCCTTCATCTGCGAAAGGAAGATGATTAATGATTACGATTTTCGGATGGATCAGCGCCGTTTTTTTACTACTCGTTCTTGCCAAGTTTCTCGCCAAACGACTACGCATCAAGCGGCTCAATGTGTTTTTCATGAAATACCACCGTACCTTCACCCGTGCTCTCATTGCAGCTAGTACGCTTCACACTTTACTTGCACTTTTGTCGCTCAGTATTTTTTCACCACTCGTGATTATAAGCGGAATACTTGGCATGCTCACCATTATTATTGCAAGCCGCTCTCAAAAACGTCACAGCAGCAAAAAATGGCTGCGTCATCACCGATTTTTCGCAGCTTCTGCTCTTCTCCTTATCTTTTGTCACATTATTTTACATGTAAGACATTAAAACGCATCGTCCACTTCTTTGCGAAGCGGACGATGCGTTTCTTTATACTTGTATATCTGTAAACTGCGCCAGCTCGTGACGCGTCAACCGCTCATAGTGCTTATAAAGCATCCCAAAGCGATAACGATAATTTGGTTTCCACGGCTTGGCTTTCCCACAAAAATGAAGGATGGCGGTGTTTTCCATCACCCAATCTACTGTCATGCGACCGCCACTGGTAAGATAATAGCCGCGAAAATCACGGGCATCGTAATTCCAGCGTGCATCTTCCAGAGGCAGCACCTGAGCCCCAAAAAGGCGATTAAGCAGGTCCTGATCCGGCAGTATCAGCAGATTGCCATGTTCTGCTGTGTAATCAAACAAGGTTTGCGGTTCAATCAGCTGCCGCCCTGCCGCGCAATCGATGAGCAGTACGCCAGAGTTGAAATAATCGTTTTCCACATTCAAGCGTACACGGTTGACACTCGAAACCAGTTCCGTTTTGCCCGTGTGTGCCGCAGCCGCAAAAAGATGCCCATCAAGCTCCGTTTCCCACAGCGGGCGCAGCGGATTAATCACCAGGATATCCGGGTCCAAATAGAGCACGCGCTCAATGTGCTCCGGCAACAAGTGCGGGGCCAGCATGCGATAATACATTTCCTGTGGGTATTGCTTGGTTACAGGCGCTCCATCAAACAGCGAAGCATCAACGGTGATCGCCGTCAGCGTCCATCCATACGCGGCGCAACGCTCTTCCAAGAGAGTTAGATCCTCGCTTGTCAATCCGCGATGCATAAGATAAATGTCAAACTGCTCACCAGGATTGTTCAGCCGCAACGAGGTTAGAACCACCTGTAACTGCGGCAAATAGTTTTGATCCAGTGTAAATAGTAGCTTTATTGGTTCCATCATCCGCGGGCGTCAGTCGGCGCTGTTTCGCGTCGACCACTTCTGCCCTCTTCACTCCCCTCCAGACTAAGCGTTCAAAATATCCATGAACTCTTTGCCAGTAATGGTTTCTTTCTGATACAGATATTCCGACAACTCGCGCAGTTTGTCGCGGTTTTCCAGAAGAATCTTTCCAGCTTTTTCATGCTGTCGCTTCACAAGATTAACAACCTGTTCGTCAATACGCGCCTGCGTTTCAGCGGAACATGCCAACGAAGCATCGCCGCCAAGGTATTGGTTGTTTACTGTCTCTAGTGCAACCATATCGAAATCCTTACTCATGCCATAACGTGTAATCATGGCACGCGCCAACTTCGTAGCCTGTTCAATGTCATTCGCGGCACCGGTGGAAATAGACCCCAGTACCACTTCTTCGGCAGCGCGACCAGCAGTGAGCGTGGCAATCTTGTTTTCCAGCTCATCCTTAGTCATAAGATAGTGCTCATCCTCGTCCACCTGCATGGTGTAGCCAAGGGCACCGGATGTACGTGGAATAATGGTGATTTTCTGCACCGGTGCTGAATTGGTCTGCAGCGCAGCCACCAGCGCGTGCCCGATTTCATGCGTAGCCACCGCCCATTTTTCTTTATCGCTGAGAATGGCATTTTTCTTTTGGTAACCGGCAATGACCACCTCAATGCTTTCTTCCAGGTCTGCCTGAGTGGCAAACTTGCGCCCATCACGTACGGCACGCAGAGCTGCTTCGTTAACAATATTGGCCAACTCTGCTCCAGATGCCCCGGACGCCATGCGTGCAATTTTGTTAAAGTCCACATCACTGGCTGTTTTCACTTTTCGCGCATGAACCTTGAGAATCTCTTCGCGGCCCTTGAGATCTGGCAGCTCAACAGGCACACGGCGGTCAAAACGTCCTGGACGTGTTAACGCCGGATCCAGTGATTCCGGACGGTTCGTCGCCGCCAAAATGATAACCCCGCTGTTTTCTTCAAAACCATCCATTTCTGTCAACAGCTGGTTCAGCGTCTGTTCTCGTTCATCATTCCCGCTAAAGTTTCCTTCACGTTTCTTCCCAATGGCATCGATTTCATCGATGAAGACAATGCAAGGGGCTTTTTCTTTGGCCTGTTTAAACAGATCACGCACCTTGGAAGCCCCCATCCCAACAAACATTTCCACGAATTCCGACCCGCTCATCGAGAAAAACGGTACATTGGATTCCCCAGCAACGGCTTTAGCCAGCATGGTTTTCCCGGTCCCAGGAGGACCAACCAGAAGCACACCTTTTGGCATAGACGCGCCAATTTCTTTATATTTGGACGGGTTGTGGAGATAATCGACGATTTCCTGCAGATTTTCTTTTGCTTCGTCTTCACCAGCCACATCCGAAAAACGAATGCCCTCCGTTGATTTGACGTAAACCTTTGCATTCGACTTGCCCATGCCAAACATCATGGAATTGCCGCTGCCTTTCATCAGTTTTTTCGACATCCACTGTCCAAGTGCAATAAAGATCAGCAGCGGAATCCCCCAACTCACGATGAAACTCATGAGAGGACTCATCTGTTCAACAATATCGCTGGAAAATTTTGCGCCGGAATCATACAATCTCTGCGTCAAATTTGGATCATCCATGAGCCCGGTTTTGTAAATTTGCGTTTCATCTTTGTTCGTAAATACAATTTGATTGGACTGAACTTCGACCTTCCCAATTTCATGGTCTTCTGTCATTTGCATAAACGTCCCATAATCCACTTCTTTGACCTGACGTTCCGTTAAAAAGGGCATCAGGAATGAATTTAATAAGATCAGAACAATCAACACGATCCCATAGTAAAAATACATGGGCCGTTTCGGATTTTTTATTTCATTCATTCGCCAACTTTTCCTTTCTCTTTCACTTCTTCATTTTGCATATCAATGGCTGAGGTTACCGACAGCAGCGCGTAACGCATGGCCAACGTGGCAAAATCAAGAGTATATTCTGCATAAAGCGCCGTATCATCGCTCTTATTGCCTGCTGAAATCGCTGACCAAGACTCTTTAAGCGAATCGTGCAAAATATCCGCTGCTTTGCGGCAATAGTCCAACTGCACCTGCGACAACTGTTGAGCCGTCAAAAATCGCATCATCTTTGCACGATTTTTTAAATCAATAATCGTATCCGACCATTCCGTTTCCAGACATTCACGGGTTTTGTGCACTTCGTCTGGGTCCGCTTTTTGAATGGTCTTAACGCGCTGTAACAGCACCTCATATTCCTTCGCCATTTCATTCAATTTTGCGTCAAACATATCCTGTTTTATATCCATAATTGGCGCCTCCTTTATAGCATCAGTTATACCACACACATTCTTCAACCACCACTCTCAATCATTCGACTTTGTCCTGACACATACGCCAATCTGTCAAAAAAATTGACACATGCGCGAGAATGTCAAAGAAAAAGTTGTCCGCAACCCAGCGTGGCGCAAACGCAACCGTCATTTGGTGGTATTTCACTGCGAAAAACTTTATCCTATTTGCGAGAAGCATGCTACAATATAAGCAATTGAAACGGAGGCGATTACCATGACATTAGGAGAAAAAATACGAACTTTGCGAAAGGAGGCAGGACTCTCTCAAGAAACGCTCGCTGAGCAACTCGGCGTTTCACGACAAGCTGTCAGCAAATGGGAAAACGGCAGCGGAATGCCCGAAACTGAAAAGCTCATCAACATGGCCAAGCTTTTCGACACCAGTCTCGACGCGCTGATCGCTGAGGACGACCTCGCTCCCCAACAACCAGCCGACGATTCGCTCTTGCCAGAGCCCACGGAACTTGAGACCATTGACGGCTACCTATCCTTTCGCAACCAACGGTGTCAGCTCATCGGTCTTGCCGTGCTGCTCCTCATTGCAAGTTTGGGGCTCACTTATTTTTTCTCAACTCTTGTCATGATTTTATGGATGTTCATCGACATCGTTGCCATCGCACTGCTCATACTCGTTGTTACCGCAGACAATCCCTATCAATCCTTGCACAGCCAGCAGCCTTCGCTCGAGCCCGAAACACTGGAAACGCTTAAAACACGTTACGCTGGCGAGAAAAAGCGTCTACAAGCTGAACTTTTTGTGGGCATCCTCTGCATCGGCATTGGTCTCTTTCTTGCCCCACTGCTCTTCTCAGTCAATCGACCTTTGCTGGATGATCTTGCGCTTGCCTGTGGCATGGTTCTCACCGGATTTGGTGCGGCGCTCTGTATCTTCTCAGCTGGACGTATCCGTGCCTATCGTCACCTGCTTGGCGACCATCTCCCCATCCCAAAGGAGTGAGTACTCATGAAAAAACTGCTCGTCCTCTGCATCCTGCTGCTGTTCGTGTTGACGGGCTGTACCAGCAATGACAGCACCGATGATCTCTCTGACAGTGATCTCAAAAAAGCTCAAGCCATTGTCCTTTGCGATGCCAACGGCACTCCTCTCCAAACCATCAACGACGACAAAGCCATTGACACCTTCGTCACCAGTCTTGACATCGATCACTGGGAACTCGCCGAGTTGCCCACTCAGGCACAGGCCATTGGCAGCATTGGTTTTTCTCAAGAAAAAACCATTCACTTCGGAGAAACAGACAACGACGGCAACCTTTATGACATTGCCCTGCTCACCATCTACGACACCCCCATTGCTGACATCGAACTGCTCGGTTTCCACCTCACTTTTAGCCTGCCCGACACCACCTACGAAACACTAACCAGTTATCTGCAATAAAAACAGCGTTGCCTGCGAGAACGATCTCGCAGGCAACGCTGTTATTTTTTAATCCCAAATACGCACGTTTCTATCGAATGCCTCCTGCTCTGGCACCATATAGTGGTAGATGCCTGCCATGGCTTCGGCAACACTATGGGCAGCAGCTGTTTCCTGGTTATCCAGCACCCAATAGTGCTCACCAAAAACGTGGGCTTCAGTAGTTGTGCGCACAAAGCCCAAGCGCTCATAGAAATGTTGGCGGCGAGCGCGAATGAGATGGTCGCTTTCATCCAAGGCGTCCTCCACCGCTTCGATTTCCAGCATGATGGCTGGATAAAGCGCCTTGTCGTTCATCAGTGCCGAAAGAAAGGCCGATCCGATCCCCTCACCGCGATGCGCCGCAACCACCGCCAAATAGTCCAGCAGTACCGGCTCTGCCGCTGTGCAAACGCAGGCATAGGCAAGCAATGCGCCTTCTTCGTTGTAATAACCTAACACATCGTACCGATTTTCAGCCTGCATGCGCAGCATGGCTTTTAACGGTTTCAATTCCCGACGTGGAAACGTTTGTTTCATTTCCTGTTCATAAAGCATCGACAGCATGTCTGCGTCCAGCTTTTTGATCATTCTAACACTCCTTCATTAATTCCTCTAAGATCTGTGCGACACCGTCGTCATCGTGCCGCGGTGCAATCCGATCTGCGGCTTCCTTGAGATGAGAAGCGCCATTCTCCATAGCCACACCGAGTCCAGCGAACTGCAGCATGCCGAGGTCATTATCGGCATCACCAAAAGCCACCAAACCATCGCTGTCCAGGCCTAGGCGTTCCAGCACAACCGCCAGCGCCGCACCTTTGCCAGCCCGGCTGTCGGCTACTTCAATCAGCCGAGGTAAGGAAGATGTCACATAGATGCCTTCCACCTCATCTTCAAGCCGCCGCCACAGCTGTTCCTTCAAAGCCTGATCGGCAATAGAAAGGCCCAAACTGTCCACCTCGCCCGCGCGAGTACGTACAAAGGCGGCCACATCGTCAACAGGCTGGCGCGTGCTGAGCAAATAGTGAAAAGATCCATCACGCACACCAAACGCAGAAGGATTGTTCAAATAGCTTCGGTTTGCAAAGGCCTGCCCGGCAATGAAGATTTCGTAGCCAACCGGATAATAGCGCGTCACCGCCAGAATCTCTTCCATGGTCTGCGGTTTCAAGCTGCAATGATACACATCACGTCCCGTCGTTTTATCGTAAATACGCACCCCGTTGCCAGTAATTACATAGCGTACCGCATCCAACGCCAACACCTCACGGGGAATCGTTGAAAATGGACGTCCACTGGCCACAACCACCGGAATGCCTGCCTGGGCCAGCTGTGCCATCACCGCTTTGGTACGCGGGCTCAGCTGTGAATGCGCATCGAGCAGCGTACCATCCAAATCAAAGGCAGCACACGCAAAACGTCGCAAATGCATACACGCCCTCCTTCCCTCTCGTTAGAAGAACCAACGATCAATCTCAATGTCCGCGAAATCGTTTATGTAATAATCCCCAACGGCACGAATTTCTGCATCGTGATCCATCTGGGTGTCGTCCTGCACAGCCACCGTCATCAGGCCATTCTTCTTCGCCCGTTCCAGGGCATAGAGTGCATCGTCAAAGAAAAGAATGTCCCCCGGCGCACAACCAAGCTTTTTAGCAGCGAGCTGAAAATACTCGTCGCTGTTTTTGGAAAAACCGCTGTTATCCACCGTCTGCACAAACAGAAAATGGTCACGCAGACCCAAGCGCTTTAGGCACATTTCCAATAAATACGCATCGGTGGAAGAGGCCACCGCCATAGGAATGTTTTTCGCGCGCAGCTGGTCCAACACCTCACGCACATGCAGTTTCAGTTGCAACACTTCACTGTAATTGCGTTCCAGCGTATCAGAAAACGTTTTTGCCAGTTCCTCAGCGCCTTTTCCATCGAGAAAGGTATCGGCATAAAACTTGGCAGCGTCTTCATGGCTCATGCTCGCTGTCTCACGTTCGGCTTCTCGTGGCAGATCAACACCATAAGATGCCAACACATCCGTCGCCAGATTAATCCACATTGGCATCGAATCCAGCAGCGTTCCGTCACAATCAAACAAAGCGTATTTCATTTATTTTCCTCCCGTCGGGGCCAACTATATGTCGCCATCGTCAATGATTTTCATGTCTTTGATTATAGCAAATTATTGTTTCGTCTTGGTGAATTTTTATGAAAAATCTCTACAACCCCGGCAAGGATGCACAATATTTTCTCAATTGGTACCAGTTTCATCTGCAATATGCTATAATAGATTAAAATTCCTACGGAAAGGAAGATCCTTTTATGCACAACGATGCGTTTCTCGAAATTGACAAACTGCGTGCGTCCATCGCAAGCAAGATTCATTATCTCAAAGAAAATAATTCCATTTCTCCGGAATTATATGCACAATAT
>ERZ1034920.992-NODE-992-length-19477-cov-6.751879_pt1 | contig 19477 bp, 13 predicted proteins | sample MGYA00520688_ERZ1034920 | MGnify/ENA primary metagenome ERZ1034920 (study PRJEB33766, sample SAMN09781785) | gut metagenome | biome: gut microbiome | host: Homo sapiens | place: Madagascar | study: EMG produced TPA metagenomics assembly of the PRJNA485056 data set...
TGGTCATGATCGGCCGCCTCACCAACCAGAAGGGCCTGGGCCTGGTGCGCTACGCCATGGACGGCCTCATGAGCCGCGGCGTGCAGGTGGCCGTGCTGGGCACCGGCGACGCCGACCAGGAGGAGGCGTTCAGCTACTTCAGCAACAAGTACGGCAACCAGATGTGCGCGCGCATCGCGTTTGACAATGCGCTTTCGCACCGCATGTACGCCGGCGGTGACCTGCTGCTCATGCCGTCCGAGTTCGAGCCGTGCGGCCTCTCGCAGATGATCGCCATGCGCTACGGCACCCTGCCCGTGGTGCGCGAGACCGGCGGCTTGCGTGACTCCGTCCAGCCGTACAACAAGTTCACCGGCGAGGGCACCGGCTTCAGCTTCGCCAACATGAACGCCGACGAGATGGCAGACACCCTCCTGGGCGCCTGCGAGATCTTCTGGACCGACCAGAAGGCCTGGTCCCAGCTGCAGCAGCAGGCCATGGCCGCCGACTTCAGCTGGCGCCGCGCCGCAAACGACTACATGGACATCTACCACCGTCTCCACCCGGAGATCATCCGCTACAACAAGAGAAGAGACAGGTAAGAGACTTGAGAGCTTGTCACGTAACCTCAAGATCGGAGTACAGAAGTCCCTTCGGTGCCGTCCAACTGGGCGGCACCGTCGTACTGGGCATAGACGTCTGGGGAGAGGACGCCGTGGGCGCCACCCTGCGCGTCTGGACCGACGAGCGGGGAGAAGAACTTCTCCCCATGGAGGGGGCCTGCGAGGGCGACCACGTCCACTACTCCGTGAGCTACACGCCGGCGCAGACGGGCGTGGTCTGGTACAGCTTTGACCTGGCCGCGTCCGATGGCGCCACCAGGCGCTACGGCGCCCGCGAGGGCTGGACTACCGGCGAGGGAGACTTTGCCTACGGCGACCCGCCCTCCTTCCAGCTGACCGTCTACGTCCCGCGCCAGACCCAGCCAGACTGGTACAAGAACGGCATTGTCTACCAGGTCTTCCCTGACCGCTTTGCCCGCGGGGCGGACTGGCGCGAGCGTGCCGAGAAGGCGCTGGCCGCCCACCGCGAGGGCCCTGCGCGCGTGCTGGTGGAGGACTGGGACACGCCGCCCACCTACCGCAAGAGCGAGGACGGGGACATCCTGGAGTGGGACTTCTACGGCGGCACCCTACGTGGCGTCCGCGAGAAGCTCGACTACCTGGCAGACCTCGGCGTGACCGTGATCTACCTCAACCCCATCTTTGAGGCGGCCAGCAACCACCGCTACGACACGGCCGACTACCTGCGCATTGACCCCATGCTGGGCGACGAGGAGGAGTTCTGCGCCCTGGCCCGCGAGGCTGCTGAGCGCGGCATCTCCATCATGTTGGACGGCGTCTTCAACCACTGCGGCCAGGACTCCCGCTACTTCAACCGCTACGGCAACTACCCCGAGCCGGGCGCCTGGCAGGGCGACGAGTCTCCCTACCGCGACTGGTTCTTCTTCAACGAGGACGGCACCTATGACGGCTGGTGGGGCAACCCCGACCTCCCCGACGTCAACGAGAAGAGCCCGGAGTACCGCGAGCTCATCTGCGGGCAGGACGGCGTGGTGCGCAAGTGGCTGCGCGCCGGCGCCCGCGGCTGGCGCCTGGACGTTGCCGACGAGCTCTCCGACGGCTTTATCGAGGACATCAAGGCCGCAATGGTTGCCGAGCGCCCGGACGGCGCACTCGTGGGCGAGGTCTGGGAGGACGCCTCCAACAAGATGGCCTACGGCAAGCTGCGCCAGTACTTTGAGGGCACCGAGCTCGACGGCACCATGAACTACCCGCTGCGCACGGCGCTGCTGGCCTTTGTGCGCAACCAGATCGGCGCGCCGGAGATGGCCGCACGCCTGGAGCAGCTGCGCGAGAACTACCCGCGCGACGCGTTCTTCTCGTGCCTCAACCTGCTGGGCAGCCATGACCGCGAACGCCTCTTCACCATGCTGGGAGACGCGCCCGACCCCGACACCCTCTCCGAGGAGGAGTGCGCGGCGTTCCGTCTGGACGAGGGTCACGCCAGCCTTGCCATGAGCCGCCTGTGGCTCACGGTGCTGCTGCAGATGACGCTTCCGGGCGTGCCCTGCGTCTACTACGGCGACGAGCGCGGCATGGAGGGCTTCCGAGACCCGTACAACCGCGCGGCCTTCCCCTGGGACGGCGGCCGCATGGACTGCGCCACGGTCTTCCGCAACGCCATCGCCGTGAGAAAGGCCCTGCCGGTCCTCACCACGGGCGACTTCGAGCCCTTTGCCGACGGCGAGGACGTCTTTGGCTTCTGGCGCCGCGGCGAGGACGGCGAGTGCGTCTGCGTGCTTGCCAACGCCAGCCTGCACGACGCCCACACCGTGCGCGTCCCCATGGCCGGCGAGGCCGTGTCCGACGTGGTGAGCGGCGCTGCCCCCGCCGTGGTGGACGGCTGCGCCGAGGCCTTCCTCTGGCCCTTGGGCACTGCCGTGCTGCACTTCCACAAGCAGCGCCGCCTGCAGGAGCCGCTCGAGCCCGGCATGGGCGTGCTCTGCCACGTGACCTCGCTTCCCAACGAGGGTGGCAGGCCTGGCACGCTGGGCGCCCCGGCCCGCCGCTTTGTGGACTGGCTCGCCGAGTGCGGCCAGACCTACTGGCAGGTCCTGCCGGTCAACCCGGCCGACGGCTACGGCTCTCCCTACGCCGGACTCGCCGCCTTCGCGGGCAACACCTGCCTTCTGGAGAAGGACCCCGAGGACGTCCTGGCAGAGCTCAAGGACGCCGACGACGACCCTGACTACCAGGCGTTTCTCGAGAAGAACAAGTACTGGCTCACGCCCTATGCCACCTTCCGCGCCATCAAGGACCTCCTGGGGGAGGGCCCGTGGCAGGAGTGGCCCGACGCCTATGCGCGCTTCTCGCCTGGGCTGGCGCGGCGCGTGGAGCTGGCCGACGGGGTGGACCGCCACCGCAAGCTGCAGTACGAGTTCCAGCGCGAGTGGGACGAGCTGCGCGCCTACGCCAACGCCCGCGGCATCAAGATCGTGGGCGACATGCCCATGTACGTCTCGGGAGACTCCGCTGACGTCTGGGCCGAGCGCGACATCTTCGAGCTCGACGAGCGTGGCTACGCCCAGGTCCAGGCCGGATGCCCGGGCGACGGCTTTGACCCGGAGGGCCAGCTCTGGGGCAACCCCACCTACCGTTGGGATGTCCTGGCCGCTCGCGGCTACGACTGGTGGCTGGCCCGTCTGCAGCGCGCCGTTGAGACCTACGACTACGTGCGCCTGGACCACTTCATTGGCTTCAGCTCGTACTACAAGATCCCCAAGGGCAAGCGGCCCGTCGAGGGCGCCTATGCCTTCGGGCCGGGGCTCGACCTCTTCCGTGCGGCGTACGAGAAGCTGGGCCCGCTGCCGTTCATTGCAGAGGACCTGGGCGTCATTACGCCGGCCGTCCGCGCCCTCATTGCCGAGACGGGCATTCCGGGCATGGACATCGTGCAGTTCAGCGATGGCGACGTGCGCGAGGGCTACGAGCCCAAGCCGGGCACGGTGACCTTCACGGGCACGCACGACAACCAGACCCTCCTGGGCTTCTGCCAGAGCCGCTTTGGCCTGGAGGGTGAGGAGGCCACCCAGATGGCAGACCGCATTGCCGCCAGCGTCCTGGGCAGCAAGAACGACGTGGCCATCATGCCGCTCCAGGACGTCCTTGGCCTGGACGACGCGGCCCGCATGAACGTGCCGGGCGTGGCCGAGGGCAACTGGAGCTGGCAGGCGGCGTGGGAGGACGTCGTCGCGGCAACCGGCCGCCTCGCGCAGATGGCGCAGGCCTCCGGGAGATTCCGCGAGGCCAGCGCCTAGGCGTTGCGCGGGGGTACCCCCGAGCCCTAACCTAGGGCAGTTGAGAGTTTTTGGCGCCTCGGCGCCACGAGGCAAGCAAGCAAAGCTCGTTTTAAGACGAGAGGAGCGCAACATGAAGTCAATCATCCCCGCCGCCGGCCTGGGCACCCGCTTCCTGCCGGGCACCAAGGTGACGCCCAAGGAGATGCTGCCGGTGCTGGACAAGCCGGTCATCCAGTACGTGGTGGAGGAGGCCCTGGCGCCCGAGGAGGTGGACGAGTGCATCATCGTCTCTTCCCAGGCCAAGCCCCAGATCATGAGCTACTTCACCCCTGACCTGGCCCTTGAGGACCTGCTGCGCTCCCGCGGCAAGGAGGCCTACGCCGACGCCGTCAAGGAGGCCGGCTCCCTTCCCGTGGACTTCTGCTTCCAGAGCGAGCCCCTGGGCCTGGGCCACGCCATCCGCTGCGCCTCCTACGCCACCGGCGACGAGCCCTTCTTCGTGCTCCTGGGCGACTACATGGTGCCCGACAAGAAAATCCTGCCGCGCATGATGGAGGTCTCCAAGGCCCACGGCGGTGCGTCCGTCATCGCCGTTGCCCCGTGCCCGGAGGAGGAGGTCAGCCGCTACGGCATCATCGCCGGCAAGCAGGTGGGCTCCATCGCCGAGTTCCCCGAGGCTGGCGAGAACGACGAGGGCGCCGTCTGGAAGCTCACCGGCATGGTTGAGAAGCCCAAGGCCGCCCTTGCCCCCAGCCGCCTGTTCATCGTCGGCCGCTACCTGCTCTCCCCGCGCGTCATGGAGCTGCTGAAGGACCAGAAGCCGGGTGCCGGCAACGAGATCCAGCTCACCGACGCCATGGAGCGCTGCCTGGCCGAGGAGGAGTTCTACGCCCTGGTCATCGACCCCAAGGAGGGCTACGACACGGGCACCGTCGCGGGCTGGATTGCCACCAACGCCCGCATGGCCCAGGCCGACCCGCGCTTTGCCTCCGCCTTCGAGGAGGCCATGAGCGAGTAGCGCTGCCCCGCTACGCCTTAGACGCCCGAAACCGACGCCTGGAACCAGGTTCCCGCCATCTAGATGCCGGGAACCTGGTTCTTTTCATCTAAAGCGGATTTTGCCGCTCACCGTGCTCCACCCCGATTATGTCCTCTTTCAACCACAAGATGCATATAGTTGACTTGAGTTGTCTCAACGAGGCTTATGGGGGATTGCACTGGTGATGCCCGATGTGATTGCGGTTCTGTGCTTTGTTGCGAACCTGGCTTTCTTGCCATTTTCGTTTATTGATGGAACGATACTATCCCCGTCGGTTGACTTCTTTGTTCTAGTGCCGATGTTCTCACTATTTGTATTGGCAGCCGGACGTTTCGCCGCGCTGCGGATTGCCTCTGTGGTTCGCTTAAAGAGGGCGGTCCTGCGAATCTGCTCGCTTGCGTTTCTTGCGGTGCCAACGCTTCAGGGCATCGCTATTCTTCTCGGTTTTAGCGGTTTGCCCGAGTACCCACTGCTAATCGGAGCGGTATCCGAATTCGTCGGCCTTTTGCTGTATGGGTTTGCTCCTCCAGCTTCTTGTGAAGAGAAGGAGCCTGGTGGAGTGAGGGCCCTGGCTGTTTTTACCTTAGGTGTTTGCGGGGCATATGGTCTCATGACGGGCGTTGGAATTTCGGACCATGATTCAAGTCCGCTTCTAGCTATTCTGCTGCGCGTGCTTTATGCCGGCTGTGTGGGTGGCTATTTTCGCGAGCGAAAAAGCGAAAAGTTGAATCTGTTGCTTGGGGCGGGTGTGGTCATTGGGGTCCAGTTTGCCTTGACATTGGGAATGCGAGCTGACGTTGCCGGGCCTTTTTTGCCTGGTTTGGCATGTCTTTGTCTAATGCTGTCTGTCCTTTTGAGGGGCACTCCAAAGGACAATTCGGATTCAGCGCCGGAAGAACCTCGGCAATCAAGTGAAGAAGCTGCGTTGGGTTCCTTTGGTTTTTCCGAAGGCGAGAGAAAGGCAGTTGAGCTGACGCTTGCAGGAATGACTTCGTCGGAAGCCGCCCTCAAAATGGGGTTAAAAGCTCCAACGGTCAGAAGCTATCTACAAAGGGCTTACAAAAAAGCTGGCGTAACTTCTTTTGGTGAGCTGAAGCAGCGTCTGCTTGGCGTCCCTGAGAACAATGAAGATGAGATAGAAAAGAAAGACGAAGACTCAACCATTGCCACGACACTCTTGATTCCACTGCTGATTGGGCTTGTATATCTTCTTCCCTCGGGCGGAGTTGGCCTTCCGGCATCCAGTCTTTATGCTTGGGCCCCTGCTGGCGTATTCATTTGGCTGGCATTTAATCGAATCAATCTCTGGGTTGTGGCCGCCCTCGGAACGGCTTCATCGATGCTGATAGGGAGTTCCTTTGTGGTCGCGTCTACCGATCCGGCTATGGGGTGGACTGCGGAATTCTCTGCGCTCATCGGCATTTCTTCGGCATCACTGACTTATTGCACTGCGGGCGTTTGCTTTTGCTGCCGAGAGAAAAGATCGATTTTTAAGGAAATGCGCCCGGGCTATCAAATAATCTCTCTGCTTATATGCCTTGCAATGCTTGTCCTTTCGGGCTTTTCAGGAGTTTTCCGTGGCGTTCTGGTGTGTCTGAGCGGCTCTGCTCTCTTTCTCCCCCTCACCTTGTATTCCAAAAGGTCGATGGACTTTGTGTCTGGAGAACTGGTGGGTAATCCGGTAGATGCTCTCGTTGCTTTTTATATGGGAGTTGCTGCTTGCGATGCGAGTATGGGCCATTGTCTTTTCTTTAGCCATTTGCTTGCAATGCCCTTTCTGCTCTTGGTGATAGTGGCACAAGCGGTTGAGCTTTCAAGAATCATCCCGTTTCTCGGTAAGGGGAGGGCGGTTCTTCTAGTTGCTCTCGTGTCTCTCGTTGCGTTGGCTATGAAGGGTGGATGCGTGGCTGTTTTGGTAGCAGCGATTCTATTCAACGCCTTGCGCATCGGTATTTCTGTTGGGGATGTTTCGGTTAGTCGCCAAGTGCTTTTCGGTGCAGCTCTCGGAGTTGTTCTAGCCCTGTGCGCGGAGAGACTTGATTATGTCTTTCCTGCCGCAGCAGACTTTGCCCTTCGTACGGCAATGGGCAAAACAGTGTTGAGAACGCTTGCGTTTGATGCCGGCTCCCTTTTGATCGGAATTGCATTTCTTGCAGATAGCCTTTCTAGGGGAAAAACGCCGAAGAGTGAGACCTCTGCTGATGCACGGGTGTTGCAGTACCTTCAGGCGCGGGGCCTGACCGAGTTGGAGGCGCGAATAATGCTGGCTGCTGTTCACGGAGAGGGCCCATTATCAATCGCGCGCAGCCAAAGCTGTGCGCCAGGTACGATTAATTCGGCTAAGCGTAAAGCGTATGGTTTGCTTGGAGTCCATTCAAAGAGTGAGCTGCTAACCCTTTTGCGAGAGCATTTACGCACGTCATTTTAGGTGTAATCGACTTCAGACATCTTTACATACGACCTGATTGCAGACGGAACCGATGCCGTCTCCTACTGTTGCTTGTATCAAATCCAAGTGATGGAGGAGGCTCGTATGACTAAAAACTTGATAACACGTCGCGAGTTGATGACTGCTGTGATTGCTGCGCTTGCTGTGCCGGTGACTGCCCATGCGTCGGTAGAACCTTATAGCTGGTATGGCAATTCCTTTTCGCTCACCTCTGGAACATGGACGACTCCGAGTCGCTACTTCGATGGAAACAACATAGGGATTGAAATGAATTGTTCGGCAGTGGGAAGGGGCAATTTTACCGTGACCTGTTGTCGGTCAAATGGTGCAGCTGTTGGCACAAAATACTTCTCCTACCAGGGGTTCACCAAGGCGACCTGGCCTAGTGCTGGGCCAGGAAATTACTACTTCAGGCTTTCAAAGACCGATGACGGAATTCGTGTAAGTTCCTCAGACGTGGCCATGTACAGCTGGTGAGGTTTTGCTTAAAGGGCGGTCTGTGTGGTCGGCAGAAAAGCGATGGTTGTTGATTGGAGGAAGAAATGAGAAAGAAGGTCATGGGTGTATTGGCTGCTGCTGCGGTTTCGCTTAGTTTGATTCCGGGCTTGGCGTTTGCATCTTCTCCGGTCATTCTGGGCGGTTGGTCGGAGGATGGCACCGTTGTTGAAGCTCAGGCAGTGGATGGAATTGCCACGTTGAGCGAGCCGCATCACTATGGTGAAGCTCAGCAAAGTACGAACAGTCAGGGGACTACCATCAAGCGTGCTCATGGCTGGACAACATGGAGCGGCGTTTATCACTACACGACGGCTCAGATGGAGCACGACGGCATTTTCTGTAACGGGAAAGTCATTACGAGTTCAGGTCGCCAGTGGGCTAGAAATGGTACGGAGGCTTACTCGCCTTGGGCGACATTCAACCCCGACCTGTGCTGTGGAAATCTTGGACAGGCAAGAACGTATTACGGACGATAGCCTGTTTTGTTTAGCACCCTGATGCGGGAGGCGAGAAGAGTGAAGCCGTTCCTTAGAAGAATCATGCCGACTACCGCACTCCTTCTCGCCTCCCTTCTGCTCTTGGGGTCGATGCTTGTTTTCCGCATGAAGAATCATGCCCTGGAGCTTGAGCGGGACCGCTTTGCTCCGAGCTCATCGTTTGTTGTGACCAGTGACGGAGTGTCGCTGTCTGACCTCGGTCCATTTGCAGTGGCAACGCTTGAAGTAGACCAGGGCATCATACTGTTTGAAGCCAACTGCTATGAATCCGTGGCACTGCCGTACCACGATGGTCCCGGGCTATCCGGCTCATGTCCTGAAGCGCTCGTTGGCTTTTCCAGGTTTTCTGAAGTTCAAGATGGAAACTACTTATGGGGTGGTGTGGCCTATAAGGTCGTGGGAACCTTGGGAGAGAAGGACGAGAGCCTGCTCTCCGATACCGTGGTTCTCACTGCAAGAGGCCTGCTGAGCGGCTGCTCTTCCTCGTCCCTGCGTTTTGATGGCTTTGGGGCAAGAGGCTTGCTGACGCTTGTCTTTCCGGGAATAGAGGCCCAAGGCCTTACTTCCGCGCTTTCAAGCAGGCTGGGAGAGGGCTCTGTGGTTGCGCTCTTCACCTGGTCAGCCCTGCTGGTGGGGTGGCTGGGGATTCTTCTAGGCCTGCTGTGCTATGCCCGTGGTGTACGGGATGAATATAGAGTTCGTTTTATTCTTGGCAACCATCGGAGCGTTTTACTCCGGGGTAGCGTGGAGCTCGTTGCACTTCTCCTGGGCGGCGCCTTTGTTGCGGCGTATATATGCTGGGGCCGTACTGCTGTGACAGCTTTTTGGTTTGCTTGGCTTCTTCTGGCTGCGGCTCCCGTCCTTGTCGTGGGCCTCATCGCGGCTACGTGCTTGAGGAGGAGGGCACATGCTAAGTGAATTTGTGCATGACTTCAGACGCTGCTGGCCCCTCAGAATCATAAAGTGCGGCGTTGCCGTGGCAATCTCCCTGTGCGTATACACGGTGCTCGCCTTTGGCTTTTCCGCGGACGGGGCCATTCAGCAAAGCTTTTCTCGCCAAGATGGCTTCGACATTTATTCTCTGGTTGATTCGTTCATGGATGACCCAGAAGGCTTCTATGCCTTTAGGCAAAATGAGGAAAGCCTGCGCTCGCTCGCGAGTTTTAACGATGCCCTCTCGTCAAGCTCGGACTTCGTGTATCTCTCGGTCTTTGACCAGTCTGTCCCCGTGTTTGACTTCAAGGGTGGTGCTGAATTCGGCTACTCCTATGGCATGGGGGGTGGCTCTGATGTCATCGACTTTGATGGAAGAAGCGCCTTCAACGCCAAGGCAATTCAGATAAACCAGGCGGCCTTTGATTTCCATGGGTTAAGGGTGGCTCAAGGCGGTATACCGTCCTGGGATGATGTTGATTGGAATCAGACGCGGCTTCCCGTTCTGCTCGGTTCAGCCTATAAGAGCATCTACACTCCTGGCGATTCCTTTGTGGGGAACCTCTACGGACGTTTAATGACGTTCGAGGTCGTCGGCCTCCTTGAAGAGGGCTCCAGCATTCCATACCAGGGAAATCCAGCCTTCGGACTTGACTATTCTATTTCGATTCCTTATCCGGCCTCTTTTGAAAACCTTGCGAGTGTGGAGGACGGTTTCGGCGGTATTGTCCAATTTGCATATGTGAACGGTGAACTGGCCGTTGCCAGGGGGGAGCAAACGGGTACCCTGCTTGATGCGCTTGACCGCATTGCCCAAAGTACCGGTTTTGCTGATTATGGAGTGGCCGGGCTCTATGATTACGCAACCAAAATGGCTCAGGTACGTCAGCTTATTGGTGACAATATTGCTGTTGTCGAGTTAATGACGGCCTTGGTTGCGTGTATTGGATGCGTGATTCTCGTTGCTGCAGACTTCTTCCTGGCTTCCAGGCATTTGAGGCGTCGGCGCACCGCAGAGCTTTTGGGTGATGCGAGCATGTGGAGGCGTGAGGTTGCTGGGATAGCGCTGCTCTGGTGGGCTGTGACGGCGGTGCTGTCAATGCTGCTCATGGGAGCGCTTCCTTATCGGAATGCGGCCTTCCAGTTTGTGACCCTGGCCGCGCTGCTTCTGCTTGCTCTTCTCGACACTGTCTTCTCTTTGATTCAGGAAAGGCGGACTGTCCGATGATTTGCCTTCGAGGAATAGGTAAAACGTACAGGGAGAAGAGTGGAGAGAAGCACGTTATCTTCCGTGGCCTTGACTTCTGTCCCAGCGACGAAGAGCGCTCCGTTGCGATTCTTGGGCGCAGCGGCTCTGGGAAGACGACGCTCCTGAGGATAATTGCGGGAATTGATGTTGATTACGAGGGCGAGTATCTCTTTGACGAGAAGAGACTGAAGAGAAGCGCCTCCGCGATGGCGCACCTTAGACGTGAGGTGCTAGGCGTTGTTCCGCAAGATGCCATGGTGCTTGAGGATAGAAGCGTTCTTGCAAACGTTGAGCTGGGGGTGCCCAAGGGAGTAGACAAAAAGAGGACGGCGCAGGAGTGCCTTGAGAAGGTCGGCCTTCTCGCCTGCGCGCGCACTTCGGCGGCAAAGTTGTCGGGTGGGGAGGCTCAGCGAGTAGCTGTTGCGAGAGCTATTGCAAAACGACCTCGTCTGCTTTTGGCCGACGAGCCGACTGCGGCCCTAGACGAGAAGACCGAAGGGGAGCTTCTTTCTCTGTTTGAGAGGCTTGTGGCAGATGGCACGCGAATCATCATTGCCACCCACAACCAGACTGTTGCCGATTGGTGTGACGCAAAGTTCGAGATACGGGATTGCGCCCTTGTGAGGCTGTAGACACTCCGAGCCAGGTTCCCGCCATCTAGATGCTAGGAACCTGGTTCTTTTCATCTACAATGGCCGCAGACAACCTAAGAGGCGAAGCCGGGGCTGCGTGCGGCTCCGGCCGCTTTGCGTGCGAAAGGCCCCGTTCATGTTCATCAACCGCGTTTCTCGCCGACTGCTGGCCGCGCCCGAGATGGCGCCCCTGCTGAGGGAGCTTGCCGTCGGAAACGACGCCACGCTGGCCGTAGCGCAGTCCGCCCGCCCGCTGGTGCTGGCCGCTCTCTGGGCCAAGGACCCGCGGCCGTGCCTCCTGGTGGTCTCCGGCGAGGAGGCGGCCGACCGCACGGCCCGCGCGCTCGCGGCGTGGCTGGGCCAGGACGTGGTCTGCCGCTACCCGGAGCGCAAGGACCGTCCCTGGTCGGAGGCTGCCCCGGACGACGCCGTCATCGGCGCGCGCTGCCAGGCCGTGAGCCGCCTTGCCGCTGGCGAGAAGTGCCTGGTGGTGGCCAGCGCCCACGCGCTTTTGCGCCGCGTGCCGCCCGTGGGCAGCGGCTACTTTGCCTCCAGCACGTTTGCCGTGGGGGACGAGGTGCCCTTCGAGGACGTGCCGGCGCTTCTCGTCGGCATGGGCTACGCGGACAACGGGGAGGTTGACGCCGCCGGCGCCTTCCACGTCCACGGCGACGTGGTGGACGTCTGGCCCGCCCAGTCCACCTCGCCCGTGCGCTTGGAGTTCTTTGGCGACGAGATCGACCGCATCCGCCGCATGGTGCCCTCCACGGGCCAGACCATCGGCGAGCTGGAGTCTGTCACGGTGAGCCCCTGCCGCGAGATGGCCTTCACGGACGAGACGGTGCGCCGTGCCTCTCGCGCCCTGTACAACCGCGCCCAGAACGACGACCGCATAGCCGCTGACCTGGATCTCATTGAGCGCCGCGCCCCGCAGCCGGCCCTGGAGCGCTACCTGCCCGTGCTCTACGGCGGCAGCGCCTCGCCGCTGGAGCACATGTGCGAGGAGGCCCTGGTGGTCCTGGCCGAGCCGCGCGCCCTCTTTGACGACTGCATGCGCGCCATGGACGAGGTCATGGTTGCTGCCGGAAGCGCCCACGTCAGCACCGAGGGGCTCTACACGCCGCCGCGCCAGATGGACTTTGGCCGCCAGCAGAGACTTTCCTTCTCGTCCATCCTGCGTGCGGGGTCCGGTGCCGTGACGGCGGAGCTGCCCGTGCGCCAGCCGGGCATCGCGGGCTCCGACGCCAAGCTGCTGGGCCGTGTGCGCCAGCTTCTGGCAGACAACGGCTCGGTGCTCTTTGCCGTGCCGGACCGAGCGGCCCGCGAGGCCCTTGAGCTGCGCTTCAATGACGAGTCCATCCCGTTTGCGGAGTCCCTGGGCTCGGCCGAGGACAACGCCTGCCGCATCACGGACCCGGCGGCGCCCGACTCCGGCCGCTCCCTGCCGCGCGGCCAGGTCACGTTCTTCGACGCGCCGGTGCCGGCGGGCATCGTCATCCCGTCCGCGGGCCTGGCGGTCTTCTCGGTGAGCGACCTCAGCTCCCGCACGGCAAAGTCCCGCCGCCGTGCCCGCCGCGTGGACCCCACGAGCGTGACCTTCCCCTTCAAGCCGGGAGACTACGTCGTCCACGCCACGCACGGCATCGCCCTCTTTGCGGACATTGTGCGCCAGGACGTGGCCGGCAAGGACCGCGACTACTTCCTGCTTGAGTACGCGGGCGGCGACAAGCTCTACGTGCCGCTTGAGCAGGTGGACCGCATCACGCGCTACGTGGGTCCGGACGGCAAGAGTCCGCGCCTCACGCGCCTCAACACCGCCGACTGGAGCCGCGCCATCGGCAAGGCCCGCAAGAGCGCCAAGAAGCTGGCGTTTGACCTGGTGGACCTCTACACGCGTCGCGCCTCCGTCACCGGCTATGCCTTTGGCCTGGATACCCCCGTCCAGCAGGAGATGGAGTCCAGCTTCAGCTACGAGCTCACGCCCGACCAGGCAAGCGCCGTGGCCGACATCAAGGCCGACATGGAGGCCAGAAAGCCCATGGACCGCCTGCTCTGCGGAGACGTGGGCTTCGGCAAGACCGAGGTGGCCCTGCGCGCGGCCTTCAAGTGCTGCCAGGACGGCAAGCAGGTCATGGTGCTGTGCCCCACCACCATCCTGGCGCAGCAGCACTACGAGACGTTCTTCTCGCGGTTTGCCCCGTTTGACCTCAAGGTGGCCGTGCTCTCCAGGTTTGTGACGCCGGCCCAGCAGAGGCGGGCGCTGGAGGGCTTTGCGGAGGGCTCGGTGGACGTGCTCATTGGCACGCACCGCCTGCTGTCTGCCGACGTCAACCCCCATGACCTGGGCATGGTTGTCATCGACGAGGAGCAGCGCTTTGGCGTGCAGCACAAGGAGCAGCTCAAGAACATGCGCGAGCAGGTGGACGTGCTGACGCTCTCGGCCACGCCCATCCCGCGTACTATGCAGATGGCCATGAGCGGCGTGCGCGACATGAGCCTCATCATGACGCCGCCACCGGGCCGCCTGCCGGTCAAGGTCACGGTGGGGGAGTACGACCCCGACCTGGTGAGCGCCGCCATCCGCCAGGAGATGGGTCGTCGCGGGCAGGTCTACTACGTGAGCAACCGCGTGCACACCATCGACGACGCGGTGGAGCGCGTGCGCGAGGCGGCGCCCGAGGCCCGCATCGGCGTGGCGCACGGCAAGATGAGCGCCCGCGAGGTCGAGGACGTGATGCTGGAGTTTGCCGAGCACGAGATAGACGTGCTGGTGGCGACGACCATCATCGAGAGCGGCATCGACAACCCGCACACCAACACGCTCATCATCGAGGACTCCCAGCGCCTGGGCCTGGCCCAGCTCTACCAGCTCAAGGGCCGCGTGGGCCGCGGTCGCACGCAGGCCTACGCGTACTTCATGTTCCCCGGCGAGACGCCCCTCACGCCCGAGGCAACCGACCGCCTGACGGCCATCAACGAGTACCAGGACCTGGGCAGCGGCATGAAGATCGCCATGCGAGACCTGGAGATTCGCGGTGCGGGCTCGCTCATGGGCGCCGAGCAGCACGGCAACCTCAGCTCCGTGGGCTTTGACCTCTTCACCCAGATGCTGGGCGAGGCCGTGGCCGAGGCGCGCGGCGAGACGCGCGAGGTCGAGGAGGCCGAGGTCACCATCAACCTTCCGGCCGACTTCTACCTGGCCGAGGAGTACCTGCCCGAGGTGGACCACCGCGTGCTGGTCTATCGCAAGCTTGCGGCGGCCGTGGACCTGGCCGAGGTGGACGAGCTGCAGAAGGAGACCGAGGACAGCTTTGGCGCGCTGCCGCTGGCCGGCCGCAACCTCTTTGACCGCGCGCGCATTCGCATCCGCGGTCAGCGCCTGGGCGTGACGAGCGTGAGCCTGACCAACGGCCGCCTCATCTACCAGGGCATAGATGTGCCGCGGGCGGTTGTTCCCAAGCTCAAGGCCGAAGGCGCGCTCAACTACCCCAAGACCCACAAGCTGGCCTACCCCTTCCATCGCGGCGACGGCGAGGTCATGCCCGCTGCCGTCGGAGTCCTGGAGCAGGTCGGTGGAGATGACGAGGTGGACGAGTAAGGAGCTGCTTTGGCGAGAAGTGCGTCCGGTTGGCAAGGCCTTGCAACCGGACGCCCTTCTCGCCTGCGCGGGCTTGTCCGTATTGAAATAATTATATTGGCATTCAAAATAATAAGTTGAATGAGGGTCTGACCTGCAACTTTTTTCCTTCGAGCACAAGAAAAGGCGACAAGTCCACCCTTTTGCATAAAAGATTCAATACGGTTAACTAAAGTAGGTCGAGGCCGCGCGAGCCACTCTCGCACGGGGTTGTGTGGATTTTGAGTGGCATGAGCTGGTAGTTTGACGATAGATATAGAGTTCTGTTTCATACTCTGCTGCTGCCAGCAAAGACGCTAAACTTACTGCTAACTTGCACGTAGCTTTCACGCACGCGTGCGGATTTTTGACAGGCCCTCTCGGCTAGTCTTGCCTCCCAATATCGGCCGGGTGGGGGAGGCGCGCGTGGAGCACGAAATATGCGTTGGCGGCACAACCGCCCTTTCCTGCTGGCGAGAAGCCCGCATCCGCGTGGCCGAGTCCAACGCTTCCAGTCCCTACGATCCAAACCCGAGGCCCTTGCTGGTCAGGATGCTCTTTGAAGGCACGGACGACCTCGACCTCTCCGCGCTGCCGGTGAAGACCGACATCACAAGGCTGCCCAGAACCGTCTACTCGGAGGATGCCGCCTGGCTATCCGATCAGCTCCCACATGTCTTGCGGCCCCTGGTCTGCTGCGTTGCCTCTGACGCGGGAAGGCGCTTTCTCGCAAATGCAAAGACATGCATTCTTGGTGGGGGCTTTTCTGAGGGCAGCATCTATATAGAGGGGCATGGCATTTGGTTGCCCTCGCCGGAGCTTCTCGCCCTTCTTCTGTGTCGCAGCCTACCGGTGGGCGCGGCGCTCATGGCCATGGCTGAGCTTGGCGGCCACTATGCCATCGGGTTGGACGGCTTGCTCGTTGCCGCTCCGCCGGTGACATCCTCGACGGCAGTTGGGGACTATCTAGAGCGGCTGAGGCTGTATCGGGCCGATTTGGGTCAGCGCATGCCACGGGGCTCTTCTCGGGCATCTTCTCTTGCCGCCCTTGCGATCGATGGTGCCGCCTCTCCAGCCGAGGCAGTGCTGGCATACCTTCTTTGCCTGCCGAGGGAGATGGACGGCTACGGGTTGCCGAGGCCGGAGCTGAACCGGTGGATTGCGGCCGACAACGAGGTCTACGTATGTGACCTCTCGTGGAACGAGGGCTCTTGCCTGCTGGAATACCAGGGTGGCGCGCACCTGAGCGCCGGGCGCGCTGCCGCGGACATGCGAAAGGGAAACGCGCTGCGTGCGTCCGGACGAACGCTTCTTGAGGCTGGCCGGAGCGAGTTGATGTCAATCTCCGGAATGGACCGCCTCGCGGGACTTCTCGCCGGGGCTTTGGGGGCTTGCGTGGCACCGTGGTCCGCTGAGGAACGAGCGTTGCAGGTGAAGCTGAGGGCGGAATTGTTCTCGGCGGGCTTGTCGGTCTAGTTAACCGTATTGATTTTTTGATACAAAGGACATGGTTTGGAAGATGCGGAGTCACTGCTCAGTGTAAAAGTGCAGGTAGAGTCTTCATTAATGTATCTATATAAATCAGGAATATAAATAATTCAATACGGTTAACTTGACGGGGGAGTCGTGCGGGCGGTCGACCCCTCCTCGTGGGACAATGAAGCCTGGAACATGGCGAGAAGTGCGTGGAGAGAGGGGCTCTCATGAGGTTTGAGGCGGGCAAGTTTGGGCAGCCGGAGTGCAGGCTTGACGACGGGCGTGCCCTGTCTGACCTGGTAGACGAGCAGAACGCGTCGCGCGCGGAGGCACCGGCGGGCAATCCCGAGATGGACCGGCTCGTCCGCACCATCTGGCGGCTGCGCCAGGCCGACGGCTGCCCCTGGGACCGCGAGCAGACCCACGGCTCCATCACCAAGAACATGGTCGAGGAGGCATACGAGGCCGTTGACGCCATCGAGGCAAACGACGTCGCGCATCTCTGCGAGGAGCTCGGCGACGTGCTTGAGCAGGTGCTTCTCCACGCGCAGATAGCCGCCGACGCCGGCGAGTTCACCATCGAGGACGTGGCTCACGGCCTCAACGAGAAGCTCGTCCGCAGGCACCCGCACGTCTTTGGAGACCTCGCAGCAGCCTCGGACGGCCAGGCGCCCGCCGGCTATGAGCAGGCTCACGACGGTGATTGCGTCTTGGACATCTGGGATGACGTCAAGCGCCTTGAGCGCGAGGCCCGCGGCCAGCTGAGCGACGTCGAGCCGGGCCTGCTTGATTCCGTGCCCCAGAGCCTGCCCGCCCTCATGCAGGCGCAGAAGATTTCGAAGCGAGCGGCAAAGGCCGGCTTTGAGTGGGCCGACCTGACCGGCGTCTGGGACAAGGTGGCCGAGGAGCGCGCGGAGTTCGAGGCGGAGGAGCCGGGCACCGCGGCATCGCAGGAGGAGTTCGGAGACCTGCTGTTTGCGCTGGTCAACGTCGCGCGCTGGTCTGGCGTGGACGCCGAGGAGGCCCTGGCCGCGTCAAACCGCAAGTTCCGCCGTCGTTGGGCGCGCATGGAGGAGCTCGCCCGCGCGCAGGGCCGTGCCGTGGAGGACCTCTCGACCGCCGAGCAGAACGAGCTCTGGGACCGTGCTAAGGGTGAGGAGAAGCCCGCGGAGTAGCCGGCGCCTGCGTGGCCTTTGGTATAACAGGGTTGAGGGCCGTGCCGCGCAAGCGCGCGCCGCCGTCACGCCAACATCGAACTAGAAATGAACCAGGGCATGATTGACTCTTCTACCAGGCGCTCCTCTGCAGAGCAGGGCGCTCCACGCGTCTATGACCGGCCTCGCCCGGCCGTGACCGAGTTCTCCCGGCGGGGGTCGAAGACCACCGTCTCGCAGGAGTTTGCAACCCACACCGGTGCCGCCGCAAAGAGCCTGGGCTCCGTCCTGGGCCGGGGCAGTCGCGCCGCGTCGGGCCGTCCCGCTGCCGCGGCGCGCACTTCTCGCCGTGCGGAGAGGCCGGAGCGCCACAACGCCACGGCTCGCGTGGAGGCCGCGCGGCAGGCCAAGGACGCCGTGGCCGCAAAGGCCGGCGCGGTGGGCGGCTTCTATGCCAGCCACAAGCTGCTGTGCATTGTGGTGGGCGTGCTGGTCGCCGCCGCGGTGCTGCTCTATGGCCCGGCGGCCACCTACTACCGCGCCTGGCGCGCCGGGCTTGACCTGCAGGCCCAGTACGACGCGCTGGCCCAGAGCAATGACCAGATCCAGCAGCAGAACGACGCGCTTCTCACGCGCGAGGGCATAGAGGAGGAGGCTCGCCGCCGCGGCTACGTGGGTGCCGGCGAGACGGGCGTCGTGGTGGAGGGCCTGCCGGATGACTCCGCCAGCTCTTCTGACGCCACTCCGGAATACCCCTGGTACGTGGGCATGGGCGACGTGATCTTTGGATACGAGAGGCAATGATGACCAGGGTAGCCTGCATAGACATTGGAACCGTCACCGCCCGCCTTGCCGTGGCGGACGTCGAGGACGGGCGCGTGGTGCGCCTGGCCAAGCGCTCGCAGATCTGCAACCTGGGGCAGGACGTGGACAAGACCCATCGCCTGCGCCAGGACGCCATGGAGCGCGTCTTTGGCTGCGTGGCCGCCTATCTTGAGGAGGCCCGCCGCGCCGGCGCCACCTCGGCGTGCTGCACGCTGACCAGCGCCGCCCGCGACGCGCAGAACGCCCGCGAGCTGGGTGCCGCCCTGGCCTCGCTGGGCCTTGAGCCCATGGTCATCTCGGGCGCGGTTGAGGGCTCGCTCACCTTCCTGGGCGTGGCGCAGGACTTTGTGGGCCACCGCATCCTCGTGGCCGACAACGGCGGCGGCTCCACGGAGCTGGCAATGGGCTGCCTGGGAGCGGACGGAATCCTTGAGCTGGACTTTGTTCGCTCCGTTGACGTTGGCTGCCGCAGGCTGACCGAGCGCTTCCTGGCGGGGGAGGGCCCGGCTGCGGCGGATGCGCTTCTCGCCGCACGAGAGCTGGCGGGCCAGAAGTTTGCCCCGGTGATCGCCGAGGGTGGCCTGCGAGCCGCATCTGGCGAGAAGCCCGCGGGCTCCGCCGCCCCCGAGCGCCTGGTGGTCTGTGGCGGAACGGTGACCACGATGGTGGCCGTCAAGAAGGCGCTCGACCCCTACGACCCCTCGCAGGTCCACCTGGCCACGCTCTGCGCGGCAGACGTCCAGGGCATCCAGGATCAGCTCGCGGCCCTCTCCGTGGAGAAGCGCGCGGCGCTGCCGGGCATCCAGCCCAAGCGCGCGCCCGTCATCCTGGGTGGCGTCTGCGCCGTGGCCGAGCTCATGGCCCAGACCGGGTTTGACCAGCTCACGGTTAGCGAGAGCGACCTTCTCTTTGGGCTCTCCCTTGCCGCCGCGGCCGCGCTCGAGCGCCGTGACTCGCCGGTCATCTGGAAGCCCGAGATGCGCCCGCTCGTCTCGCCGCAGGGCTAGCCGGGCTTGCGCTAGACTAAACGGACCCCTGGGGGCGTGGCGGAATTGGCATACGCAGTGGACTTAAAATCCACGGCCGAAAGGATTGTGGGTTCGAGTCCCACCGCCCCTACCAGTACCTCTGATATACTCGGAGCTTGCGTCCCCATCGTCTAGAGGCCTAGGACACGGCCCTTTCAAGGCTGTAACACGGGTTCGATTCCCGTTGGGGGCACCATTTGCATTTTGTACGAACCCGTTGGACGTCAAGTCTGGCGGGTT
>ERZ1034920.995-NODE-995-length-19451-cov-78.282584_pt1 | contig 19451 bp, 17 predicted proteins | sample MGYA00520688_ERZ1034920 | MGnify/ENA primary metagenome ERZ1034920 (study PRJEB33766, sample SAMN09781785) | gut metagenome | biome: gut microbiome | host: Homo sapiens | place: Madagascar | study: EMG produced TPA metagenomics assembly of the PRJNA485056 data...
GTACGGTTCAATGGGAGGGGCAATAATTTCATTTTATCCCTCTACCCTATTAATAATGTCATGTACATCAATAATTGTTTTCTTGATTTTACACCAAGCTTACTATAAATATTACGATTGTGATACTTTAATGTATTATCCGTAATATTTAATGTTTCTAGAATATCCTTACTTGAATATCCCTTCACATAGAGATTTAAAATCTCTTTTTCTTTACGTGTTAAAGTCGCAAGACATTCTAAGAAACGTTTATATTCATCCTCATCAATATCATCGATACGTTTTGTCGTTAACCGCTCCACTTCTTTTTTAGCTCTGTCATATTCCTTTTGAATGGCTTCATGTTCATTTTCAATCTGTTGCATCTTCTTGCGATTTTCCTGCATTTCTAGTTCAAGCGTCAACATTTTATTCTCAACTTCATAGTCTTTTGAAGATAAGAAATCCAAAAGATCATCAATTTCTTGTACATCATAGCGCATACTGTTTTTATTGTCTTTACGTAGCTGTTCTAATCCTTTTAGAATTGGGGACAGGTATCTTTGACTGAAGAAGGAGCATCCTAAAAATACAAATAATAATAGGACAATGGTAAAGAAGAATAATTCAATATTACTTTTTGCGATGGCTCGATTGTAGTCAGAATCCAAAATCATAACATATGTCGAATAGGTTTGATTCTTAGAAATTTTGACAGTATTCTTAACTCCAATATAATTACGATTTTTACTTATGATTCTCAATAAGTTGTTGCCAATAGGCTTAATGGAAAGATCTCCATTTGGCATATAATAGAATCCGCTTTGGCTTCCCGTACTAAAGCCTTCATTTGTGATGATTGAATCGGAGTCTGGCACTAAAAGACACGTTAAATGGTTGAGAGTTGAGGGCTGGGGATGCGCAAATTTAAACCAGCTTTGTGAAATTTCAAAACCACAAAGACCATAGAAGGTACCATCCTTTCCAACTAAAGGAACACGTAATAGGGCGATTCTTTCACCTGTGTATGGCAATTGAATAATATTTGATAGGGAATAATCAAAGTTCCCTTTTTTTAATTCTTCATAATCGGGTACAAGTGTAATATCAAATTCCTGTCTCCATTTACGATGTGGCATGATGCCATGCTTTTTTCCTATATTTGCGATGCCACGATACAAAATTAAGTCTTCCTTTGAATAGGACATTGTCGTTTTTTGAAGATACACACCACTTCGTTGTGTCTGCGCATTATCCAAAGTGGAATTGATTGTCGTATCTAGTTGTACATAAGCTCCTGAACAATTAGATCGTTCAAGATATTGTCCTAAAGGCTGAATCATATCGTTTTCTAAAGAATAGATGGCATTGGGATTGTCCTGCAACTGTTGAAAGGTTAATCCTTGATTCGCTAGGGTTGTTTCTAATATAGCTTCCATATTATCAGCCAATGCAATATTCATAGAGGCCAAGTCATCCCAATAATTTTCCATATTCTTTGTGAAGTATTCACTTTGTGTTGTTAGATCTTTATGAAAATCTTGTTCGGTCGTTCCAAGTCTTCCAAATAGGAAGAGTCCCATTAATAAAGTAATACTGATGGTAGTCACTAGAAAGAACATATATACGAAAAGCTTTCGTTTCATGGATCTTTCTTTTGATTTAAAACTTAATTGCATAGGCTAACCTCAAGAAAGACTTTTTAAAATATTCATTGCTTCATCTACAATTTCATCAATATCTTCACCGGCATTAGCTCGTGCTTGCCATTCTTGTTGGTGGCTTCTTACTTGATCATAAAATGCATAGGCCTTTCTAGAAATCGCATTTGGAACCTCTCTAGAAATAACAGTATAGTCGGATTTCATTTCGGTGAGTGTATTGTATAAAGATTGTGTTTCTTCATCTTCAAACTTTTCATTTTTTAAGTTTTTAAATGCTTTTTTTGTGACTGGCATGTAACCTGCTTGGATCACAAAGTCCATGTTTCGTTTTGGTTCCACAAGCCAATGTGCAAAGACACTAGCGGCTTCTTGTTTTTGTTCTGTAGTCTTATAGGCACATAATCCAACACCAGCTTGTGTCATGAGGGCATGGTCTTTATCGGCCTTTGGATAAGGCAGGGCAATCGCATTTAATGGTTCCGTTGTATTATCTGGATATGTAACGATGTCATTTAAATAGAGATAGGCTGCACTGCTGGATACACCAATGAGTGTTTCTCCGGTTGTAAGTTCTGTGCTTGAATAGAAATCTGAAGCAGAAATATGGCCTTTGATCAATGGTCCTAGAAAGGTTCTAAAGGCTTCTTGAAATTCTTTATCGTCCGTATTATACCAGCCATTCTCATTATACATATGTTTAGAGCCTAATGCGATTGCATAAGATTCAATGGAATTTAATAGATAATCAAAGCATAATAATGGCTTTCCATTTGACCATTCATAATATTTTTCGGCTACATCAAACGTTTGATTCCAAGTGTCAAAATCATTTAATGAAACAGCGGTATCGTTAGAAAACTTTTCAAATTGTGTACCATTCATAAATAAAACGATTGTTGATTTTGATAATGGAAGATCCACAAGCTTATCCTCTAGCATTCCAGCATCTAAAAACTCATCAACAAAATTTGAAATTTCCTTCTCTGTAAATACATCATTCCATACAACACTCTTATCTAAGCCTACCTGTTTGGCATTATGAATATGTCCTGTATAAAGATCTGGCATTGGATCTGCACCTGGTTCTTTAGATAAACTTTCTTCAAGCTCAGAACCAATTTTACTCGCATTGGTTATTTTTGTGACATTAATTATAATGCCCTTGTCCTTGCCTTCTGTTTCATTGAATTCAGCAATCAATTGATTCATTGGAGAATTGGCTTGTTCTCCATAAACATGCCACATTGTCAGGGTCACGGGGTTATCTTTATCGAGTAAAGATTTTGATGAACACCCATATAGATTGCATAGGCTTAGACCAAATACTAATAAATATTTTATAACTTTTTTCATGATTTTCCCCTTTATTTACAGCAGTTCCCACCCTTTTTAAGTTTTGGGGTGGGGTAATTTTTCTAATACTTTCTATAATGAAGTTGTAAGTTGATTACATAAGATTGAAAGTGCTTTCTAAAGACAATATAGCACATAATGAAAAGTCAATCAAATAAGGAAAGGAGGAAAAGGAATGGGGTTGTTTTCTAAAAAGGAATGTGATGTGTGTAAAAAGAAGATGGCATTGATGGAAGGTTATAAATGTGCGGATGGTACGATCTGTAATGACTGTAAGAAAAAAATGTCACCATTATTCACAGACTACAAAAACACAACAATAACACAGATCAAAGGTCAGCTAACATATCGTGAAGAAAACGCACAAAGAGTCAAAGTGTTTGTGGCAGCTGAAACGTTTGGTGAGTATCCAAAGGTAATGGTTGATCGAAAGCACAACTGGTTTGTCGTGACAAAGGCAACAAAGCTTAGTGATGAAAATCCAGATGTGTTTGACTTAAGTGACATTCAAAATGTTTTGGTAGAAATTGAAGAGAATAAGCGAGAACTTCATTTCACAAATAAGAAAGGGAAGACATGTTCCTATAAACCAGCAAGATACGAATTTACGTACCAATTCAAGGTAAATATTCAAATGAATCATCCATTCATCAAAATGATTTCTTTGAAGATTACCAAAGAGGATGTCAAGATCATTTCAGAAATGCAGGATAAAGAAGTAATGGTACAGTCAAACGAAAAGTATCAGGAATCTTTACAGGTGGCAAACGCATTAAAGGATGCGCTTGAATCATAATAATGCACAGAAAAGGAGGAATCATATATGGCGAATACATGTGCAATTTGTGGTGCAACAATTAATGTTTTACAATCACAGAAATTAATGGATGGAAATTATATTTGTACAAAGGGTTGTCGTGCAAAAGGATTAAAATATTATGATTATGTTCATTCAGATTTAGATAATGTTAAGGATCATATTCATCAAACTGAGGTGGGTACAAAGATTTGGCAAGATTTAATGGAACCTTTGAAAAAAACACGTGATAAAAATCAAAAGATGCAGTCTTTCCACCCTATTTATATTGCACCAAGTCTAGGTTTGATTGCGGTTATTGAAGCTCGTGGAGGTTTGTTTAATACAAAAACATATGCGTGTGTATATCGTCTAGAAAATCTTCAGATTTATAAAACCGAAAATATGCCAGCTAGAACGAGTGGTTCGGATAAAGATAAAAAGTGTGTTCACTTAGGCTTTGTACATACAAAAGGTTTAAATGATGTCTATATTCCATTTGATGATGAAACTAGATGCCATCAATGTGTGGATTATCTAAATAAATTGTTTGGCTTAGATGATTCATTTAGAAGTGGCATTAAAAAGTCTGTAACTCAATTTAAGGCAACAAAGAGTATGTGGGATTTAGCGAAAGCTAAAAAGAATGGAGAAAGTTTAGAAGAAAAAGCGAAAGCGACAGTGGATGCGTTTGGGGCAACGATCATTGGAGATCGTACGCAATTTAAAGATGCAGCCGATCAAGCTCTTGCAAACTATGATCTGGACTAAATTTTGTTCGGTCTTGTTTCTTAGTTTGAATCTAATGTTTACAGGTTGTAAATCACAACCTAATGAAGAGGTATATATTTCAGATTTCTACAATATTCATGAAGAATATAAGGATGCATGGGGAAATGTTGGTAAGTATGACATTTCCTTACCTTATATTCATTGTGATTCAAAGAGCGCAAAGAAGTTGAATAAGACCATAAAAAATGAATACAAGGATTTGGTAGATTCTTTAGATGAGGCAAAAGAAGAAGGGTATACGTTGCCGTACACAAAGGTTAGTTATGATGTGTATACACATTCAAATCTATTGAGTTTAGTTATTAAGGAAGAAGTAGAGACGGAATATCCTAGGTATAAGGTGTATCATTTTGATTCTAAAACGAAGAAGCGTGTTTCGAATAAAAAGTTGTATAAGAAATATAAAATCAGTCAAAAAGATATGAAGGTATGGGCTGCACAGGCTTTTGATCAGGAATATGCCAATGAATATTATGACAATGTAAAGGAGTTAAGAGCTCAAACAATTGGTTTGTTGCCTTCAAATCTAGATGTGTTTTACCACAAAGGAAAATTGAATGTATTGATTCCTATCGCCACAAATTTTGGTTCTGGAACAAAGATGGTTTTGTATAGGCCAAGTCGCAAGAAGTCTTATAAGATAGAAGATTCTTCCACGTTTGATCAGATGACTATGACATTAAAGAATAATAAGCTATCGCTTTACTATAGTGGAACGGATAAAACGTATAAGGTGCATGGCTGTTTTAATGAGTATAAACAAGTTCATGTGTATGAAATAGGTCCGGGTGTTACTTATGGTTTTGCACTAACGACAAATGGTTTGGTGGAAGTGATTGCGATTGAGGATGGTTTACCGATTGAGCGTATTTGTAGTCAAGGACCATTATATGGGTTAGATAAAGTAAAAAGCCTTCGTAGTGGGCAGGCACTGACAGAAAATGATCAGTTGATTGATTTATTTGATGCATTGAGAAATCAGCCGTTTAAAAATCTGGAGGGTACGTATACAAATGAGAGTGTAACACTTCAAATCGATGAGAATGGTTTGTATGCAATGCAGGATCAAGAGAATTCGCATTCTGGCCTATTGTTTAGTGTAGGTATGGAAGAAGATGGATTTGTGTATGGATATGATGACTATAATCAACAAGTCTTATCGTATTGTAAAGTAATGCCGTTATATGAAAAATTAGAGATCAAAAATTTGTTTGATCATGACAAATTAGAATTGGAGTATAAATATGAATAAAAAAGTATTAGTAAGTGTATTCGCATTAAGTATGGTATTTGGATTGACAGGATGTTCAAGTGAAAAGCCAGAAGAAAAAAAGGAAGATACAAAGGTTGTTGAAAAGAAAGAAGAGAAGAAGGAAGAAAAGAAAGAAGAAAGTACGGATGCTGTATTAGTAAGAGAAATTTCTAGTAAGACATATACAGTCACAATTCCACAGCTTACTTCATTCTATACACCAAGTAGAGATGGTTTAGAAGTTAAAACAGAAGTAAATGAGCAACAAATCTCATATACACTTGAAGATGAATTTGGTGATTTCAAAATGGCTATTTATGTAAATCCAATCAGTGCTGAGAGTGCAGAAGCCTATGCGAATCGTATTAATGAAGGATTTAAGGATGATGAATCGAAACAATATAAGCCTAGCACGGTGGGTGATTTCAGTGGCTTTAGAAAAGTGACTACAAGTGAAAATCCTAGCTTCAAATGCAAAGATAACTTGTTGTTGGATTTTGAAAGTGTGGATGGTTCTGCTGTAGTGATGTCTGTGACTGTAGAACAATTCAATGATACGGATACAGCGGATATGGAAGTAGCGATGAAAGCTATTTTAGACAATATGAAAGTTGAGGTTAAGTAGTCATGAACACAAACTTTGTGAAGAGTTTATTAGTAATCGGAATGGGCTTGAGTTTAGCTGCTTGTTCATCGAATGATCCAGAGCCTAAAAAGGAAGATACAAAGGTTGTCGAAGCTAAAAAGGAAAAGAAGGAAGAGAAAACAACGGATTTTGTGGTGAGCAAAAACTACAATAAGAAATATGACATCATCATCACAATGCCTCAAGATTTCACAACGATTTATACGCCAGCAGATGGTGTAAAGGTTACAGGAGAGATTGTCAATGATTCCTTTATTCGCTATAGCTTTGAAAATAAAGAAGCCGATACGAAAAAGATTGCGGCTATTGAAGCAAATGCAGATGCAACAGCGGATGAAGTGGCTGAAACCTTCAATAAAGGTGAGGAAGATGAGAGTAAGCTTTATAAGGCTTATCAGGTTGGAAATTATACAGGTGTAAATAAGATTTCGGATTATTCTTATGATGATTATGTAACGTACAATATGTATTTCAATTTGGATCGAGATGGTTTTAAAGGAACAATTAAGGTTGTTGTTGAAAAGCTAAAAGCGGAAGCGGATGATTCGGATACAGAAGCTATTATTACTGCAATTTTAGATAATGTAAAAGTTGAAAAGAAGAAATGTGAGTAAGCCTATGAATCATAAGCTAGCTAAGATCTTGCTTGCGCTAGGTATAGGCTTAAGCCTAGTTTCTTGTGCAAAAAAGCCAGAAGAACCAAGGTCTTCACAAGTGAAAAAAGAAGAGAAGGTAAAGATTGGCGAAATGACTGGAGTCGCACAAATGAATGGCTATTTCATTAAAATGACGATGCCGGATTTATTGTCGGTTTATACACCAAAACAAGAGGGCTTAGATATATCGGGTAAGCTAGAGTGTGGTCGTATCCTTAAATATGATTTACATTCGGATGATCGTACGTATATCACGCGAATTTCAATTGATTGCGATTATCGTAAGGCGGCCAAGGAAACGGCGTTGGTCTTGAATGCGGGTTTTGAAGATGAGGCAGATCAATATAAGGCATTTACGATTGGTAAGTATTCGGGTTATAAGAAAACAACGGTATATGATTCGTCGGATAAAACCTATTCTAAGATGTTGATCGATTATCCGGTTGGTGAAGATAATGTTGTTTTACAAATTTATGTAGAACAAGAAGGAGTCAATGATTTGGATGAGGTAACAAGAGCGATTTTGGATAATATCGTTGTGGAAATTTGTATGGAAGAGTAGGTGATAACAGTGAAAAGGAATAAGTTATTAACTGGTTTCTTAGTCTTGGGGTTAGGGCTTAGTTTAGTGGCTTGTTCATCTAATGAGCCAGAAGAAAAGGTAGAAGAAAAGAAAATAGAAGAGACTAAGGCGGCTGAAGAAAAAGAAGAAAAATTAAAAGAAGAGAAGAAGGAAGAAGAAAAGGCTAAGGCAGCTGAGAAAGAAAAAGAAAAGGATAGTACGATTATTAGTTATGCGAATAAAAAGGTAAGAGTTACTTTACCTAAAGATTTGACTTCTTTCCATACGCCTGCTAGAGAAATTTCTAGATATAGCTATATGGAAGAATCGAATGTTCTTGGTTATTCATTGTATGCGAAAGATCGTACGTTCACCATTCATTTCTCAATTGGAACGGATGGCTGGGATTCAGCAGAGGCTGCCAGTATTTCTCACAACAAGGTTTGTAAGGATGAATCAAAAATGTATGAGCCATGTACTGTAGGTGAATATTCTGGATATAAGTATGTGGTGTCAAGTGATAAATCGATTGAATATCATTATGTGCTTGATTATCTAGTGGATGGTCAGGATGTCGTACTAACCATTCGTGAAGAATTACGTGATGATGACGATACTTCCTTGTTAGAGCCATTGTTACTGGATGTGGTACATAATTTAAAGATTGAATTAATAGGAGAATAATATGAATGGGAATAAGTTATTAACTATCTTCTTGGCTTTGGGTATGGGACTTAGTTTAGTGGCTTGTTCAAGTGATAAGCCTGAGTCTAAAAAAGAAGAGGCTAAGGTAGCAGAAAAGAAAAAAGAAGAGAAACGAATGGATACGCAGGATCGAACGGCTAAATTGAGTGTTCCTAAAGATCTATCTCCTTATTTTACTTCATCTAGAGAGGGTGTAGGTAAAATGGAGAGTATGTTAAAGGATAATGGTTCGATTGTCTATAAGTGTTTAAATGAAGAGAATAAGTATGAGTTGAATGCTGAAATTAAATTATTATCGTCTAGCTCTGCTGAAAAGAGTGCGGATCTACAGAATTCAATGTATGGTGAAAATGATGAGGATAAAAAGTATAAGCCTTGTACGTTTGAGGGCTTTGATGCGTATAGTCACACCATCAATCTGGGTACAGTTGAAAATACTAGACTTCACTATTATGTAGATTATCCAGTCGAGGATATCAATAAGGTCGTTTCTATTGAAATCAACCAAAAGAATGATAAAGAAAAGGATACTTCTGACTTAGAACCTTTTGCGAAGGCTATCATTAAGAATATGAAGCTAGAAAAGGTGAAGGAAGAAAAGAAAGAGGAAGTAAAGCAGGAAGTTAAAGAAGAGAAGGTGGATGAAAACAGCAAGGAAATTGTTGGTGAATCGTCTCGTGCAAAATTAACTTTACCAAGGGATTTGACTTCGTTCTATATGCCAAGTGAAAAGTATAACACGATCAAGGGAAAACAAGATAAGGGAAACATTGGTTATACATTAAGTCGAAAAGATCCAGATCGTTCAATATACGTAAACATATGTACGGATTCAAGTGATACGCTTGAAGAGGCTATCGTATTCCATAATGAACATTTAAGTAAAGGAGAAGAGCCATTCACAGAGTATACATTGGGTGAATATTCTGGGTATCGTTCTACAAGCTACCACAATTATTGGAATAGTGCCAATGATACGACGTATATGTATAAGTTAAATTATCCAGTGGGCGATAAAAATGTAATATTGTCATGTTCTGTAACACTTCGTGATAATTCGGATGACACGACAGGATTAGAAGATATATTATTGGCGGCTTTGCAGCAATTGAAGGTAGAAATTAAATAATAATAGGAGAACATAATATGAAAAATAATAAGTTATTAACAAGTCTGTTTGTGCTTGGTATGGGCTTGAGTCTAGTTGCGTGTGGTTCAAGTGATGGTGGTACGACTACAAAGACGGATGGTACAAAAACGGTAGAGAAGAAAGAGGAGCAGAAGTTTGCGGATCGAAAAGAGTATGAAACGGAGGGTCTAGCTTGTAATTTTAAATTGCCAAACTTGGATTCTTTCTATTTGGTGAAGGGTTTAGAAAAGCCTGTTTATAATACGGAATTATCGCTTGGAAACACAAAATATGAAGTTTATGATGATTATCTTCCGGTTCTTTTAGTATATGTAGGAGATGATGCATTCGCAGAATGGAGTGATGGATATACTATTGAGGAGCTTGCGACAAAAGATTTGAATGGGGAAGCTGAATATACAGAGACAAAAGTCGGTGGTTATAGAGCTTTAGTTGCAGATTTATCGGATGAGGATAGTTTAAAGAAACAATACTATATTGAACATCCAGATCTTCCAAATGGAATCGTTTGTATTGAAGTCTGTGAATATGATGATAATGATATTTCCGATGAATTGGCAGAAGCAATCATTAAAGAGTTCAAAGTTGTTGAACTTTTAGATGTTGAATAATTGTGTTTGATACCAAAAGAAAAGAGATGAGTGTACAAGGATTGGCTTGTACATTCACTCCTTCGAATATGGATGCTTATTTTCTTGTGGAGGATGAGCGGGTTTCGTATAAAAGTAAAGTAGTTACGTCTGGTATGATGTATCGCATTTTTGGTCAGAATACGGATATTTTAGTGTTTGTGGATACTATTCCTTATATTCGAAACAATGCGATGTCTTATGATGAAGTGGTTCGTGTTGAGTTAGAAGGACTAGACTATGATGTTTTAGAAATACTTTCTTATAAGGCGAGTGTAGCTGAGAAATTAGAAGAGTTAAATATAATAAAAAGAACATATTTGGTGGATGTGCCAAGTATGGATAGTGATGTACTAAGAATCGAGATTTCGAGTAATGTGGATGTCTTTGATGGTTTGGTACAAAAAATAGTAAATGAATTAAGAATCCAATCAATGGATATATGGGAAGAGGTGTAGTATATGGGATTAATTCGTGCTGGTGCTGGAGCTGTTGGTTCTGTTTTTGGCGATCAATGGAAGGAGTACTTTTATTGTGATGCATTAGAGCAGGATGTATTGGTTCGTAAGGGTTCTAAAAGGACGGGTAAAAAGTCGAGTAATAAAGGAAGTGACAATATCATTTCAAATGGTAGTGTGATTGCGGTTGCGGATGGTCAATGTATGTTGATTGTGGATCAGGGTCGTGTTGTTGAGCTTTGTGCAACGCCAGGAGAATTTGTGTATGATTCTTCAAGTGAACCTTCTATCTTTGCGGGAAGTTTAGGGCAGAGTATTAAGGATTCTTTCTCAACAATGGCTAAGCGTTTCACTTTTGGTGGAGATACGGCTAAGGATCAAAGAGTGTATTATGTGAACACAAAAGAAATGGGCGAGGTTCTTTATGGAACGGCGACTCCAATTCCATTTAGAGTGGTTGTGAATGAAGAATTGGGCTTCAAATTGTCTGTGAAATTACGTTGTAACGGTAACTTTACATATCGTGTGGCCGATCCGATCTTATTCTATACAAATGTTTGTGGAAATGTGGCAGAGGATTTTGAGTCTGAAACCATTGAGGGCAAACTTAAGGGTGAGTTGATGACTGCTTTGCAGCCTGCCTTGGCAAAATTGAGTGCGGATCGTGTGATGTATTATGAGATTCCAGCTCACACAATGGATGTTGCGGCAGCTTTAAATGATGAGTTGAGTGATATTTGGCGTGCTAAGCGTGGCTTGGAAGTTGTCTCTTTCAATATTAACTCTTTAAGTATTCCTGAAGATCAAGAAAAGAAGATCACGGAGTGGGAAGAAAATGCAATGACGATGAATCAAACGGTTGCGGCAAGTCGTTTGGTTGGTGCCCAGGCTGCAGCTATGAAGGATGCTGCTAATAATGCGTCTGGTGCAATGACTGGATTTATGGGTATGGGTATGGCCATGAATCAGGGTGGTATTAATGCGCAAAACTTATATGCGGCGGGTGCTGCTGCTCAACCAGCTCCTGATCCAACTCCTACACCGACTCCTGCACCTACACCTGAGGCAAAGGCAGATGGCTGGACTTGTCCAACTTGTGGACATCTAGCAAGTGGTAAATTCTGTCCGGAGTGTGGAACACCAAAGCCTAGTGTTGAGGGTTGGGTTTGTCTGACTTGTGGAACGGTAAATAAGGGTAAATTCTGTACAGAGTGTGGTGCAAAAAAGCCGGCACATGAACCATTGTATCGTTGTGATAAGTGTGGTTGGCAACCTGAGGATCCGCATCATCCACCTAAATTCTGTCCGGAGTGTGGTGACCCATTTGATGATAATGACATAGAATAGAGGGTTTTAATTATGAGTACTTTACAAGAGTTTAAATGTCCTTGTTGTAATGGTGCCATTTCATTTGATACAAAGCTTCAGAAGATGAAGTGTCCTTATTGTGATACAGAATTTTCTCTGGAAACACTTCAGCAATATGATTCTGTAAAGATTGAGGAAGAAGATCAATTTGAGTGGGATGTGAAGCCAGGCCAAGAGTGGGCAGAAAATGAAACTGATGGATTATTGACATATGTTTGTAATTCGTGTGGTGGTGAAATTGTTGCGGATGAAAATATGGTGGCTGCATCTTGTCCGTTTTGTGGAAGTCCGATTGTCGTAAAGGAAAAATTGGGCGGTGTCTTAAAGCCAGATTTAGTGATTCCGTTTAAATTGGATAAAAAGGCGGCTAAGGAAGGTTTGAAACAGCACTATAAGGGTAAGACTTTATTGCCTAAAGAATTCAAATCAGAAAATCATATTGAAGAAATCAAAGGTGTATATGTTCCTTTCTGGTTGTTTGATGCGGATGCTGATGGTGAGGTTCGTTATAATGCGACAAAGGTTCGTATGTGGTCGGATTCAGAATATGATTATACGGAAACCAAATACTATCGTTTATATCGTAAGGGGCATGTTAGATTTGAAAACATTCCTGTGGATGGTTCGAGTAAGATGCCAGATGATATGATGGAGTCTATTGAGCCTTATGACTTAAAAGATGCGGTAGACTTCCAGACGGCTTATTTAGCTGGCTTTTTAGCTGATAAATATGATGTGGATGCCGATTCAAGTATTGATCGTGCCAATACCCGTGTAAAGAAGTCTACGGAAGATGCGTTTATGACCAATTGTGGAAAGTATGACACGGTTACTTGTGAGGATAGTGCAGTTCAGATTCAAAATGGTACGGCAAAATATGCGTTGTATCCAGTGTGGATCTTAAATACGAAGTGGAGGGGTGAAAACTACAGTTTTGCGATGAATGGTCAAACGGGTAAATTTGTAGGGAATCTTCCAGAAAATAAGAGCTTAGTTTACTTATACTATGTAGTGGTTACGCTTCTTGGAAGTGTTTTAGCTTATATCGTAATATTGATTTTGAGTTGGGGAAAGTAGGAGGTTGTTTATGAAAAAACTTAGTATTTTATGTTCATCTCTTCTACTTGCACTTATTATGTGTTTCCCGGTTTTTGCGAGTGAAAATCTAAGATATGTAGAGGATAATGCAGACTTATTAACTGTAAGTGAACAGCAGGAAGTAAATGATACTTTAACTGAAATCAGTGAAAGACAAGGTGTAGATGTTGCCATAATCACTACAGATGATATGGGTGATCAATCCATAGAAGACTACGCAAAAGCGAAATATGATGAGCGTGGCTATGGTGATGATGGTGCTTTATTGGTTGTCAACATGGAAGTTCGCAAGTGGTGGATGTCTACTTATGGAAAAGGTACTACTGCTATTTCGTCAGAAGACATTAGTACGATTGGTAGTGAGTTTGCGCCTTATTTAAGTAGTAAAGAATATGCGGATGCATTTGAAACATACGCAAGACTTTGCGATGACTATATTACTAGAGCACCTGATCTTTCCGAAGAGTATGCGCAAGCTTTAAGTGGTCTTACTTCATTACAAGATGGACTAAGATTTGTGAATGATGATGCGCGTTTATTAACTGAGGATGAAAGAAAAGAGTTAAATGATACTTTAGCGGAAATTGGTAAGCGTCAAGGTTTAGATGTTGCGATATTGACTACAAAAGATACGGGTGGTAAGGCACTTCTTGATTATGCGATGACGATGTATGGAGCGCTCGAGTATGGTCAGGGTAAAAATAAAGATGGAATTCTTTTAGTGGTCAACATGGAAACACGTAAGTTCTGGATGGCTACTCATGGTTATGGTATTACAGCATTTACGGATGCCGGAATTAGTTATATTAGTGAAAAGCTAGGTCCTTCTTTTAAGAAAGAGAAGTACATGGAGGCTTTTACAACGTTTGGTAGTCTTTGCGAAAAGTTTGTAGAAAAAGCACATAATGGTAAGCCTTATGATGTTGGAAATATGCCGTTTAAATGGCTTCCATGGTACTGCGTTCCAATAAGTCTTTTAGTAGGTTTTGTCTGTGCAGTCTTTGTGGTTAGTAAAAAGCGTGAACAACTTCATTCTGTTAGTTTTGAAGACAAGGCACATAACTATATGAAGAAAAATACGTTGAAGATGAAAGAGTCTCATGACTACTTCTTGTATCATACAATAACTCGTAATCGAATCAAATCTGACGATGATGATAGTTCGAGCGGAGGAAGTAGCACATTCACTAGTAGTAGTGGCGACACGTATGGTGGTGGTGGCGGTAGCTTCTAATGCCGCAAAATGCAGGATCAAACCCCTGCATTTTCCACTTTTAATAAACAATATGAATCAATGGTTGAGTTTACTATTGATGAGTGGATTTGTGTTGGCTTTGGGTATGAAGAAAAGATTAAATAAGATCAAGGCTCTTTTTAAGGAGGGAGCCTTATCTCTTAAAATCAGTATAATTGAAGTCTTATAGTGATTTTAAGGGGTATGTTTTGTCTGCCTTAAATAATTAAAGGAGAGAGGAGGTTTTGAGAAGTTTCCGTTACCTATTCGGGAATAATAAGTAAATGGGTGATATGAAAAATGGAATAGGAGTTGATAATCTATGAAAAAGAGTTGGACGAGTGTGGGGCTTAGTTTATGTATGGTTTTGACTTTAACTCCGGTTACGGCAATCTATGCGGATGAGTTCGATACTCATGAGGGTGTGATGGATCAAGAAATAGTTGAAGAAAAGGATTTAGATCTTGTGGAGGAAGAAGAACCCATTGTTGAGGGTGAATCTGAAGAAGTGGTAGAAATAGTTGAATCTGAACCAGAAGAGGTTGTAAAGGAGATTGTTGAAGAAGAAATTATTGAAGAAGAGGTATTAGAAGCTTTACCGATGATGTTGACGGCTCCTGCACCTGTATCGAGTGGTTTGGCAATTGATGAAACAAACTTTCCGGATGCGAACTTTAGAAGCTATGTTTTAGCATCATTCGATTCGAATGGAGATGAAAAGTTGGATGATGAGGAGATTGTGAATGTTAAATATATTTATGCACCATCAAAAACAATTTCGAATTTAAAGGGTATTGAGTATTTTACTGAGCTTTTAGAGTTGAATTGTGATAATAATCAATTGACTTCATTAGATGTCAGTAAAAATACAAAGCTGGTTAAATTGATTTGTAGTAAAAATGCATTAACTTCTTTAAATACGAGTCATAATCCGATGTTAAAGAAGCTTGATATTTATAATAATAAGATTACTTCCATTGATGTAAGTCAGAATACAGAGTTAGAGACTTTGTATATTGGGCGTAATCCGATTGAAACTTTAAATGTTAGAAACAATGTGAAGTTAATGGAGTTACAGAGCGAATTGAACAACTTAACATCAATTGATTTGAGTAATAATTCCCCATCTATGACACTATATATGGCAAATAATATATATCCAATAACGGTTGGTAAGGGAAAAAGATTTGATTTATCAAAGCTTCCGGCTGGTTTTGATGTGAGTAAAGCTTCGAATTGGCAAAATGCGACTGTAAATTCGGGTGTGTTGATTGTTGAGAATGGGAAAGATTTTGTTACATATGATTATGATTGTGGAAATGGTCATAAAGTGAAGTTTAAATTTAGAGTATATTCTAGCATTAAACAGGTATCTGTGCCTTGGCCTAAATATAAATATTTATATATGAATTTTTATACTTATAATGGAAAAGAACAAGTAGGTGTAGATGCAGGTGAAGGTTATACACTTAGTGGTGTATATAAGGCAACAAATGCTGGAAAGTATAAAGCGAAAGTGAATTTACTTGAAGGTTATGAATGGGAAGATGGTTCGACGGATGAAAAAACGATTGAATGGGAAATTCGTGAGGCTCAGCAGGATACACCTGGTGGTTTACAGGGCGTAGCTCCTTCGAGTTCAAGTGCTAAGTATGGTAAGATTGTTGGTACGACATCTGAAATGCGATACAAAAAAGTATCGAGTAGTATTAAACAAGCTTGTGGTGATGGAGAAACCACGGGTTTAGAACCGGGCGAGTATGTAGTTTGGTATGATAAAAAAACAAATTATGATGCAAGTCCTTATACGCATGTCATAGTTCCAGAATATGGTGATACAACAAGTAAGATTATTGTTCGTAATGGAACTGTGAATGGTAGTGATTCTTTAATTGTTTCCAAGAGTGATGTTGCAACGCTTGTAGCTAAAACGTCTGCTTCTTATGATAAAGAATTTGATAAATGGGTCATAAAGGCTGGTAAGGCAACAATTAAAGATGTACATAATCCAACTACAACGATTACAAATGTGGATGGCCCAGTTACAGTGGAAGCTGTTTATAAGGATAAGAAATTTGAACTTAATGTTGTCAATGGTACGGGTTCTGGAAGTTTTACACAGGGTACTGTTGTAACAATCAAAGCGGATGCCCCACCTGCAGGAAAAGTATTCTGGAAATGGGAAGTATTAGTGGGAAATCCGTATATTCAAAATCGGTTAGAAGATACTACCGAAGTGATTATTAAACAAGCTGATGTAAAGATTGAAGCAGTCTATAAGGATGCAACTCCAATTACGCCACCGGGACCTGCAAAATACGCATTAAAGGTTGATGGTGGAATTGGTTCAGGAGATTATTCAGAAAATAGTGAAGTTATTATTAAGGCATATGCGCCGGAGTCAGGTAAAGAATTTGATAAGTGGGAACTTGTTTCTGGGGATGCAGTCATCGAAGATGTAAATAGTGCGACTACAAAAGTTACTACGAAGGCAATGGCCGCAAATATTAAGGCTGTATATAAGGAAAGTTCTGTTCCTGCACCAACTTTGAAGTTTGATTTAATTGTTAAGAATGGTACAGGTTCTGGAACGTATGAAGAAAATGAAGTTGTAAGCATTCAAGCAAATGTAGCACCAGCTGGTGAAGAGTTTGATCGTTGGAAGATTACTTCAGGAACGGCTGCTTTTGGTAATTATAGGAGTCCAAACACTACAATAACAATCAAAGATTCAAATGTGAAAATTGAAGCGTTATATAAAAAGTTAGTTCCTGTTCATACGCATACTTATGGTAAGTGGAGTTATGATAATATTGGACATTGGCAAGAGTGTACGGATCCAGCGTGTCCAAATAAAGCGTATACTATAAAATATCAAGATTATCATCAGTTTAGTACGAGCCGAGATACTACATGTAATGTTTGTGGTTACAAGCGAACTCTTCCAACATATAACTTTATTGATGGCGCAAATGGAGAGTGGATCAAGAATAGTGGTAAGGATCTTGGTTTCAAAACGGATGGTGAATTCTCTAAATTTACAGGTGTTGAGGTGGATGGCACTTTAATTGGTGCAGATAAGTATACAGCGATTCCTGGTTCTACTCTTGTCACATTGAAGAAGGATTATCTTGAAACGTTGTCTGATGGTAAACATACATTGACAGTGGTTTACACAGATGGAGAATGTACAACTGAATTTGAAGTGAAGAATAAAGTTGTTGAAAAGCCTGGAACAGATGCTGAAAAACCAGGGAAAGAAGATGCTAAGCCTAGTACGAATAAAGAAAAGCCAACAACTTCAAAGGTAGATAAGAAGAAAGATGTTAAGTCGGATAAGAAGAAGTCTTTGAATACGGCATACTCATACAATATGGGACAATGGATGGCTTTATTATTGATGAGTGGATTGGTATTGTTGTTTGCGTTATTTAAAAAGAAGAGAACAGAATAGTAAAAATGAAGGTCTTTGGGCCTTCGTTTTTAATCCAATCTTTATCAGGTTTGGCTTTTTATATTCTTGATTTTCATCTATTTAAGAACTATAGTATCCATGAATTAGAAACATAAATATATAGATGTTCTTTTGCTTGTATTTAAATACACTAATTCAAGATATTTATCATCCAAAATTGTTTGATAAAGAAAGAAGGCTTTAATCATGAAATTATTCAAATATATTCTCTGCTTATTTTGCGCTATATCTTTAACAGCTTGTCACCAAGATGAAAAGCAAGATTTTTGGGAAGCTACCATTGATGCTGTTCAATCCAAATCCAAAGATAATGCGTACTTAAAAAACAACTGGAATATTGGTATAAGTTCAGATGAAGGCAAAAAGCATCAAAATATGGCTGCCCGCTATATCGTAGAAAACGACAATGAAACAACTACTACCATATTTGCTTTGCAAAACCAAAATGATAAAGAATATATATCCTATACATATACAACAGATGTAATTGAAGATACAAAAGAATATCAAAAGACAATAACTATTAATTCAACGAATAAGAAATATACAAAGTATGATATCCAATATAATTACTATGAATTTGAGAATGGAAACTACACATATGGAGAAGACGCAACTGGCTCAATATCAATCAATAAAGATGGCATTACATATGATAATGTGCCACTTTTAAATGAAGCAATCCAAAGCTGCTGTACAATAATTGATGATTTCCAGGAAGAATTTGATATCGATTATGAAGAATATGATTTTGATCCTCTACCATATCAAATGAAGGATTTGAATATTCCAAGTATAGATGAGATTCAGGAGGAAACCGCAACTTCTACAGACTACTATGGAGAACAAAGAATCAACGCAAAAGGATATACACTTGTTGATTGTTTAAGTATTGATAAAGATACAAATGAAGCAACCTATTCAACTTTCAATTACGAAAGACAGAGTGATGAGGAATCAATTCCATGTACACTTTCATTACAAGGTAATAACATTTATCTATTGACGCCAGATATGGATATTGATTTTACTTACTATATTTATAAAACAGACGACACCGTTTACATGTATTCCATAGACTATTCAAGTAATGAAATCATTGAGGATATTACCAACAACGGCGGAAATATGGCCGAGCAAGTTTTAAAAACCACAAATGACAGCTTACGAAAAAAGATTGCAGAACAATAAAGGCAGAGAAGGCTTGTGTAAGAGTCTTCTTTTGTTTTTGCTTGAATAATGATGTAAAGCATTTATATATGGATAATTAATGATATTTTGATATTTTGATATTTTAAGTGCAAATATGCTTTATATATAGTTTTTTTGTGCATTTTATAAAATATCAGTATGATATTTTAAGTGAAACGTATTTATGTTGAGTAATTTGTTAAGTTATAAAAATTATAATAAAATATGCTTTATATAAAGTGCATTTATGATTGTGTTCACGATTCATGAACAATTTTATTTAACAAAAAAATGAGCTTTTACAACTTTTTACAGTTTTCTTTACAACTTTTGATTTTGTAAAGTATAAAAAAACTCTGAAACCCTTTAAATAAAGGACTTCAGAGCTTTAAATTGTGTGCCGGGCATGGCATGAGTTCAGTTGGAGATAAACCAACCACAGG
>ERZ1034920.999-NODE-999-length-19444-cov-43.474393_pt1 | contig 19444 bp, 17 predicted proteins | sample MGYA00520688_ERZ1034920 | MGnify/ENA primary metagenome ERZ1034920 (study PRJEB33766, sample SAMN09781785) | gut metagenome | biome: gut microbiome | host: Homo sapiens | place: Madagascar | study: EMG produced TPA metagenomics assembly of the PRJNA485056 data...
GTATGAAGGTTATTTGTCCCCTTACTGTATTCCGAAAAATCCTTACTATATATTTCAAATAAATATATTTTTCCTTCATTCACAAGATTATCTATATAATCTGCCGGAAGATTTTCATACCTAACTGAATATGCCTGTCTTTCAACATCTTCAAAAAAATCATTTAAAGATTCGTATGTACTTGACTCTCTAAAGACAAAATTAAAATACGGATTATTATTTTTATCAAAAAGCAGTTTATACTTCTTAAGAAAATCACTTTTGATATAATCAATAAAAATATTTTTTTCTTCTTCAGTTAATGATTTACTATCTGCTTTTTTCTTATCAAGAATTCTTTTGACTTCTTCCGGTGGGTTCTGTGGTACAATTTGTTTACTGGATAAATACTTGGCTGCATTTGGTATTTGTCGGTAAATTATTTTTTTATAATATCCATTATTATCTAAATAATCTTTTGGAATATTATCAAAAGGATGCTCACCTTTATCAATAATTGCAAAATAATACTTACCATCTTTAGTTAACATTACAGTCCTGTAATCCTTTTCCTTATTAATATCCCATCCACCCAAAAGCTGTGGGTTATCAAAATACAGCTTATATTTATCTAACTTATATGGTTTTCTAGAAGTTGTTATATAATTTCGCACCTTATTATATATATGGTCAAACTCATGTAATTTGTCATAGTCTTCTATGAATTTACCATAAAAAACATAATCTATATTGTTTTCTTTTCCGTTAATAGTAAAAGATTTCATAAAACTCTCTAAAAGCTTGACATTATCTAAGTATCCTTTTATATCATTTACTTCATCCTCAGATATGTCAAAATTTTCTTTTTGACACCTGTCAAACAATGGAGTCAATTTACTATATGTTTTTTTAATATCCATGACAAAATTTGCGACTTCATTTTCAAAATATTTTCTAAGTTCATCTATATCTTTTCCAGTCAGCCTTGAAATATATTCCAGCGTAAAACTATCTATTTTTTTATACATTGTATTTCTGGTATCTTCATATTTTTCAATGTCTTTATTCTTTTTCGTACTATGTTTTTCATCGTACTCATAATTCCAATTATTTCTGATTGTAGCCCAATCCTTTGTTAGATCCATTGAAATATGAGTTATCGCCGGTCCATTCTTTACATATATTCCTGATGCATCATAATCATTTAAATTCGAAAAAATTGTTTCAATATCGTCAAACATTTCATCACTATACGATTTTTTTACCAATTCAACTACTTCATATATATTTTCTAATTTTTCTATTGAAAATGATTTAGTATCTCTGTCTGATAAAATTTGCTTAAATAGCGGTGTGAATTGAGGTAATTTATGCTTTTCTTTATTCTTTTTATTTTTTTGATTGTATAAATTTACGATTTCGTTCATTCCTTGAACTTTTGTTCCATCCTTTTTTGAATAGCCTCCAATAAAAGTGTTATATAGATCTATTCCGCCTTGGCTCAGACAAAGTTCAAAAAAATCTATATTAAAACAATCTTCAATTCTATATGGTGACAAATTAAGATTGTTGCTCATATATTCTATTTGTTCTTTTGGAATCACTTGGACAACTTTCTTATAGCATTCAATATTTCTTAAAAATTTAGGTAAATTTTCATTTATACATCTATAAGCTATTGATGTTGGTTTTGCATCAGATACATATAAATTTTTTCTATTATTTACATATCCATTAAGCGAAGTAAAAAATCTCTTAAAGCTGCTTACTATATCACTTACTTCCTCTTCATTGTTTTCAGAGAGTATTTTTTCCGAAAATATTTTTTTGTACATTCCTTCATTACAAAATTCATTTGAAATAGTCTTTCTCATCTTTTCTTCTAGTTTTTCCATTTTTTTCTTATCACCATCATCTTTTGTACCTGAAAAGAACAAACAAGCATACTCATTTAATTCATTCAGTTTTACTTTTTTTAATGTGTTTTCAATAAAGTCTCTATGTAAACTATCCAAATATACCTTTACCTTTTCATAGTCTTCCGATCTCTTTTTATCTTTTTCCAATATACGTTTTTTATCAATATTATCCTGTGTTTTTCCAACCGGAACTGCTCTAAATCTAAGAGTTTTTGATATTTTGTACTTCCCGATAAATTTTTCAATTTTGCTCATTTTCTTTTCCTCCATTTCTTTTCTTAACAAAAAATGCCACCTGCACCAAAGTACAAGTGACATCTTTCTATCTTATCTTCGTATGTCCCCTAGATTATACTCCGGTGCTACATTATGTGTATTAGCTCTTAATTCCTCATCTGTAAAAAATATAGGAATATTATACCAATAATTGTATTTATTTTCAATCAATTTTTATGTTTTTCTACATTATCCGGCAATTTATCGCCCGGGTGATGCCTATATTTTACAGGCCTACCGCGTCCACTCCGTGAACAGCTTCTTCATGGGTGAACTTTTCATATTCAAGCTGGCTTATAAGTTCATCTCTTGACATTGGCACCGATTGCATGTAGGATTGCGCTTTAATGACAGCCTGTGCCATCCAGTCGCCACCACAGTTATCTATAGCATACCGGATTTCATCAGATGTGAATTCTTCGTATTCAAGTTGTTCCGTAAGACCAAGTTTAGAAAATCCCATATTGCTTCCCAGGTAAGACTTGGCAGACATAAGTGCCTGTTTTTTCCAGTCGGCACCACAATTATCAAGGGCATACTGTATCTGATTTGCATCATATCCCTCATATTCAAGCTGACCTTTGAGACTTTCTTTTGAAAAACCACCCATATCCAGATAACTTTTTGCACTCTTCAAGGCATTGGATTCGCCGGCCGATACATTAGAAGCAGGAGTTGTCGGCTGGGCAGCAGGTTTGGTAGCTGGTGGTGCAGGTTGTTCTGCAGGTCGCTCTGCAGGCTGTTCTGCAGGTTGCTCTACAGGCTGTTTTGCGGGTTGGTTTACGGGCTCATTGGGCGTAATCTGATTGCCATTGATCAGATTAATCTTATCAACGTATACAGCCGGAATTGATATGTTCTGTCCGAGAACCGATTAATACTAGAAAATGCCTACTGACATTCCATAAATTTCAATATTATCATCTTCAAGAATACGGCTTGTTGTTATTTCCGGATCATAGCCTATAAGAATCATCTTATCGTAGTCTCCGTCAACGGCAAGGCGGATCTGGTTCTCATCATCTCCTTCCATAAGCTGGACAACCTCTCCTGTAAAATATACAAGTTTTCCCTCATAATCCTTTGGATTACGGGAAATGTTATCGAATGTAATTCCTGTCTTATAATCACTATCGCTGTATGTCTGTCTCTCAGAAGATTCGGTTATATCTTCTGCCGTTGTAGAATACTCAGTCTTATTCTTTTTGTGTGTTGTTGTCTCCTCTTCGGATTCATTAAAAGTTGCTGTTTTGCCACATGCCCATAACATGCAGCATGCAATAATCGTTAATAATGCTACTGACAATTTCTTCATAATAGTTACCTCCATAATAAAATTGATGTTGCTCCCACCAGCCCCTTGATTTATTCATATTTTATCATTTTTACATGTCCCAAAAAAAGGACTGGCAAATCTAAGGTAATACGCAAAGTTACAGTATAGGAAAAAGTGTGAAAAAAGTGTGAATAAATGATATAATACCGGTAGTTAGTCTTAAAAGGAGATGAAAACAATAAAAAAGAAATTCAGAATTACATTTAATGCACCGGTAGTATTAGGTTTAATTTTTATATGTTTTGCGGCAACACTACTGGGAGAAATTACAAAGGGTAAAAGCACAGCATTATTTTTTATGACATATCACTCATCATTATTAAATCCTCTGACCTATATAAGGTTTATAACACATGTTTTTGGGCATGCAGGCTGGGAGCATTTTATCGGTAATGCGACATATCTTTTATTATTAGGACCGGTATTAGAGGAAAAATACAAATCCAGAACATTAATTGAAATAATAATCATTACGGCACTGGTTACCGGTATTATCAACTATATCTTTTTCCCTAATATTGCACTATGCGGAGCCAGCGGAATTGTCTTTGCCTTCATTATTCTGGCTTCATTTACCGGATTTAAAGATGGTGAAATTCCTCTGACATTTATTCTTGTTGCCACCATATATATAGGCCAGCAGATATATAACGGAATTACAGTTAATGATAATGTATCGCAAATGGCTCATATTACCGGCGGACTGGTAGGTTCAATAACAGGATATATTCTTAACAAAAAAACAGTAAACCCGTAATTTACTGTCCTCACCTGCGTTGCAATATGTTCCACACAAAGAAAACCGGGTCAGCTTTACGCCGACCCGGTCTTTATATTTAACGTTTCCTACACTTCATCCCTATAACTCTGCGGTTATGTACCTTAACCAAATATTGCCTCTGCAAGTTCCTGGATAGTCATTCCGATATTCTCTAAATCTGACTTATATAAAGTAACCGAAAGGAAGTATCCATTATCCTTTTTAATGGTTGCACTATACTGTGCATTTTCGTTTGGTGACTTGACTCCCTTGAAAGTTCTTTTATAGAACTCGACTGTACCATTAGGTGTGTCAAGTTTATCTTTTAACTTTTCAATCTTGTCATATTCGTATTCGCTTTTATCGACTTCCCATTCATCACCTTCTATACAGTGTTTTACCCATCCTTCTGCATATGGTGTTACCCACACGGAAGTGTCATCTGTTTTCATGACAAAGCAGTTCTCGTCAGTATACTTGTCATATACTTCAAATCCATCAACAAGGTTAACTTTTCCGATTACATTTCCATCGTAATCCTTAATTTCATATTTGCTCTTTTCGGATACATCTGAATCATCTTTTTTGTCATCCTTCTTTGTATCCTTTGAAGGCTTTTTGTCATCCTTCTTTGTATCTTCCTTTGAAGGTTTTTCATCATCTTTGTCAGAAGTTGACTCTTCTTCAGCTTTCTTATCATCTGAATCGTCTGCGTCCTTAATTTCATTTGGAAGCTCAACCTTAGTCTTTCCGAAATCGGAGAATTCCAATGTAACGCCTGCTTCATTAATGCTTAATAAGTCTTTAACATTAACATCTTCTGTTGAAGATACTTCAAGCATCTTGCCGATGCAGCTCTTTAAATCAATTGAAATGGCTGTAATAGTGTCATTATCTCCGTCAATTGTTACTGTGATTGCCACATCTTCTAATAAATCAATAATTTTTGATATATCAAAATCTTCCTCTGAAACACTGCCTAAACCTGAAAGGCTGTTTTCGATAGCTGACTTGATATCATCTTCCTTGTCACCAAGAATTTTGTCAAAATCAAGCTTGGCTTCTACTGTGTAGATACCATTCTTTTCAGAAACTACATCTGCTGTTTTGATAAAATCTGTAATTGCTGTTACGTTACGTAAGCTTGCAATCACATCTGAAAGATTTGTATCTGACTCTTCCTTCATCCATTTTTCGTCATCAAAATCATATTCATAGACATACGCTGTGTTGCCTTCTTTAACAAGATAAGTCTTGAGTTCCTGGCTGTCTTTAGTAACATTTGGAATTTCTGCGTATGATTTTCCCTCTGCATAACCTGCTTCATCACAGATTTTAAGAGTTCCGTTTATGCCTGCCTTAGCTGATGACTTAAGGTCTGATTCTTCAAGTTCGCCTTCTTTAATAGCTGACTCAATCATTTCTTCAGTCATTCCCTGCATAACAAGAGCCTGTTTTAAATCTAAATCAGCATCGAATTTTACATCGAATGATACTGTGAAGTTTTCTAAACCTTTTTTGTTAGCTGCTACTGCTTTGACAAGGTCATCAGCACTCTTGCTGCCTTTTACCGTGTCTTCTGAAGATTGGTTCTCACCTGTGCCAACCTTCACTTTCTTGCTGCCACATGCTGCCATACCGAGTGTAAGTGCAATACACATCATGACTACAAGAATTTTTTTAAATAATCCTTTTTTCATTTTGTCTGCTCCTTTAAAAATTTTAACTTTTAAGGTATTAATACCAAAGCACGCTCTGATTGTATCACGGAAAATTTTACTAATCAATATACGTTTTAGCGAAATAAAGTATTCTATTTACGAAAAAATAGCATTTATTCATAAAAAAACTGCAGAAGAAGGGTATTCCTCCTCTGCAGCCGACATCAGGTTGTTATATAAGTATTATATTTCAATTTTCTTAATTTTCTTTCCATATCCACGGCATTATCAAGATTTTTGTATGCACCTACCTGCACTTTATAGAGGTCATCCTGATAAATAATAAATGCGGGATACCCCATATCTAACAATGGTTCCAAAAGTCTGTCCGCATTGTCACGGTTTCTGAAAGCCCCCACCTGGACACGGTATAATTTGTCACAGGTGCATCTGTTTCTTTCCCTGTCTTTTTCATATAATCCCTCGTACGGGTCTTTTATATTACCCTCATCCGGTGCAGTCAGTACATTATTGTCCCTCGACGCTGTGCCCGAACCTATGGTTTTTATTATTCCATCGGCTATCGCCGCCGCTATCCGGTCAAATTCATCATCAAACTTCTTATTATCATCATCGTTGTTGATAAACCCTGTTTCAACAAGCACTGCCGGCATATTGGTACGTTTAAGCACCACAAGATTAGGTCTTTCTGCAACGCCCAGGTCTTTAAAGCCCAGGTCCGTAAGATTATTCAGTATATTTTCGGCGAGGTGTTCTTTCTCTCCGCCTTCATTGTAAATCAGTACCTGTACTCCGCTTGCGGCGTTGGGATTCTCTCCTGAATTTCTGTGAAAGGATACAAAATAATCCGCTCCTGAATTATTGGCATCCGTTGCCTTTTTAAACGGTGTTTCATATATGTCGTTATCTCTTGTATAAAAAACATCCATGCCTTCATTTTTAAGGATATCTCCAACCGCCATGGCAAGCTTTAAGTTGTCATCTTTTTCACGTCTTCCGTTATACACCGCTCCCGGGTCACTTCCGCCATGTCCTGCATCTAAAGCAATAAGCATAATATATACCTCTCTTTTTCATATGGTATATATTATGCCGGCAACGTCTTTATCTTTACATTTTTTTAATTAAAATAACTGTAATTACCACACTTGCTATCGCTATCAGTGACATTATGGTTATTGTTAATGCTACTTTCTTTTTATATTTTTTTGCAACTTTTTCATCTATCATTAATTATTTTTCCTTTCATATTTTACAAATTCATATATAAGGTCAAAATATGTTCTTTCGTCGCTGGATTCTGTGATAACAAATCCTTCATCTTCCAGATTAGGGAAGTACGAATCTGCGTCATAAGCATAATCTATCTTAGTAATGTGTGCTACGTCGCAAAGAGGAAGCATCTGCTTATATATGGAAGCACCGCCGATTACATATACGTCCTCATCGGCAAAATCTTTTGCCGCCTCAACGGCCTCTTCTATACTGTGAACCACAATAGCTCCGTCAACTTTGTAATTCATATCTTTTGTTATTACAATATTGGTTCTGTTCTTTAAAGGGCGTTTGTTAGGAAAACTTTCAAGGGTCTTGCGTCCCATAATTACGGCTTTGCCCGTTGTAGTCTCCCTGAACCATTTCTGATCCTCAGGAATTCTTACAAGAAGTTCGTTTTTGTATCCTATTGCCCAATTCTTGTCCACTGCTGCGATTAAATTCATAATATGTCCTTTCCTATATAGCTACAGGTATATTGGTGACCTGTGGTCCGGTTATATAATTATCTACCGATACGTCATCCCTTGTAAACTTGTAAAAATCTTTTACCTCAGGATTAAGATGGAACGTCGGTGCGTCATAACATTCTCTTGATATAAGTTCCTCCACAATAGGAATATGTCTGTCATATATGTGTGCATCTGCGATTACATGTACAAGTTCTCCCACCTGCATATCACATACCTGTGCCAGCATGTGCACAAGCACCGCATACTGTGCAACATTCCAGTTATTGGCTGTGAGAATGTCCTGTGACCTCTGGTTAAGAATTGCATTAAGCGTAAGCCTGTCTTCACCTTTTTTTTGGGTAACGTTAAAAGTCATGCTGTAGGCACATGGATATAAATTCATCTCATGTAAATCCTGGTGCACATATATATTAGTCATTATCCTTCTGCTGAAAGGATTGTTCTTTAAATCATATATAACACGGTCTACCTGATCCATCATGCCTTCTTTATACCGGTGCTTTACACCAAGCTGATAACCGTATGCTTTGCCGATTGAACCATTCTCGTCCGCCCATGCATCCCATATATGGCTGTGAAGGTCATGGATATTGTTGGATTTTTTCTGCCATATCCAGAGCAGTTCGTCTGTTGCACTCTTAAGCGCTGTTTTTCTTAATGTAACAAGCGGAAATTCCTTGCTGAGATCATATCTGTTTACAACACCGAATTTTTTGATTGTATAAGCAGGAGTTCCGTCCTCCCAGTGTGGTCTTACTTTTTCGCCCTCCGTACTTACACCGTTTTCAAGGATATCTTTACACATGTCTATAAAAACTTTATCTGCGTAGCTCATTATTTCCTCCTGTTACTGCACTATTTTACTTTATCATATATCTCCGTGGGAACATAAGCCTTGACTTCTATTCCTTCCGCAACATATTCCTCACTTATAAGCTGTCCGTATTTTCTTATAAGGGATATCTTGGAAGCCTCCGTATAAGAATATGTCTTTTCTATATATATTTTGCTTTCTCTTAAAACTTCTTCAATGGTATCTTTAAGTTCTGTCAGTCCGTCCCCGTGAAGAGCCGATATATTAACGGTCTTGTCGGCCTTAAAATCTTTAAGAACTTTATTGCCTGCAATTTCTGTTTTGTTGAAAGCCGTTATTATAGGCTTGTCGCCCGCTCCCAGTTTCTCAATGGTATCATATACAACATACATCTGGGAATCCATTGCAGGATTGGAAGCATCCACGACATGAAGAATTATATCTGCATATACAGCTTCTTCAAGTGTGCTTTTAAAAGCTTCCACAAGGTGATGTGGAAGTTTGCTTATAAATCCGACTGTATCCGTGAGAAGAATCTGCTGCCCGCTTTCAAGCTCCAGCCCTCTCGTTGTAGGGTCAAGTGTGGCAAAAAGCTTATTTTCCGCAAGTATTCCCGCACCCGTTAATGTATTAAGAAGTGTCGACTTACCTGCGTTAGTATATCCTACTATAGCGACCACCGGAATATTAGAACGGCTTCTCTGGCTTCTTGTAAGCTCACGGTGGGTTACAACCGCTTCAAGCTCATGCTTAAGCTGTCCTATTCTCTCATGGATAATTCGCCTGTCCATCTCAAGCTTTGTCTCTCCGGGACCTCTTGTACCGATACCTCCGCCGAGTCTTGAAAGTGCGTTTCCAAGTCCCGAAAGTCTTGAGGAACGATATCTCAACTGGGCAAGCTCAACCTGAATCTTACCCTCGTTGGTATTAGCCCTTGCTGCAAAAATATCGAGAATAAGAAGCGTTCTGTCCATAACTTTAATTTCAAGGGCATCGCTAAGATTGTTCATCTGTGCCGGAGAAAGTTCGTCATCACATATTATGCCTGTTGCATCATATTCTATTATCAGTTCTTTAATCTCATCTATCTTACCCTTGCCGATATAAGTGGACGGATTGAAATTATCAAGATTCTGTATTACCCTTGCCACCGTTACAGCACCTGCAGTTGACGCAAGCTCGCAAAGCTCGTCAAGGGACTGTTCGGTATTTTCTCTGTCTGATTTTCTTACAGCTACAAGAATAACTCTTTCTTCCGCTTCTCTGTTATCAATCATAAAAATCTCCTGTTAAGATACTCTGGACTTCAAAAACGTATATTCTCTCAAAGCCTTTGTATCATCACTGTAATCCTTTACATAGCTTTCAAACAAATCCAGTGCCTTGCTGAAATCTCCGAGATATTCGTAGCATATTGCCTGATTGTAAAGCAGTGCTTTCTTAGTTTCTCCTTTAGCTGACTCAAGACCTTTACTTATATATTCCAGAGCCTCGGTATACTTAAATCTCTTGATAAGATATGCCCCGTACTGGTTATATGCTTCGCTGTTAGACGTATCTTTATTGATACAATCCATATAAAGGTCTTCCGCTTCCGAATATCTTTCCTGTGCTTCATAAGTAAGTGCAAGGTAAAAAGCTGCATCCTTCTCACCTGCGTCTATGGCCTTCTTAAGGAACTGTTCTGCCTGTGTGTAGTCCCCGAAAAGATAATATGTCTTGCCTATAAGAAAATCATCCGCATCTTTACTTGAAATAAGTCTTCTAAGGTAAGATTCAGCCCTGTCCTTATAACCCGATGCCATAAATTCGTTATACATATTACAATATAAGGAATAACTGTTGTCACTGAGAGAAATAGCTTCTTCAAAATCAAGTGCCGCGTTATTCTCATTGCCCGTATGGACATATGCACAGCCTCTTAAATAATATAAATCTGCCTTATCAGCCTTTCCGCATTCATCAATAAGTGTTGAATAATACTCTATTGCTTTATCGTATTCGCCGCTTTTTGTGAGACATTCCGCATAATATTTCATTGCATCAAGACAAATACTGTCATATCTGCTGCCTGATTTGGCAATCACGGTATCAAACTGCTCCTCGGCCGTTTTAATGTCCCCAAGCTTATAATAAGCAATTCCAAGTCCCCTGTAAGCGTCCCTGTTACTGCTGTCCTTACTTATAATCTCATTAAATGATTCTATAGCTCCCTGATAATCGCAGGTCTCAATTTTGCTCATTCCTGCCTGACATGACAATGAATTGCTCTTGCCACATCCTGTTAAAACTGCTGCGGCAACTGCGCCTGCACATATAATATCTATAAATAAATGTTTTTTCATTACAATAAACTCCTAAAATTATAACAAATCAGGTATCCCAAACACCCGATTAAGCTAAATTGTACCATAGTAAGTGTTTTGTAACAAGTGGTATTAAAAGATTTTCACACCCTTTTTTTATAAGCATGCTCTATTTTCTTCCCAAGAGGAACTGCAAGTGCCAGTAAAAATATTACGTTGGAAACCGCATAAATTATCGTAAATGTAAACGACGTACTTATCGTAATCAGATAATAACTCCATCTAAACGTCCCAAAGGTCCATATAACCGTATAAATGTCCATTAAAAGCGAAAAAATCACACCGGCAAACACACCGTAAATCATGAGAACGGCTTTGTTTTTTCTTAATAGTCCCCCAATAAGGGCGGATATAACCCCGATTAATCCCCATGTCAACATCTGGAAAGGAGTATACATTCCCTGTCCGAAGTAAAAATTAGTAACAAGGGCGGTAAGCGCCCCACAGTAAAAACCTGCCTCTGTTCCAAGATACATTCCGGCAATTATTACAACCGCTGTCACCGGCTTAAATCCGGGAAAAGGTGCGAATATGAAACGTCCTGCAATCGACATGGTTGTAAGCACCGTTATAAGCATGATTTTTCTCACTGAAGTATTCTTTTTTTCGAGAATATAGAAAAATACAAAGCAGAAAATAACAACTGCTGTTGCAAAAATAAAAGCACCTGTCTTTACCTGTTCCATTCTCCCGCCTCTTTCTCCGTAACCACATCCTCTGAAATTCCTTTCCACATCCTGCATACAGGAGTTGTGTAAAATACATTTTCAAGACAAAACTCCCTTACATTGCCTGAATACACCGGCTGCCTGTCTGAAATCATACACACATAATCTGCCGCATCTGCCATAAAAGAAATGTCATGGGAAATTACAAGAATGGTTTTTTGTTGTTTTTTTAATTCATTAATAGTATTAATCAAATTAGCTTTTTCTCTGTTATCTACGCCTTTAGTCGGCTCATCAAGAATTATTATGTCAGGATTATTTTTTAACACAAGGGACAGGGCAAGAAGTTGTTTTTCACCTCCGCTTAAATCGTAAGGGTTTCTGCCGTCATATTCATCATTTGTAAAATGGTCTGTAACATCCTGTGAAAGAATACCGATACTGTTGCCGTAGGTCTTTATTTTTCCCGAATAAGGCTTAATATAGCCTGAAAGCAGCTTTGCAACCGTTGTTTTGCCGCTGCCGTTTTCACCTACGATAAAATGACATTTTCCTTTGTACAGTTTCATGGAAAAATCTTCGATTACAAAACCGTTCTCTTTTGTATATCCGAATGACACATTTTTAAATTCTGCCGCAATTTCATTTTTATTATTAACGGAATCCTGTTCTTTGTGGATAGTATTTCCCTGTTTTATATATTTATGCCCCTCTGCCAGACTAAGCGGTACAGGTCTTTTATCCGCAAATATCCTTGCAACCGTGGGAAGCAGGTAACCATAACCGTTTTCCGCCATATATACTGCTGTTTCATCAGGTTTTCCCGCATATACAATCTCACACTTATCAAGGAGAATTATTTTATCCGCATAATAAAAGAGTTCGTCCGTCCTGTGCTCTGTGATAATCACTGTTTTAAAAAATTCCTTATTAATCTTCTTAACCCTGTCAAGAAGCCTTCCGGCCATCACCGGATCAAGCATGGAAGCAGGCTCGTCAAGCAAAAGTACATCTTTATCGCAGGCAATTACGGAAGCAAGATTTAAAATCTGTTTTTCCCCACCTGAGAGTGAATCGGTTCTTTTGTCAAACATGTGGCTAAGCGAAAAAAATGAAGCTGTTTCCGCAATTCTTCTTTTAATAAAATCATCTTTAAGCCCTTTTCCCGATAAATTTACGGCAAGCTCCCCATACACGCTGTCCATAATTATCTGGTTATCGGGATTTTGCATTACCATCATGGCATCATCTTTAAAATATTCTTTTAACTTCTTCAAAAATGTGGTTTTGCCGCTGCCGGTCATACCACACACCAATATAAAATTACCCTTTTCGACTATCTTTTCATATTGTATATCCATAATTTAACATTCTCCTTTCCCCTGTATAAAATCGGAATAAAAGACATAAATGCCATAATAACAAGCCTTGCCTCAGGCAGCAATAATCCACCCGCAGCCATAAGAAGTGTTATTATAAGCAGAATACAGTCCCTGAGCCTGAAACTGTAGCTGCCGCAGAATATCTGTGACGATTGTGTAAAACCATTGCTTTCCATTATATCGGCTGTCTCCATGCTGCTTTCCATTGCATAACTTGTCACTCCCGAAAAAACAAAAACTGCATTATCTTTACTGTTTCTGCCGCTTTTGTTATTAATGTCGTTGATCATTTTCATTCTTTCGTATTTTCGCATATACATGGGAAGGAATCTCAGAATCATTGAAAAAATAATGCCTGCTTTCGGCATTTTTCTAAAGATATATTGTATTTTTTCCCCTGTAATAACAATATCCATACAGCTAAACCACACAAAGGCACCGGAAAGCATAAGTCCCGTTGTCATTCCGTAGCGCATGGATTCATAAGTAACTGCCCTGTTATTAATATAAAAAAACACATGGCTGCCGTTATGTGACACAAGCATATTTACAAAAGTAATAAGAATCGTTATGACAAAAGAATTTCTGAGTATTTTAAAGTCTGCCTTGCCTTTTAAAACCCATATATAAATTATCCCGGATATAAGAAGCAGAAGATTAAGTTTAATTTCCATTAAAAACATTGCAGGTAATAGATTGCACATAAAAAATACCAGCAGAACGTATGGGTTGAAATTTTCAAATTTTCTCATTGCCCCACCTTTCCGTCATCCGTGTAAATCCATCTGACATAATCTCCCTCCGACAGTTTGTAAGCCGAGCAGGACACATTGGGAAATTCACCGTTTACCGAATAAGTCCAGCCCGACATATTTCCGTAATCAAACTCTGCCATTCCTGCGATTGCTTTTACATAAATCGAAGAAAACACTTTGCTTCCGTTGTAGTCAACCGGAATCTCATATATCATTGAAGCCGTTAAAAGCTGGTCAAAAGTGCTGTCTCCCTCTTTGATGTCTATTTCTTTTTCACTTAAAATAACTTCTCCGCCATGACCTGTTATCTCAAGGTATGTCACAACTTCTCCCGATGTTTTAACATCATAGTACTCGTCCTTTGTCTTAAAATCGGACAGGGAAAAATATACCGCAAGTCCCACAAACACAATGGTAAAAGTCATGAATACTGACTTTTTCTTTCTTATGAAAAAAACAACAAGAAATACCACATATGCAATGCCAAGTGCCGAAAGCACAATGTATTTAATGTATTTTCCCTGCCATTTTATGGTATTTACCGTAGTATCGTCTTTCCCGGTTTCTGTCAGGTTGGTTTTATCATATATAAATCCGTTTTTGTAGGAAATTAGTGCAGACATACACTGGTATGTGGCTATGCTGTTGCTTTTTCCGCCTTTTATATGGCAGAATCCTCCGTCCTCATTCTGGTAAGTAATAAGCTCGTTGATAAGAATATCCATATTCTCTGTATCTTTTAATGCTGTTTTTGCCATAATTACCTGGGCGAGGCTTTCAGAATTTTCTGTCCCCATGGACTTGTAACCGCCGTTTCCGGTCATATTATTGTTAAGATATTCCAGTGCCTTATTAATTTTCTCCTCATACTTTTCCCTCAAAGGTGCCATTGCCTGCAAAGCCATCGCCGTCACATCAACGTCACCCGCTTTTTGATTTACGGAAAAACTTCCGTCAGGAAGCTGAAATTCCAAAAGACTGTCGGCAATATAATCCGCATCATATCCTCCGTAAGCTGCCGGCATAAGTCCGTAAATTACACTCATAATGCCCATTTTGCCCGTCTGTTCTTTAATTACCTCTCTTATAAAATCATCTTTTTCTCCCAATATATAAAATGCAAGTGCAATTCTTTCATAGTCTGTAGGCTTGATATTCTCCGTCTCGGCAAGGTATTTTTCTACTGCCTTAACGTACTCCGAAAAATCTGTTTCCGGATACAATGCTTTAATATTAATAACCCACCATTCGCAGGGACTTACCCCTGCAACAGCCATAAGGCCGTCATTTACAAATGACTGTGCATCTGTAACGGCGGCCTCTTTGTATTCATATTCAAGTGTTTTGTTAATGCAATCGTCTATATCGGGAGTATCTGCTTTAACGCCTGTGACTCCCGTAAATATAAGTACGATTACTGTTAAAAATACAATGACTTTATTTTTCATATGCTCTTTTCTTACTTACTGCTGCGATTCCTGCTGCTGCGACAATTGCAGCTACCACAAAATAAACATACCCTGTATCTCCTGATGGAACATCCTCTGCCGGTTTTGCCGGTTTTGTCTCAGGTTCTGTTACTGCCGGTGCTTCTGCTTTAACCATATCGGCTGTAACTGTTATTTTGTAATCTGATGGAAATCTTAATACAAGTGGTACTCCGTCTTCAGCAACTTTGGAAATTCCTACAGAATGATCACCTACTGTAAAATCAGCTTTGTCAATAACGATTTTGCCATCAGCATCTGTTACATATTCCTTACCGTCCCATGTAACTTTGGCACCTTCAACAGGTACAGTTGCATCTGATGTAAAAGTTATTTCTCTGTCGCCAAGCTTTGAAAGGTCTGCTACAGGCTTTGCAAATCCATGAGAACCATATTCATCTGAGTAATAAAATACAATTACATCGCCATCATTTATCTGCTGTTCTCCAATACCCACGCTTGGTGCAGCGCCGTTAACCAGATCCATCCATCCATCCCAGTACTTAGGTGCAACTGAACCTGCCACATCACCGTTTATGGCTGTAATATAAGTTCCTGTTGGATTAGTTATTGTAAGATTATCATTGGCTGCGTCAACCTCATTCATAAGCTCTGCAACTGTAGATGCGTTTGTTGTTACATCACCGTAGAAATATGTTTCACTTTTTCCTTCAATTCTTAAAGATACTGTTTTTTCGTCTGCTGCAAATGGACTTACAACAAGACTGCTTAATACAACTGCAAATGCTGCAATTGCCGAAATTAATTTTTTCATGTCTTTCCTCCGTTCTTTAATAAAAAAATGCCTGCAGAAATCGCAGGCATAGTTAGAATACGGGCATAATCCCATTATAATGACTATAACTTTTCCCTGCCCAAAAGTCTGGTCTTTCTGATTTGTGGGACGAGCGATCTGGCTTAAGCAAAAATGCTCTTACAGTTATGGCTGTAGCTCCGGACTCACACCGGATTCTCTCCTGCTAATACTATGTATTTTCTTCCCAAAACCTTAAATTCAATTATGAAAGTACTCCGGACTGACCGATTACATCGGCAATTACTGCCAATTCTTCGGCACTTTTTGTCAGAGCAAATCTTATGTAGCCTTCTCCAAGCGGTCCAAATGCCGTTCCCGGTGTTCCTATTACTCCGGCCTTGTCCATAAGTGCCTCGGTAAATGAAGCCGATGTATAACCTTCCGGTACAGGAAGCCATACAAACATTGTTCCGTGTGAATCAGGTACGTTCCATCCGTATTTTCTAAGTCCGTTAAGAAGTGCATCCCTTCTTCTCTGATACTCTGCACACTGTGCCTTGACGCTGTCTCTCGGTCCTCTTAAGGCCGCGATTGCCGCCTTCTGTGCCGGATATGACATACCAAAATCATACTGGCTTCTAAGCAGCTTAAACGCATCAATAATTGACTTATTACCAATACAGAATGAAATTCTTAAACCGGTTACGTTATAAGATTTTGAAAGTGAGAAAAACTCAACTCCCACATCTTTTGCTCCCGGCAATGATAAAAATGAAAAACCTTCCCTGCCGTCAAAAATAATATCCGAATACGCATTATCATTAATAATCGCAAAATTATATTTCTTTGCATATTCAATCATCCTGACATACATTTCTTTAGGTGCCGAAGCTCCCACAGGATTGGACGGATATGACAAAACAATGTATTTTGTCTTATTAAGAACGTCTTCCGGAATATCTTCTATCACAGGTAAAAAATTATTCTCCCTAAGGAGAGGATAATAATACACCTCTGCGCCTCCAAGATACGAACCTGCTTCAAATACAGGATAGCCCGGGTCAGGTAAAAGAACGACGTCTCCCGGATTAAGTATTGCCATTCCAAGATGTGCCATACCTTCCTGTGTTCCTCTTACTGCCGTAATCTCATCTGCCTTTATGACAGTGTTATATCTGTCCGCATAATAATCAACCACAGCGTTAAGCATTTCTTCCGAATCCACAAGGGAATACTTATAATCCTCAGCATTATTGACTGATTCAGCCACAGCCTTCATTACATGTTCAGGCGGCCTGAAATCCGGTGTACCCACTGAGAGGTTATAAACCTTTCTTCCTGCCTTGATTAATTCGCTTTTCTTCTCATCCAGGGCAGCAAATATTCCTGTCTGGAAATGATTTAATCTTTCTGCACGTTTGAATTCCATTTTAATCTTTCCTTCCTCTAACCCTTGTATTTTCACACTTTAACTTATTTCTGTCAATATTGATTTTGCTATTCTTTCGCTAATGTCCGTAAAATGTCCGCCTCTGTTATATTCAAAAAACACTTCTTTGGTCCTGCCAAATACTTCTGCCAATTTTTCCGTGTTAAATCCGACTTTTTCCCGCTCCGCATTTTTTGTAAGGGATTCCTTATCTCCAAGGGACATATAAATTTTGCCGATTCTTTTGCCAATGGATTTTTCGTTAAAATATTCCAAAGCACCGGGATACCATAACGACCCCGAAACGCTCATAACCCCGTCAAACAATTCTTTTTCACATGCCGCAAAAAGTGCAAAAAGTCCTCCGAGGGAATAACCTCCGATATACTGTCTCTGATATTTTTCATCATAAATTTCACTTATAAACCATGATAAAAATTCTTCTCCGCCCCCTGTTTTTCCCATATTTTTATCGTGGTATTTCCACGGTGTCATACAGTAATTCCAGTCATACGGATATATCATGACGAGCCTCACTCCTTCAACAGGCTCTATATTAATTCTTTCCGCCATAAAAAAATAACAGACTGTCTGGCTGTCTTTATCACCGATTGTCTCATAGCTGCAATTTTTTAAATACATTAATTCGCTCATGCTTTCATTCTATCACATTTTATTTATTTGGGAATATATTTAGATTACAGACATTTTTAAGAGGTAAGATATGAAAAAAAGACTATGTTGCTTTATTCTCGCTTTTATTATGATAGCAATCTGCCAGGCCGGATGTGCAAAAAAGGACAACGGCATGAAAAAGGTTGTTCTCAATGAGGTTGCCCACTCTATTTTTTATGCTCCTCAATACGTTGCAATAGAGATGGGATATTTCAAGGATGCGGGCATAGACCTCGTTCTTGAAACAGGCTTCGGTGCCGACAAAACAATGACTGCCCTTATATCCGGCAATGCCGATATTGGTTTCATGGGTTCAGAATCCACAATTTATGCTTATGCGGAGGGTTCTAAGGATTATGCCGTTAATTTTGCCGGACTTACCCAGCGTGCCGGTAACTTCCTCGTTGCCAGGGAAAAAATTGATAACTTCTCATGGGATATGGTTAAGGGCAAAAATGTCCTCGGCGGCAGAAAGGGCGGCATGCCTCAGATGGTGCTTGAATATATCCTGAAAGCCAACAATATTGACCCTGCCTCTGACCTATCAATCGACCAGAGTGTTGACTTCGGTCTGACCGCAGGTGCTTTTTCCGGCAATACAGAGTATGACTTTACCGTTGAATTTGAACCAGGTGCCACTTCTCTTGAGAAAGAAGGCAAAGGTTATGTGGTTGCTTCCCTTGGCGTTGACAGCGGTTACGTTCCTTACACCGCCTACTCCGCTAAAAAGAGCTACATTGAGAAAAATCCTGAAATCATCAAGGATTTCACTTCTGCCATCCAGAAGGGTCTTGACTACGTCAATTCTCATTCTTCTGCTGAAATTGCCAAGGTCATAGCCCCTCAGTTTGAGGATACGGACATCGACACCATTACCACAATAGTTGAAAGATACAAATCCCAGGACACTTGGAAAAAAGACACCGTCTTTACCAGGGAATCCTTTGAACTTCTTGAAGATATCCTCATCGAAGCAGGTGAATTAAAAGAAAAAGTTCCTTACGAGGACCTTGTAAAAGTTGACTAAGTGGGAAACCGGGTTTCTCTACCCTTTTTTCCGGTTTTCCGTCTTTTGGGTAGAGGATTCACAAAAAAAGCAGGCAGGCTCATCATAAGACCGCCTGCCTGCTGTACTTTTATTACTAATTTCAATCAATTTCGCGAATTACAGTTTTGTCCTTACGTGACTAACAGTTATTGTTAGCATCTACTATATTCAGCTCCCTATGAAAATTAATTAAACTTGATTCTCTGAATCTTGCAGTTCTGTCAACACGTCCTTTATTTGCTACTCGAATATAGGATTCTATATATTCTATTGCCTCTTTTTCAATAGTTTCATAATTGTTTTCTATTATTTTTATTTGGCTATTACTTATTTTGGGAATATCAAATCTGATATAATTTATAT
>ERZ1034920.1008-NODE-1008-length-19309-cov-8.669419_pt1 | contig 19309 bp, 29 predicted proteins | sample MGYA00520688_ERZ1034920 | MGnify/ENA primary metagenome ERZ1034920 (study PRJEB33766, sample SAMN09781785) | gut metagenome | biome: gut microbiome | host: Homo sapiens | place: Madagascar | study: EMG produced TPA metagenomics assembly of the PRJNA485056 data...
AATATATATGTAAAAATCAAAACTAAAAATTAATAATAAATATTATTATATGTGAATAATCTATATAGTTACTTTTTGATTAGTAATTAGTGTTGGGGCACCTGAAGATACTGCTGGATACATTAAGCACGGATTGCCTGGTAGTAATACAAATAGAGGCTGATAAGCAGAGAAAGTGAGATCTGATGCAACTGGGAAATTATTACTTGTATTAGGAGTTACAGATATATCTAACAAAGCTCCTAAGTAACTTAGCCACTTATATGAAATAAACTATCTCGATAATGGAGGCATTGGGAGATTTGGATTATCCTGGGATGCACTATTTGCCAGATAATTTCTAACAATTCCATTATCAGGATTATATTCTTCATGGCGTTCCAATAGATCATAAGATGTTACAAAATTTTTACTTTTCCAATCCATAATTATTCTATTTCATCATTAAATTCAGAATAGGTATTTAACGAGCCCGCCCCTCTAGTTCCAATAACTCTAGTAATAGATGAATATCCATAGATAGGTAAAAGGCAATTTGGGGGACTATAAGGTAAGCTACTATTATTTGCCTAATTTACATCTTTAATTACATACTAAAATCTCATAAACGAAAATGTAAACAGACCAGTATAATTTCTTTTAGTTCCATCCTAGTATATAACAGTTGCATTAATTACGCTTCCTAAACCAGAGGGAGAACTTATGCAACTGGTAGAATCAAAGAATCCAGGTATAATAACCCCTATATAATTATAAATTCCTGTATAGGTATATCCTAGATCACTTATTACTGTCCACGGCATAGTTAATGGTGCACTATACATAAACTATACTAATTCTGTTGGATTATAATCCTACTAAACAGTAAATATGCCCAATTTATCAAAGTCTAGAGAATGGGGAGATGTATTATCTATTTGAATTGGCTCGGTACCAGAAGTATAATCAGAGTACATATAATAGAAACTAAAATTATCGGATGACAATAAGGAAGTCTCACCCATTTTACTACTTATATTTGGAACATTTCCCAGTGTATCATTTTCCATAATTCAAATAATCTTTAAATGTTTTTTTAGTTAATATTAAATTTAAGTATTTAGATTCTTTCTCTAGATAAGGTTTTAATTCTATTAAAATATTAAATATTCCAATATTTAGAAATTGTTTAGAATATTGTAAAAATAAATCTTTATCTAAAAGATATAATATGATTAATTTATTGAGAACCTTACATAAATCTATATTTCTATAAGGAACCTCACTGTTACTATTTCTATAGAAATGGGCAACTTTTATATTCTTTAGTAACCAAATACCTCCTCCATTCATAAATATTTTAGCACACAAAAACTGCTCATCCATTCCATACTACTATAGTCCATTTAGTCCATGAAGATATTTGTAATAATCCCTGTCAATTACATAACAGGCTCCCATTACACACTATATTGGCAATACTGGCATAATATCCTAGGGACTTAGAGTATCCCATTTATATTCTAAAAAGTTCATAGACATATTGTAATCAATTTTACATGCTCTAGACTATGGAGACTTATTAATAGTTAGCTTCCCATCATTATTCTTTATAATGGGTAAACTCTAGCAGCAAAAAAGATTATTAGAAGGATATTTTGAAACTATATTGTATATATTAGTTAAAACATCCTCGAATATTCTCATGTGAGCATCTAGTATAAATAAGTATTTTCCAGAAGCCTTAATTGCTCCTATATCTCTCGATCCTGCTACTCCCATTCTATCCTTATTTTCTATATAAATCATATTAGGTAACGTTTCTAATTCATAGTAATTATAGTTGTCGTCGGATGCATCATTAATTACTATAAGTTCAAACATTTCTTGGTTGCAATATCTTAAAAAAGATTTACACGTTTTATATACCTAATCACCTTCATTTCTAAATGTTATTATAAGAGAAAAAATCATATTATTTACTTTCTAGTTCTTTAATTCTTAACTCTAATTTAGTAATTCTTTCTTCCATATATTTAATATATTCTTGAAGTCCCTTTAATGCAATTACTCCTATTCTATCATATTCTACCCATTTAGTTTTATCTTTGTCTTCCCTTTCGTGCACTATACTTTTAAATATTCTCCCTTTCTGCTAAAGCTATGTAGCATTTACTCCAAATGTATGCTTTTCCTCACCTTTTTTATTCCAGTCATATTCTATAATACTTAGATCCTTAATATCTTCTAATATAGACGAAATTTCTTTAACATTACTTTTAAATCTCATATCTGATCCAGAATTACCCGCACCAGATTTAAAATCCTAGTAAGCTGTCCAAGTCTACGAAACCTCTAGACTAGCAATAGTTTTCCAACTTCCCCAGGTAGTATTATCTTTAAAAGCAGATCTAATATGTAAAATTGGAACTAAAGATGAATTATATCCGAAAGCCATCTAATATATATGTCCTCCAGTTGAGTCATTCCAAGGTGAAAAGGTCAATAACCCAGCATAGATTCCCCCTAGACCAGATGGGGAACTAATAGAAGTAAGAGTCTTAAACTCCCCTTCAATTATTTTTCCACTATAGCTAGTAGGTGTTCCATTGATATTTCTAGTATCATTTACAGTTATATAACTATGAGTATGTGTAGCAGGAGTAAAACTAGTCGGCTTATCCGTTACTTCATTCCAAGAGGGCCATCTAGTTACCTAAGAAGGGGGAGTATTCTTTAAAAGGGTATCCCAGTTCTCATTTAAATCACTAATTTGAGATATAGTATGAGTGTGAGTAGAAGGTGTAAAGCTAGATGGTTTATTCTAAATATTAGTCCATGTAAGATCATTAAAAGTTGCTAGCTATCTAATTACCCAGGAAGAAGTATCACCAGAATTAGGACCACTCATTATATAAGCTGCTGGAACTGCTTTTTTACTAACCCCAATAGCAGTTGCATAAGGAACATCTAACTAAGCTGGAACTGCTTTTTTACTAACCCCAATAGCAGTTGCATAAGGAACATCTAACTAAGTATAAGCATTCATATAAAGCCAATCTTGATATCCATAATCATTATTATACTTAGACATTCTAATAAAAGCATTATTAGTTCCTATAGTAGCAGGTGCAATTTTTCCTCCGGATCCTGTATAAAAAGAACGTAAATGATCATGCTCATGAGATGCAGGAGTAAATGTAGTAGGTTTATTTAAGATATCATCCCAGGAAGGCTTATTTACAGTAGTATATAACTGTGCCCAACTAGACCAACTTGCACTATCTACATCTCTTTTACTTCTTATATATGCTGGAGCATTACCTCCTGAAGAACTTGACCATCCAATCAGTAATTGTCCTTGTCCACCTCCATTTAATGTAATGACATTACCATAAGTAGTAGGATATCCATTACTATATACCTCGCTCATTGATAAACCACTCAAAGCAGGAAGTGCTGTACCTGATTCAGCTGTTACTCTTCCTCTACTTACTAAGTAGTTATGAGTGTGTGCTGATGGTGTAAATGAAGAAGGTTTATTTAAGATATTCTCCCAAGTTAAATCAGTATTAAATAATATCTTTTTCCAGCTATTCCATGTAGAATTTATACCACTTCTAAAGTATAAAGCATCACTATAGGGACTTTGACCAGCAGGACCTGCAAGCTACCAAGCAGCATATCCAGAAGTCCACCCAGTAAAATGAAGTCCAGACCACCACTATGTATTAGGCATATTATCCTACATATTAAAGAAAGTATTTACAATCTAGGTTCCCATATTATTAGGGAGCATTACAGTACTTCTATTATCCTATATTTTTATACTACTATGAGTATGTGTAGTAAGAGAGAATGAGGAAGCATGCTTCCCATCAAGTAAATCCGCATCTAGTCCTGAACCAGATCCGTCATTACCAGCATGCCATATAATACTATTTCTCCATGTAAGGTTTGTAGTGGTAAGTCTTAATATATTTTCAGTTCCAGAAGAATCTAATAAAATTATTCCACACTAATCTTCCAAAGTAGCAGACTAAAATAGACAACACTTATCAGTTCTTCCAGACTATTGTATATAGAATCTTCCCTAAGTTGTTAGATTCCCGGTCATTGTATCTCCAACCTTCTTAACATACCTACTATCTAAACTAGTTATATTATCAGTCCCATAAGAAGTATTAATAACAATATTACTCCCTCCATTTGTAGATACTGAACCAGTTACTGCCCCAGTGAGAGAAATAGTTCTAGTAGTTCCCCAAGTTGTCGTTATTATATTTGCCGTTCCATTAAATGATGTACCATTAATAGTACGCGCAGTTTGTAATCTAGTAGCCGATGCTACATTATCAGTAATATAAGCAACATTTCTTGAAATATCACCAGGAACTGTAGTAGTAGGAGATACTGACTATTGGCTTTCAGTATAAGTTGAAGTCCTTAATACCGGTGTAATATTATGAGAAGTATAAAAGAAATATTTGCCTCCCCCTCTAACATAAACATATTCAATAGAAGGATTACTTAGCTGGCTAACATACCTAACTGGATCAGAATCTGCAAATTTATAATCACTAATTAAAATTCTTCTATTTATATAACTTGTTCCCCAGCCACTTCCATTAACTTCCCAAACTTTTCTAACAGAAAATCCCCAACTATGTGTAGACCAACTCGGAACAGTTCCGGAATCTAAGGATACTATACATTCAATTCTAACATTATGAATTTTACCAATACTAAAAGTAACAGGATAATAAGTATTTTCATCTAAAGACGAAGCATCAATAGTATATTTAGTCATAATATAACCATATTCTCCAATCTATGAAAGATGCTTACCGTCTAGCATATCTGCATTTAGATTAGTACATAGAGTACCATTATTAATGGGGGCATTCCCACTGGCATTTCCAAATGTATAAGAACAAGGAACAATATTTCCCGCACTCATGTACACAGGCTTATTAGTTGCTCCGACATTTGCAGATAAAGCAGTAGGAACTCCAGCATTTAAATATATTCCTTTAGAAGCACTTCCTACAGTATCTGTTCCTATTTTTTTAATATAAGAAATATAATTGGAGGAATCTAATAAAGTTCTCCAGCCACCACTAAAAATTTGTGCTGTTCTCCAATATAATCCAGTAGCTGTATTTGAAGACATTAATATCTAGCCATAATAACTATCCGCAGCCTATATAGTAAATAATCCAAAAGCACCTACACCACTAGGTTTATCGGAAACTGTATTATTCCCACCAGCATAGTATAAATAACCAGAATTAGTTAAATTAGCTAAGGATCCTGTAGAATATACAGAAGTATTTAACTATCCTGCCTTTGTAGAATAAGGAATAGTTAAACTTTTAGTAATTCCCCCTATAGTAAGCTAAGTTAAAGTATTATTTGCAGAAAAATTAGAAAAAATATTAACTCCCTTCCACTATAATGTTCCTCCATTAGACGTTAGAATGCCTACTGCCGTCCCTGAGTTATTAAAAAATTTAATACCAGGTATAGCAGAATTTAGAGCTTTTATACCTAATATCCCAGCATTATTACAATCTCCTATAGCTACATCATCTCCTACTTTATTCCAAATATTATTAGCAAAATTTAATGCTCCAGTTAGAGTACCTCCAGTTAATGGCAAGTAATTACCTAAAGAAGAACTAGTAGCAAAATCACTAATTAGTTTGTGACCTCCCCCTCCAAGTAAAACATATAAATCTGAAGAACCATTTTTTACATATCCATCTACTGTTAAATATCCATTATCTGCATTCCAAGTAGCCTATCTGTTAAAATTATTAGTACCAGCAGATATCTAAGCTGACGAAGCATAACCTAAATAAACCAAATTACTATTACTAGGATAAGTAGATAGAGTGATTCTTCCGCTCTTTACAGGAGCACTAAAAATACCCCCATAAGTAGTATAATTACAAGTTAAAACTGAATTTGTTACAGAATTAATCCAGCTACCAGAAGCAAAATTTGAAATATATTTACCACTAGTATTAAAATTACCAGAAGTAGTAGTTCCAGTAAATGTTTTAGTACCCGTGATAGTCTAATTAGTATTAATAGTAACAGCATCTGTAATACCATAACCAGCTAGGGTTGTGGCTTTATCTGCTTTTTTATTTATTATATTTTCTAAATCCTGCCAAGTACCATCTTCTCTTAAATATCTTACATTAGTAGTTGTATAAGAAGGAACAGGCACCAATCCATTATAACCTCCACCAGAGGAAGAAGTATTCTTTTTAAATACTGAATATGTAGTGTCTGTGCCCTTAAATTTTGTTCCCTTAGCGAATATATTTAAACCTTTTAAATCAAATATAATATCATTATTATTTGGAGCAGTCCCCAGTGCGGTTTCAGTTATAGGATTGTATGCTATTTTCATATATTATTATGCTATTTCGTATTTTCCAGAACTTAAGTTATACCAACTAAGACCAAAACTTAAGTCCTATATATCATCACCATTTGAATCTGCCTTTACATATATATCTCCAGTTGGAAGAAAGTTTAGTTTCTTATTTTCTATAGATGTACCTCCTATAGTAATATCTCTCCAACTAGAAGTTATAGTAACCTTAGTTCCATTTCCACTTACAGAAGTATGTCCTCCTCCTGAAAAGTTAAGAGTTCCTGCTACTGTTTTACTACTTCCCTAGGTTTGAATTAAGTTTATATAAGGATTTATAGTAGCTTGAGAAACTGCTGTTGTAGAAGATGCAGAATTAGAAATAATAGTTGTATATATCTTATTATCTACTGAACTTCCAGGAGTATATCCAAGAGCATTTATAATATTCTGCTAAGTAAGAAATATACTTCCTTCATTAGTTACGGAAATAGTTTTATTTTCGGAATCTTTATCTACTATAATTCCTCCAATAGTAGTTGATGTAGCAGGAATTAAATTTATAATTCTTGCGGTACTACCATTATAAGTATTTGGAGTAGTACTAGTTACACCCATAGTGAGTCCAGCTCCTGTAGATAATGCATTTGCAACTCTATTAGCTTGTCCAGTAATATTTATTCCCCAAGTTCCTGAAGCAGCGGAAGAAGTTTTAGTAGTTCCACCAACTGTAACTGATATAACTCCAGTAGTTCCTAATGATACTGATGTTAATAATCCCTACTTTACTGATTCAGCTATATCTCCTGCAACTATAGTAGATTGATTTACCCAAGTAGGTGCAGTAGTAGATCCATTACTTTTAAGAATCTAGCCAGAGGTTCCTCCAGTTATAGGAGCATATATAGTAAATGCGGAGCTGGGATTACTAGTATATACAGTATATCCAGTATTATTAATTTTATGAGTTGTAGTGCCATTAATATTAGCTTCTATAGCTGTCCAATATTCAGCAGTATTTAATGAACTTCCAGACCCATCTTTTATACATGTAATTAGATCCCCATTTGAACAAACCTAACCTCCATAAGTTCCATTAGAAGTAACTCTATAAGTATCTCCTACTGAGCACTTAGTCGGAAATCCTTCCTAATCCTATCCATCTACAGTATGAGTAGTATAAACCCCATTAGCATAAGAGATAGTACCTTTATACCTCATAGCATCGCTGGGAGCCATATTTTCAGTTACATAGTCTATAACCTACTATGTAGTTAATATAGTAGTATTAGTGACTCTGTTAATTATTGCATCTGGTATACTTACAGCTATTGGTAAGTCAGTAGTTGAAACTGATAGCCATTGTCCATTTCCTCTCAAAAATTCGGTCTATGACCCGGTAGATCCAGGTACAAGTCCTCTTTTCCCGGTAGAAAATGTTTGTGTGTAATCAGTACCATGAGTTATAATGTGCCCGTCTTTAGTAAATACTAATTCTACATATGGGCCAGAAGTAGACTCTGGAAGAGTTAATCTATCAGATACTTCATAATAAGTTGAAGCAAAATTTAATAATGACATATTATAATTTTTTCCATTTTAATGCTACTTTATTTGTCTCATCTACCTTAAAATCATCTCCAAGATTTATTCTCTATTCTGAATTACCAGTATAATTAATATACTAAGTATTGTCTACTGTTAGAACAAGAGGCTAAGTAGGAATAGTATTTACAATATGACCATGAGAATCATACTAAATATTTAAAGATTCTGGTTCTGTATTAGAAGTAATAATATTAGAGTGTGTTATAATTACTGATTTCCCCTAGGTAAAACTACTTAATCCAGACCCAGTTGGAGTTGATATTGTTTCAATTTTTTTATCTAAAACTTTATCTAATGTTAATATTTGACTATTATCTTTTACTAGTACAGCTTCAGATACCGTCTAAGGAGCAAAAGTTTCTCCATTTTGTTGTACTTGTTTAATTTTTAATTCCATAGTTATCCTCCTATAATCTAGTCAGAAGAATCTGTACTAACCATACTATCATAAAGGTCACTAGGTATAGTATAATTAACTATAACGTTAGTTCCTCCAGATGTAGTTACATTCTATGCAGTTATTGTACTTTCTAACTTTGAATTTATAGATTGTATTGTAGACTAAAAAGTTTCTGTAGTTACATATCCAGATAAATCTACATCAGTCTAAATCTCTCCAAGCTATTCCCATACATATTTAGATATAGAAGACTAGTATACACATATATATTCTTTAAATATATTTCCACTAGCTCCCTAAGTTGAAGGAACTAGATATATAACATTTGTATATTCCTAACTAGGAGAAGGTAAAGACTATACAATTTTATATAATTCAATACCAGAAGTAACACTTATAACTCCATCTTCAGAGATACTAATTCCAGCACCAGGTGTAAGTTTATCCTATTTTCCTTCTAATTCAGTATTTATTTTATCTACAGTTCCCTATAATTCTGAAATAGAAGCAGAGTTCACTCCAATTACTCCTAATGTAGTTCTTAATACTTTATCTAAAGTTGTTATACCCAGAGAAGATAAACCTACAATATTAGTAGTATTTACTACTACAGCTTCTGAAAGAGTTATAGGAACAAATTCTTGATTCTACTAAACTAGTCTTTTTATTTGTGTAGTATTCATAATTTAAATAGATAATCAGGTATTTGATAATCTGCATAAGCCTTAATAATAGAACTTACAAAATCAAGATTCTAAATTGCAGTATTAAACTAATCTTTAGTAATAAAGTCTTTATTATCCTATACTATATTAGATACTATTTTATCTATATAGGATTTGCTATAAACCCCTAAATTATCTCGAGCAGTCTACTTCTCATCTTCCGTTTTAAATTCGCTTAAATAATTCTCCTTATATAGATGTGTAAAGTACTAAGGCTTTGGACAATTAGGTATAGTAATCGTCTATTCAGGCCCAAATCCAGATTCTATGCTATCAAGTATAGAACTACAATTTTTTGATTGACCTAAAGCTTTAATTAATTCAGGAATTATAACTTCCTAAATAGAAACATCTTGAATGTTAATTATAAGCGGTTTCTTTTCTTCAGGTTTAGACTCAGGCTTTTTTAAATCTATTATTTCAAGTTTCTTTTCTTCCTTTTTAGGCTTTTTAGGAATATTTATATTAATAATAGGATTTTCCTACAGAGTTTTAGGCTCTGTAGGAAATCCTGTTATAGCACTTTGTAATATAGACTTATTCATGATAAAGTTATTTTATCAGGATATCCTATAGTATAATCATAATTTATTAAATCTCCAAGTGTTTTTAGCTATTTTATTGCTATCAAATGCTTATTAGTATTTAAATAGCATTTACCAGCGTATACTTCAAGATCAGATAAAAATTTCTTAGCTCTATCTAATTCTAGTTTAACAATTTCATCCCCAAGGACTAATGATATAGGTTCACTACTACTATTTATTAAATTCTATAATCCTACTCTAGTAGCTTTATCAAACCAGTACTATTTATCTTTATAATAAAAACTATTGACATTAGAAGAAGTATCATAAGCCTTAATTAAAGCTATAAGTACCTTTATTAATAATGTCATCTAACATACTCCATCTTTCTTTTCAAAAATAGTTTTCCAGGTACTTAAAGGTAATGATAATAATTCTTCCGAACTTAACATAGTTTTTAAGGAATCCTATTTTCTAATTATATAAGTCCTATCGTTATATGTTATGTTTATAAAGTCACTCATTTTTAGAATAATTAAATTTAGTAAATGGTATACCCTGATGTTTAGTTAATCTCCATGCATTTCTATAATACTCAATATTATTATAGAAATCTCCAGAACCTGAATTATAAGTACCAGTGATCCATTTATTTGTATTAACATATCCGGAAATACCATCAAAAGTACTTATATTCTAATATGAGAAATTATTAGCTGCAGAAGTATTTATTGAGGTAGTAATATTATTAGGTCCAGCATTATTCCCAGAACCTAATATATTAGACCATTCTACAGGAAAAGAACCCGTACCGATATGTTTTTTAGCTAAAGAAAATATAGGAGTTGTTAAAGTAGCACCTCCGTTCTAAATAGTATCATCAATATTATTTCTAATCATTCCCCCCTCATTGAAATTAGAACCCTTAGCACTATAACCTCTATAATATATAATTCTAGAGAATTCTTCTGATGAAGGGGCATACCAGTTACCCTATTTATATTGGTCATTAATATTATCTCCTTTAGGCTAGTATAGATATATACTATAAAAGTAGGGAAAAAGTAAACAACTCATAATATCAGTACTTGAAGCATTAGTCCAAATAGTTCTTATAGCCTAACATAAATTATCTAAGTTCTACTAAGAATCAATATAATAAGTCCATATAGAATCTACCTATTTTCTACTTATATACTATCTACAAGTCGAACTAGAATCATATAAGTGTTTAAGGATACCTTCATTTACATGATCTATATAAGCTTTAGTATCTTCTTTTCCACTAAATCCAATATTACTAGTGTCTTTATAAGTAGTTACAGTAATATTATCTATTCTACTATGCTCCTAAATTCCTTCAACACTTTCATAATTTTGAATACTATTTCTCTATAAATAATCACTTACCTGGTATAACTATTTTAAAATATCCTAGTCTGAACCAGAAACTCCATCATCAGCATACCCAAGATAATAACTATTAGAACTGCTATATTCTTTACCAATAATGTATACAGTTCCAGAAGTTTCTGAAGTTTCATCCTTAGCATAAACAAGCCCTACCATATTTTTAGATGGATCATAAGAACTTGTAAATGTTCCATCAGCATAAGCAAAGTCCCCTAAAGCGGGAGATTTCCAAGAAAATCTTATAGTTGAAACACAGGTTATTCTCTCTGAGTATCCTGAGATTTTCATACTAATAGTAACTTGGCCCGTTTTATCTGATTCTTTTTTCATAGTTATATCTCCAGTTTTTGAATCTATAGTAGCTATATCAGACGTAATTCCAGACATTGAATAATTAATATCTAGACGTCCAATAACTTCTGGATTATAGGGATTCTATTCATCTAGTATCTCTACATCATTACCACCTGTTACAGTAAGATCAAACATATTTTTTCTTATTATAGTTCCTGATTCTCCAGATTGATAGTATACATAAACTTCTCCAGCACAACTTATATCAGAAATAGTTTCCTCCTTAAAATATACTCTTGTAGCAGATTCTGGATTTGATATATTACCAAACTTATTGACTAGCTTCTATTTAGTCTCAAAGCTTATAGCCTTAAGTTCTGTTCCTCCAGCTTCTGTGACAATATAGAAGTCTCCTGTAAGAATACATGTATTTGAGGATATTAGTTTAAGAAGGGCCTCTTCAGTAATATATATATTAGCATTTCTAAGGGTGACAGATTCTAAAGAATTTGATTCTATTAAATTCTCACAAAATTCTGCAACGTTAAACTATCCAACCTTATCACAACTTATTTCTACAGTCTTTAAATTGGCTATTCCCTATAGTACTACTCCAGTTTCTGATCCTTCCTAATCACTATACGTTTTTAATAAACCGGGGTTATTAAATAACTTAAAAGTTTCTAAAGTACTAGGAAGTATTATTGTCTAGAGTCTACCAGTTTCTGGAAGAATAACATACTTAGTATTAGTACCAGATAAGTTTAACCTTTTTAGTTTCTAGAAACTACTAGCATCAAATGTTTCTGGTAAAGTCATATTAGCTAGAGTAAAATCCTCAACTACAGGGAATGAAGGTATAGAACTATCTGTAAAGTTAGACTCCTCGTATTCACTTCCTGCTAGACTATTATCTATTTTAAAATAAACTGCCCGATCATAAGTCACATCACCAAGGGAATTAGACTATAAACCAGTAATAGTTAATTTCTTATAATAATTTATTAAAGAAATATTATTATTTACTGAATCTGCAGGTCTATTTATAATTATTGAATAGTTATTATTTGCGAGAGTTAAGTATCTAGTAGCAGTAGGATCTGTAGTTTTACTATTATCATATATATAATCTACACCTGTATATCTAAATAAGGGATAAAGATCCTAATAAGTAGAAAAATCAATCTTCATTTTTACAGATTGGATAGCTCCACCAGTTCCAGCTCCAGGGTTAACCGAAAGATTCCCTATACCAGCGATTGTACTATTTTTAGTTTGGGTTCCTAGAAATATTAATCTTTTACCCATATAGCTTTTCTCGCTATTAATACAAGATCCGTGGCTTTGCTATATAGGCTGCTAGTCATTACTTGAGAAGTTTTCTATAGCTCCTACATTTAGTACTAACTAACCTAACTCATAGTAAATTTTAGCGGTATGATTATAAGCAACTGCAGGAAAGGTATCTTGAATTTTAAAGAAATACTAATAAAATCTATTAGAGGTATTATTAACATTAGGATTGGCAAATGCAAAGTCAACCAACTTACTAACCCAATTATTAATATCCTATTCATAGCACTAATCAAACATATAGAAAAACGCATTACTTCCACCATCTCCCCAGTACTTTGCATCATCCCACCTATAGGAAGGCTCAAGAAGATTATACTACTTTGTTTGTAAACCATTATTATCTGTTGCAAGTAAAGTATCAACATCATCCTACATAAATCCTACATAATGGTACTTTCTAGGATTTGATTCATAATCTTCTGGAGCTACAAAAGTTGAATCTCCATCAGGTTCTTCACTTTCTACTTCTGTTAATAAAGGTCCAGTTACTCTAAAATAAGTATTCTTTGCTCTACAATCAGTTCCTGAAGTAAATCTAATCATAGCTTGGTGAATAGCTGCATCTACAGTATCTAAAGTACCACTACCCTAAGCATTATTCTAATCCCAAGCTATTTTAGTAAACTCCTATTTTAAGTAAGCTTTAGCTCTAGCTATTGTATTAACTGAGGATCCTCCAACATCATTTACTAAATTATACGAAGTCCATTTTCCAGTTTCTATATCATATTTAACCCCAGCTGGAACCCATGTTTTAGTTAATTTATTATATCTGTATACATCATTAGCTTTATGAGTTACACTAGCAGTACAGCTAGAAGATGTACATACATATTTATGACTTGTATCTGTCCAAGTAGAAGTATCTCCATTATTTGTTTCAACTATATTATAATCATGTGTATATACAAAATCATAAAACTCTCTAAATGTCTTTACTGACTACCTTCTATAATTATTAGGCTTTTCATCGATACCAACATCTAGTCTAAATCCTAAAGATGCTCCTGTACTATTATCTTCAACTTCTTCAAGACCATAATCTACATCCCAAGCACCCGTTACATCTGCAGTATTTGGGTCGTATATAATAGATTCGTCCCCACTAATCCATAAATGCTCCCAAGGTTTCTCTAAGGATTCTTCATAACTTATAGTAGGAACATCTTCTAAAGTCTAAGTTGGAGCTAACTAAGGATTTGATATATCACTCCAACTTACTGGATTTCTTTGTAAAGCCTACCAGGGGCATCTAAAGTTTACTGCAACATCTCCGTTCTCTCCTCCTTCAAATAAAATATAACCAGGAGTTAAATCATCATCATATCCATAAGTTTTATCATCGGCTTTTCCGGATCCCCAGGTCTAGAACCCCATAAATTTTAATTTATCACCTAGAGAACTTGTTCCTGCATCTGCTGCTAGCAAATCTGCTAATTCAATATTAGAAACATCGTAAGTATTAGCGTACCAGTAGAAATATAAAAATTGTTCCTATTGAACTGCTTTTCTTCCCCCTGTAGGTAATGTATTACCTCTCTAGGCTCTATAGAAATCATCATATAAATTACAGAACCCCATTTTATGAGACTACATAGAAGAAGCATAATTTACTTTTCCTACAGCTTTTTTAGCTTTAATTGATGCATCTGACTGTCTTCCATTATACGGAGGCATTATATATCCTTTTTTTATTTTTCCATCAGTTCCTTCGAACTTATTGGTTTCTTCATTTAAATTTTTATAAGGAATAAATTCTCCATCTACATCTTCTGTACTTGAAGTATCAATAGTTCCATCTTCTCTAGTTACATACTTTTTAGCTTTAGACATATGGGTAGCAACATTCCATATAAAGTATCTCATAGCAGAAGTACCCTGACCCCTAATTCTTACTCCGGTTATTCTTCCTCCATATGTTTTATTAGTACTTTCATCAGCATATGTTACAAACATAGTAGTAGCAAGATTATCATTAGGAGTTGGATCTGCATTATCTTTACCTCCCCAAGCTCTTGTAGGAACATAGTTAGTTCTGGTAGGATCGGCTGGATCCTTCGGAAATACTAATACTATTGTATTATGCTTTTTATAAGATTTAGTAAACGATATTTCCCCATCAGATCCTAAAATATCATTTTTATCATAAAATACTGTTTTAGGATCATCGTTTGGCACTGCTACATCATTAGACAAGAATGATATATAATTCTACTAAATCTAATCAAAGTCTAAAGAATTCTAATTATATATTCTTAATAGATAAAAATCTATATCTGCTGTAGTAGGATTTATAATTAAGGACTATGTTCTTAAGGTATCTAATTCATCATCAGTTATTATAAATTCTCTATCTATAACATCATCAATAAGTACTCTAACTAAATTAAATTTATTTTTATCATTATATACTGAACTAGTCATATTCTAATCGAATGTAGACTAGAAACTTCCAAGATAATCTGGATAATAGGTATCTCCTTTCTAAATAGTAAAATCTTTAGTTACTGTAATTACTAGATGCGTTCTAGTATTTTCCTAAAATATAGCGTTTCTAGCATTAAAAGTAGCCTCTGCATTAGGTGTACTAGAATCTACATCCCAACAAAACTACGTAGGTCTTAACTACATTTTACCTAAAGTTATTATAGGTTTACTATCATCACTTATATTATAAGTCCTAAATCCAAATTCTAAGGTAAAATTATTTCCAAGATTAAGATCGGAAAGAGTTACTATAGGATTTTCCTATGCAGATATTTTAAAGTAAACAACACCTTTATTTTCATACCAACCGTCGGATACTTCTAAAGAAGGACTAATATTGGAGGGTTTACCAATCGCTGCTGAGTATTCATCGGTAATAAATACATCATTTACATAACCATTTAACTAGTCAAAAGAATGAAGAACTCCAACATCATAATAGCAATAGTTATAATTTACTGCAGATATAGGCATTACCTTATGATAGGTAATTATTGGAGATAATTTACCAGAACTCTCTTCTAATTCATTAAATCCGTAGAACTTACTATTAAATTTTATCATTAAGTGTCTATTAGATTCTGTTGTATTCTTATTCTCAATATATTTATAATAACTTGTAGAATAAATATGGTCAGAATCATAATCAGACGCTGTCACAGTTTGCTACTTTAACTATTCAGAAGCATCTGGATTTATTTCTCCAGTTCCGGGGTCATACTAAGATAAATATGTAATAATCTAAGATTCTTCATTTTTTGGGCTGTATACAGTTAAAGTACATAAAGTAACAATAGAATTATTTTTAATACCATTAGTTACACCATTAACTGCTAAAACTGTATCTTCACAACCTATTATACTAATTAAATCAATATATACCCAGTTTGTTTTAATATCTGCATTAGTTTTATTAACTGCACGTACTATTAACTAGTTTAATCCCGGTTCTAGAGGACAATTAAGATTAACCTATGAAGAGTCAATACTAATCTATTCTTTATTATTATAAGCTTCTAAGGTATAGTCAGTCGGGTTTGCACCTGTTAAAGTAAAAGTAGCAACATTAGAATTTAGTACAATATTTCCTTTATAAGCTAAGGATATTACCTATACTGTCAATGGAGTTGTAAACTAATCTGTAAGAACTTCCTAATTTGCTGTTTCTTTATCATTTACTAATGTAGCAGTAATATAAGCTCCTTCCTAAGAGTAACTAAATATTTCTTTTACATCAATCCACTTTACAACTTTATTAATATCTTCTTCATCAGGAATATTAAGACCAGAGACTCTACCTGAATCATCAAGTTCAAAATATTTATAGGAAATATTATTTACACTATATGTATAAGTATTACTATTTCCGTATTTAATCTTAACAGGAAAGGGTCCTATCCTATCCTATCGAATTGAGGTATCAGCTGTAGCATATATAGCAATACCTAACTCATATTTTTTATCCTCAGTATACTAAATAGTCTATAAAGATTGTCCTCTAAGAATTGGAGAGCCTCCATTAATTCTAAGTCCATAAATATATATTCCATAGGCATACGTTGGTTCCTATACTGTAACAGGAATATCTACAGAAGACCCATCCTTCTTATGTAATTTTAATATTTCATCTTCGTAACTTCCAGAATCAATAATGTTGTTATCTAAGTCTTCAAGATTTCTAGTTATAAAATCTTCAACCTCCATTCCAGAGTGACCATTCCATTCAGTATCTTTGTCTGGTATACTATTAGGTAAATTGTCAAACTTTGCCATATTTATAAATTAATTGTTTTTCCACGTATCATCTTTTATCCAAGGTTTATCTTGTATCCATGTTCCACTTCCAAAGCAACTGCTAATAACATCATATATAGTTCTCCATACAAGTCTAGAACCTTTATATACAGCTCCTATACTTTTCTAGGTTTTCTACTAAATACTTTCAATAGTATCTAGTATATTTTGCTATATTTTTATTATTAGCTTACCATTTCTATAAATCATACGCCCGGATTTTGTTGAGCCTCAAGAGCCTCTATTCTTGTTTTAAGCCCATTTATTAAACTATCTACTTGATCTTTACTATAAAAATTAGCATTTATCCAAGCCTAATACTATTCGTTAGTACTATAATTAGTACTTAAACTTGTACTAATACTTTGTATTTGTTCCTACAAATTTGATACGGTAGAATTAAGAGCTTTATTTTTTAGCTACTCTTCAATTTGTTTACCCCATGAAGCAGTTAAATATTCCTAATCCTACTATTCTTCATCTAAACTATCCTCATATATATAATAATAAGTATTTTCATGTAAATAATCTTTTTCTGGATCTACAGGTAGAAAATCATCAGTAGTATTACTTAACCATTCTTTATACTCATCTTGAGTACAAGTAATAATCTAAATTGATTCATAAGAAGCTTTCCACCCAGTTTTATCTGCTATATGACTCTTATCAATTAACATATAAAGGTTTCCATTCTATATGTTTGCAACACACATCCCCTCATATGCTGTTTTAGGATCTAAAGTATATAAATCCTCACTAGTATTAACTACCGTCCTTATATCAAGAGGCTTAGGACTTGTTACATTTAAGGAAACTCCTAACATGGAGTCCCCAGTATATTTATATCCCATTATTCTTTAAGTATAAAATTAATTTTATGAGGTAATAGTGCAGAATAAGAATCTGTTTTTGTCCAGACTTTATAAGTACATCCAGATATTTCTTCAGTACTTGTCTCCCATCCAGTTAAGTCTACATCTAGAAAACCTAGACCTCCATCAACTTTAAAAGAAGTCATTTGAGTATTTTTTCCAGGTAATTTTATAATTGCATTTCCTGTTAAAGTTACTGTAACTTCTGTACTTTTATTAAAAGGAATTAATTCCTATTTCATAACTTCCTATTTATTTCCCGCATACCAAGGATAAGTAGCAGTTACAGTAGCTGTAGCTATTAATGATCCTGCTTCTACTCTTTTATTAGATACCTATCCTTTATTATCAATAAGATACTCACCAGCACTATATTCTACAGTTCCCTTATGTATAAAATCTCCAACTTTATTATAAGTGGAAAAATCTTCTATATTAGAACTATTAAATGTTACTATTTCATTTCTTGAAGTTTCTTCTCCTGCATCGTTCTTTTCAAAAGTAAGTATGGGCTATAAATTAGGAGTATTAACTTCTACTATTCTACTAGTAAAATTATAAGATAGTTTAGGATAAACTAATTCTCTGACTATAGTTGGAAATATAAGAATATCTAAGATTTCACTTATAGTTTTTCCTTTTAAAGATGAAACTGTTGTTCCCTCTGCTATTCCTCCTAAATCTTCAGGAGACTATGTGTCATCTGACAGAGATGTCTAATAAGTATCTATTACTTTAAGAGAGTTGTTTATATTCTAAATAGATTCTGTATTTGTATCTATTTTCTACTTTAATTCCTACGCATTTTCCTAAGCGCTCTATATATCTTATAGCTTTTTCTAACTTAGGATTTATCTCACTTATCTAAGTATTAATTTGTTCAATAGACTTTTTAATATTAGATATATCCTAAGTATTTATATCAATTTCTGCCTATAGAGATTTTTCTACTTTAGAAATAGAACTTGATAATTCTTCTACCTTTTTACTTAATTCCTATACTTCTTCAGTATTAGCGTCATACTACGAAATAAAATATAAGGCATAATCTAGGGCATCTTTTACAGAATTAATATTATCTGCAACATCACTAGTATAACTCCATTTCTATTCAACGTACTATACTAGATCACTTTGATCCTCTATATGACCTTCAATATTTCCCCAGGTATAACTTAGACTATCTGGAATACCTAAATTCTTTCTAGCCTTTGCTTTCTCTAAGGAAGTTCTAAACTCTCCTAAATATTTAGACTTTATTAGAGGGATAGGGGCACTAGGGATTAGAGGCTTCTTACCACAAGGAACTATAGTAGCATCATTGACCGAAGTGTAAATAGACTGTATCATTCTAATTTAAAAGAGTTTCTTTAATAAAATCATATTTATCTAATCTTACAGGAAGGTTAATAAAGCATATTAAATTAATTAGATCCTAATAATCTGGATCTTTCCCTCCCTAAACT
>ERZ1034920.1010-NODE-1010-length-19293-cov-6.304450_pt1 | contig 19293 bp, 18 predicted proteins | sample MGYA00520688_ERZ1034920 | MGnify/ENA primary metagenome ERZ1034920 (study PRJEB33766, sample SAMN09781785) | gut metagenome | biome: gut microbiome | host: Homo sapiens | place: Madagascar | study: EMG produced TPA metagenomics assembly of the PRJNA485056 data...
AAGGGCATCGCGAGCCTCGCGCAGCGCGCCTACGACCGCGCGAAGGCGGCGGTGGCCCCCGAGCAGCGCGGCAGCATCCGCATGAGCGTGTCGTGCGCGCTGTTCGTCCCCAAGGCCCAGACGCCGTTCCAGTGGGACGGCCAGATCGCGCCCGAGGAGGCCCTGCGCCGCGTCAGCCTTCTGCGCCGCTCGGTCAAGTACAAGGCGGTCGACGTGCACTGGCACGACCCCGAGACGAGCTTCGTCGAAGCGGTTATGAGCCGTGGCGGACGCGAGGCGGCCGCATGGGTCGAGGCTGCCTGGCGCCGCGGGGCGCGCTTCGATGCGTGGACCGAATGCTTCGACGAGCAGGCCTGGCGCGACGCTGCCGAGGATGTGGGGATCGATCCCGCGGCGATCGCCCAGACCGACTTTCCGACCGACCGGGTCATGCCGTGGGCGCATATCTCGACCGGCGTGTCGACGCGCTTCCTCGCGCGCGAGCGCCGTCTGGCGCAGGAGGAGCGCACGACGCCGGACTGCACGTTCGGACGCTGCACCGGCTGCGGGGCGTGTCCCGACCTGGGAGCCGAGAACGAGCTCGCCGCGCCGCGCACGGCCGGCGGCGCGGCGTCGGGCGAAGGGGCCGCGGCTCTCGCCGATGCCGCCGACGGGTCCGCCGACGCCGCGTCTGCGGCTGACCGCGCCGCCGCGGACGCCACCGTTTCGAAGGGGGAGGAATAGCGCCATGCCCGATCCGAATCTCTTCCGCCTGCGCGTCGAGTACTGCAAGCAGGGGCGCCTGGCGCTGCTGTCGCATCTGGAGATCGCCCGCGCCTTGGAGCGCGCGGTGCGCCGCGCCGACCTTCCCTTTGCGGTGAGCCAGGGGTTCAGCCCCCATATGAAGATCGCGTTCGGCTCGGCGCTGCCCGTCGGCGTGGGCAGCACGTGCGAGATCTTCGATTTGCAGATGACGCGCTACGTGGCGCCCGAGAAGGCGCTCGCGGCGCTGCAGGCGGCAAGCGTGCCCGATCTCATGCCCTACGATTGCCGCTACATCGGCCCGCGCGACGCCGCCGCGTCGGTGGCCTATCCGGTCGCGGCGTACCGCGCCGAGCTGTCGCGTGCCCCCGAGGGCGGGCTTCCTGTTCCCGACGAGGTGCGCGTCGTGCGCAAGAAGAAGGAGAAGGTGATCGCGGTCGCCGACTACCTGGTGGCCCCGCTCGCCGTCGACGGTGCCGACGTCACGTTCGAGCTCGAGGCCAAGCCCACCGGCAGCCTGCGCCCGGACGTGCTGCTCGCCGCAACCCTCGAAGCGTATAACGCCGCGCATCCCGACGAGGAGCCCCTCCGCGTCGTCTCCACCACCCGCACCGCCCAGCGTGCGATGCGGTAGCGGCAGGGTGGCCGCTCCGTCCGCCGACGCTGCCCCGCGCCGTACGGCGGAAGGGCCGATCGTCCACACTTCAGGGCCTATCGGCCTTATGTGCGCTTCTTTTTCCTGAGCGTGGCTACGCTGTCCTTCGAAGGCTTCGAGGTGAAAGGGGCGAGGGAGATGGCGGATTTCGGGGAGATGGTTCTGCTGCACTGCGTGTGCACGCTCGATGACGGGACGGTCGCCATCGATACGAAAGCCGCCGGGGAGCCTCTCAGGGTGCGAATCGGATCATCCGTCCTTCCTTCAGCGGTAGAGATGGCGGCGGCGAACCTGCTTCCGGGCGGTACCGCGCAGGTGTCCCTTAACCCTGATCAGGCGTTTGGCGTCTATGACGAATCGCTTGTGTTCCGGGTTCCGCGAAATGCGCTGCCGCATGCGGATGAGCTTTCAGTCGGCGGACGCATCCTCGTGGAGACCCCTGCCGGAACCGCGGATGTCGAGGTGGTCGCCGTCGATTCCGAAAGCGTCGTCGTCGATTGCAACCACCTGTTCGCGGGGAGATCCGCCCGCTACGATATCGAGCTCGTCGCGTTGGTCCACGATTCGGCCATCCATCGCGAGCTGCATCCGGCAGGATGCGCATGCGGTTGCGACAAACTCAAGGCGCAGATCGGCTGATGGGCTTCGGCGCGGTCGGGTGGAGGAGGCGTTAGGACGATGTGCTATGCGGCGTCATGCGACCCTCGGTGCGGGAAATGCCGACCGAGGCGCATCGTCGAGGCTGCGTGCCCCGCTTGCGGACATCGCGCCTCGATCACGCGCGAAGAATTCCTGATCCTGTTCGATCTCCCTCATAAGCGCAACGTGATGGAGGAGAAGCTCCTCGAGCGCGGCGGAGTGGAGCGTCCCGCATGTCCGATGTGCGGAGCGGATATGATGGATGCGTTCCGCGCGGCGGTGTCTCCCAAGCCGTGCCGTGCGAACCGGGTCGTCTGCGGGTTCCCGTGCGGCCGCTGCGACGATCCTTTCAAGGAGGACCGTCTTCCCTGTCCCACGATGGTGCCTGTGGGGAAGCTGCCCGCACCGCCTGGGGAATGGGGGCCGACGACGCCGCGGGAGGCGTGAACGGGATCCGATGGGATGCGAAGGGACGGGTAAGGAATGCGCTACGATCGTTTCGAGGTGCTGGCGGCGTTTTGCGAAGCTGCCGAGTGGGCGACCGACCCCGATCTGGTCTACCGCAGAATAGTGCGCACCGCCGCGCGTTATCTGGAATGCGAGTCTGCCCACATCCATCTGCTGGAATTCGACGGCTACAATCTGATGCGCTGCGCCTCGTATTTCGACCCGTCCGTCGAGTCGACCGAAGAGCATATGTCGCTCACCGCCGATGTCGGTCGCATGGCGAGCCTTGTGGATTCCGCGGACCTCATCATCATGGATTACCTGCATCCTCATGACCAGGACGTCATTCCCGATCTCATACGTGAGATCGGCTTGGAAAGCGGCGTGAGCATCCCGCTTGACACCTCCTCCGGCGTGGTGGGAATGCTGACGCTGGGCTACAACCGGGCATTTCCCTGGAGCGAGGGCGACTACGGCTTCTTGCTTGAGCTGGGACGCGCGCTCGGCGCCTTGATCCAGCGCATTCAGATGTCGAAGAAGGATCTTGAGTTGCAGATGCTGCGGGAGCGCAAGCGTCTGAGCAGCGAGATCCACGACACCGTATCCCAAATGGTGAGCGCCCTGGCGCTGTATGCCGATATAGCTGCCGAGTGCCTCGACGAGGGGGACCACGCAGGCGCCGAAAAGGAGATGGGCGTCGTGGCGGATCAGGCGCGCCAGATCACGAAGATCCTGCGCCAGGAGATGCTCTCGCTGCGCGAGCCCATCGAGGGCGAAGGCGATCTCGAAGCGGATATCGTCGGGATCCTCGAGCGCTTCGAGGCCCAATGGGGCTGCGAGGTCGTCTTCTCCAAGGAGGGGGATGCCGAGACCATCGTGTCCGAATACGCGCGTCTCCAGCTGTCGCGAATCGTCAACGAATGCCTCCAAAACGTTGTCCGCCATGCACGTGCGACTTCGGTCTCGGTGAGGTTGCGGCGCGAGAACGGTTCGGCCGTGCTCACCATCGCCGATGATGGCGTCGGTTTCGATCCGGCGTCCGTTGCGCCTGAGCGCCTGGGTATCAAGATCATGCGCGAGCGTGCGGCATCGATAGGCGGTTCGGTTTCTCTGGAATCGGGCGATCGCGGCACGACGGTCGCCATCAAAGCGCCTATCATGGTGAGATGAGCCGCAACGCGGCCGATTGTCTGTCCGCGACAGGGATGGGGGAGCTGTGGGGGATACGCCGTCGAGGATACTGCTCGTCGATGACCAGGTGCTCTATCGCGAGGCCGTGCGCAGCCTCATCGACCGCTGGTCGGAGTTCGAGGTGGTGGCCGAGGCGTCCGACGGTGCCGAGGCGGTCGAGCTCGCCTGCGCGCTCAAGCCCGATCTGATCCTGCTCGACGTCCGCATGCCCAAGATGGACGGGGTCGAGGCGACGCGACGGATCATCAGGCACGTCCCCGATGCCAAGATCGTCATGCTCACCGTCGAATCCGACAAGGGTCACGTGTTCGAGGCGCTCCAGAACGGCGCGCGGGGCTACCTGCTCAAGGACACCCCGGCGCGCAAGCTCCACGATCGCCTGCGCAGCGTCGTCCAGGGCGAGATGGCGCTTTCCGAATCGGTCACCGCGCCGGTTGTGGACGAGTTCGCGCGTTTGCGCGCGTCGGCCGGGTGCGCTGCCTCCGACGGAGGGGCGGTTTCCCGTCTGCGTGAGGACGCCGCAAGGCTGTCCGAGCGCGACAAGACGATGCTGCGCCTGATCGCCCAAGGCAAGACCAACGAGGAGATCGGCGCCGAGCTCTACCTGAGCGTAGGCTCAGTGAAAAAGCAGCTCAGCTCCCTCATGCTCCAGCTTGGCGTTGACAATCGCGTCCAGCTCGCCGTCTACGCGGTGAAGGCGGGCCTCGGCTAGGTTTTCGCCGCCGATCGCCTCTTTCCGCCGGCCGCGCTCATGTGATCTGTCCGCCCGAGCGCATCCGTCCTCGCGCGCTCCGGCTCGGCCGTCCGCTGCCGCTTGCCGCCCGAATGCGAGCGCTTCACGCTGCACACCTGCCGTTCGCCGTCCGATCGTAGCCACTTGGCCACGCCGATAGGGGCCGAAGGCGGATTACCGCACGCTCCTTTCCTCCGTATTCTTTTCCCAAGCAGGGCTTCCCGTGCACCGTCGCGCCAAAGAGGCGGCGGGCGTCGAAAGGGTTGCCCGTAAACCTCAAGACGGGAGAGGAGAGGAGAGTTGATGAGCGAGCTAAAGACGACCGTGCAAAGCATTGCATGCGGAGGTACGGGCGGCGACTTGACCTACGTCGACTCGAAGGATGGGAGGATCGTGCGCATCCGTCCCATCCATTACCTGGACACCTACACCGAAGAGGAGCTTGAGCCCTCGATGTGGGAGATCAAGGTGGGGGACAAGGTGTTCCGGCCGAGCTACAAGGCGCTGCCGAACTACTTCGCCCTGGCGTACAAGAACCGCGTGTACTCCAAGAACCGCGTGCGCTATCCCCTGAAGCGCGTGGACTGGGAGCCGGGTGGCGATCCGGCGAAGATCAACGCCGCCAACCGTGGCAAGTCCAAGTACGTGCGCATCAGCTGGGATGAGGCGCTCGACATCATGGAATCCGAGATCAGGCGCATCATCGACAAATACGGCGCGTACTCGGTGCTGACCATCGGCGAGGACGGCCATCGCGAGTCCAAGAACCTGCATTCGGGCGGCGGCATGCACTCCACGCTGATGAGCAAGCTGGGCGGCTACACCCGCGAGGTGCGCACGCCCGACTCCGTTGAGGGATGGTACTGGGGCGCCAAGCACTTCTGGGGCAGCGGCTGCAACAAGGGCCTGGGCATGCCCGCGCCTCCGCAGACCGGCTACAATCCCTGGCACGTGCTGCGCGACATCTCCGAGCATTCCGAGATGATCGCGTTCGCCGCCGGCGACTGGGAGCTCACGCAGAACTACGCCTCCCAGCTGTGGTCGCGTCTGCTCAAGTTCTGGGAGGAATGCGGCAAGAAGTTCGTCGTGGTCGATCCGTTCTGCAACTACACGGCATGCTGCCATGACTACAAGTGGATCCCGATCCTGCCCAACACCGACGCGGCGCTCGACTTCGCCGTCATGTACGTGTGGTTCACCGAGGGCCTCTACGACAAGGAGTACTGCGACACCCACACCGTCGGCCTGGACAAGGTCAAGGCTTACGTGCTCGGCACCGACGAGGAGGGCATCCCCAAGACGCCCGCCTGGGCAGCCGAGCGCACGGGCATCCCCGAGTACACCATCAAGGCTTACGCTCGCAACCGCGCCCGCTTCACCACGGCATCGGTGCACTTCAGCTCCGGCGCCATCAAGGGCCCCTACAGCTTCGAACCCGGCCGCACCCACGCCTATCTGCTCGGCCTTCAGGGCCTGGGCAAGCCCGGCGTCCAGCAGGCGTATATGAACTCCTCGCTCATCGGCAAGGAGACCATCGCCCGCTCCACCTCGGCGCCGTTCTCGATGTCCAACCAGTGCCGCATGTTCTATCCCTCCGAGCAGAAGATCCCGCGCACGATGATCGCCGAGGCGCTGCTGAACGGCAAGGCGGAATGGTACGGCTCGCCTGCCATCGTGTATGTTGAGACCTCTGAGCAGTTCGAGAAGAACACCTATCCCACCACGCCCGAGACGTACCTGGCGGCACTGGGCTCTGTTTCGCCCGAGATGGCCCGCGCCCAAGGAAAGAGCGTGGAGGAGCTTCAGGCGGCTTTGGACTACAAGAAGCAGCATATGCCCAAGTTCGAGAAGATCCACATGCTGTGGTCCGAGAAGCCCTGCAACATGAACTGCTGGGACGGCGGCTTCCGCTACCAGGACGCCATCCGCACCGACGAGGTCGAGTTCTTCGTGACCAACCATCAGTGGCTTGAGAACGACTCCCTCTTCGCCGACCTGGTGCTTCCGGTCACCACCTGCATCGAGGACGACGACATGATGGGTGGCTCGATGGTCGTCTCGATCCGCTCCGCCGCGATCACCCCTCAGGGCTGCGACCGCGTCGGCGAGGCCAAGTCCGACTTCGAGATCGCCTGCGAGCTGGGCGAGCGCTTCGGCGTGCGCGACCAGATCGATATGGGTATGACCTACGCCGAGTGGCGCCAGTTCGAATTCCAGAATTCGCGCCTGGGCGAGGAGATCACGTTCGAGGATCTCAATAAGAAGGGGTTCTACTTCCCGCATCAGGATCCTGATCAGGACAAGCTGCCCGCCGGCATGAGCGGCTTCTACTACGACCCCGAGAATTGGCCGCTTGACACCCCCACGGGTAAGCTGGAGTTCTGGAGCGAGGCGCTTGCCGAGAACTTCCCCGATGACAAGGAGCGCACGCCCATGGCACGCTGGACCATCGGCGGTTCCAAGGAGGACGGCTGGTCGCATGATGAGACGCTGTGGGGCGAGCGCTGCAAGGACTACCCGCTGCTCATCGTCGCCAACCCTGGCCGCTGGCGCGTGCACGTCCAGGGCGACGACATCAAGTGGTTCCGCGAGATCGAGACCTGCAAGGTGAAGGGTCCCGACGGCTACCTCTACGAGCCGATCTGGCTGAACCCCGCAGACGCCGAGGCGCGCGGCATCAAGGCGGGCGACATCGTGAAGCTGTTCAACGACCGCGGCACGATCCTGCTCGGCGCGCGCATCTCCGAACGCGTGATCCCCGGTGCGGTCGTGGTCAACAAGGGCTCGCGCGTCGATCCCATCGCGCCGCATCTGGATCGCGGTGGCGCGGCCAACCTGATCAGCCCCGAGAACCAGGTGTCCAAGAACTGCCGCGGCTTCGCCGTCAGCGGTTACCTGGTCGAGGCGGCCAAGGTCACCAAGGAAGAGTACGACGGCTGGAAAGCCGACTACCCGGATGCGTTCGAGCGCGACTACGATCCCGCGATCGGCATCAACTACAACTCCTGGGTTGTCGAGCAGTAGGAGGGGAGAGAGACCATGTCGAAGATTTTCTACGTCGATCTGCAGAAATGCACCGGCTGCCACAGCTGCCAGATCGGCTGCAAAGACGAGCATTGCGGCAACAGCTGGCTGCCCTATGCGGCCGAGCAGCCCGAGATCGGCCAGTTCTGGTGCCGGGTGGACGAGAAGGAGCGCGGCGCGGGATCGCATGTGCGCGTGTCCTACGTTCCCAAGCTCGGCGCCCAGACCGACGCCATCCGCGACTACGCTCCCGAGGTTTTGATGGAGCGCGAGGACGGGCTCATCGTCATCGATCCCGAGAAGGCCAAGGGCCGCAAGGATCTCGCCGACAAGTTCGACGGGGTGTATTGGAACGAGGAGCTGCAGATCCCCCAGGGCTGCACGGGCTGCGCGCACCTGCTCGACGATCCCGACTCGCCCATCCGCATTCCGCGCTGCGTCGACAACTGCCCGGTGGGCGCTCTGCAGTTCGGCGATGAGAGCGAGTTCGACCTGAGCGACGCCGAAGTGCTCGAGGAAGGGTGCCGCGTGTACTACAAGGGGCTGCCCAAGACCTTCATCGCCGCCACGGTGTACGACCCCGATGCGATGGAGGTCGTGGAGGGCGCCAAGGTCACGGCGAAAAGCGCCGAAGGCACATTCGAGGCCGAAACCGACATCTGGGGCGACTTCTGGCTAAAGGAGATCCCGGCCGCCGAGTATACGGTGACCATCGAGAAGGACGGCAAGTCCAAGCAGCTCGAGGTGTCGACGCTCGAGAAGGATCAGGGCCTGCCCGACATCGCCCTGGCGTAGCGTTGCGCGCCAGGCGTTAGCGGCGAGGCGGTTTCGATGTCCGCCGGGCGCGTTCGCGATGCGGGCGCGCCCGGTGCGGCGCGATGGACGAGGAGGAATGGGGATGGAGAATGCCGAGCGCGTCCGATCGTATTGCGAGCGGAAGGGCATCCGCCCGGTCCCCATCTGCGGGATCGACGAGTTCCCCTTCGTTCTCGATGGGGCAGACGGCCGCCGCTACACGGAGGTGAGGGGCAACGTGTGGATGGACGTCGCCGGCGAAGGGGATGTCGCCTATGTGGGCACGTCCCGCCACGGAGGGCACATCACGTTGCGGCCCCTGTTCGTGAAGATCGACGGCGGCTGGAGAAGCGCGATGACCGGCGAGCCGTCGGATTTCGGAAGTTGGAAGACGGCGCGGTAGCGGTCTCGCCGCATGGCTAGAAGGGAGCCTCCCATGCTCAGAGACGGGCAGACGGTCAAGGTGGATTTTGTCGGCAAGCTCGCCAACGGGGCTGAGTTCAGCAACTCGCATCTGGTGGGCGAGCCGCTCCGCTTCACCTTGGGCGAAGGTGTCATGCTCGCAGCGTTCGAGGAGGTCGTGCGGGCCATGGACGTGGGGCAACGTGTGGAAGTGCGCATCCCCGTCGATAAGGCGTACGGTCCCTATGACGAATCCCTTGTCGAACGCGTCCCCGTCGCGCGCTTTCCCCATGCCGAAAGCCTGCCGGTGGGCAACTACATCGTGGTGGAGACCCCCGAAGAGTCCCTGCGCGTGAAGGTGCTCGGCTTCAAGGACGGCTATGTCTACCTCGACCACAACCATGAGCTCGCCGGAGAGGATCTGTATTTCGAGATCGAGCTTTTGAACGCCTCGTAGGAATGAACGATGAGATGAGTTCAATCGAATAGTTAGGTGACGATCAATGTGCTTTAGACCCGCTGAGATATCCATGAAGAATTGCGCCCAGTGCGGCGCGGCCAACAAGCCCGTCGCCACGGTGTGCGCCCAGTGCGGCGCGCCGCTGGATAACCGCAAGATCGACTTCGACGCCGATCAGGCATCGCTCGACGCTGCCGGCACCATGCCGCCCGTCATGCCGGGTGCGCCCGCCGCGCCGTCGGCCCCCGGCGCCCCGGTTGCTCCTGGTTCTCCCAAGCCGCCTCAGGCGTAGGGAGCAATCTCACCCTCCCATGACGGCGGGCGATCATCTCGTGGAGTTGCGAATTGACGCATGCCGTCAGCAGAACCCTTTTACATCTTCGACGATAGGAGGAATCATGCGCACCGTCCATTCTCTGACAAAGTACGGCCCTGACCAGCTGTCGTATTGGGTCGAAGACGTCGACGCCGCAGCTGAGCATTTCGCAAAGGTGTTTGGTGCCGGTCCGTTTCTGAAGATGGGTCCGTTGAAGTTCGAAAAGGCGATCGTCCATGGCAAGCCGGCAGACCCCGAGCTCATCATAGCTTTGGGCATGTGGGGCCAGATCCAAGTGGAGTTCGTCCAGAAGGTCAATGCCGAAGCGCACTTATTCGATGATTTCGGCTATGGCTTCAACCACATCAACATTTGCGTCGACGACGTGGAAGGCACCGTGAGGCAGCTTGAAAAAGACGGCTATGAAGTTGGCATGTACATGGAGTCGTCCGGCGCACCCATCTACTATATGAACTCCATGAACAAGATTGGTCACTGCATCGAACTGCATGCACCCAACCCCACGATCGCCATGTGCAAGAAAGCGGTAGAGCTGTGGGATGGAAAGGATCCGTTCATGGACATGGCCGAGGTGATCGCCGCCATGCGCGCTGGAGCATAACTCCAGCCAGCGTCATCTTTCTTTTATGGAGCCTAAACGCGTTTTGCGCTCTACGGTTAATGGAGGATAATAGTTCTCGTCGATTTCGGCCCACCGCGTTTTGCGGCGGGCCTTTCTATGGGGTATTCACGGGGGAGGCGCGCTGCGTCATGGCGCGAGACGCTGATTTTGCAAAACGTATGCTTCAATATGCCGGTGCCGCAGCCGGTGTGGTGCTTGGCGTTGCGGCGGCGCTTGCTTTGCCGGCTGCGGGGCTTTCCGCCCAGGCGGCTCAGGCAATGGGCATTCTGGTGTGGGCCATTGTGTGGTGGGTTCTGCGCATCTTCCCCGAGATGGTCACGGCCTTCATCATGGCGGTGCTGTTCATTGCGGTGGCGGGAATTCCGGTTGACACCGTGTTCGCATCGTTTGCGGGTGAGACGTGGTGGCTTTTGTTCGCGGCGTTCGGCCTGGGCGTGGGAATGAAGGAAAGCGGCCTGGTCACGCGTATCGCCCATGTCGTCTTGAGCAGGTTCCCCGCCACGTTCAAGGCCCAGACCGTCGCGATAATCGCCTCCGGCACGGTCATCGGTCCGCTCATCCCCAGCATGTCGGCCAAGCTCGCCGTCCTCACGCCGCTTTCGTTCGGCATCGGCGAATCGCTCGGCTACAAGCCCAAGAGCCGCGAGATGAACGGCCTGTTCCTCGCCGCGCTCACCGGCGTGCGCACCGTCGGCCCGCTCTTCATCAGCGCCTGCGTCATCGGCTACGCGCTGCTGGCGTTCTACCCTGAGGACGTGCAGTCGCATTTCAACATGGTCAACTGGTTTATCGCGGCGCTGCCGTGGTTCGTGTTCGTGACGGTCGTCAACTTCGCGGTCATCGTGCTGATGTACGGTCCGAAGGGCGAGCGCGGGCGCCCGCGCCGTGCCGGCGCCACCGCCGAGGAGGGGGAATCCGCCCCGAAGGCGCATCCGGCCGAGGAGAACGATCTGGGCCCCATGTCGCTCGCCGAGAAGAAGATGCTCGTCATCATCCTGGCGACCGTGGCGCTGTGGGTGCTCGAGCCGTTGCATGGCATCCCGTCGGTGGCCGTGGGCCTGGCGGGCGTGGCGGTGTTCCTGGGCCTGCGCGTGTGCACGCTGCGCGCATTCCGTGCAAGCCTCAACTGGGAGAGCCTGCTGTTCATCGGCACGGCGATGGGCCTTGCCACCGTGTTCTCCTACACCGGCATCGATACCTGGGTCGTCGAGCTCGTCGGGCCCGTCATGCAGCATCTGGCGTTCTCGCCGTTCACCTTCGTCGTGGGCATCGCGCTCGCGACTGTGGCGCTTCGCTTCATCGTCGCCTCGGAGATGGCGTTCATCAACATCTTCATGGCGTTCATGGCGCCGATGGCCGTGTCGCTCGGCATCAACCCGTGGGTGGTCGGCTTCGCGGTGTACGCCATGGTCAACCCCTGGTTCATGATGTACCAGAACCCCATCTACATGGCGGCGTTCTATTCCGTCGACGGACGCATGGTCAACCATGGGCCGATGGCCGCGTACTGCGGCATCTACCTGGCTATCTGCCTGGCGGGCCTGCTGCTGTCGATTCCGTATTGGATGGCGACGGGCATCTACGCGCTGTGATGCGCTGCGATGCCTCGCGTTCTGCCGCGCTTCGGAACGCTCCTGCGGCGCGCGATCGGATATCCTCGGTTTCCGCGAAACGCCGCGTTTACAGCTCCAGCTGGTCGATGATCTCGCGCAGCGTGCGCGCCGACTCGTGCAGACGCGTCGTTTCATGCTCGTCGAGGGGATGCGGCACCTGGTAGTCCACGCCGCCGCGTCCGACGACGCAGGGCATCGACAGCACGACGTCGTGCAGCCCGTAGGGGCCGTCCTGGTAGCTCGACACGGTGAGGATCGGCTTCTCGTCGCGCATGATCGCCTCGCAGATGCGCTTGACCGACATCGCGATGCCGTAGTAGGTGGCCTTCTTCTTCTTGATGATCTCGTAGGCGGAGTTCTTCACGTCAGCCGCGATGCGGCGCATCGATTCGTCGTGGTCGAAATGCCCGCGCAGCTCGCAGAAGTCGTTCACGGGGATGCCCGAGACGTTGGCCGTCGACCAGATCGCGATCTCGCTGTCGCCGTGCTCGCCGATGATGCGCGCGTGCACGTTGCGCGGGTCGACGCCGAGATGCTGGCCCAGGATGTACTTGAAGCGCGCGCTGTCGAGCACCGTACCCGATCCGATGACGCGGTTGGCGGGCATGCCGGAAATCTTCAGCGCGACGTAGGTGAGGATGTCGACGGGGTTGGAGACGACGAGCATGATGCCGTCGAATCCCGCTCCGGTGAGCTGCGGGATGATCGATTTGAAGATCGCCACGTTCTTGTGGACGAGGTCGAGCCGCGTCTCGCCGGGCTTCTGGGCGGCGCCGGCGGTGATGATGGCGATGTCGGCGTCGGCGGCGTCGGCGTAATCGCCCGCGTAGATGTTCATGGGGCTGGCGAAGGGCATGCCGTGTGCGATGTCGAGCGCCTCGCCCTCGGCACGGTCGCGGTCGACGTCGATCAGGACCATCTCACGGAACAGGCTGCTCTGCATGAGGGCGAACGCGGTCGCGGATCCCACGAATCCGCATCCGATGATGGCGACCTTGCGCTGGTTGATGACGGGCATGGCGGTGCCTTTCGCTTCGGGGCGTCTTGATGGGGCGCCGGGCGCGCTGCGCCGGGCGGTTGGGGAGATTGTACCGTTATTCGACGGGATCTTGGGTGACGAAGCACAGGCCGACGCAATCGGGGCCCAGGTGCGCGCCGATCGTGGGGCCGATCTGGATGTCGCGCGTGGTGGCGCGGTCGATTCCGAAGCGCTCGCAGAAATCGGAGGCGAACTCTTCGACGATCTCCATCCCGAGCGAATACACGAACGTGATCTGCCAAGCGGGATCGAAGGGGTGGTTCTCGAACTCTTGGCGCAGGCGCTTCTCGCCGGCGTGGCGTCCGCGCGCCTTGCCGATCGGCGCCACCGCGCCGTCGCTGACGGCGACGACGGGCTTGATGCTCAAAAGGTCGCCCACCTTGGCGAGACCTGAGGGGATGCGTCCGCCGCGGCGCAGGTACTCAAGCTTGTCGAGCACGCCGCAGATGCGGATATGGTCGCGAAGGTACTCGAGGCGAGGCAGGATCTCCGCCGGCGTCTTGCCCTCGTCGCGCAGCCGCGCGGCCTCCTCGACCAGCAGTCGCTGCGAGGCGATCGCGTGGCGCGTGTCCATGATGGTGATGCGGTCCTCCCATCCGGAGAGCCCCGCGGCGATCCGCGCCGACTCGATGGTGCCGGACAGCGCGCCGGAAAGGCAGATCACGAGCACGTCCTCATCCGCTGCGCGCGCCTCCTCGTAAAGCGCCAGGTAGGCGTCGGGGGAGGGCTGGCTGGTGGTGGGGAAGTCGTCGCGTTCGGCGAGCATCGTGTAGAAGCGGTCGAACATCTCATGCGTGTTCCGGTCGAAATGCTCGCCACCCAGCATGATGTCGAGCTGCACCAGGCGTACGTCGAGCGCTTCCGCCTCGCTTTGGAGGATGTCGGACGCCGAATCGGTGATGATCATCATGGGATGCCTCGCTGCCATGTCGTGTTGAGGGGTTGGCCAGTCATCCGAGAACGATCGGGTGGCTAGGTGAACAGTAATGATAGCACCGCGGTTGGGACGGATGCGCGCTTTAAGGTTGAATCCCGAAGTGGCTCCGTGCCTTCTCCGGCGATTTGGCTCCGGCTGTCCCGTATCGCCTCCGCGCCGCCTCCGTGCGCCGCGGCGATGGCGTATACTCGCCGGAGGCGCAAGCGACGCAGCTGCGCCGCTCGGAATGCGCGCACGACGACGATTGCGCGCCGAAGGAGGAGACCATGTCCGATACCGTCAACGCAACGCCGGGCGCCGACGCCGTCCTCGACATCGCCGTCATCGGCGCGGGCCCCGCCGGCCTGACCGCTGGCCTGTACGCCGCGCGCGCCGGCATGGATGTGGCGGTGTTCGAGCGCACGGCCCCGGGCGGCCAACTCGCCCAGACCGACCAGCTGGAGAACTACCCGGGATTCCCCGAGGGCACCGAGGGGTTCGCGCTCGCGTACTCGATGAAGCAGCAGGCGGACCGCTTCGGCGTCAAGAACTTCAGCGAGGACGTCACCGCGGTCGACTTCGCCGCCGATCCCAAGATCCTGACCACCCCGTTCGGCGAGCATAGGGCACACGCCGTCATCGTCGCCACGGGCGCCCGTCCGCGCAAGCTCGGCATCCCCGAGGAGGAGGCCCTGGCGGGGCGCGGCGTGTCCTACTGCGCCACCTGCGACGGCAACTTCTTCCGCGGCAAGACGGTCGCGGTGGTCGGCGGCGGCAACACCGCTGCGGCGGACGCGCTCTACCTGGCGCGCATCTGCGAGAAGGTCTACCTGATCCACCGGCGCGACCAGCTGCGCGCGACGGCCGTCTACCATCAGCGCCTTGCTGACCTGCCCAACGTCGAGTTCGTGTGGAACTCCACGGTCACGTCGCTTTCGGCCAACGAGATGGGCGCGCTCGCGGCGGCGACGGTTCGCGACAAGGTCACCGGCGAGGAGCGCGTGCTCGAGGTGTCCGGCCTGTTCGTCGCGGTCGGCACGCTTCCCAACACCGAGTTTCTGCAAGGGGCGCTCGACGTCGACGAGGCGGGCTACATCCTGACCGACGAGAACGGCGCGACCAGCGCCGCCGGCGTCTGGGCGGCGGGCGACGTACGCAGGAAGGCGCTGCGCCAGGTGGTCACGGCCGTTTCCGACGGCGCCGTGTGCGCCGAGCAGGCTGCCGAGCACCTCTCCTTGTAGCTTGCATCGTCTGATATACTTGAAAGTTGCGAAATCTCGCGGCGCTCGACTGCGCCCTGAACCGATACGACGTTGCGGACAAGTAAGGATGCGTGCCTGAACTATGCAAGAGACCAACATGCGCGAGAAGCTCGAGAAGATCATCGATGCCTACGACGAGCTTCAGGCGAAGATGGGCGATCCGGCCGTCCTCGCCAACCAGAAGGAATACAACCGCCTGGCGAAGGAATACGCCGATCAGGGGCCCCTGGTCAAGAAGGCCCGCGAGTTCGTGTCCGCCGAGGACGATCTCGCCGCGGCCAAGGAGATGCTCTCCGATCCCGACATGAAGGAGTTCGCCCAGGAGGAGATCGCGGGCATCGAGGCGCGCCTGCCCCAGCTGGAAGAGGACATCAAGTTCATGCTGATCCCGGCCGATCCCGCCGATGAGAAGGACATCATCGTCGAGATCCGCGCCGCGGCGGGCGGCGACGAGGCGGCGATCTTCGCCGGCGACCTGTACAAGATGTACGAGCGCTTCGCCCAAACCCAGGGCTGGAAGACCGAGACGATGGACGTGTCGCCCTCCGAGGCCGGCGGCTACAAGGAGATCCAGTTCAAGGTCAAGGGCGACAAGGTCTACTCGATCATGAAGTTCGAATCGGGCGTCCATCGCGTCCAGCGCGTTCCCAAGACCGAGAGCCAGGGCCGCATCCACACCTCCACGGCGACCGTCGCCGTGCTGCCCGAGGCGGACGAGATCGACGTCGAGATCAACGAGAACGACCTGCGCATCGACGTGTACCGCGCCGGCGGCCCGGGCGGCCAGTGCGTCAACACGACCGACTCGGCGGTGCGCATCACGCATCTGCCCACCGGCCTGGTCGTCCAATCCCAGGACCAGAAGAGCCAGCTGCAGAACAAGATCGCCGCGATGGCCGTTCTGCGCGCGCGCCTCTACGAGAAGATGCTCGCCGAGCAGCAGGCGGCCGAAGGCGCCGAGCGCCTGGCGCAGATCGGCTCGGGCGACCGCTCCGAGAAGATCCGCACCTACAACGGCCCGCAGGACCGCGTGACCGACCACCGCATCGGCTTCAACTCCACGTACAACAGCGTGCTTTTGGGCGATGGTTTGGGCGAGGTGATCACCGCGCTGCAGGCGGCGGATCGCGCGCGCAAGCTGGAGCAGGCGGTTTAACGAGAACGTGGGACGGCCTCGCCGCGTTGGCGGAGGGGCACGTGCTCAAACAAAGTCCTCGCCTTGACTAACGCGATCTTCGATCGCGTTTAAATGGCTGCGGATACTGCGCGCGAGCCCCTCCGCCAACGCGGCGAGGCCTCTCCTCTGCTGAATGACTTTGACGCACGGCCCCACAGGGAGCTCGCGCGTTTTCCCGTTTTGATACTGAAAGGTTGCGGCGCGGTGAGTCAGGAAGATAGGGATAACGACGTCTGGACGGTTAGGCGGGCGTTGGGTTGGACGTGCGGGTATTTGGAGCGGAAGGGGGATGGGAATCCTCGGGTTTCGTCTGAGTGGCTGCTGTCCGAGGCGTGCGGGTTGTCGCGCATCGATCTGTACATGAATCCCGATCGGCCTCTTGAGCGGGATGAGCTCGATACGCTCCATGACTACGTCCTGCGCCGCGGAAAGGGCGAGCCGCTGCAGTACATCACGGGGGAGGCGCCGTTTCGGTATCTGACCGTCAAGGTGCGCCCCGGCGTCTTGATCCCGCGCCCCGAGACCGAGGTTCTGGTGAGCGAGGCGTTGGCGTGCCTGCCGCCTGCCGCCAAGCGCGAGGCGGCGTGGAACGCCGAGGCGTCCGCGCGGGAGGCCGCCGCCGTGGCGGAGCTCAAGGCGCGCATCGAGGAGGCGCGGGCCGCCGAGGTCGCGGCGCAGCGTCTTGCGGCGGCGGATGACGGAGAGGATGCCGGCGCGTCCTCAGCCGAGGCTTCCGCGGGCGTCACCGCGGAGGCGTCGGATGCTGCGGCGTCCGACACGGCTTCCGATGCGTTTCGCGATGGCCCGGATGTCCCGGTCGATCCCGCTGGTGCGCAAGAGGCTTCCGGCCCTGAGGGCGATCCGTTCCTCCTCGTCGCCGACATCTGCACGGGATCCGGCTGCATCGCCTGCTCCATCGCGTCGGAGCGTCCCGACACGCGCGTGATCGCGGTCGATCTGGCGCCTGAGGCGGTTGCGCTCGCGCGCGAGAACGCCGAGGCGCTGGGGCTTTCGGACCGGGTCAAGGTCATCTCCGGCGATCTCGGCTCGTCGATCCCCGAGCGCTATCTCGGCCGGTTCGACCTGATCGTCTCCAATCCGCCCTACGTTCCCACCGCGGTGCTCGACGACATCCCGCATGAGGTGTCGGCGTTCGAACCGGCGCTCGCCCTCGACGGCGGCGCGGACGGGCTCGATCTGTTCCGGCGCCTGGCGCCCTGGGCGCATCGTGCGCTCAAGGATGGCGGCGCGTTCGCCTGCGAGCTTCATGAAACGCACCTGGAGGAAGCTGCAGCCATCGCGCGCGGGGCAGGGTTCGCGGAGGCGCGCATCGTGCGCGACCTGGCCGATCGTCCGCGCGTCCTCGTCTGCCGCGCCTAAGGGTTTTGAACGGACGGCGTCCTCGCGTCGTTTCGGCCCTTGTTGCATCGGCTCAGTAGCTTCGCTTCCCGCTCCGTGTCGGGCATGCTCGGCGTTGCCTGCTGCCAGCTTCCGCGCGCATGGCGGACAGCGCCTTGCCGTCCATCTGCTCCCGCTATGCCGGCGTGCGCGTCGGCTTTCGCCATGTCGGCGACTTGTGCCGTATGGGTCCTTCCTCGTCAGCGCCTTGCGTCGGATTCCGGGTTCGCGGTCGTCAGCCAGTCGCTGTCGGGGCGGCAGATGATGCGTGCGTTGGTGTAGGCCTGCCTTATCGTCAGTATGGTCTGCCCCTGGTAGTTCCCCGAGGGCATGAGCTGGACCACCAGCGCCGCATCCGCCCCGCCGCTTTGCTGCAGGTCCAGCGGCAGAAGCAGGCTCATCGCATCGCCGCGCGGATAGTACGAGGGGATGGCGGTCTTGAAATTCCACCTCACGCGCCGGCGCGCGGTCTCGATCGCGTCCTCCAGCCCCGAGCGCAGCCTTCTGAACAGCCGGGCGTCTCCGTCCACGATCCCGCTCAGCTTTGCGAAGAGGCGCGAGCGCTCTTCACGGTCGGCCGCTATGCAGGCCTCTTCGAGGATGCGGCTGGCGACGGGGTCGGCGCCGAGCTCCTCCTCCAAAAACCCGATCGGCAAACGCTCGATGTTGTCCAGGATCACATGATCGAAATCGGTGATGAGCTCCTTGCCGAGGTCGAAGAGCATGTCCTCCTTGCGTGCGAAGTACGATGCCGGCTCCGGGAGCGGGTTGAACAGGCTCACGAGCCGTTTTCCCAATCCGCGCGCGCCCGCGGTGGCGAAACCGGCGAACTCCCAGGGGATCGCGCCGGTCGAGGGCTCGAAGCACGCGAAGATGTCGTCGTAGCGGTCGTTGACGAGCCCCGTGTTGAACGCCGCGAGCGACCCGTCTGAAGAGACGGCGACTTTGCCCTCCTTGCTCAGCCGGTAAAACGTCGTGCAGATATAACTGTGGAGGATCGCGTTGCGCGGTCCCTCTCCATCCTCGATCTCGAAATCCCATCGCTCGTCGAGGGCGATGTCCGCAAGCTCCTGGAGGAACGCGTCCCAGCTGCCGAGCCATGCGAACCGCTCGAGCGCCTTGGACGGCGCGTCATGCGCGGTGCGCCGGGGCTTCACGAAGTCGTTGACGTAGGAGACGAACCAGGGAAGCAGATCCGTCCGGGTGGCGGCTTGGCGCTTGAGCGAGACCTCGAGCGGGGTCGTGCCGTCGGCGCGCAGGGCGGGGATGGGGAAGACGAGCTTCCCCTCGTAGCAGCGCACAGCGCCCGCCTTGCGCGACGCGCGCCATCCGGCGGACAGCACGTCGAGCGCACGGCGGTCCGGTCGGGCGGCGTGGATCTCGTTGAGCCGCTGCCGCGGCGCGAAGCAGAACCGCGCGAACTCGTCGCCGGTGAGGGCGAGGAGGTCGTCCGGCGCCGGCGCTTCCGCGTATTCGGGCGTGGCGGCCATCAGGGCCGCCGCGCGGTCCGCCTCGAGGGCGAGATCGGAGGCGGCTTCGGGGCCGATGGCGGTCGCGGGGTCGCGGCGCCCGTCGTCGATCTTCCTTTCAAGGCCGGGCCTCCCCTCAAGGCCGGGGCGGAACGTTCGGCTGTCGAGCGTTCCTCCGTTCGCCTCCTCCGCCACGGTGCTTCCTGCGCCGTGGCGCACGGGAGGGGTAGCGAGCGTTCTTCCGTTGTATCCCTCCGCCACCGCGCCTCCTCGGCCGTAACGGGTGAAAGGGTTTTCCCATCTTGCGGTTTCGTTCATTGTCGGTGTGATCATCTGTCTCTCCTTTTCCTGCGGTGCCCCCACTATAGGAGGC
>ERZ1034920.1011-NODE-1011-length-19290-cov-8.114999_pt1 | contig 19290 bp, 17 predicted proteins | sample MGYA00520688_ERZ1034920 | MGnify/ENA primary metagenome ERZ1034920 (study PRJEB33766, sample SAMN09781785) | gut metagenome | biome: gut microbiome | host: Homo sapiens | place: Madagascar | study: EMG produced TPA metagenomics assembly of the PRJNA485056 data...
CGAGCTCCGCATCCGAACAGTACGCCGCAGCCAAAGTCACGCGCTGCTTCTGCCCTCCCGACAGGCTCGCCGGGTGCCGGTCGGCCAGGTCGGCGAGGTCGAACGCGGCAAGCGCCTCCCATGCCCGCGCTTTCAGCGCCTCGTCCACCTTGCGTCCGAGCACCACCTCGTCTGCGACGCTTCCCGCGTATAGCTGGTAGTCGGCGTCCTGCGTCACGAAGTAGCTCAGGCGCCTCCGCTTGCGCGGGGAGAGCGCCACGCCGTCTCTCGTCACGCGCCCCCGCTGCTCGCGTGCCGCTCCGACCAGCACTTTCGCTAGCGTCGTCTTCCCGGTTCCGTTGCCGCCGCACACGACCGTGACGCGCCCCAGGGGGAACTCGGCGTCAACCTGGCGGATGCCGCGCCCCGTCGAGGGATAGGCGAAGGTGACGCCCTTGAGCCGCCATGCGGGAAGGTCGGGCCGCGCCTTGCCTTCGCGCGCGACCGCCATATCCGGATGGCGCAGGCCGAACCGCGAGACGTCCGTCAGAGAAAGGCGCGCGAACTCGTCGGCGCCCCAACGAGCGGCGACGCGCCCCGACCTCATGCACACGAAGTCGTCGGCGACGGGGAGGAATCGATGCAGCCGGTGCTCCGAGACGACAATCGCCGTCCCTTCACTCTTCAAGCGGGCCAGGATCCCGACAAGCGCTTCCGAGCCCGCCGCGTCGAGGTTCGACGTGGGCTCGTCGAGCACGAGGACCCTCGGACGGCACGCGATGGCGGCGGCGAGCGCCACCCGCTGCTTCTGGCCACTCGACAGCTCGGTAAGCTTTTCCGACAGCAGCTCTTTCACGCCGCAAAGTACCGCCGCCTCCCGGACCCGCGCGACCGTGGCACCCGGCTCGGTACCCAGGTTCTCGAGGGAAAAGGCTATCTCGTCGGCGACGGTCCCCATGAAGAACTGGCTCCTCGGATCCTGCATCACCACGCCCATGCCTTCGGTCCGCTGCCGAGGAGATAGGTCGAGCACTTCCGTTCCGCCGACGAGGACGGCGCCCTTTCTCTCGCCCGGAAAGAAGGTTCCCGCCAGCCCGTCGATAAGGCGCAAGACGGTCGACTTGCCGTCACCCGACCTGCCGCAGAGGACCGCGCACGAGCCGTACGCCACATCGAGCGACACCCCGCAGATGCGGCTGCCCGTCTCGGACGGCTCTCGCTCCTGCCCCGCCATCTCCGACCCGTCGAGATAGCGGAAGGAGACGTTGGCCAAAGAAACCGCTTCCGACCCGTTCATAGGACCACCCCCAACGCGTACACCGCAGCGGCGGAGACGATGACGAGCAAAGCGCATACCGCATCGCGCGCGGAGAACCCAACGTGGTAAACCGACGTGCGGCCCTCGCTGATCTCGATGCCCCTCAGCTCCGCAGAGGCTGCCAGCTCGCTCGACAACCGCAGAGCGCGCATGACCAACGGGGTGTAGACGCACTCGTACGCCAGGGCGGGGCGCCTCACTGCGTCAATCGCACGGGGGAAGATGCCCCTCATCCTGATGCCGCGGACAATCGAGCGGACCTCGAAGGAGAGGATCGAGACGAACCTGAACATCATGCAGATCCCGACGAGCACTCCCTGGGGAACGTGCCAGCGGTCGAGCGCGCACATGATCGCGGACGGCGAGAGCGTGAAGAGCGCGCAACCGACCGTGAAGGGCGGAACCATGTGGAGGACGCTCACGAAGAGGACGCCGTAGAGGCCCGACAGGGGCAGGAAGCTCAAACCGCAGACCGCGGCGAAGCTCGCGCACGCCTTGGCGGCAATCCTCGGCCTGCCGTTCGCCGCGAGGTAGGCGGCCGCGATCGCCTGCAAAAGAATCGTCTCGAGCAGCCCGGTGACCAGCATGGCGGAGACGCCCACGGCGAGAAAGGGCGCAAGGTGCGTCCTCGGATCAAGGCCGAGGACCCCCGTCCGAATGTCAGCCCCTTCCGCCCGGATCATGCGATCTTCGCCTTGCGGACGTGCTTTTTCAGGAACCTGGAGCCGACGAGCCCGCCGACGACCGTCCCCGCGACGAACATCGCCATCATGAGGAGGATCCAGGGAAGCTCCGTATACTGGGCCACCATCGCGGCGACGTCCGCGGCGTTGTAGTACGTTCCGAGCTGCTCCATATAGGCCTCGCGGAAGAGCATGTAGGGCATAACACCATAGAAGCCGAACGTCACCCAGTAGACAATGTAGCCGCCGACGATGCGCTTGATGTCGTGGTAGGAGCCCTTGCCCCACATGACGAGCTCCCCGACGACAGCGCCGACGACGGCGACCGGAGCGCAGTAGAGCCCTCCCATGAACGTGTAGAGGACGCCGAACACCAGGATCGACGCTGCCAGCACCCCGCGCTTTCCGATACGGTCTGCCATCACGACGTAGAACGGCGTCGAGAGCAGGGGGAACAGCCACGACCCCACGAAAAACGTGTTCTGGGGGGCGAGCAGCATGTCCTCGATCATCTTCGCCGCCATCGTGAGGAACACGATGATGAGGTTGAACACGACGAACGTCAGGATGTCCCGCGTGGTCCATCTGCCGCTTGTCAGGCTAGAGCTTTCTGCTTGCATAGAGAATCCTCCTTAGCATGTTTGTTAGCCATAAGAAACTTTGGTCTATAATGAACGGAGAGAAACCTCCAGAGCCCGGAACCGACGCAAGCGCGACTCGATACGGAAGAAGGAAGCCCGAACTCGGAAGGGAGCAGCTAGGAGCAGGCGGATGGAAAGCTTGGAAAAAGACCTCTACAGCGCGGCGTTTCGAAAATGGGAGATCTCGCCATCCTCGAAAGCGCACGGCTACGGGCCAGACGGCACCTTTCGAACCTTCGAGAACGACTTCGGCGAGGGGGAATACTGGTCTTATTTCCGAGGAAACCTCTTCGCGATCAACTCCTTCAACATGAGATTCACGAAAAGCTGGATTTTGAGATACCGATGCACCGAGCACCTCTGCATCGGGTTCTATGACGAGATCGAAGGAGTGATGCAAAGACAGGGAGCCCCGCTCGGCATCGGGTCGATCTCGGTGTACCTTGGAGGAGAGGGCGAGGAATACGAGGCGCGCGTTTTGGAAGGGGCATCGGCAAAGGGCACCTCGATCACCTTTTCCCCTGATTACTATCGAACGTATCTTCAAAACAGGTTTGGAAACATCAAGGACATAAGAAGGGCCTTCTTGGAAGCCGACGGAAGGCGCGATATGCCCGACCTTATCAACCTTCTCCGAAAGGCGCGAAGTTACAAAGGCACGGGAATTGCGGCGGAGCTCTTCTATGAGGGAGTGATTTCGGAAGCCGTCGCGATCGTCGTTCAACGCTCCTCGCTGTACTCCAAAGCGCACGGCGCCAAGCGCTTGTCTCAAGAAGACCGCAGAGCCATCGATTTCATCTGCGGATATATCGCCTCAAACCTAGGGGGAGATCTTTCCTGCTCGCGTCTTGCAGAAGAGCTCTACATAGGGCAGACGAAATTGAAAGCCCTGTTCAAGGCGGCAACGGGTACATCGCCATCCCTCTACGTTGCGCGAGAGCGCATGGAGGAAGCATCCAAGCTGCTCGTCGAGACTGATTCCACGATAGCCGAGATCGGTAGAATGGTGGGTTACACCAAACCGGGCGCGTTCACAGAAGCGTTCCGGAAAAACAAGGGTTGCACGCCGATGCAGTTCAGAAGGCAGCGATGGCCGAATAGCAGTGAACAGTATGCACAAGGAGGGACTGCATGCCGGAATTCAGCGCTCTAGAGAACACATTGTTCATCCCGATGCTGGGCAGGATCTACGCCAGCGAGCATTTTCGGAACATCCTGTACGACGAAACGGCCCTGTCGCTGAAAGACGCGCTGCCAAAAGACCTCGCGGACAAAGGCTCCCAGAGCCAGTACACCCTGCTGGCCTCCGCCTCCCGTTCCGCCAACATGGACCGATACGTCCAGTCCTTCCTTCGCCGCAAGCCAGGCGGCGTGATCGCGGAGCTGGGGTGCGGGCTGGAAACAACCTATTACAGGAACGACGATGGACATACCCGCTGGTACGCCGTCGATCTGCCGGACGTGCTGGAATATCGCGAGGCGCTGCTGCCCAAGCCGCAACGACAGGCGTGCCTTGCCGGCGACGCCTTTTCAGGCGACTGGATCAGGCGGATCCGCAGCGGCGCGCCGGATGCGCCAGTGCTGGTTGTCGCCGGAGGCCTGTTCCACTACTTCAAAGAGGAGAAAGTGGTCGCCCTTCTGCGGATGCTGCACGGCTTCGGGAGTGTGGAGGTGGTGTTCGACGGCGTGAGCAGAATCGGAATGGGCATGATGCGGAAGAAATACATGAAGCAGATGGGGCATGCTGACGCAAGAATGTTCTTCTGCGTGGATTCCGCAGCGGAGCTCGCCCGGAGAATCGGCGGTGATGCTTGCGCCGTTTCGGAAGAGCCCTATTACCACCATATCGACAAGACCGGACTGAAGCTCTCCACGAAACTCAGCATGGGCGCATCCGACCGCTTGCGCATGGTGAAGATGATGCACGTGAGAGCGAACGTGGGGGTCGCCCCAACAAAGGGGTGATGGCTCGCAAGAGCCGCCCTTTTCCGGCAGGCGGCAATCCGCCTTGCCCCCGAAAACGAGGGAAGGCCCGGCGCCATCGCCGCTCGGTATCGTGCCGTCGCCCGCACGGGTGCTTCCGAGAGGACGAAAGCGGCACATGCCGCCTGCTGTACGGGTTGCATGCGCCGCTGGATTCAATGAGCTTCGCTCGGCCTCGTGACGCCCAGGCGCTCCGCGATGTCGGCGTTGCGGCAGAACCCCCGCTCGGCGCGGATGACGAGGATCGCCTCGAGGTAGTCCTCAGAGGATTCGGTCGCACCGGTGTTTTCGTACCTCATCTCATCAACCCCGTTCTTTCCCCGAAAAAGAATTTGCTAGAAAAACAGCAAACTCACGTGGTAGACCACACATCCGAGCAGAAGCGAGGAGGCTATGTAGAACGCCGCCGTTATGACGGTCCACTTCGTCGAGTGGACTTCGGCCCAGGTAGCAGAGACGCTTGCCGCGCACGGCATATTGAACGTGAACGCGAAGATGAAGGCGAGCGCCTCGGGGGCTGAAATCACCTGAGACATGACCTCTCCGACGTTCGCCGCAGCCGCCCCGCCGCCGGTCATGATCCCCACGAGGACGGCGTTCGGCGTCGCCGCGCCCGTAAAAAGACCCGAGAGCACGCCGAGGGCGGATTCCTTGAGGACGAGCGCGCAGAGCCACGCCGTGAAAGTCTGCCACCCCATGCCGAACAGCCTCGTCACCGGCTCGATAGCGGTGCCCAGCGCGTAGAGCGCAGACCCTTCAACGCCGCCGGTCGAAGTGTAGGTGAGCGCCCAGATGACGAACGCGAAGATTGCGACCACGCGAATGGCACGAACGAACATCTGGCGGCTCTTGAGCAAGGCGCCGCGCACGACGCCCTTCAGATGGGGGCGGTGGTAGGGCGGAAGCTCCATAACCAAGCCCGCGCGCTCTCCATCCGCCACCAGGCGCGGCCCGAACACCTTGCCGACGATGCCCATGATGACAAGCATCATGGCGAATATCCCCACGATCACGAGCGGCGCGCCAACTACGCCGAAGAACGCGACGGCCAGCACCGGCACCACGCCCCACGTGGAGCCGCACGGGATGGCCCAAGCCATCATGACGGTGAGCATGCGCTGTCCCCACGAGTCGATGACGCGCGAGCCCGACACGCCGCCCATCGTGCACCCCAGGCACATAAGAAACGGCATGAGCGACTTCCCCTGCAGCCCGAAGCGCGCCATGGTGTGGTCGAATACGTAGCCGATGCGCGCCATGTAGCCCGCCTCCTCGTAGAGGCCGAACACAAGGTTGATGCCGAATACGTAGCCCACCATCATCGTGCCGAAGCACAAGCTGTTGAACACCACGCCCGCGAGGAAACTGCCCACAACGTCAGGCACGCCCATCTGCGCGAGCGCCCCGGCAGCGACCTGCCCGAGCGAGGAGATGGCGCCGCCGAGCATCATGATGGGTATGGCGGGAACGAACGCGAGAAGGAACCCTGCGAGAATCATGGCGACGGTGATGGGTTTTGACCAGCGAGAGCCCGTGGCGAGCCGGTCGAAGCGCGACAGCGCGTGCGCTTTCTCGGGAGCGGACACCGCCCCGTCGAGGAGCCACTCGATCCAGGCGAACCGCGCCTTCCCCGCCCCCTGCGCCGTCGCCGGAACGGACGCCAGCTCCCGACGCAGGCGGCCGTCGTCAATGGATGGGCGCTCGCGCGCCGTCCGCTCGATGGCGCAAAGCAGATTCCCGTACCCTTCCGGACGTGACGCCACGAGCGGCACGACGGGAATCCCGAGCCGCTGCTCGATAAGCGCCGAATCGATGCGCTTGCCTTGGCCCTCCGCAACATCCATGAGATTCAAAGCAAGGAGAGAGGGCTGCTCCGGGTGCGCGGCAGCGAACTCGGCGAGCATGTAGAGGCTGCGCTCGAGCTGGGAGGCGTCGGCCATCACGACCACAACGTCCGCATCGCCGGACTCGAGGTAGTCACGCGTCACCTCCTCCTCGGGCGAGTTGGCGGAAAGGCCGTAGGCTCCGGGGAGGTCGACCACACGGCACTGCGTATCGCCAATCCTGAACGACCCCTCTTTCCTCTCGACAGTCTTGCCCGGCCAGTTGCCCACATGCTGCCTCGCGCCCGTAAGGCCGTTGAACAGGGTAGACTTCCCGGAATTTGGCTGGCCAAGAAGAGCGACCGCAACACCGGCGCCCTGCCCTCCCGACGTTCTTGCCCCCTTGGCCGCAGGGCAAGCGGCCGCGCACGTCTCGCAGCTCACAAGGCCACCTCCACATCAATCAGTTCGCAATCCCCTCTGTCGATCGCAACGGCGCTGTCGCGGACGTATACCAGCACGGGGCGCTTTCGGACGTTCTGGAGGACTTCTATACGGCACCCTTCGGTGAGTCCGACTGCGGTGACCCGCGAGACGAACCGCGCATCACCCGACACGGCCAAAACGCGCGCAGCCGACCCCTCTTTCATATCGTGCAGTTTCATTGATCAACTCCTTTCCAGGGCGGGCGTCGTGCCCGCAACCTGGAGAAAGCTTAAGGTTGAAGAGGAAACCTCCTCAACTCCATGCTATGCAGTCAGCTCCATATCTCAGTGATGTTAGCTATAATTAACTATCAGAAATGCAATCGCCGCTGCCGCAAAGCAGCGGCACGTGTCGAAAGGGGATGGTGCCGTGGGCCGCGCATGCTCCGATAGAAAGACCGACGGACAACTCCTGAAAGCGAGGGTCGCCCCGGGAGTCGAGCTGGTTGAGGATCCCAAGGGCCTCTTCGAACTGCAGATCTCGAAACCGGTCGGAAGCGGCTCCATGCGCGGTCGCGCCCTGTCGCGCGGTTTGTTCATCGCCCTCGTTGACTTTACCTGCACGAGGTGCCCAAACATCCCTTCCGACACGCCCCTCCAGCTGCCCTCGTTCTCCAGCGGGATGTGGCTGACGGTGAACCTGTGCTGGGAGGGTCGGTGCGAAGTCGACATCCCCGACGGCGGACTGGGAGTAGTTGCCGCCGGGGATCTGTGCGTAAGCTACTCCCGGAAGCGGCCGGCCGAGTTCAGATACCCATCGGGGCGCTACCGCGGCGTCGAGCTGTTCGTGAACGATCGAGTTGCCGAGGAACCGGCGTTCTCCCTGCTCGGCACAGGGGACAACGCCATCCGGCGCATCGCCCGCAAAGCGGGGCCGGCGGCCGTCCTCGCGGGAGACGCGGAGCTCAACGGACGCATGGAGCGCCTGGCAGCGCTTCTCGACGCGAACGACGACGCGATGGCGGAATACGAGGTTCTCGGACTGCTGCTCGGCCTCCAACGGCGCGACCTTTCAACGACGAAACCCCGCTCCCTGCTCACGCGTGCGCAGATGGGGATGGCTGCCGCAGCCCGCGACGAGATGGAGCGCGCCCTCAGCGCGCGTCACGACGCCCGGACGATGGCCGCCGCCTTCGGCGTGAGCGCAACGTCACTCAACGAGTACTTCACCCGCGCATATGGCAGCACGATCGCGACCTACCTCCGACGACGCCGAATGGAAGAGGCGGCAACGCAGCTCGCGCAAGGCGCGAAGGTGACGGAAGCAGCAACGTATGTGGGCTACGCAAACCCGAGCAAGTTCGCCGCTGCGTTCAAGAAAGCCTATGGGGTGCCGCCGAGGGAGTGGAAGCACGCCAGCGGGATGGGGCTTCGCAGCGTGTAACCGTGTCAACCTTGGAATTGACAACCCTTCTCCGCCCAGCATAAACACCCACAGGTGGGGATGAAGGCCCGACAAGAGCATGCGCACGAAGTTCACCGCGAAATACAGCGCTGTGAAAATGCCACCGTTATCAGGTCGCGGCCCTTGAGGATACGCGAGTTCGGTCTAGAAGAATCATTGCCACCCATCTTTCACTCCTTTGTTAGCAAATGCTAACTCAATCGCGGAGTATCCGATAGACGCCGATGAACTCCTAGCCCAAATAGCCAGAATTGTTCCGTTTGGGCAGAAGATTGGTCTTTGACTTGGAGTCGTGAAGGGCACAGCCGCATTACCGGCTTTTTCTAAGAACGCAGAACGCGCATCGTCTTTGATTGCAGGGTTGCTTGATGTTTGCGCTCGATCGCGTATCCCCAAGTGATGCCAACTTCGAGTAGCGAGGATTTGGTCGTCCCGCAATTCTTGCATTATCAGAAGCAATACATGTTAGTATTAGCTAACTTTTAGCGACTAAGGAGGGTTTCATGGATCCTGCAATCCCGCTCTTTGCGATCGGTCTCGTCGGCTCGCTCGTTATGTTCGCCGGCGACATGCTGCTGTACTTCACGCCCGGGGTCTACGACATGGACGGAACCCTTCGCCCCTATGCAAGGATCATGCGCGACCTGCCCGAGGGGCGCGTGCGGGCGGGAGGCGTCCTCGGGCCCGTCGCCGCGTTCCTCTATGTCGTCGGGTTCGCGGGGCTGCCGCTGCTCGCGGAAGGCGACCTCGCCTGGCTGGTCTGGCTGACGGCGGGACTGCTCTCCTTCGCCCTCATCTGCGGCGGCACCTACCACGCCCAGTACCCCTACCTCGCCATCGCGGCGCGCACGGAAGACGACTCTCTCGTCGAGCAGGTCGCCGGCAACATTATGGCGCTCCAACGGCTCGCGACCGTCCCGATGTACGCGGCATTCGTTCTCTTCGGCATTGCCGTCGTCGCAGGGCAGACGGCGCTCCCGCCGTGGTCGGTCGTCCTCACGCCCCTCGTGACGTCGTTTCTCGGGTTCGCGTGGCTGCGCGTGCCCCAGCCCGCCCGATGCGTGCTCTTCGGGGGCTGGAGCAACCTCGTGTTCACGATCATGTTCGCCATGATGCTGGCGTTCGCGACGGCGTAGCCGAAGGCGGTGGCGGACATGGAGCGCTTCTCAGTCGAACGCGATGGGTTCTGCGGCTTCCTCCACGAGCCGGCAAGCGGCGTCGATCGCTTCGCCGGCAAGGCGATCGTCGTGCTGGGAGGGAGCGAGGGCAACGAGAACATCCCGCGCAACCTGGGGGCTCGCTTCGCCGAGGAGGGCCTCGCCGCGCTGGGGGTCTGCTACTGGAACGCGCCCGGACTGCCGCGCGAGCTCGTGGAGGTACCCGTCGAAAGCGTCGAGCGCGCGGTGGGGCGACTCCGGGCGCGCGGCTTCGGGAAGGTCGGCGTCTACGGCATCTCCAAGGGCGGCGAGCTCGCGCTGCTCGCCGCATCGCTCATCCCCGCCGTCTCATGCGCGGTCGCCCTCTCGCCGCTTGATCACGTCATGCCCGGTATCACGGGCAACGGCGGGCTCGCCTCGAAGGGAGTGTCCGAGCGCTCGAGCTGGACTTGGCGCGGCAGCCCGCTCCCCTGCGCGCCCGGCGGGACGCGGATGCCGTACGCGGGCATCGTCCGCCGCCTGCTCGCCGAGCGCCAGTTGGACATGCGCTTCGTCTACGAGCGCATGCTCGAGGGCGCGACGGAGGGCTCCGCCATCAAGGTGGAGCGCATCGGCGGACCCGTGATGCTGGTGAGCCCCGAGCGCGATGCCATGTGGCCCAGCGACGATGCCGCCCGCCGCATCGAGGAGCGCCTGCGCGCGCACGACCACCCGTGGGAGGTGGAGCGCCTAACCTACAAGCATGCAAGCCACATCATGGTGCCTCTGGAAACTGGCGCGCTCAAGCTCTTCCGCGAGGAGCGCGAGCATCCGCGGGAGTGCGCCGCAAGCCGCGCGGACGCGTTCGGGAGAACGCTCGCCTTCCTCGAGAGGTGGTAGAGCGAATGGCGCGAATCGTTTCGATGGAGCCTCCAAAGGATTCGACGGCGATGGGGTCTCGACGGGAACCGCCCACTCGAGCCATAGGTCGGCCTTCGCCTGAAATCGGAGAGAGTTCGACGTGCATTGCCGGCTGAAGCCCGGTCGCCCCTGAACGCATCGCGAGTTCAAGCGGGAATAATAGAAAGCATCATCCGAACTGCCGAGATGTGTTTTTGAGTTTCGACCAGAACGACACTCTAATTGCCAGCATGGGTCAACGAGCTGCCCAGTGGGCGCTCCGTCTGGAAAATGCCTGTTCGGCATGAGCGCCCAGCTTAACTTGGAATGACGGGTCCCAGCAGGTCGTGCAACAAATCCATCGCCAGTCAAAACTCATGCAGAAAACTCATGCAGTGGTAGAATTCAGAAGAGCCGAGTTTGGGATGAGTTTTCTCTTGGAGGAGCTAACCGAATACGGCTGACAACGAGAAGAGACCATGGATAAAACGAGGACGGAATCGTAAAAATGAAACACTATTGTTTTATCGAGTGGGAGTAAAGTTCCGCCTGATTTTCTCCATTTTTAGTTATTTTATGGCCTTATTTTCGCCAATTAGTGCGAAAATAAGGCCATAACCTATTTATGAGGAGGAAAGCATGGACCGGTTCCTCATGGATGAACTCATCACCTGGAAGGACAGCCCCCGCCGAAAGCCGCTCATCCTCAACGGAGCGCGCCAGGTCGGCAAAACGTGGCTGCTCAAGGAGTTCGGGAGACGGTGCTTCGACAACATCGCATACGTGAACCTGGACGACAACCCAGGCATGCGCGAGCAGTTCGAGGCCGGTTACGACATCCCGCGCATCATCTCCGCCATACAGTTCGAGACCGGCCAGGCCGTCTCAGAAGGCGGCACCCTCATCATTCTGGACGAGATACAGGCGTGCCCGAAGGCGCTCACCTCCCTCAAGTACTTCTGCGAGAACGCCCCCGGGTACGCGGTCGCCGCGGCGGGGTCGCTTTTGGGCATCACGGTCCACGAGGGCAGCGGGTACCCCGTGGGCAAGGTGAACGCTCTCGACCTCTATCCCCTCCATTTCCGGGAGTTCCTCGCGGCGACGGGGAACCAGGTACTCTGCAGCCTGATCGAAACGGGGGACGCCGACCTGATAAACGGCTTCTCTGGCAAGCTCGTCCCCCTCCTCCGCCAGTACTACTACGTGGGAGGCATGCCCGAGGCGGTGAGCGCCTTCCTCGAGCAGGGCCTTCTCGAGGACGCGCGCGAGGTCCAGCTCGAGATACTGCAGGGCTACGAGCGCGACATCTCGAAGCACCTCGGCAGAACCGAGACCGAGTACGCGCTCGCCGCATGGAGGTCGATACCGGCGCATCTGGGCCGGGAAAATAAGAAGTTCGTGTTCAGCCACATCGCGGAGGGGGCCCGCGCGAGGAACTACCGCTCCGGCATCACATGGCTCTCCCAGGCGGGCATAGCGACGATCGTCCGCAGGATTTCCAAGCCCGGAATCCCCCTGGCCCCCTACGCTGACGACGCGGCGTTCAAGCTCTTCCTGGTCGACGTCGGGCTGCTCGGGGCGATGGCGCAGCTGGACAAGGAGACGGTCGTCGGGGGAAACGGGATCTTCGAGGAGTTCAAGGGATCCCTCACCGAGCAGTACGTCTGCCAGCAGCTCGTGTCCGACTGCAGGCTCGTCCCCTACTACTGGTCGGCAGAGAACTCCTCGGGCGAGATAGACTTCCTCGTGCAGAGACGGAACAGCGTGTTCGCCATCGAAGTGAAGGCCGAGGAGAACCTGCGGTCGAAGAGCCTCCGGGCGTTCAAGGAATCGAACCCGGACGTCGAAGCCGTGCGCTTCAGCCTGTCGGGATACCGCGAGCAGGACTGGATGAGGAACATCCCGCTGTACGCGATGGAGAATATGGAGCTGTGGGCATGAGGACTTAATTCCCCTCGCCTACCGAAGACATTGAACGTCCAAGAAAAATAGCCCAATCCAGTACGACTTTCAAGTCGAGCATAGCTAGGAGAAACGGATGAAGGCAAATAGAATCACGATGATCGTTTGCGCGGCAATCGTCATTTTAAGTGGCATATCCATCGCGTTCATAAGCAACGATCTGGCTAAAAATATTACTGTGAGCATATTCACGGGATTCATCGTGTCGCTCGTAATTGCGACTATCGGCTACTTCAACGAAAGAGCCGTTCTTCTCGAGAAAATCGAGTTCAATATCATAACCCTCTACATCAATATGACAGTCCTCAAGAAAACTATCGGAAAAGCGCTGCTGTTGATAAAGCAAGCGCCAGACACCGCCGAAGCGCAAATAAAGAGAATATCTGGCTTGACTGAATTGATATCCGGCTTGACTGAACTTAATGTGAAGATCATTGGCGACATGACCCCCGCCCTCCTCTCGCCAATCTGCAAGCGAGGCAGAATCGAAAGAATGAAAAAGGGGCTCATGGAGTTTGAGCAAGTTGGTTTTAATCTGAAGAATCTATCGGCCAACCTGCAGATTCTGCATTTGAGCATCCTTTCGAAAGCTCTCGAAATCCAGTCTCTGCAGCTTCAAGGAACGCTGCCACCCCAGAATATGTTCGCCAAAGTCGACGATTTAAGGTTTCTACTGATCGTAAGAACTTCAAAGCTGCATGAATATACCGCCGCCCAGATCATCGAACTCGAGAAGGTTGCCAGAATCTGCTTTCACGAGAAAGCCGGGGAACGCTGCTGGGAAACGTTAAAGGCGAATCTTCAGAATCAGGTCCATGACATTTTGTCGGAACATCCCTGATCAAAAGCAGTCCTAGAACGAAGCTTCGATAGAGCGAGTAAGCCGGACTGACATTGGCAAATTAACTGCAGACAACAAATGATGGAGGCGAAATCATGGAGGAGAAAGCCGGAGGCTATATCTCAAAAGTGCATTTCAACGATGGCACAGTTCTAGATACGCAAAAAAACAGCATCGTGGTTTTCGTCGGTCCAAACAATGCGGGCAAAAGCCAAGCACTTCGAGATATTTATACTATCTGCGACGCGAAGGTTCCAAGCACTGTCGTTTCTGACATTGAAATCGTCAAAAACGCTCAGCCAATCGAAAATCTATTAGATTCGATATCAACCAAAATCGAACATGGCTCGTATACGGTTTACGAATCTCTCAATGGTGGTGTGGCCGTAGACGAGCACACCGATCACCGATTTCAAACATCAAAATACTTCAATAATTTTCGCGACTTGTTTGTTGCAAATTTGGACACATCGGCGCGATTGACTATTTGCAATGCGACAGGGAGTATCACCAGGTCCGATCCAAAAAGGCATCCGATTCACTATGCAGCATTCGAGAGTAAATACCGGAAATGGCTTTCTAACAATTTCAAGAAGGCCTTCGGCGTGGAAATAACCCCTAATATATTAAACGGAGCATCAATTCCTCTTTGTATCGGAGAGCCAATACAGCTAGATGGCACGTACGAAGACGACCAAGATCGACTGGAGCAATACGCCGAGCGCATCGCTCTCCTTGATCAAGTTCAAAACCAGGGCGACGGCATGAAGAGCTTCACCGGAATACTGCTCTACCTGATGCTCGATTACTTCTGCACCTTTTTAATTGATGAGCCCGAATCGTTTCTCCATCCACCTCAAGCCCGAATCATGGGCCAAGTCATCGGCGAATCTCTTGCCAATGATCAGCAAGCCTTCATCTCGACGCATAGCGAGGACATAATCAAAGGCCTTATCGAAACCTGTCCCGACAGGGTTTCGATAGTTCGTATCACCCGAACTGGAAAAACGAATCATTTCTCAATTCTCGACAGACAAAAGCTCAAAGACGTCTGGAGCGACCCGTTATTAAGGCACTCGAACATAATGTCCGGTCTCTTCCATAAGTCAGTAGTGCTTTGCGAAAGCGACTCGGATTGCAAAATGTACTCCCTCGTCGAGAGCCATCTCAAAAGGGAAAGAGGCTCATTCTCCGAAACGCTGTTCATACACTGCGGAGGCAAACACCGCATCGCAAAAGTAGTGTCCGCATTGCGATCCCTCGATGTAAACGTGAAAACAATCGTCGATATAGACGTGCTTAACGACGAGCAATTACTTCGGGGAATCCTTCACTCTTTCGGAATCGGATGGGACGGCATTGAAAAAGATTACAATAGGATTGTTTCCAACCTCCACAGCACAAAAGAGTCGATCAATCGTTCTTCCGCTAAAGCGAGCATTGACGCTATTTTCGACAGAAGCAAATCAAAGACCTTAACCAGCTCCGAAATAAAAGAAATCCGCGACGTGATTAGCACAACTTCAAAATGGACACCCATCAAAAACGGAGGAGTATCCGCTCTGCCCGCAGGAGATGCAACACAGGCTTTCGGCAACATCGATTCGGAACTGAGACAACAGGGAATGTACATCGTTCCCGTTGGCGAACTCGAATGCTTCATAAAGGAAATAGGAGGACATGGGCCCGACTGGGTCAACAAGGTGCTCGAAACCTATCCCGATCTGGAGGATGCAACGTACACAACAATTCAAGAGTTCATCTCATCAATGAACCTATAACGATTAGTCATAATAATAATGCACTAATACTTTAGATTCGCTGTGTATGAGGGTAGCTTATTGAGGGCGTCGAATTATATGAAGGATTACGGAGAGTTTCAAAGGCCTTCTTCTCGAAGCGGCGGCACGCGTTTACTCTGGGGTAAGTCGGTGCGGCACTTGGATTTGCGTGCGGCTCATAAAGACGCGTATTGCCTGCTGGGCCCCGTGTTCGATATTCCGAGATTAGATGCACGTCGTTGCGGAGTCCGGAGTCTGTCTCAGCTCATCTTCTTCGCGCCTCAGAGCTATCCTCTGCTTCTATCGGCTCTCTTTCGATTCTGCTCGACTGAGTCAAGCAAGGCGGGTTTCATGGCGACCTGTTCGGGCAGAACGGACTCTATATCCAGCCCACGAGAAGCTCCTCGGGAAGGACCTGCGAGGCAAGCTGCATGGGAAAAAGCGTCTTCGAACTGTGACCTCCCGTACAAGTTGACGTACGAGCACACGAGCAACAGCTTCGCAGGTGTCAGACCAGACAGAGACGTCCCCCCCTTCAGTGTCACCTTGCAGAGCTCGACGTACTTCTTCTCACATCGCCCTTCTGCCCCAACTTCGTCGGGTCGCAGTAGAGCACACTATATCTGCCTCCCTTGGGCAGGAGAATCCTCTTGATAACGCGCCAATCGAAGAACTCGCTCCCGCAATCTGTCAGGACCACGCCGAGCCACTTCTTAAACACCCTCGCCCCCATTAAGCGCTCAATGTCGTCGAGGGCCTCCTCACCTCGACCTGATTCTTTTCGGGTCGGTCGTCATTCACGAACGAATGTGGTCTACAGCCATTGATTTCACCATATGCGTGTACACGCCTGCGGTACGAAACCCACAATTGTCACCCTAAAAAAATAAACAAGTTGACGGTTTTTGGGGGCACTCCCTAGAATCACGTTCTTTAAGGAGGTTTAATGTCTACCAAGGAAAAACTGCTCGTGTTGCTCGAACGGGAGCCGGGCACATACATCTCGGGAGAGAAGCTTGCCGACGAAATAGGAGTGAGCCGCAACGCCGTCTGGAAGGCAGCTCGCGCCCTGCGTAATGAAGGCTACCTCATCGATGCGGGCACAAACCGGGGCTATTCGCTGCGCTTCGGATCCGATCGTCTCTCACCAACGGGCATCTTCAAGCATCTCAAGCATGAGAACGATTTGTCAATATCGGTGAGGCGAACTGTGGATTCGACGAACACCTGGGTGCGTCAACGAGCCCAGGAGGGAGCCGCCGAGGGCACGGTCGTAGTGGCGGAGGGGCAGACTGCCGGACGCGGCCGCCGCGGCCGAGCCTTCTTCTCGCCCGAAGGCAGCGGGATCTATCTGAGCCTGCTGCTGAGACCCTCGATCGACCCCTCTCAGGCGCATCTGCTCACCTGCGCCGCGGCAGTGGCGGTGGCGCGCGCAATCGAGCGAACTTCCGGCCAATCCGCCTCTATCAAATGGGTGAACGACGTCTACTGTAATGAACGGAAGGTAGCGGGAATCCTCACGGAGGGGGCATACGGCCTCGAGGATGCGTGTTTCGAATACGCCGTCGTCGGAATCGGCATCAACGTGCGCGAGCCGAAGACTGGCTGGCCGAAAGATATCGCCGAACGCGCGGGCGCGATCATCACGCGACGCGATCGTGCGGCGGTGCGCTGTCGTCTGGCAGCGGCGGTTCTCGACGAATTCTGGGAACTCTACACGGCGCTACCGGACGACACCTTCGCGGCCGACTACCGCAACCGCTGTTTCCTCCTCGGCAAAACGCTGACCGCCACAGCTGGCCGACGAACACTGCGCGGACGAGCAGTTGACATCGATGACAAATACCGACTAATCCTAGAGAAGGACGACGGAAGCCTCCATGCCCTCTCGTTCGGCGACGTGTCGGTCGCCTGGTGATTCTCTACGTCTGAAAACACGTGACTCGATTGGAAACAACATGAAAAAAGCCTCTACGCTCGACATCACGCGATGCGCGCTCTTCGTCGTGCTCATCGCCGTCGGCTCCTTCATTAAGATCCCCATCCCCCTCTCCCCTTTCACTCTGCAGTTCCTCATGACCTCGCTTGCGGGGCTCCTACTCGGACCGACCTGGGGGACGCGCGCCGTGATCGCCTACGTGGCAGCAGGGCTACTCGGGCTTCCCATCTTCGCCGAAGGGGGCGGGCTCGGATACATCGCTAACCCCAATTTCGGATATCTGCTCGGTTTCGTCCTGGGAACATGGATAACCGCCAGGATCACGCCCCCGGAAAAGGGGGCGGAGCGCCGGCAGATAGTCCTCTCCTGCTTCGCGGGACTCATGCCGTGCTACGCGATCGGCATGGCCTACCTCTACGTGATCTGCAACGTCTTCCTTGGTGCCACTGTTACCTTCGCGGCTCTCATGTGGTTCTGCTTCGTCCTGGCCATTCCCGGCGACCTGCTACTCTGCTTCGTGGCAGCCGAGATGACCGTGCGCCTGCGACCCATCATGCGGCTGCAGAATGACACCCGTTTATCGGACGCCGGCTCGTACCAGCCCGCCAAAGCGAATCCCTACGACGGAATCGGGGATGGGAAATGATGAACAAGCAGACCTTTCATCCGGGCCATCCCTCTGTGTCCTCGTCCAATTCGAGAATAGAGGACCTCGCCGTGCGCGCCATGCAAAAGGGCGATCTCCAGGAATCCGACTTGCTCAGCCTCGTAGAGGTCCCCCTCGAGCCGCTCTGCGCCGCTGCGGACTCCATACGCGAGCACTGCTGCGGAAACGTCTTCGAGATATGTTCGATCATGAACGTAAAAAACGGCCGATGCGGCGAGGACTGCGCATTCTGTGCACAGTCCTCTCATTGGGACACGACGACCGAGTGTCACCCTTTCCTTGACGAAGCCTCCATCATCACCCGAGCCGCGACGGACGCAGAGCTTGGATCACAACGCTTTTCTCTGGTCGCGTCGGGGCAGCGCGTCAGCCACGCCGACATCGACCGCGCCTGCTCGGCCGCACGCCGGATCCGCAGCGAGACGGAAGCCGAGATCTGTGTCTCCTTCGGCCTTCTCTCCAGGAACGAATTCGAGCAGCTTTATGCGGCGGGGGTGACAAGGGTACACAACAACCTGGAGACGTCGCGGTCGTTCTTTCCGCGCATCTGCACCTCCCACACCTACGACCAGAAAGTCGAGGCGCTGGTCGCCGCGCGCGATGCGGGGATGGAAGTGTGCTCGGGAGGCATCATCGGACTTGGAGAGACTTGGCGGGACCGCGTAGAGATGGTCGTCACCCTCCGGGGGCTCGGGGTGTCATCAGTTCCCGTCAACGTGTTGAACCCGATTCCGGGAACTCCGCTCAGCCAACAAGCCCCCCTCTCCCTGGACGAGGTGCGCCGAACGTTCGCGATATTCCGGTTCGCCTTGCCCAAGGCGGCGCTGAGGCTTGCAGGAGGGCGAGCCCTGCTTCCCGATGCGGGCCGCACCTGCCTGCGATCGGGTGCCAACGCCGCCATCTCGGGCGACATGCTTACCACCCCCGGGTTCGGCATCCCAGCCGACATACGCATGTCTGCCGAAGAGGGATTCACGACAGCTCGCATGCAAGACGACCCAACGCGATAGGAGATACCCATGAAGACCATTGCGAAAGCCCTGTTCGTCACCGGAACGGGAACCGACGTCGGCAAGACCTACGTCACAGCCCTCATAGCCAAGCTCCTCCGCGGCGCCGGCGTGGACGCGGGGTACTACAAGGCAGCCGTCTCCGGCGTCTCCTTCGACGCTGGCGGGCGCATCTCATCCGACGCGACCTTCGTGGCGGAAACGGCGGGCATCGACGAGTCGCACGACCAAATGGTCTCGCGCACCTACCGGGCAGCGGTCTCGCCCCATCTGGCGGCGCGGCTCGAGGGAGGCCCCGTCAGCATGGAACTCATACGGGAGGGGTTCGCGCAGGCGTGCGCGCGCCACAGCCATGTCCTCATGGAGGGCTCCGGCGGGATCGTCTGCCCGCTGCGCCACGACGAGGAGGCGGTCATACTGTTGGACGACGTCATCCGCGACCTCGACCTGCCCGTGCTCCTGGTCGCCGACGCGGGGCTCGGAGCTCTCAATGCCCTCGCTACGACGACAGCATACATGGAGCGAGCGGGCCTGCACGCAGAGGGCATAGTACTTAACCGATTCGAGGTTGGAAACGTTATGCACAAGGACAACAGATCGATGGCGGAGGAACTCTGCGGAATCCCCGTCGTCGCCTGCGTGCGCGAAGGAGCGCAGGAGATCGACGCTGACCCAGAGGTATTCCTGCGCATGTTCGCCAGTCCGGAAGGCCCTGGCGCACCTTTTCGATCCCACCC
>ERZ1034920.1012-NODE-1012-length-19289-cov-6.110949_pt1 | contig 19289 bp, 21 predicted proteins | sample MGYA00520688_ERZ1034920 | MGnify/ENA primary metagenome ERZ1034920 (study PRJEB33766, sample SAMN09781785) | gut metagenome | biome: gut microbiome | host: Homo sapiens | place: Madagascar | study: EMG produced TPA metagenomics assembly of the PRJNA485056 data...
GTCCAGCAAAGTAGATTCCATCTACTTGCTGATGAGCTACGCCCTGCTCATTTTTAAAAATTTGAACGACAGGGCTTAGGTGGATGTTTTTGTCTTCGTGAACTATACCAAAAATAAAAAGATTGTTTATTTTATTTCACTTGACATCACACCGCTGGACTATTTTGCACAGGTTGTCTCACTGCTCTGCCCGGTGTAATCAAATTTCCCGTCATTCTTCTCTTCCAATGCTTTGATCATATGATAGGTATATTCGTTATACGGCGTCGGAATGCCAAGTTCTTTTCCCATGCGCATAAGTGCTCCTGAAAACATATCAATCTCCGTATGGCGACCTGCATCCAGATCCTGCAACGTAGAATACCTGGCTGTCGGTGGTACGGAACTTCCATGGTTAGATGATGTATCTGCTTTACTCAGATCAATCCCTTTCGCTTCCGCAACCGCTTCCAGTTCTCTACGAAGTCCTGTACTAATGGCTCGCATGTGTACACTGTCCTGGTAACATCCCACTCCCGCTCCCAAAACTGCCTGAGGCAGATTGTTAGAAACATTTAACCGGAACTTGCTCCAGGTTTCAGCTTCGATATCTTCCGTAACACGGTAACGTACCCCTGCTTTCTCAAACAGTTCTTCCACTGCTTTTACACGCTCGCTCTGATATGGTTCTTTCAATTCACCAAATATAATCCCGATCGTAGTTTCCGGATTAAAGCAGTATCCATCCTTCTCTTTGTGAGATGCGATTTTAATCAGTGAAGGGAGCACATGAGATGCTCCAATCTCCGCCGAGATGATCTCCTCGCTATCTACTCCGTTCATAAGACTCATCACTATCGTATGCTCTCCCACACTTCTTCTCAAGCTATCAAGTGCGCCTGGCAACGCGCCGTATTTCAATGCCACAATAATCAGGTCCGCGCCATTCGCTTCTTCCGGTGTCCACACTTCCGGCCGGTAAACTTCCTGATTGATCTGACATCCTTTCTGTTTCAGACGCTCGGCACGCGCCCCTTCTGCGATTACGCCAAGCCTGATATCGGTACATTTTGAAACTCCCCAGATAATGTAAGAGCCAACCGCTCCTGCTCCAAGTACTGCAACCGATCTGATTTTCATCTTTCTGTACCTCCTCTGAATGAAACGTTATCTGCGATATGCCTCCTGCATCACTACAGTTTTCAGATAATCTTGAAATGCCCTCTGATACATCGGGTGTCTTTCATTTTTTACACGTTCTAACTCCCTGTCCTCATTCCTCAATTCACCTGTATTTAAAACAATGATAACTGTGTATACTTCTCCGGAAGTTCATTTAAATAAGCGAAGCATTCTTCCGGCGTGTACATGATTCCATGCTTCTTGCATTCATTTCTAACAAGCGCAGATAATTCTTTATTTCTTGGACTTGGGAGTTGATATGCATTTCCATATGTCTGGATATATCGACGCTTCATACCTGGAAAATGCTGATTCAATGCACGATAATAATATTCTCGGTCACCTTCTCTGAGTGTCATGCCGATATCCCAAAATATAATTCCCTTCACCTCTGCCTGTATGCAGTAATCCATAAGTCCCCTGATATTTTCCTCCGTATCATTGATAAATGGCAAAATGGGAGTCATCCATACAACCGTAGGGATTCCACGCTCTTTACACTTCATGAGAACTTCAAACCGCTCTCTGGTAGTGGACACATTCGGTTCAAGAATTTTGCAAAGGTCTTCATTACACGTAGTCAATGTCATCTGCACAACCGCCTTGACCTTTTCATTAATCGATTCCAGCAAATCCATATCTCTGAGAATCCTTGCTGATTTGGTCAGTACCGTTGCACCATATTCATACTGGTCGAGCAGTTCCAGACATTTTCTGGTCAATCCGAGCTGTTCTTCTGCATGCAGATAAGGGTCACACATTGCTCCGGTTCCAATCATGCATTTTTTGCGCTTCGTACGTAGTGCATGCTCTAAGAGTTCCGGTGCATTCTCTTTTACTTCAATGTCCTCAAATGCATGCGTAAATCCATAGCATCTGCTTCTACTGTCACAATAGATACACCCGTGGGAACATCCCCGGTAAACATTCATACCATTATTCTGGGACAGAATCCCCTTCACCTTTACAAAATGCATTCGCTGTTTCTCTCTTTCTCCAACTTACAAAGCCGTACATATCATTCGATGCATATCTAGTCAATCATTCAGAATCTGCTTTATTTCCTCCAGATCCTCTGCGAAATATATTCCTTCCTGACGTTTCTTGGTAGAAAGTCCCTTTTCAATCATATGCTCCAGCAATTCTTTCAGACTGTTATAATAACCGTTCAGATTGTACAGAATGCATGGTGCCTCCAAATGCTTCAATGACACCTTAGACATCACTTCTGCAATCTCTTCTAACGTCCCCGTTCCCCCTGGAAATGCAATAAATGCATCTCCAAGCTCGATCATTTTCGCCTTTCGCTCCTCCATGTTCTCTGTCACGATCAGTCTGGTTAACTTCTCATATTGAACTGCTGCATCAATAAAAAACTGTGGTTCTACACCGGTTGCCTGACCTCCGGACTCTATAACACTCTCCGCAAGTTCGCCCATAAGTCCTGACTTGGAGCCGCCATACACCAGTGCATTCCCACTTGTCCCAATCCAGGTCCCCAGTTCTCTGACTGCATCGCCAAGCCGATGATCATTTCCTTCATTTGCACCAAGATATACTGTAATATTCATAGGATTTCTTCCTTTCTGATTTGCTTATTATATCATAAAATACTTTCATTGACATTTTTTCTTTAAATAGTTATAATTCTAACTGTTTGAATTATAACTAATATTAGGGAGAACATAAATGGACAACTCACTTCATTATCTGATTATGGCAAATCAAATGCTTGTACAAAGAGCTTTACTCGATAAATTAAAAGATACCGGACTCACAATAGGACAGCCAAAGATTCTAGATTACTTAAAGGATCATAATGGCAGCAGTCAGAAAGATATTGCTAAAGCATGCTTCCTGGAGGCCGGCTCTCTTACGACAATTTTGAATCATATGGAAGAAAAAGGGTTGATCACACGACAGATTCTGAATGGTGACCGCCGGACTTATCATATTTTCATGACCGAAGAAGGAAAGAAGAATCAACAACTCATTGACTCTATCTTTACCGATATAGAGAACAATGCATTGACAGACATTACCAAAGAAGAATTAGAGATGTTTATGAATGTCTGTCAGAAAATATATAAAAATCTCCAAAAGAATAACTAAATAAATGAAAGGATTTCACTAATGAATAAATTAAAAAGATACCTGTTATTTTTAGTGGGACTGTTTATCAATGCACTTGGCGTCAGTCTCGTAACCAAAGCCAGCCTCGGCACCTCACCGATTTCTTCGATTCCGTATGTATTGAGTCTGAACTTTCCATTTACATTAGGAAACTTTACCATCTTTTTAAGTCTTCTGCTGATTGTATTACAGATTATTATTTTAAGAAAGAATTTCAAACTGGAAAATCTACTGCAAATCCCGGTATCCGTGGCATTCGGATATTTTATTGACCTTACCATGTATCTCTTTTTCTGGGTAAATCCGCAGAGCTATCCGGTCAAAGCGATTGCACTGCTTGCAGGCTGTCTGGTACTCGGATTCGGCGTATATATGGAAGTCGTTGCTGATGTAGTCATGCTTCCGGGAGAGTCATTTGTCCGCGCCATCGTCCAGACCTGGCATACGAATTTCGGAACAACAAAAATCTTCTTCGATTCTTCTATGACGATCATCGCCGGGATCCTGTCATTCGTATTTTCCGGCAGACTGAACGGTGTACGAGAAGGTACGGTAATTGCCGCACTCTTAGTCGGCTTTATCGCAAGACTCTTTGGAAAACATCTGAAATTTATCAAACCTCTTCTATTTCCAGCAGATTATCGTACAGAAGCAGTCGAAGAACTTACCGCTTCACCTGAAAACACCGTTACCGCTAAAAATGTTATCGTTATCGGCAGACAGTACGGCAGCGGCGGACATGATATTGGTAAAATGTTGGCCGAAAAACTCGGCTATGAATTTTATGACCATGAGATTATCACGATGATTGCCGGAACAACTGGTATGACATCCGATTTTATCCAGAAGAAAGAAGAATCCATGACCAGCGCGCTGTTGTATGATTTCTTAAATCAAATGTATCTGTATGGTGATAAAGAGGAAGAATCTCCGAAAGACAAGATCTTTGAAGCAGAATCCAAAGTCATCCGTGAACTCGCCAGAAAAGGAAATTGTGTGATCATCGGAAGATGCTCCGATTACATCCTGCGCGATCATAAAAATGTATTGAAAATATTCTTTTCCGCTCCAATCGAAACAAGGATTGAGCGCATCCGAACACGCTTAAATATCAAATCCAAAGAAGCAGTACAGCACATCCGAAAAGAGGATAAGAGACGGGCAGATAATTACCATTATTATACCGGTCGCATCTGGGGAAGTGCTTCGAACTTTGATCTTACATTTAATACAGATATGGATATCGATTACATTGAAACCTGTATAAAAAATGCATTGTAATACAAACAGGAGTGAACAAAATGGAAATTAAAGAATGGACTTATGAAGAATATCCGTCTTTTGATGAATATATCGAAGGGGCACACAGAATTGCAACAACCGGTGATGAAATGGGAACCTATATCTATTCCAATGTCGAATATGCGATAGTGAATGATGTGCCGCTGCATCTACAGATCATCACGCCACAGTCAAGAAATACAAAAAACTGTGATTTAACATATCCCTGCATCGTATATGTACAGGGTTCTGCCTGGAAAAAACAGAATATCAACGCCAAACTCGGACTTCTTGCAAGACTTGCCGAAAAAGGCTATGTCATTGCCGTTGTCGAGTACCGTTCTTCGGATATCGCACCGTTTCCGGCAGCAGCAATTGACACCCGCAATGCGATCCGTTTTATGAAGGTTCATGCTGACGAATACAGCGTCAATGTAGATCAGATTTTTGTCGGCGGTGATTCCTCCGGCGGGCATGCTGCCATGTTCTCGTAGATCATTCAGGATGATGAGCAGAATACAAACCTGTTCCCGAATATTTTAGGAAATGTCAAAGGCATCCTTTCCTTTTATGGTGCCTGCAGTATGATGTTAGAAGACGGTATGCCAAGCACCACGAACCACCATCTGCCAGACAGTCCTGAAGGCATGCAGATGGGCGGCGTAAACTTACGTATGCATCCTGAATTATGCGAAAAAATGTCAGTCGAATGCAATGTAGATACATCCACACCTCTGCCTCCGGTTCTGATGTTCCACGGCACAAAAGACCGGACCATCAATCCACGCGTCAGTGTCCTGGTCTATCAGAAGCTGAAGCAGTGCAGAAAGGATGTACAGCTCTATCTCTTAGAAGGAGCCGACCACGGCGGAAGTGAATTCTGGACGGACGAAGTGCAGGAGATTATCATTCAGTTTATCAAGCGCATTTTGAAATAACTCCTGCACTCCGCTATCCTATTCTGCTTCCGGAAGATTCTGTTTACCGGTAATTGAATCCAGCACGATCTTACCGATATACAGATTCTTCATCCCCTTACATCGGTCAAGCGGATATTCCGTATGACCATAATGCTCCAGGATCAGCTCCAGTCCTTTTACTACTTCTTCCTCATCCTCTACAAATTCACAGGTTCCGAATCCGATCACGCTTCTGTATCTGGTTGTGATTCCGTGTGCCATTCTCTGTACGCCAAAGAAATGATCTCCCTCCAGACAAACCTTTGGATTCTCACGCAGAAGATCTAACTTCATTCCCTGTTTTGCACAATGGAAATAAACACCCGGCTTGTCATCCACAACTTCCATGCCAAATGACACAGGAACTACATATGGATATTCTGCTCCATGCATTGCGATCCGGACAGAATCACATGATCTTAATATCTCAATTACTTCCTTTTATTCCTTTACTTCTCTGTCTTTTCTTCTCATAGTCTTTATCTCCTTACTATCTTTTTAACTTATTACATAATCTTATATTATCGATTAGCGGATACATTTCAGAATGTGCGCATTCATTTTGAACCCATATTTCTCATACAGATAAACCGCTTTATTTCCATCGACCACCTTGCAGAAACCTGCGATTTCTCCGTCCACTTCTACTGCTTCGATCCTGGAAGTCTTCCGTTCCAGTGCTTTCGCAAACATTTCCAGCGTCGCATCAAACGGACGGCTCGGATAGCTTCCGGTAAAATTCACGGATACCTTGTTGTGATACTCCGATAATTCCCGGATACATTCCCGCAATCGATACACTTCATCTTTTGTAATTACCATTTCTATCACCTCTGCTCTGCCCGTTTCAATTCCTGTCTGATCCAGGTCATAATCACATCTACCAGATAATCCTGTTGTATCTGGCTAAGCTCCCGCCCCGGCTGAAGCTTGTGCCATTTGCGGATACATTCACGGCAGCAGATCGCTGTCGCATGCTGCGCAATAAATACAGGATGTCCGCGCATCGGTGTCTGTTTTCCGTCATTCGGTATGACCGCAGGGGCTTCCCGCTTTGCGATAAACTCTCTTGCGTGCTCCTCAATCTTATCCAATCCTTTATTGTTAATATAATCAATATCTGCCTGTTTCAAATGAAATCTGCTCCGGAACTTCGACTGTCCCAGACGTTCAAATAGCTGCGTATACCATTCTTCTTTTGTCATTCATTTCTTCCTTATCTATTCTGTAAATAGCCTGTCTTATCTGCATCCGTGATTGGTCGTAGCACCCGACATGGGTTGCCCACTGCAATCACATTGTCCGGTATATCCTTCGTCACAATACTTCCGGCGCCAATAACTACATTGTCGCCAATCGTAACTCCTGCCATAATCTTCACATCACCGCCAAGCCATACGTTCTTGCCAATATGCACCGGTGCACCCATACATCCGCCTGCGATCCGTTCCTTGGCATCAAGCGAATGATTGACCGCATAGATACCGATATTCGGTCCAAGTAATGAATTGGCACCAATCACTACTTCCGCACAGTCTAAAATCACACAGCCGAAATTGATGTATACATTATCTTCAATCACGATATTTTTACCGAACTCACAATGAAAATCCGGTTCAATCCACACATCTTTTCCAACTTTTTTGAACAGATCCGTCATGATCTGATTTCTTAAAGAAACTTCTTCATCTTCCGTTCTGTTATACGCTCTGAACAACTTTTTTGCCACAATTCTCCGCTGAAACAGATCTTCATCAAAATCATTATATACCAGTCCCTTTTGCAGTTTTTCCCATTCAGTCATTGTCCTTCTCCTCCTGGTAATTACTTACACATATATTCATATCCCGTATTTCTTGAGGTCAACTTTCCCGTCAACCACTTCAATTCCGTCAGCTTCCAGCAATTCTTTCTGTACACTGCCTCCGCCAAATGCAAATGCCCCGGCAAGTTCTCCTTTGGAATTCACCACCCGGAAACATGGAATATGCTCAGGATCAGGATTTTTATGAAGCGCGTTACCCACTGCCCTTGACATCCGTGGATTGCCTGCCATCTCTGCAATCTTCCCATATGTCGCAACATGGCCTTGGGGAATCCGTTTGACCGCCTCATATATCCGTTTTGTCGGACTGTCCGTAACCCGATCATAACTCTCCGCTATCATTCTCTGAATCTCTTTATCCGGTATCGTGCCATCCAGAATAATGGTATTCCAATGCTCCTTATTCTGATGATATCCTGCAATCACGGCATCATATGTGTTCCGCCAGAAATCTCTCCATTCCGGATCAACTTTCACATTCAGATTTATATAACCTTCGCGCTCATAAATCCATAAAAAAGCTTTTTTGCTTCCCTTAACTCTCACCAATTGCCAATTCGGATCACGAAACGGTCTTTCTTCATACACATTTGGAAATGACATACCAAATTCCAGTGCTTCCTCTCTTGTCATCATAGTCTGTTCTTCCTTATTTACTCTGCAAATATCCTGTTTTATCAGCATCCGTAATCGCTCTGAGCACCCGGCACGGATTACCAACTGCAATTACATTGTCCGGTATATCCTTCGTTACAATACTTCCGGCTCCAATCACTACATTATCGCCAATCGTAACGCCTGCCATAATCTTCGCATCTCCGCCAAGCCACACATTTTTACCGATATGAACCGGTGCGCTCATGCAGCCACCTGCGATCCGCTCTTTGGCATCAATCGAATGATTAACCGCATAGATACCAATATTCGGTCCAAGCAGTGAATTGACACCGATCACAACTTCCGCACAGTCCAAAATCACACAGCCGAAATTGATATATACATTATCTTCAATCACAATATTTTTACCGAACTCACAATGAAAATCTGGTTCGATCCACACATCTTTGCCGACACTTTTAAACAGTTCTGACATGATCTGTTGTCTCAACTCAACATCTTCATCCTCAGTCCGATTATACACCCTGAATAACTTCTTCGCTGCGACACGTCTTTGAAACAAGTCATTATCAAAATCATTGTATATCAGACCATTTTGCAATTTTTCCCATTCTGTCATAGCTATGCCTCTCTTAACTCAGATATGAAATACCTCTTTTGCAGCTTCTTTTCCGCTTGCTGTCTTCATAATCTTATCCATAAAATCTCTGATATTCTGTTTACTATATCCACTTTCACAGGCATTCACAATATAATCTGCTTCTATCAGAATCTGATAATCGATTCCATCAATATCCGTATATGTATGATGATGTCCCACCAGATATGCCACACGCTCAATCTGCTCTTTCGTCATACCTGTATCCGAAAGAAAATCTGTCACTAATGGGATTCCTTCCTCTTCCTGATACTTGCCATTGGTATTGCCATACTTTTCCCTGCATAACGGGCAGGCAATATCATGCGTAATCGCTGCCACTTCAAGAATATACTGCGTCTCCTGGTCTATCTGTTCCAGTTCGCCAATCATTTTTGCATACGACCACACATGCAAAAAGTGATCAATATCATGTATATTTCCATCCGAAAAAGTTATCATTTTCTTCATAATCTCCGCAATTGTCATAATCTGTCACCTCAATTTTCTAATCTATCGTCGAATCACAACTCTTCAAAATAATATCTTTCCTTGTCCGAACTCTTCTTACCATATTCAATTGCCTTCTCCGGACAGTAACTAATGCACGCCATACAATGTGTACATTTCCTGCCCCAGACCGGCTTGCCATTTTTCAATGTGATATTGTTTAACGGACATAACTTTACACATTTTCCACATCCAATACAATCCTCACTGACATGAAATGCTTTAGCTTTTACGCATAAAGGATAAAACAGCCTGTTTACAGGTCCGCTCATAACACGATCATACAGATTATTGCGAGGTGCCGCAAATGCATGTCCGGCTACAATCTGTCTGCACACATTATCTATCACAGGTTCCGCATCCGATACGATCTGTCTTGCTTTCTCCGTTTCAGGTGTATGAAACAGTGCAATATAATTTTCAGGCATCACGATTTGTGCCGTTCCCATATAATCAAAGTCCTTTTCCTCACACAACAACCGATTATATTTTGCCGCATTACCAATCTCAGCACCACAGCTCATTACAAACCACACCTGCCTGACGCCTTGAAAATGTGTTTTTCTGATCCAATCCCGCACAAGCCATGGAATTCTCCATGCATATGTCGGTGTAACGACAACAAGACGGTCATTCACTTTTATAGTTCTTGTGTCACGTCTCTTAATCTTATCGTTTGCATCAATCAATTCATCACGAATATTATCTGCGATCCGATTCGCAATGTAACGGCTGTTTCCTGTTCCCGAAAAGTATATAATCATATCCTGCACCTCCTGCAATTCCAATTTTGTGCAATCAACATTTATAAAAATGACACCATATAAACTGGCATGCAAAAAATATCCTGATCTTTACTCATATCTTTTGTATAAACCAAATATCTCTTTAATATCCTACTTGAATATTTTTCTGTAAACACGTCAAGTGATTTATGGGTTTTATATCCGGACGATTTCACCTCTATAGGCACTATTTTATTCTTTCTTGCCAAAATAAAATCTATTTCATAATTATGTTTTGACTTTTCATTCATAATCGTGTGATAGAATAACTCATTTCCATTTGATGCCAGACACTGAGCTACAATATTTTCATATAAATATCCTAGATTTACACTTAACTTATCACTTAACAGTTTCTCATAAATCTCATTTTCCGTAAAATCTTTATCCTTAAACATCAATGTTACAAACAACCCTGTATCACTTAAAAATAATTTAAACTTTGACAAATCCTTTGTATTTGCCATACCAGTATCTGGATCATTTGTATTATACGCAACCAATACTGTCTTTGAATCTTTCAGTTCTGCAATCAGTTCTAATATTTTATCCTGTTTCTCACCATTTAACACACTACTCGTCTGATATCTGGCCGCATTTTTATTTAACTGAGCCGGAACCGCATCAAATAACATTGCTAAACGTCCTGTCGGATCAATTTTTGCGAAATCACTTTCATACAAATTTAGTATATCTCTCTTTATTTCATCTACTTTTCTAAAATTATTCGTTTCAATGTAAGCTGATACTGCCTGTGGCATTCCACCAACCAACATATATAAGCGGAATTGTCTTAACTGCTTACGATTAATTGAATCTCCTAATCCCTGATTCATATCAAAACACTTTTTCAATAGCGAAAATGTTGATGTATCTCCAATCGCCCATAAAAATTCCTCATAATCCATTGGATACATGCTGATTTTTCTTTCCTCACTAGGGATTAAAATATCTTTCACATTTTTCTTAATCGAAATAAGTGATCCGGTTTCGATGTAATCATATCTGTGATCGGCAACCAATGTTTTAATGGCTTGACGTGCCGGTGGGCAAAGTTGAACCTCATCGAATATAATAACTGATTTTCTTTCTTTTAAATCCACTTTATATTGTAATTGTAACTGTAGAAACAAAAAATTCAAATCTGAAACATCCTCAAAAAGCTCTCTGGTTTCTTTTGACGCTCTTGAAAAATCTATCAATATATAGCTTTCATATTCATTTTTTGCAAATTCTTCAACTACTGTAGACTTACCAATTCGTCTTGCTCCTTCAATCAAAAGGGCTGTTTTCCCATCCGACTCTTTTTTCCATTCTTGCATTTTACTATATATTTTACGCTTAAACATGAGATGTTCCTCCTTTCACATTTTTATTTTAGCACATTTCCGCATTTTTCTATATGGAATTTTATAGCATTTCCGCATTTTTTATTCTTATATTTCACCCTATTTCCGCATTTTGTTTTATTAAAAAGTCTCATGTCCATCATCTTTATAATGCAAACATAAGACTTGTTAAGATAATTCAGTGTGTCAGCTCCGTTCTATTTACGTGCTAAAAATGTGTAATTTATACTTCATACCCTTCTTTAAATCTGCGCATCATCTCATTCGTCAGACTAAAGTTTCCCGGCTGAAGCACAATCTCTTCTCTCTGTACCCACTCCGCATATTTTAACTCATGGCGATCCATGGTAATGGTATCATCCCCATCTACTTCACAGTAGAACCCAAGGAGAAGATCATTCGCAGTTCCCCATGGCTGCGACTTATAATAATGGATATTTTTGACCTTAATTCCGGCTTCTTCCATTACTTCACGCATAACCGTTTCTTCTGCCGTTTCTCCAATCTCTGTAAAACCGGCAATCAACGCATTATACGCAAATCCGGTGCGATATTTGGTAAGTAATATTTTATCTCCATTTTTCACACCCACGATAACCGCCGGCATAATTCTTGGATACGCTATATATCCGCAAGACGGACAGCTCATTGCACGTTCCTTATCATGAGGCACCATCTTCGTGCCGCATCTTCCGCAAAAGCAGGTATCTCTGTACCAGTCTGACAAATGCTTCGCTGTCGTAACTGCAAAAACTTCTTCACAAGGTCCCTTGTTTTCTTTACGCATACTTCTTTCCTCAACGTATGAATATCCCTTTGGTATCGAATCTTCCGAAAGTTCTTCATTCCACAGAAAATATTCTCTGTCGTCCACCTTAAACAGATAGGTATATTCCAATTCCTCCGGCAGTTCCTTTTTCAGCGGAAATACTACAATGCCTTTATCAAACTGCTCTGTGTGAACCAGCACTTTCCCATTAGAAATATTTAAAATAGGACTGCTTTCCTGCACTCTGGCAGACGGATTGTATTCATTGTGTAATTTGTGTGGATAAATGTCCTGTATCATTGGTATCTTAATTCCTTTCATTTTTTGTATTCTACTCAAATGATGTCTGCGGATTGTTTCGCATTTCACTCTGACATCAATTATATACCAATTTAATCATTTGAAAAACCCTTGACACTGCATATCTGTTTGTTTATTATATAGATAACCGATATATAGATTGTCGATATATAAATAGGAGGTGTATCAATTGGCTATTGAAAAATCATTAGTTTCAGGAAGTATGACAATGCTTATTTTAAAATTATTATCCGAAAAGGACATGTACGGCTACGAAATGATCGACACTCTACGCCAGAAATCACAGAATGTATTTGAAATGAAAGCTGGCACTTTATATCCGCTTCTTCACAGTCTGGAAGATAAAGGACTACTCACCGTATATGAACAGGAAGCTGGTGGGAAGACGAGAAAATATTATTCACTTACCAAAAATGGTAAAGGACTCCTGGAAAAGAAAACCGCAGAATGGAAAGAATATGCAACCGCAGTTGAACATGTACTTGCATTGGAGGTATAACTTATGGATGAATATTTGAAGATAGTATTGGAACAGATCCGATGTAAAAAAGCCAGACCTTACATCCGTCAGGAACTGCAGGATCATATCGAAGATCAGATTGAAGCAAATATATCTGCTGGATTAAATCGCACTGATGCCGAAAAAGAAGCGGTAAAGGATATGGGTGACCCGGTTGAAGCCGGACTGTCTCTTGACCGGATCCATAAGCCGCAGATTGCATGGAAGCTTCTGCTCATCATTACTGTAATCAGCGTCATCGGCATCCTGATCCACATGGCAATCGATCTGTATGTAACCGGAGACGGAACAGCCATGACACCCAGATATGCATTCCATGTAATAACCGGAATCGTAGTTATGATGATTTTATATTTTTTAGATTATACATTACTGGCAAGATTTTCTAAGATAATCGCAGCTATATTAATTGCCATGTGCTTCTCAACGCTGCTCTTCGGAAATGTAATAAATGGTATGCATTACTTTATTTCATCCGGATTATTTGGAGGCTTCCAGATTCCTATTCAGGCATTGATGCTGCTCTACATTCCCATTTACGGAGGTATCCTTTACAAATACCGTGGAACCGGATATACAGGACTTGTCAAGTCTCTTCTGTGGATGATCATTCCTGCCTCGCTGGTATTATATCTGCCATCTGTGATGACCGCCGGACTGATGTTAGTATCCATGCTCGTCATGCTGACCATTGCGGTTCGAAAGGGCTGGTTTCATGTACAGAAAGCACTATCACTCTGTACAATCTGGAGTATTTTCACAATCGCACCGGTCGTACTTATTCTGGTATTGTATTGGCAGCAGCGTTTTTCACCATACCAGATGGCACGTTTACAGGCAATGTTTTCCTCCGGCAGCGAAAACTATATGCAGCTGATACTGCAAGACTTCCAGTCATCCAGCAATTTCGTTGGAAATAACGGCATGAACATCGCAGAAGTTCTGCCTGGATTTTACTCCGATTATATCCTGACCTGTCTGACTTCAATGTACGGAATCCTGCCTGCGGTTCTACTATGCTGTATCTTAGCGACATTAGTATTTGGCATTTTCAACACCGCTATCAGACAAAAGAATCAGTTAGGTATGCTGATGGGATGTGGCTGCGGCATGGTATTTCTCATGAGCCTTCTAATCAATGTATTGGAAAATATCGGCATCTTTCCGCCAACGGTGACATTCCTGCCGTTCATATCTTCCGGTGGAAGTTATATCATAACATGCTATGGACTGCTCGGAATCGTGCTCAGTGTCTATCGATATAAAAATGTATACCCGGCGCATATAAAAGTAAAAATATTAAATAGTTAAACTTCTTCACAACAGACGAAACCTCCCGGTACTGCCAGGAGGTTTCTATTCATATGATTATAATCCGAACTGTTCCAGATATTTTTCAACTGATCTGCTCATTTCTTTGGAAAAATCGGAGTTATATTTACGATCACAGAATGCATTACACCACTCTTCATATGTACGGTTTTTACATTTGTATGCAAACATTTCACGTAATTCTTCTCCGTCCATATCGCGGTATGTATTCTCATGCACAATATGCTTCTGTTCACACCGTTCCGGCTTCGGACGTTGCTTCTGCTGTTCCGTCGGCCATCCAAATACCAACATTGCTGCCGGAAATACATAATCCGGAAGACATAGCAATCTCCGCTGTTCTTCGCAGTTTTCCATAATATCACCGATATAGCAGGATCCTAATCCAAAACTCTCTGCTGCAACTACCGCATTTTGCGCTGCGATTGCCGTATCCGTTACCGCAAGCATCAGATCTCCGACGCCTGGTTTTCTCGGCTCACATCCTGCTTCCAGGTATGCATCATACCATTTTTTACAATCAGCACAGAACACTAATACCATCGGTGCTTTTGCAATAAACGGCTGATGGTCGCAGCTTTCCGATAACGCTTCTTTTAATTTCTGATCCGTAATATCAAGAATTGTATATAATTGCTGACATCCCGCTGTCGGTGCCTGCGATGCTGCTTTCAGGATCAGATTCTTCATTTCTTCCGGAATCTCCCTGTCCTCATAGACTCTCATAGATTTTCTCTGGTACAGACTCTCCATAATCTCATTCATTTTTTACTTTACACCTCCTTGCACACATCTACCCATCCTTTTGCTCCGGCAATCTGTTCTAATTCATCCACAGATAATCTAACCGCACTATGGTCATCTCCTGCTGCCGGATAAACCGTCTCAAACGGAATCATTTTGGAAAATTATCCATGCAGATTATTTTGTAATGTAGAAATCAATTCCTCTATAACAATTGGCTTGGATAAGAATCCGTCCATACCGATATCCATTCATTACAGGCATCTGCACATCCATCAGTACAAGATCATAACTACCAGGCATCGAATTCTTAACTTTCTCCACAGCTTCTGCTCCATTTTCTGCAGTATCAACCAGAAAACCATATTCATTAAGAATCTCCACTGCAATTTCACTGTTCAGTTCGTTGTCTTCCACAAGCAGTATATATCTGCCTCTGAACTCCGAAACTGCTGCCGGAAGAATATGATCCGACTGTTCAGACTGCCTTCGACTGATAGCAGTCATCAAAGTCTCTCTGATATCTGACATAAACAGCGGTTTCGCACAGAATGCAGTTACCCCAGCTGCTCTGGCTTCGGCTTCAATATCCGACCAGTCATAAGCAGTCAAAATAATAATCGGTGTATCATCACCAAGACTGCGGATCTGCCGGGTAACCTCAATACCATTCATATCCGGCAGACGCCAGTCGATGATATAAGCATGGAACGCATCACCCAGTTCCACGGACTGACGTGCACGGAGAACAGCCTCCTTACCGGAAAGTGTCCATTCCGAACGCATCCCGACTCTCACAAGCATTTTCGTCACACTGTCACAGGTATTGAAGTCGTCATCTACAACCAATGCCTTAAGCCCGTCCAGCTCTGTAATCTTCTCTATACAGTAGTGTTCAGGCTGAATACGGAATGGAAAACGGGCAATAAATTCAGTACCTTTGCCCTGTTCTGTCTGAACCTCAATAGTTCCACCCATCATATCCACAATATTCTTGGTAATGGCCATGCCAAGCCCTGTTCCCTGGGTTCTGCTGACTGTGGAAGTCCGCTCCCGCTCAAAAGGCGAAAAGAACTTCTGTGAATCCAATACTACGTTCTCAGAAGTGGATTTCTCATCAAGTAGCTGCATGTTAAATGACTGATAGGCCTGCTCTACATCGTATTCTCCTGAGATCATCTTCGAAACCACATCCTTGGAAACAGCGAAAAAGTCATTTGATGCAATTCGGATATACATATGATTTTCTTCTATCACAGGTTTCACATCTTTCAGATATTCCGTAAGCTGCATATCCACATCCTGACTGTAACTTAATAAAAGTGATACAGCTGTCACCATCACCAGTAGTGCGGAAAATAACCTGTTCTATTTTTCCTTTTTCAATATGAATCTCCCTTCTGAAATCCTTTCCACTAATCCAACAATTCATGAATCACCTTTTCCAATAGTTTCGCATCAACAGGTTTGGCAATATGTTCATTCATTCCTGCTTCTTTTGCTCTCAGTCTGTCCTCTGTGAACGCATTTGCTGTCATTGCAATAATCGGAATTACCTTTGCATCCTCTCTTTCCATGGAACGGATTATTTTTGCTGCTTCATAACCATTCATGACCGGCATCATAATATCCATAAGGATAACATCCAATTCACCCGGTCTGCTTTTTTTGAATATCTCCACAGCCTCCTGTCCATTCCATGCCTTGGTCACAACAGCACCTTCATTCCGGAGCATAAACTCTGCAATTTCCATATTCAACTCATTGTCTTCTGCCAGAAGAATATGCCGCCCTTTTATGGATTTTTCCGATATATCCTTCTGCTCCTCACGTTTATCTGCACCCAGATCTATTTTAAACGGAACTCTGATCAAAAATGTAGTTCCTGCACCTTCTTTGCTTTTAAAGGTAATGGTTCCGCCCATTTTTTCAACCAGTTTTTTGCTAATCGGCATTCCCAGACCTGTTCCGGTAAATTTTGTGCGGCTTCCGATATGTTCCTGTGCAAAAGGTTCAAAAATATGTTTCTGGAATGCATCTGTCATCCCGATTCCGGTATCCCTGCAGACAAATTCCATCGTCGTCATTTCTGGCTGTTCTGATATAATTTCTCTGCAGCTGATATAGATACAACCATTTTCCTTATTATATTTTACCGCATTCGACAGGATATTCATCATAACCCGTTTTACATACGCCGGACTTCCGATAAGATTCCGGTGTGTGACTTCTTTTTTCTCCCACATGATTCGGATATTCTGTTCTGCGGCTATCTGTTCGATCACAGCAAAAACTTCTTTGGCAATGCTACTCAGATTAAATGGAGTTTCTTCCAGAACCATCTCATCCGCTTCCAGTTTGCTCATGTCCAGAACTTCGTTTACCAATTCCAACAACAAATGCGATGCCTCTTTAATCTTTGCTCTGCATTCCGTCTGTTTCTCTATATCATCTGCATGATGGTCAGCCACATCAATCATGCCGCAGATTCCATTAATCGGTGTCCGGATATCATGACTCATCCTCTGTAGAAATTCCGTCTTCGCCCGATTGGCTGCCTCTGCCTTTTTTGCTGCCATCAAAAGATCTGCTTTGTATTTTTCTTCTTTTTCCAGCTCCTGTTTCTGATGTACCTGATTCGTTCTGTATCCCCAGAACACGAATATACTAAATATCAGGAAATAAAGAAAAATAACGCTTATCACACTTAATGGAAGGTTGTGGAATACTTCCGTATCCGGAAGATACGCATAGATATAGTAATCCCGCTGCTTCAGCATAATTCCATAACATCCGGTTCCTTCATTCTTCAAATGGAAAATATGCTGACTGTCTGTGTGATTTTTCATTGCCTGGACAACCTCGTTATCAGCAGTATCCTGCCCCAACAGGCTCTCATTGTTGCTGGCAACGACTGTTCCTTTGTCTGCAACAATAATCGTTCCATCTTTCTGGGTGCTATAACCACTTAGGAGATTTTGTATCGTCAGAGTGTAATTTCTGACAAATTCAGGAGAGGTATAATAGTAGATTGCTACGATACCCGGTGCATCTTTTCTGGCACAGGCTGCAATGTCAATGCGGGATCCGTCTTCCTTATTAATCCGTTCCGAATAACTTCTTTCTTCATATCCTGTAAAGTCCATGATGATGTCTTTTTGCAGATAATCTGTAATCTCGTCAGTCAAAGACTCATCCATGCTGTATTCACAGTCTGTCTTTCCATTTTTATCCAGTACAAGGATACCGTCCACCCAGAGGGTCTGCAGATTTTCTTTCAGAAACTGCTGTCTTAGCTGACCGCCATTTTCTGTTTCCATTTCAATATTCGTGCTCATCTGTCTGGCACTTTCAATCGCACGAAGGAGACTTTTTGATTCCGAAGATTCATTGTAATGAGTGTAGGTGGAACACTGCACTTTCACATAATTTACAATCTCCACCATTCGTTTTTCCGCATCCGCTTTCTCGATATAAAAGAAACAAAGCAGTGATACTACAGCCAGACAGACTCCAAGCAAAACGCCAACTATTATAATCCGTTTTTCTTTTGCTTTTCTTTTAATATCCAAGATCATCCACCTCCAGATACTTTTCCGGATCATCCAGATGTTTTCCAACAATTTTCAGAGTCGTTCCATCCTGACGCATTTCCTCCAGCGTCTGTTCCATCTGCTCACATATTCCTCTGTTATCATTTTTCGCAAAAGCAACACCTATTCCGGTGATCATCAGAGGTTCTTCCAGGATACGGAAGCTTGCATCATAATCTTTCATATACTGGACGATAGATTCCTCATGTGCGGCTACTGCATCCACATATCCTTTTCCCAGAAACGTATAGATCAGTTCCCTGTGTCCAAGACTGATCAGATTTTCCAGTTTGGGGATTCTCTCATCCGTCTGGTTCAGAAATATACTTTCTGGTTTGGTTGTAGATTGGACAGCCAGATTCTTTCCCTCCAGGTCACTCAGTTTATAGATATCACTGCTCTCATTTACTGCAACCACCTGACGACTTGCAATGTATGGTCCTGCCCAGCGGTAATCGTCAAGGCGCCCCTCCATGGAAAAGCAGCCCATGATACAGTCAATCTCCCCACTCTCTACCAGTTCTTTTTTCTCTTCCCAGTCAATCTGGACAACATCCACCTGATACCCCATTCTTTTGAAAGCTTCTGTAGCAAGTTCCACATCGATTCCTGTCGGAATTCCATCTTCATTCAGGTAATTGTATGGTGGATAGTTGTCGCTGCCGATCGTAATGACCGGCTTTTCTGTTTCTTTTTTACCGCTGTCTGTGTTTTTACACCCTGACAGGGTGACTACTAAAATCCCCACAAGC
>ERZ1034920.1014-NODE-1014-length-19274-cov-43.727717_pt1 | contig 19274 bp, 12 predicted proteins | sample MGYA00520688_ERZ1034920 | MGnify/ENA primary metagenome ERZ1034920 (study PRJEB33766, sample SAMN09781785) | gut metagenome | biome: gut microbiome | host: Homo sapiens | place: Madagascar | study: EMG produced TPA metagenomics assembly of the PRJNA485056 data...
TCTCGCCGTTTTCGCCCTCGCAATATACATCAAAGATGGCTCTGCGGTCGGTATATACATCTCCCACGTGCTCTGGATTCAGATACGATACGTCCTTCACAACCTGTCTGCCATTAAACAAGCTGTTGAGGAAGCAAATGAGCAAATCCTTGTTCATTGCTGTTCCAAAAATTCGCTTGAAACCGAAATCGGTCAGCAAGCTAATGTATCTTTCTTCTACCTGCTTCATAATCATCTGTTTTAAAATTCTCAAGCGCAAAGTTACGACTTTATTTTCATATCTGATAGAGATTTTGGGGAAAAGTTTCTGAAAAAGTTAGAGATTGCGTTTTTTATGTGAGAGGACAAGGGTCTTGATACCTGTTGGGTGGACAATATGGTTGTGGTTTTTCGATGTAAGTTCCCAGTCAGATTCTATTTCCTGAAAATTTTTCGTAAGTTTTTATAAGATTTTGTGCGTTTATCACTATTTTTGATTATATTTGCAACCAATATGGAATTAACCTAAACAAAAGTGAAGATATGGTTATGAAACAGAAATTTAAACTCATATTTTATGGTGTAGGAGCGCTGATTTTATTGCCCCAATCCATTCATGCCCAATTTGTAAATATGGAGGGGTTGGACTCTTTACGCCTGTCGGGATCGGTGAGCGTGGTGGAACCTGAACTCCTGAAGAAAGGCGTACTTCACAATGCCCTCGATGCATTGAGTGGACAGACAGCCGGTGTCAATGTCACAACCAATGGACTTGACCGTATCGCCATGTTGAACGCTGTTCGTGTTAGAGGTACTACTTCCATTATGGGAGGTAACGAACCACTTGTTATTATTGATGGCGTAACCTCTGATGTGGCTACACTTGCAACAATTTATCCTGCGGATATAGAAAGTTTTACGGTTCTGAAAAATGCCAGCGAAACTGCACTTTATGGTTCGCGCGGTGCTTCGGGTGTTATTCAGGTGAAAACCAAAAAGGGTACAGGTAAGGGATTTCAGATCTCTTATGAGGGTAGCTATGGCATCGAAGCTATGTATAAAAGTATGGAGATGCTCAATGCTGCTGAATATATTGCGGCTGCACAGAAGTTGGGATTGGAATATAATGACAAGGGATATGATACCAACTTCCGAAAGGCTATCACTCGAACAGGAAATATCCAAAACCATTATCTGGCTTTCAGTGGTGGAAATCCACAGAGCAACTATCGCGCTTCTTTTGGTTATATTGATCATAATACCATCATCCGTAGTAAGGGGTATCGCAATTTAGTGGCTAAGATTGATGTCACTCAGAAGGCATTTAATAATAGGCTGACTGGCGACTTCGGTGTATTTGGTTCTTCATATAAGAACAATGATATCTTTGACAGTCAGATGCTCTTCTATTCTGCCGATGCAATGAATCCTACCTATCCATTCGATAGAGAGAATGGCAGTTGGGTAAAGAATGGAGCGGCTTCGCAGGTGAATCCACCAGGAGCCTTGCTGCAGGAGCGAAATGATAGTAAGAATATGAACTTCAATGGTCATCTGAAGCTGAAATATGATATCTGTGATTATCTGAATGTCACTGCATTCGGAGCATACGGCTATGCTTCCAATGAAAATAATCAGTTCTGTCCTACATGGGTTTGGGCGCAGGGCAATCTCTATCGTGGTGAATTCAAGAGTGAGGAATGGCTTGGTAATGTTTCCTTAAACTATCAGCATTCCTGGGGTATTCATAATTTCAAGGCGATGCTTGGCGCAGAATATCAGAAAAATATCCGAACTGGTTTCTGGACTTCTGCCAAGGGAATTACCAACAACGGGATGTATTATCACAATATAGGTGCTGCCGCCTCTCGTCCTTATGGAGGAACGGATAGCAACTATGAAGATCTGGCCTTAGCTTCTGTGATGGGGAATATCGACTACACCTTATTAAATAAATATAGCCTTTCGGTTTCCATGCGTGGTGATGGTTCTTCGATGGTGGGCGATGATCATACTTGGGGTTTCTTCCCATCCATCTCTCTTTCCTGGGATATGAAACAGGAAGAATGGCTCCGTCATATCAAGGATATTACGATGCTGAAACTCCGCACGGGCTATGGTAGGTCGGGTAATCTTGGTGGCATATCTGCTTATACCACGATGAACACGGTGAGACAGAACGGCATTGTTTCGGTGAACAGTTCGCCTACGGTGACGATGGGGATGATCAGCAACAACAATCCTGATTTGAAATGGGAAACACGTGCTACCTGGAACCTGGGTGCTGACCTCGGCTTGTGGAATAACCGGCTGGTTCTGACGGCTGAATATTACTATTCCAAGACTACGGATATGCTTTATGCCTATGACGTGCCTGTACCTCCATTCGCCTACGATAAACTGTTGGCGAATATCGGTTCGATGAGCAATCAGGGTTTAGAGATAGGCTTTTCTTTCACTCCTATTCAGAAAAAGGACATGGAACTGAACATCAATATGAATCTCTCTTGGCAGAAGAATAAACTCCTGTCGTTGAGCGGTGAATATGCTGGTATGCAGATGTCGGCAGCTGATGTGACGGCGATGGGCGCCTTGTCGGGTGCCGGGCAGCATGGCGGTTATAATAATGTGGTCTATCAGATTGTGGGGCAGCCGCTTGGTGTGTTCTATCTGCCTCATTGCAAGGGACTCGTGGAAGATGGCAACGGACATTATCGTTATGACATCGAAGACCTGGATCAGAATGGAACCGTTGATTTGAGTGATGGCGGCGATAGATATATTGCCGGACAGGCTACTCCTAAAGTAACGTTGGGCTCCAATATCAGTTTCCGTTATCGCGACTGGTATCTCTCTCTGCAGATGAATGGTGCTTTCGGACATAAGATTTTCAACGGCACAGGATTGGCATACACCAATATGTCGAGTTTCCCGGATTACAATGTACTGAAGGGGGCACCAGAGAAGAATATCGTAGATCAGAATGTTTCTGATTATTGGCTGGAGAATGGTGATTATCTCAACTTCGAGTATCTTACCCTCGGCTACGACATTCCTATCAAGAAAGGGGTGATACAATCGCTCAGGGTATCAGCGAGCGTGAATAATCTTGCCACAATCACCAGTTACAGCGGATTGACTCCGATGATCAACAGTTATGTGGTAAACAGCACGATGGGTATAGATGATAAGCGGACTTATCCTCTTTACAGAACCTTCTCGCTGGGTATAAGTGTTCAATTCTAATAATAGATGAGTATGAAACGATATAGAATATTATCTGTTCTGATGGCAGTCTTGGCATTGACATCGTGTTTGAATGAGCATCCGAAAGATCAGCTCGACGAGGATGCCATCTATGGTTCTGCATCGGAGATTTATACCAATGCCGTAGCTTCACTTTATAATTATATAGGTGGAGCCAACGAGAGTGAAGGTATTCAGGGAACTTGTCGCGGCATCTACGATTATAATACGCTGACCACTGATGAGGCTATCATTCCAATCCGTGGCGGCGACTGGTATGATGGTGGTTTGTGGAATGCCATGTATCAGCATCGGTGGACTGAAGATGATGCTTCACTCTATGATACCTGGAAGTATCTCTATAAAGTGATAGTTCTGGCTAATAAGTCGCTTGACATCATTGATGCCAAGTCTTCCATGCTTACTGCCAGCCAGAAAGACAAATTCAAGGCTGAGGTTAGGGCTATCAGGGCTTTGATGTATTATGAGGCGATGGATATGTTTGGCAGGATTCCTGTTGTCTTGTCTTCGGGAGAATCGGAAATCTATCAAACTGCCTCGAAAATGCCAGATATCTCTTTGACAGATACGAACCTGTCGGCACAGAGCGAGCGAAGTGAAACTTTCCGGTTTATCTTCAGTGAACTACAGCAGGTACTTCCTTATCTGTCGGAAGAACATAGTAATAAGGAAGGAAATTATTATGGCAGGATGACGCGGCCGGTAGTCAATTTCCTTTTGGCAAAGTTGGCTTTGAATGCAGAAATATATATGTTTGATGATTGGACCGAGGGGTATGCTAAGCGTCCGAAGGGTAAGGATATTTATTTTATGGTGCAAACAGCCGATGGGGCTTATTCTCTGAAAGGCGGTAAGGCAAGCGAGCATCGCAGCATGAAGTTGAATGCCTGGGAAACCTGCATTTATTATTGTGATAAACTGGCGAGCGAAGGTTATGATTTGGAAGAAGTTGATGCTTTCAATTTCTCTACGCATAATGAGACATCGAAGGAGAATATCTTCACGATTCCGATGGATAAGAATATCTATACCAATCAGTTCCATTATCTCTTCCGCTCTTATCACTATACACATGGCGGAGCCTTGGGATGGGGTAGTGAGAATGGTACTTGCGCCACAATCTCTACCATGAAAGCAAACCGCTATGGCGAAGCTGATGAAGATACCCGTTGCAGGATGAACTTTGTGGCAGGTGTGGTGGAAGTAGATGGTGAAAAACTTCTGATGGATAATGGTAAGCCATTGGAATATCAGCCTTTCGAAGTGGCTCAGAACCTGACCAACAGCAAGTATATCAAGACGGCTGGAGCGAGAATGGCAAAATATGAAGTGGATAGAACTTCGTATATGGATGGTAAGTTGCAGAGCAATGACATCGTTCTTTTCCGCTATGCAGACGTATTGTTGATGAAAGCGGAGGCCAAGGTTCGTAATGGAGGAGAGGGTAATGTGGAACTGAATAGGATTCGTTCCCGTGTAGGTATGCCAAACCGACAGGCTACGCTCGACAATATCCTGGAAGAACGATTATTAGAATTGGTGTGGGAAGGTTGGCGTCGTCAGGATCTTATCCGTTTCGGAAAGTTTACTGCAGCCTATGATCTTCGTATTCCTTTAGCTGGTGAGTCATCGGGTTATACCACCGTTTTCCCAATTCCTAAGAAATGTATGGAATTGAATAAAAAGTTGGTGCAGAACAAGGGGTATGAGAAATCATTATAAAGAGGTTTATACAAAAAAAATCATCGGATTCCGCGGAATCCGATGATTTTTTATTATAACTGATAAAACTTCGTGAAAGCCTTGACGCAATACTCGTGGTCGATTACGCTACCTGTTTCTCGACAACTGTGCATGGCGAGGATGGCATTACCCATATCTACACCCTTCAAAGGAATAGAAGAAGCGAGGATGTTACCAAGCGTACTTCCACCAGCTACATCACTGTGGTTTACAAATCGTTGGCATGGTACTCCGGCTGCATCGCAGATGCTGGCAAAGATGGCTGCTGATACAGCATCGCTTGCATACTTTTGTGCTGCATTGAACTTGATGACCGGACCGCCGCCAAGCATTGGGTGATTGGTCGGGTCGAACTTCTCACTATAATTAGGATGCCAAGCGTGGGCATTATCAGCAGAAATCATGAAAGCACGCTCTACTGCCTGGTAGTAAGCCTCCTCTGTGCCGCTCTGAGCAAGGGCAATGCGCTGGAGCATATGAGAGAGGAATGGACTTCCGGCACCCTGCTTGGTCTGAGATCCCGTTTCCTCATTGTCGAAGATGGCGAGAACGCGAGTTGTTTCAAATGCCGAAGTATCAGATGATGAAGTGGCATCTGCTGCAATCATCGCCTCTACACCTGCCCAGCACATAGACAGATCGTCAAGTCTTCCTGAAGAGATGAATTCCTGATGCACACCGAAGGTGCAGGCTGGAGTGGCATCAGCCAGATAGAGGTCGAAGTCGAGAATATCTTCTTTCTTGATATTCAGTTCGCCTGTAATTACATTCATCAGGAGATTTCCCTTTTCCAGTTCATCATTGATGATGCCAAGGATAGGGAGAACATCCTTTTGCTTGCTCAATTTTACACCATCATTCACCTGGCGGTTGAAGTGGATGGCAAGATTGCTGATTTGCAGCAATGGGCGCTGGATATGAAGAAGGAGTGTCTGAGGATTCATGGCGTTCTCACCTTTTACAATCACTCTACCCGCTAAAGTCAAAGGGCGGTCGAACCAGGTTGACATGATAGGACCACCATACACCTCGGTATTTAGTTTCACGATGCCACCCTCACAAAGCATCTCTGCATTTGGCTTGATGCGGAAGGTAGGAGAATCGCAGTGAGCGCAAATCATGTGGAAACCGCCATCTGCCAATGACTTCTTACCGATTTGGAAAGCATAGATAGAGGAATCGTTCTTGGTAACAAAGAACTTGTCGCCAGCCTCAACCTTACCCAAAGGCTCCTGTGGGTTGATGCGATGGAAACCATTCTTCTCCAATTCTTCAGAGATATTCTTCACTGCCAGAAAGTTTACTGGAGAAGCGTCAAGGAAGGATAATAATCTTTTAATCATACTTTATGTCTTTATTCTGTTTTCTATTTTTGCAAAGATAATGCAAATGAGCGCAATGAAAACTTGTTTTCAAATTGCCGAGTGCAGCTTATCTTATGCAAAAATACAACATTTATTTTATTTAATCTCATAATTCTACTTGTTTTTCATTTTTTTATCAGAATGAACATAGACATGGAATGGAATAGCCGTGGAAGCAAGGAGAACATGAGGCTCAGTTCTTCTTCCAGCCTCAAAGCCAAGCTTTACAAGGCTTTCTGCAAGAATCGTTTCTCGGTTACGCTTGAAGCTAACGACATCTTCAACATAAGCAACCATGACATACAATTCTATAGCAAGGATGTTACTCTTTGGTAACACAGTTCGAACGATAGCTGTTAAGGAACAAGATGCTGATCAAGAGGAATTGAATCGTTTCGAAAAATAAAGAAATATATTTATATGAAAATAATGAAGCCTGCTTCAATGCGTGTTGAAGCAGGCTTCGTTGTTGATTGAAGTAAGTTTCGATGGCGAATGAAGCTTACTACGTTTTTATGCTCATTTGTATTTCTTTATGCTCCGTGGAAGAGGTATTCCTTTTGAATCTTCTCCGTGAGTCGAGTAAAGAGTTCTTCCACCAATTCATCTGCCACTTCGATGGCGTGGTTCAGAACCCCATCAGAGAAGTGCTGCAAGAGGTCTTGGGCTTTTATCGGGCTCTCCTTGTAAAGCTTCAAGTACTCTGTTTCCATCTCCTTCTGACGTTGGTCGTTCTCAGCCTCCAACTTGGCGTAAGCATCCTTGATGATAGGAGCGAAGGCATTATAGTCGGTCATGCCGAGTGTCATCACCTTGCGGAAACGCCAGTAGGCACTGTCGTCCTTGCATCTGCCATTAGCCACATGGGTGTAAAGCTCAGGGAAGGTTTTTACTCCCTGGTAGAGTGGGAGGAAGACGCTGAGGTCGCCCATGCCGAATGCGACGTAGGTGATGTGACCTATGGCATGAGGCAAATCCTCTCTTACCTGGATGATGTGGGTCTGCGTGGTGCGGAAGATAGATACAGGGCGATAAGGCTCTTTTCCATTCTCATGCAGATATGGATCATGATCGGTATGGTCATAATGGAAACGGAAGGCGGTGCGGAGGTCGGTGAGCGAGATCTTATGCGCAGCCTTGGCAAAGACAGGGAAGGTATTCTTGGTGACATCATTCTGGATGGCTGGTGAGAACATCTGCTGTAAACCCCATACACGTGGATAGTTATAGGTGGTGTCGAGTTCCTCATCACGAGAGTATGCCTTATGGAAATCGAACTTCGCCTTACCATGCTTGTCTTTCTCTGCCTCGGCATCATTTGGATCGTAAAGACCATTCTTCTCGGCAAACTCTATCAAGTCGGGTGCTGCCATGAAGTTCTCCTTGTCCTCTGGTGCGTAATCACGGAAACGGCTTTGGTTACCGGTAACGAAGTACTGGTCCTTTGGCATACGGCAAGCCAACCACTTATGTCCGCAAGCATTCTCCAGATACCATATCTCCTTGTCGTCGATGAATCCGATGCCGAATCCTTCTGCCGAACCATATTGCTCGATGAGCTTGCCCAAGCGTGCAGCTCCCTCACGAGCGGTGTGAACGTATGGCAAAACGATATTGTAGGTGCAGTTCTCGGCAAGTCCATTCTTCACGTATGGGTCAAAGGCAAGTGCTTTATCGCTTGAAAAGATGGTCTCTGTTGAACTCATGCCCACGCCAGCCGTATTGAATCCGGCGCTTCCCCATTCGCCAGGGAATTGGTAATCTGGCAATCCTGTATATCCCAAAGCCTCCTTAGGCAGTGGGCAACGGAATTTGCTGTCCTTTGCCACAAATTCCTCAGAGCCAAACTTTGTATCCTCATGTACTTCGATGTTGATGGCCATCAGCGCATCGAAGTCGCTGGAACGGCAAAGGTATTTGGCGCCATCTGCACTCTGTTCTTCGCCTACGATGATGGTGGTACACTCAGAAGGCAGCTTGCTGGCTCTCTTCTCTACATTCTCGAAAGAATTGTTTTTGTCTTTTTTCATAATCGTTATGTTTTATGAATTGTATGGCTGCAAAAATACAGTTTTTCTTTTAAAGTGCAAGATTTTTTCAGCAAAATTAAACTTTAAGTTCTGTTGCGCAGTGTGCAGCAGAGAATATTCAAGGCATAAAAAGTAAACCAAAAGCAGTTCGCTCCAGGGGATATAGTCAAGGTGAGTGTGAATGTAAGGAATAAGTTAAATAACTACAAGAATCTCCTTGGAAGTTTGGCATTATGCTTTTAAAACATTATTTTTGCAAAACGTAATAATTGTAGATTTTTAGAAAAATTCAAAAACAATGGAGATAGTAATCGGAATCATCATAGGGCTTGTCATCGGATTTGTTGTTGGCAAGCTGATGGAAGCTAAAACTGGTGGAGAGGAAAAAACACAACTGATAGCAAAAGTGCAGGTACTGGCGGCTAACATTGAGCAGGATAAACTACATCATGCTTCTGAGATGAAAGGTTTGAAGGATTCTCATGCTTCTGAGGTTCAATCCTTAAAAACTCAGATGGAGAACGAGCGATTGTATGCTGCGAAACTTCGGGCAGAGAGCGACCAGCAGTGGGCGCAGAAACTCGAAAACCTCAAGCAGGAGATGCAGCGGATGAATATCGAGCAGCAGCGTGTGGCTGCAGAACAACTGGCTGCCAAGCAATCGGCTTTGCAGGAAAACAACCGTCTGCAGATGGATGAACTTCTGAAACCGATCAAGGAACAGTTTGCTGATTTCAAGAAATCGGTGGAGGAGAGTAAAACGCAGAATGAAGTAAACAAGAAAGAACTGCAGAATACCTTCGAGGCTACGATGAAACTCTTTCAGCAGGAACAGCAGCAGGCTGTATTGAGCCTGAAAGAGCAAACGTCCAAGATTGGTTCTGATGCAGCCAATCTCACCAAGGCATTGAAGGGTGATAGTAAGATGCAGGGTGACTGGGGAGAAATGGTCTTGGAAACCATCTTGGAGAATAGCGGATTGAGAAAAGACGAGGAGTTCTTTATCCAGGAAAATACCAAGGACGAGAATGGCAAGAATTTCCGCCCGGATGTTATCGTCCGATTCCCTGAAGGAAGAAGTGTGGTCATCGACTCTAAGGTTTCGCTTACTGCCTATACGGATGCCCTTGCTGCTGAGGATGATGCTGAGAGAGAAAGATTGATGAAGGCACATGCACAGAGTGTTCGCAAGCATATTGATGAATTGGCTGAGAAGGATTATTCCAAACTGGTAGAGGATGCCATCGGTTTTGTGCTGATGTTTATTCCGAATGAAACCAGTTATATTGCTGCTATGAGACAACAACCGGAGTTGAGTCGCTATGCTTATCAGAAGAAAATCATTATTATCTCTCCAAGCAACCTCTTGATGGCGCTACAACTCGCTTATAATCTCTGGCAATATGATCGCCAGAATAAGAACGTGGAGAAAATTGTTAAGACTGCTGCCGATTTATATGATAAAGTTGCTGTCTTTGAAGATACTTTTACCAGTATAGGTGATTTAATTACCAGACTCTCTGGAACCTTTGATAAGGCTAAAAAGCAACTTTATGATGGTGCTGGAAATGTCATGCGAAGGGTAGAAAGTCTGAAAGGACTCGGTGTAACTCCAAAGAAACAACTGAAGGCTTTAGAGAAATAAAATGTCTTTTTAGGTGGCCTGTTTTTCATCTACATATATGGTACATAATATATAGGAGTAAATATACATAAAACAATATCAAAAGGATTTCAATATGAAACTAAACGACATTCTTTCTAACAATTTTAATGCTGAAGAATGGGAGGCGAAAGGTTATCAGCTTCCTCAGTATGACATCGCTGCTGTAGCCAAGAAGACTCATGATGAGCCTACTTGGGTTCACTTTGGCGCAGGTAACATTTTCCGTGCGTTCCCTGCCGCTATTCTCAACGATGCACTTAATACGGGTAAGTATGACCGTGGTGTCATCGTGGTTGAAAGTTTTGACTATGAAATTATCGATAAGGCTTATCGTCCTTACAATAACCTCTCTCTTCTCGTAAGCCTCCAGTCTAATGGAACCATTGAGAAGAAGGTCATCGCTTCTATTACAGAGAGTCTCAAGGCCGATAAGCAGTTTGGTGAAGACTGGGCTCGTCTGGTTCAGATCTTCCAGGCTCCAAGTCTGCAGATGGTAACTTTCACCATCACCGAGAAGGGGTATTCTTTCAATGATGCAGACTTAGCTCGTGGCCTTGATGCAGTATTTGCTATGGGTAAGTTGACTGCCCTTCTTTATGAAAGATACAAGGCTGGTAAGTTGCCTGTCACCCTTCAATCTACTGATAACTGTTCTCACAATGGCGATCATGTAAAGGCTGGTGTGAAGGCTTATGCTGAGCGCTGGGTAAAGGATGGCATCGTTGAGGCTGGTTTCTTGGATTATATCAACGATAGCAGCAAGGTTACTTACCCTTGGTCTATGATAGATAAGATTACTCCACGTCCTCATGAGAAAGTGCAGGCGATGCTGGCAGAGGATGGCTTTGAGGACAACGAAACCATCATCACCGAAAAACATACTTTTACAGCTCCTTTTGTGAATGCTGAGGAGGTGCAGTATCTCGTTTGTGAGGATACTTATACCAATGGTCGTCCACCATTGGAGTTGGGCGGTGCACTCTATACCACCCGCAAGACGGTGGATGAGGTAGAGACCATGAAGGTAACGACCTGTCTGAACCCGCTGCATACTGCCATGTCTATCTATGGTTGCATGCTCGACTATACTTTGATTTCTGCCGAGATGGCTGATGAGGACCTGCGTGCCTTCATCCAGAAGATGGGTTATATCGAGGCGATGCCTGTGGTAACAGACCCAGGAGTCTTGAATCCATACGAGTTTATCGGTACCGTGATCAATAAGCGTCTGCCAAACCCATTCATGCCAGATGCTCCTCAGCGTATCGCTACTGATACCAGTCAGAAACTCTCTATCCGCTTCGGTGAGACCATCAAAAAGTATATCGCTCGCGGTCTCGACAAGAGTAATCTCGTATTGATTCCATTGGTATTAGCTGGTTATGCCCGTTATCTCAAGGCTTTGGATGACAATCTGAAACCATTCGAGCCATCTTCCGACCCATTGTTGGCAGAACTTCAGGCTATTGTAGCTCCTCTGGAAGTAGGCAAGGCAGATCAGAACTATTCTTGTCTCAAGAATCTCTATACCCGTAAGGATGTATTTGGTCTCGATCTCTACGAAGCAGGTTTCGGAGAGCAGATAGAAGGCATGGTGAAGGAACTCTTTGCCGGCAAGGGTGCTGTAAGACAGACATTGCATAAGTATGTTTCTGCGAGATAATTCATTTTCAAACTTATACATTATATAATATATGGAAAGAACATGGCGCTGGTTTGGCAAGAAAGATAAGATTACGCTTGCACAGTTGAAACAGATAGGTGTTGAGGGCATCGTTACCGCATTGCACGATGTTCCTCTGGGCGAGGTTTGGACACGTGAGAAGATTCATGAACTCAAGGAGTACATTGAATCTTACGGTATGAAATGGAGCGTGGTAGAGTCTTTGCCTGTGGTTGAAACCTTGAAATATGGCGGTCCTGACCGTGATCATCAGATTGAGGTTTATAAGGAGAGTCTCCGCAACTTAGGTGAGGAAGGCATCAAGTGCATCTGCTACAACTTCATGCCGGTTTTAGACTGGGCACGTACCGATTTGGCACATGAGAATCCTAACGGAGCCAACAACCTCTATATGAACTGGGGCGAGTTTGCCTACTTCGATATCTACATCCTGCAGCGTGAAGGCGCTCGTGAAAATTGGGCTGAGTTCTCTAAGGAACACAAGTGGGGTAGAGACCTCGTGGCTGAGGCTGATGAAATCAAGAAGACTTCTACGCCAGAGCAGGATCATGCTTTGGTAGAAAACATCATCATCAAGACCCAGGGTTTTGTATCGGGTAACTTCAGCGAGGGTGATGCTGCTCCTGTACAGAAGTTCCGCGACCTCTTGAAACTTTATGATGGCATTGACAAGAAGAAGTTGCAGGAGAATATGAAATACTGGCTGGAGGCAATCATGCCTATCTGCGATGAGTACGATATCAATATGTGTGTTCACCCAGATGATCCTCCTTATCCAGTATTCGGATTGCCAAGAATCATTGGTCGTGCCGAGGATATCCAGTGGATGTTGGATGCTGTACCAAATAAGCACAATGGTTTGACTTTCTGTGCAGGTTCTTTCTCTGCCGGTGAACACAACGACTGTGTGGCAATGGCTAAGCTGTTCGCCGATCGCACTCACTTCGTTCACCTGCGTTCTTGCTACATCTTCCCTAATGGCAACTTCACAGAGGCTTCTCACTTAGGTGGTCGTGGTCATCTCATCGAACTTTGCCGCATCTTCGAGAAGGCAGAGCAGGAAGGCAAGTGCAATTCTGGTCGTCGTCTCCCTATGAGAGTGGACCATGGTATGACCTTCACCGATGAGCCTGGTGGCGTATTCGATGAGAGTAACCACGGACACAATGCGGGTTACACTCTTCTGGGGCGTATGTTTGCCATGGGTCAGATTCAGGGCGTCATCGCCACCGTGGATGATGAACTCGGTATTGAGTACAAACAGCCAGGATTTTATGATTAGTTAATATGGATTCCAGAGTTGAACATCCCTAACTTTGTTGCCACTATGGTTAGCGCTATCTCCTTCGAGGTACTGCTCCATAGTGGCTTCTTTTTGTTTGGTCACTTGGTGCCGATGATAGTAGGATATGCCAATGGCTACAGCCAGGAGAAAGACTATGCAGCCAAGAAGTATGATGACATTTCGGTTCTGAGGCTTTTCTAATAGTCTTTTGCGCAAGATCTCAATGCTGCTTGGGCGCAGCAAGGGATTGTGGGTAGTGCATATCTTAGCAATTCTCTCCAGTTTTTTATCTCCGATAGATGTGGCTATTTCTGCGATGACCATTCCCAAGGAAAAGATATCAGTCCTCGGTTCTGCCTTTGCGTCAGGCATGAACTGTTCTGGTGCGATAAATCCTGTAGTGCCAGCAGGGTGCTTGAGGATGAAGAATGCATCGCTGTCTGATAGTCCGAAGTCGATGATTTTCACATTCTGTCCTGTATGGGTAATTTTTCCTTATTTTTTGTGTTATAATACTGCTTTATGAGTTGAAAAACTGCAATCAAAAGAGGAAGAAACCGTATGGAAGGGTTTCTGCATCCTTATAAGAGAGTTGATACACCCTTATGAAAGTGTTAGTATATCCTTATGTAATCTTCGTTCAACGCCTTTGAATGTCCGTTCAACGTCTTCGAACGGCGGTTCAACGACTTTGAATGTCGGTTCAACGTCTTTGAACGGAGAAATAATAAGGATGCGGAAACAAATTCATGTGGTTTAACGATTTTAGTTTGTGGTTTACCGTTTTTAGTTGCCCTTTCTTAGTACTATTTTTTATGATTTGTTATGTGTTCTCATATTGTTTATTTTCCGAAATGATGGCTGCGGAAAATAGCAGTGAGCCAGCGCAAGGCAACTTTTTTAGTAGTATTATATGTTTTCAGTTCTGGTTTGGATATGCATCGAAGCAGAGTTCTTTTTGGTTTGGAAATGCAATGAAAATGATAATTTTTGGTTTGGATATGCATCTAAAAAATGGAATTTTTGGTTTGGAAATGCTTGATTTTGCTTATTTTCGTTTGGACTTTTGAAAATAAGATGTATCTTTGCAGCATGATCCTTTAAATACTTTTGCTCTTTCAGAAAAAAATGCATTATTGGCTGAAAGGAATGTGGAATTTAGCCAATAATGTTTAAAAATATGTATTATTGGCTTAAAACTGTGTAAGATATAGCCAATAATTGCTTTTTCTTGCTATCTTTGTTTTATCTCTGCCTTGGAGCACTTCTGGAATGGATGGGCTTCGGCACGTCGCGACATCGTTCTGATAGTCTGTGGCTCTGCCACTTCCTGGATGATGGACAAACTCATCAATAATCATGGTGGACTTTATGGTCGTCTTACCCATCGTCTATTCCTGCAACCTTTTTCTCTTGGAGAATCGGAAGCGTTTCTGAAGACCAAGGGGATGATGCGGTCAAGATACGAGATGGCAGAGCTTTACATGACTCTCAGGTCAAGCAGCGGTTGGGTATAGCTGGTGTATCCACCAATTTATATTCATGGCGGAGTAGGAGTAGTGGGGAGGCTGATAAGCGGGCCGCTCAGATAGATATGGTGATAGAGCGTGGCGACAACACCATCAATCTATGTGGAATGAAATTCTCGGAAGGAGAGTTTGCCATCAATAAGGATTATCGTTTCGATTCTATTCAAATAGACTATCCATAGTAACCTCTTTTTGTACAATGCCACTATGCTTGCCATAAGCAACACCATAGGTGGTAATCATAGTGAGGTGAATGGTTTGCTTGGGAGAAAGAGTGGCTTTGAGTGCTTCTATGCGATGGCGCAAGCGTATTTCCTCTTCCTTGCTGATGGTGTAAGGGGAACTGGCAAACTTCATTTCACATAAGTTCACCACATTGTCGTTTCTGATAATCAAGAGGTCTATTTGAGTGCCATCTTGATTTTCGTCTCCTCTTACATTCCAAGCTGAGAGTGATGATTTGACACCACCGATTTCCAAGGCTCGTTTGATTTGCTGGATGTGTTGCCAGCAAACTTCCTCGAAGGCAACACCATGCCATGCCTTCAAGATGTCGGAAGTCATATTATCACTGATGAATCCTGCATCCTTGCTGTTTTCTTCTACATATTTTAGCCAGAATAGACAGAAGTTGTCTATCAGTTTGTAACAGATTGTACTTTTCGGCATACCATATGGGGAATAACATGTAATGAAATCGCTTTCAACCAAAGCTGCTAAAGTCTTGCTCAAGCCACCACCTAAAGGCAATCCTGTAGCTTTGCTGATTTCTTCTCGGGTAAACCCACTGTGCCGAGTTGCCAATAAGCGTACAACCTTTTTGCTATCTTCTGGATTATTGAAGATAGCAGCAAATAATCGGTTGAACTCATCCTTTAGTCTCGGTTTGTTACCAAAGAGAATCTTGTCTGTATTCTGTTCAAAACTCAATCCTTTTTGGAAGTAGCTAATATAATAAGGTATTCCACCGAAAACCATGTAACTTTGCAATATGTCATACTGGCTCATCTGTATATTGGCATGTTCAAAGTACATGGCACATTCTTTCAATGTGAAAGGGGACAGTTTGATTTCTGCAGTTAAGCGTCCATATAGCCCACCCTTGTTTTTAGAGAGATTGCTAAGAATCCAAGAGGTTGCGCTACCGCAAACGATTAACATGATATTGTCCCTGCCACTACACCAGCCATTCCAAAAGTTCTCAAAGGCTGGAAGGAAACCAGAGCGTGGGGTATCCATCCAAGGTAACTCGTCTATGAATACTACTTGCCGCTCACCATTGTCAAGATTCTGCAAGAGTTGTTCGAGTAGGAAAAATGCCTCCATCCATGTTTTGGGTGCTTTGTATCCTTCCAGGCCTTGGTTGAGCAAGGCGTAATAGAAACTTTCCAATTGAGTCTTCATGCGACTTTTTTCATTGTCTTGGTCAACTGGTGATACGCCTGTATGCTGAAAGGTAATGCGTCCTTTCAGTGCTTGTTTGATAAGAAAAGTCTTGCCAACACGTCGGCGTCCATATATGGCAACGAACTCGGGACGGTCGCTATGGTACAACTTTTCAAGTTCTGCGATTTCTTCTTTTCTTCCTACAATCATACTATATCTTTTGTTTAAAGTTGCCGCAAAGATACAAAAAAGAATTGTTCCGGCAAAATATACCATAGCTTATTCTGCCGATTTTATATGTTTTTTATAGAAATAGGCAAGATATGATGATATGAGAACGATGAAGCTATCTCTTAGAGATGCTCCTTCAAATCCACTTCCTCCACGTATTTCACAAGCGAATCCTTGCCATTAAGCAGATAGAAATCCACACGAACCACGTGGTCGATGTCTGCACTTCCCTTTACTTTTACGTGCCGGGTCTTACCATATAATAAGGTGTCACGACGGGAAGGGTAGGAGACAAGCTGAATCTGGTCTTTGGTGGAACCGCTTCCTACATAATATATGCCTACACTATCCTTGCTTGCTTTTATGGCTGCTATCTTCGCCATCTTCTTGGCATGAGCGGCAGTTGTGTCCTCTGGATAAAATTCGCTGGCAGCTACCGTGTCGCCATCATGCTGGTCGGGAGCATACTTGCAACTTGTATTTGTTGTTGTGATAAAGGCGGTGGCAGTTAGGACTGCTACAAAGTATAAAATCTTCTTCATCTCATTTTTTATTTCTAATTTGCCGCAAAGGTATAAAAAATAAGAAAATCGGCAAAATAAACGTTTGCTTATTTTGCCGATTTTATATGTATTTATGAGTTTTGGGCTATTTACATCTCTACGATTACCTCGTGTTTGCCTGCTTGACAAGGGATGACGCAGCCCTCAATAGGTTTGCCATCTACGATGATTTGCTTCACTCCCTTCTCCTTGCCCTCTGGGTTTTTCACGGTGATATGATACTCGCCGCGACGGAACTTGGCATCCTTATAGAAAGAATAACCACCTGCTGTATTGGAGATGAGCGAGAAGAAATCCTCGTTACCCAAATAGTTGATCCAAGGCCATGGAGTCTTTGGATCTGTAATCACGTACTCGCGATTGGCGTCATCAAAATGACCATACTTTTTCTCTGCCATTGTCTTTTTAGTATTTATATTGTTATTTATTCTTGTATTGAAGTGTTGATTCTGTATTCTAATTACTTAATTTAGTATTATATAACGAATGCTTAATTTAGTAAATAACATTATTTTGGTGCAAAGATAGCAAAAACTTTCAGTTATAAGGTTAGATAACGGATATTTTTTGTATTTTTGCAATTAGAATAGGTTAGAAATCTGACAATTGTTAACATAATGTGCACTTGGCTTATGAAAAGAAACATTATAACACTTATCATAGTTGTGTTTGCCATGATGCAAACTACGGCTCAAACTTATGACAACTTGTGGAAGCAAGCTGACATCATCGCTCAAAAGGACCAGCCGAAGAGCGAAATTGGGGTGATGCAGAAAATCATCTCCAAGGCTTCTGCGGCTAAAGACTACGGTCAGCTGCTGGCGGCTGAGATGAGGCAGGTGATACTCTGGAAAGAGATTTCTGCAGACTCACTGACGCCGAATGTGAAGCGGATGGAGGCTGAAGCTTTGAAGACAAATGACCCGATGCTGAAAGCGGTGAGATATGCTGTGCTCGGCAAGGTATATCATGATAATCCGTATGGAATAGAAGTGGATGAGGCTTCTTTGGAACAAAGGGAGGATGCTTCTTATGATCAAAGTCAGCGAAAGGTAAACCTGAAGAAGAGCCTGGAGTTCTTCAAGAAAGCGATGGCGCACCCAGAGCTTCTTGCCAAGCATGCTTCTACTGAGTATGTGCCGCTGACTCTAAAAGGGGTGGACGGAAGTTCCTTCAAGAATGATTTGCTGCATCTCATTGGATTCGAGGCAGACAGCAAGGAGGCGTATCTGCAGCTGTACACCTATTATAATAAGGTGGGAAATCGGGGTGCGGCTTGTCTCTGTGCCTACAAACTTATCGAGAAATACCGTCAGGATGATGTAAGAGAGGTGAAGAAATCGAAGTATCTCAGAACCATCGACTCGCTCATCCATGTATATCAGGATATTCCGGAGGCTGGTGAACTTGCTGTGGAGCATTTCCGCTTCATGGAAGGTGCTACCGATGCCAAACCGCAGGATAAGCTCAACTATATCAACTATGCTTTGAGCCACTGGGGTGGATGGTCGAGAATGAATGTGCTGAGGAATGCACAGAAGCGCCTCACCGAACCGATGTTCTCTGTGGAGAATATGCCTTTGGTGCTGCGCCCTACAGAAAAGAAGTGGGTGCATCTGAATGTGCGCAATCTCCAGAACCTGAAAATCAGTATCTCCCGCCTCAATATTACGGCAGATAACGATTATAATGCGCAGGATGAGGCTACCTATAAGATGCTCCTGAAGAAGACAACGAAGCTGCATCAGAAGGATTTCAGCCGCAACTACTATGGTCGCCCGGATTACGAAGAGGTAAAGGATTCCATCGAAATCGGTGGCAATCTGCCGCTGGGTGCCTATCTGATGGAGGTGACTTCGGATAATACCGGCATCGCTCCGCAGCGAGAACTCTTCTATGTCAGCAATCTGGCGGTGATGATCCAGCAGTTGCCGGATGATAAACATCGCTATGTGGTGGTGAATGCTACAGATGGGCAGCCTATCGCTGGGGCGAAGATAGAACTCTATGACCAGCGGTATGATTTTAAGACGAAGAAGGACAAACGACTGGTTCATGCCCGATTGACGACCGATGAGAACGGTGAGGCTTACTTCAAGAATGTGGATGGAGAGGTATTGGTTTCTACCAACAATGACAAGTTTACGCCAGCCAAGTACATCTATCTCAGCCGTACCCGCTATTATGAGAAGAAGGATAACGAGACTAAATATCAGGTTTATACCGATCGTGCCATCTATCGCCCGGGGCAGAAGGTACATGCCTCAGCCATTTTCTATACTGTCAAGAAGGGGTTGGATGCCAGCGTGCCAGGAAAGAGTATGGAACTGAAGTTTGTCCTGAGTGATGCCAACTGGAAGCAGGTGGCAGAACAGAAGGTTACGACCGATGAATATGGTACGGCTTCGGTAGATTTCGAACTCCCGAAGGAGGGAAAGACAGGACAGTATTCCATCTCCGTGAATGGTACAGCAAGCGAATATTTCAGAGTTGAGGAATACAAGCGTCCAACCTTCGAGATTACCTTCCCGAAGGTGAATGAGAAAT
>ERZ1034920.1015-NODE-1015-length-19270-cov-6.576789_pt1 | contig 19270 bp, 16 predicted proteins | sample MGYA00520688_ERZ1034920 | MGnify/ENA primary metagenome ERZ1034920 (study PRJEB33766, sample SAMN09781785) | gut metagenome | biome: gut microbiome | host: Homo sapiens | place: Madagascar | study: EMG produced TPA metagenomics assembly of the PRJNA485056 data...
CGGTGGAGAAGCTGTGCGGGCGCTCGATGAGCGTGCCGGAGATGACGGTGCCGTTCTGCAGCATGTCGTCGAGGTTGATGAGGTCGCAGTTGTGCATGTGCTGCGCGAAGTAGTCGGCGTCGTGGAAGTGGATGATGCCCTCCTCGTGCGCCTTGACGACGTCCTGCGGCAGCAGCATGCGCATGGTCAGGTCCTTGGACACCTCGCCTGCCATGTAGTCGCGCTGCACCGAGTTGACGGTGGGGTTCTTGTTGGAGTTCTCCTGCTTGACCTCCTCGTTGTTGCACTCGATGAGCGAGAGGATCTTGTCGTCGGTGGTGTTCTTCTGGCGCTTCTGGGCCTGGACGTAGCGATAAATAATGTAATGACGTGCCACGGCGAAGTGGTCGAGGGCCATCAGCTGGTCCTCGACGAGGTCCTGGACCTCCTCGACGGTCACGGTGTGGCCGGCGGCCTCGCAGGCGTCCACGACGTTTGCGGTGGCGAACTTGATGCCGCGCTCGGTGAGGCGCTCCTCCTCGGGGACCTCTCCGCAGGCGGCGCGGATGGCGTTCTCGATCTTGGTCGCGTCAAACGTGACCTCAGAGCCATTGCGCTTGATGATCTTCATCGCTGCTCACGCCCTTCTCAAAAAAGCAGCGCGTCAGCAGGCGCGCCGCAAAAAGTTCTGCTCGTTGTGTCTGTTTCAACTATGCCACAACCTGTAGTGCTCGGCTTGTGTTTTCTGCCCCAGATATTGTTAAAAGGGGGCTTGACTTGCTTGCTTGCCCGTGGATGGCCGACGTAGCCGCAGGTAGCAAAATCGGCCGGCTTCAAATCTTTTTCCAAGCCGTGAGGGGGGCGGGTAGAACGTCTTTTGGAGGCCCCGTGTAGGCCCCAGTTGGCGCGTCCGCGCCAGGCGAGAAGGGCCTTTCGCTCCGGCCGCTCGCCACCGCGGACGCCGCGGGCGGCTTCTTGTGGGCCGATCCGTCCGCCGCGAGGACTAAAGTAGAGAGGTTATCTGTGTGCGACGGGCACCGGCCCGCCTGGCTGATTGGAGTGCCCATGGAGTTCTCTAAGCGTCTTGACCTGCTGGGAGACGAGGTCTTTGCCGCGCTTAACGTGCGTCGCCGCGAGCTTGAGGCCGAGGGTCGCACCGTCTACGACCTCTCCGTCGGCACGCCCGACTTCAGGCCTGCCCAGCACGTAATAGACGCCCTGGTCAAGAGTGCTCAGGACCCGGCCAACTGGAAGTATTCCCTGCACGACAAGGACGAGCTGCTGGACGCCGTGGGCGCCTACTACAGGGACCGCTATGGCGTGGACGGCGTCGCGCACGACATGATCATGAGCTGTCGCGGCACCCAGGAGGGCATGCTGCCCCTGTGCGCCGCGCTCATCGACGAGGGCGACACCGTCCTGGTGCCCGACCCCTGCTACCCGGTCTTCCGCAACGCCACCACCCTTGCCGGCGGCACCTGCGCGTTCTACCCGCTCACGGCCGAGCACGACTTCCTGCCCTACGTGGCGGGCATCGACCCCGAGGTGGCGGACCGCGCCAAGTACATGATCGTCTCGCTGCCCGCAAACCCGGTGGGCTCGGTGGGCACGCCTGAGGTCTACCAAGAGATTATCGAGTTCGCGCGCGAGCACGACATCGTGGTCATCCACGACAACGCCTACTCCGACATCATCTACGACGGCCCCGCCGGCGGGAGCTTCCTGGCGTACCCGGGCGCTCGCGAGGTCGGCGTGGAGTTTCTGAGCCTCTCCAAGTCCTTCAACGTGACGGGCTGCCGCCTCTCCTTCCTGGTGGGCCGCGCCGACATCGTGGCTGCGGCTCGCAAGCTGCGCAGCCAGGTGGACTTTGGCATGTTCTACCCGGAGCAGGACGCGGCCATCGCCGCCCTCACCGGCCCGCGCGAGCAGGTGGAGCAGCAGCGCATGTGGTACCAGGAGCGCCGCGACGCCCTGTGCGACGGCCTCGAGGAGATTGGCTGGGAGCGCCCCAACGCGCACGGCTCCATGTTCGTCTGGGCGCGCCTGCCGCACGGCCGCCAGGACTCCATGGCCTTTGCGGCCGAGCTCATGGAGCGTGCGGGCGTCATCGTGACGCCGGGCGCGAGCTTTGGCCCGGCCGGCGAGGGCTTCTGCCGCATGGCGCTCACCATGCCGCCGGAGAAGATCCGCGAGGCCGTCGCCGCCATAGCCGCCGCCGGCATGTAGGAGGAAGCCGTGGACGCCAGCCAGTTCCAGCAGCTTGTTGCCGAGTCACGCACGTACCGCCGCTATGGTGCTCGTCCGCTCAGCAGGGAGGAGCTCCTGGGGCTCGTCGAGGCCGCGCGCCTGGCGCCCACGGGCAACAACTCCCAGCAGCTGCGCTTCCGCGTGGTGCCTGGCATGGAGGACCCGGCGGGCTGCCAGCTTGTCTTCTCGCATCTGCACTGGGCGGCGGCGCTGCCTGATTGGAACGGCCCAGAGGCGGATGAGCGTCCCGGTGGGTATGTGCTGGTCTGCCTGCCGCACAAGGTTGCCAAGAGCCCCGTGCGCCTCATCGACGTGGGCATTGCCGCCCAGACGCTGGCGCTTGCCGCGGCGGCCCGCGGGCTGGGCGCCTGCATGCACAAGAGCTACGACGCCTGCCTGGGCGCTGAGCTTGGACTGGATGCGCTCGGCCTTGACGTGGCGCTCGTCCTGTCCGTGGGCGAGCGCGGCGAGAAGGTCGTGCTGGAGCGCGCAGGCGTGGGCGCCGCCCAGGGCCATGGCCTGACCTACTGGCGCGACCCCGACCGCTCCCACCACGTGCCCAAGCTCTCCCTCGAGGAGCTTCTCGTCTAGGATGAGAAAAGGGGACGGTCCCTTTTTCTCATTTTTGCGAGAGGCGCTGGAAGAACGGGAGAGAAGAGATGGCAAAGCAGGTCTGGCGCGGCGGGAACATGCTGTATCCGCTGCCGGCGGTGATGGTGAGCTGCGCGGACGCGACGGGCGCCTCTGACATCGTCACGGTTGCCTGGACGGGAACCATCTGCACCAACCCGCCCATGCTCTACGTCTCCATCAGGCCCGAGCGGGCCAGCTACCAGCTCATCCGCGAGTCGGGCGAGTTCGTGGTCAACCTCACCACGCGCCGCCTGCAGCGCGCGTGCGACTGGTGCGGCGTGCGCTCCGGCCGCGACTACGACAAGTGGGCCGAGTGCGGCCTCACCCCGGCGCCCGCGGCCAAGCTCGAGCTCGCGCCCGTCATTGCGGAGAGCCCCGTCAACATCGAGTGCAGGGTCACCGAGGTCAAGGAGCTGGGCAGTCACCACATGTTCCTCGCCAGCGTGGAGGCCGTGCAGGTGGACGAGTCCCTGGTGGACGCGCGGGGACGCCTTGACCTGGCCCGCGCCGGCCTGACCGCCTACAGCCACGGCGAGTACTTCGAGCTGGGGCAGCGCCTGGGCACGTTTGGCTACAGCGTCAGGAAGAAGGCTGCTGACGGAAAGCCCCGCCGCAAGTAGGCTCCTCTCCCGATCTTGTACATCCCACCCTTCCATCTTGTACGAGATTTATATTCTGATACTTAGCATCACCAGCGTTCTGCCTGCAAATATACGTATTCAAATCATTTGCAGGCGAGAAATGACTGTGCAAGATGGAAGAGCGGAGTGTACAAGACCGGAGGGTTTGCGGCGTCCTTCTTGCATTAGGGCAAGATTAAGCGCGAGTGAACTCCCGACCCCCCCTGCAGTTACGATTGCGGAGAGCGCCTCGGTGCAAAAAAGCAATCTGCTGATAACGCGACGAGTGCAAAGGGCTTGGCTCATAGGTTTGCACTAAAGAGCGGCTGTTTCTTTATGGCGAGTGCAGAGAATTGCATTATTCTTTCCGCCTAATCTGACTCACTGGAAGCCTGTGAATGGCTAGAAAACAGTGGTAGACGGTCAGTTCAACGGTGTGAACATCTCGATTATTAAATGCTGCGCAAGATTTCTAACATCAAAAGAGAAAATTCTAACCACATACCAAAATGGCTGCGGAACAAATAAAACCAAGGTAAATCCATATGGCGGCGTCATTTGATTGTGTGGGAATGTGCGTAAACACAGGTTCTTGCACGATTCGAAGTCGCATTCTTGCACCAAATTGGTAATTCTCTCGAACCGAGGGTCTGTGGAGAATGGCAAATAACAAGAGGCAGGCTTTGATCGTGATGCAAGGAGGTGCGACGTGGAACTCAAGAGCCGACAGATTCAGCTGCTGAGGGGCCTCTCACAATCTATCGGGGGGGGGTTTCTCTGACGGATGTAATGTCAGAGTTCGGAGTTTCGCGTCGTACTGTCTACTATGACATCTCCCACATTAACGAGTGGCTTGCTACTGCTGATTTGGGAAGCGTGACAGTTGAAGGTCAGCGCCTATGCGCCAAGGGAATTCAGTGGAACAAAGTCGAGCGGCTGACCGGCTCGTCTGATCGGAGGTTCTTCTCCGTCGAGGAGCGCCAGGCCATGGCCTTCCTGCGCATTGCGCTTTCGACGGAACCGGTTACGATCAACGTGCTCATGGAAGTCTTCGGAATCAGCCGTAACACCGTAATCGCTGATGTCCGCGAAATCCGCGACGCGCTGGAACCCCTTGGGCTTACTCTTTGCAGCACCGTTGCCTCGGGTTATGAGGTGCTCGGTGATGAGATTGCCATTCGCAAGCACATTTGGGCCAAGCTCCAGGCGCTCGCGAATTCCGAACGCACCCATGATGCAAGGCGCTTCTTGCAGACGGCGCTCGTCAAGATGACGCGTAACGATATCGACTACTTCGCGCTCTGCCGCAGCCTCATTAAGCAATACGAGAGCGACCTCAAAACGCGTTGCTTCCTGGAAAGCGACGGTCTAGAGGGCATGATGATTCAGGTTTCTTGGCTTCGCGGTCTTGCCGGCAACTCGGTGAGCATGGGGCGTGAAGAACAAGTGACGCTCATGGGCACCGTCTCTTATCGTTCCGTTCAGTGCAGCGCCGAGAAACTCAAGAGCTTTGGCATCACTCTGCCCTCTGAAGAGATTCTCTACATAACCTCGCTTCTTCTCGGTATCAAGACGGCGGATTTTGCTCATCAAAGTGAGGAAGACGCCTATGTCTCTGGACTGGCTGACAGCTTGATTAGCAACTTCGAGCGCGTGGCCTGTCTGACCTTCGTGAACAAGGATTTCGTTAGGGAGCAGCTCTCGCATCATATCAGGCCGCTCTTCTATCGGCAGAAGTATGGCATCCCGGTGCACAATCCCCTGACAGAGGATGTCCGCAAGATGTATCCGATGTCCTTTGAGTTCTGCCGTCGCGCTGCTCTTGAGTCGGGCATGACTGACCTTTCGGATGACGAGCTTGCTTATCTCACCATCTACCTCTCGAGCGATCTTGACAGCAAGATGCTCGAAGAGGGTGATACGAGCGCCACTCGCGTCTTGATTGTGGGAGCAAACAACATGTCCACCGCGACCTTGGTCAGAGACCAGCTCTTCCAGGCCTGCGGCATCAGCTTTGATTGCGAGTACGCTGATCCAGAGAAGTTGCGTCGCTGGACACTTGAGAGCTACGCAATCGTTCTCGCGCTTGTGCCTCTGCCGACTGGAATGAAAAGCGACAACATGGTTGAGGTGACGCCCTTCTTTTCTGAGGAGAGCAAGCGGCAAATTTATGGTGTCCTGAGGAAAAACCGCATCATCTCTCGCTACGACTCTCTTATCGACGGAATTCTTGGCATTGTGTCTGAGAACATGCCCGGGGACGATAATTCCTGGCTTGGCTCTGACCGTCTGCACTTTGAGCTCTTCAAGCTGTTCGATGACGGTAGCCGCTGCCTGGTGAGCCCGCTTACGACCAAGATTGGTGACGCGCACATCCGCCAGGGCAGAGTGTTTCTTGAAAGGGGTGCCACTTGGCAGCAAGCGGTTCTCGAGTGCGCTGCAGCCCTTCAGGACGAGTCGACGGGAAGCCTGCTTGTTGAACGCATGGCCAACCTTGTCAACGGTTCGCGCTTCATGTACTACCGCATGGCCGCGGATGTCGTCATCGTGCGTTGCCCTGTCCAAGGCGATAAGAACGCTCGCGTTGAGGCCCAGATTGCGCTCTGCAACGAGGGAGTTGTCTTTCCCGATGGGGTTCCGGCGAAGGTAATCATCTGCATTGCAACCATCAATCGTTATTCCCACTGGGGGACGCTCTTTAGCATCTACCAGATCTTCTCTGATCAAAGGGCAGCCAACGAGCTTGAGGATGAATACAGGCGTCATTTTGAGTGTCCCGAAGAGGTGAGGTAACCATGTCTGTCAAGCGCAAGCTCGTCTACAACGGGCATCACGGCATTGAGGGCGAGGCCGCCAATTGCCTATGGTGCGGCAGACCGACCACAGAGTACGCATATGTGATTAATCCTGGCGGAACCCCGGTCCTCAAGTGTTGCTGCGAGGAGCATTATCGCCAGGCGGAGAGTTTCATTGAGAGAGACGCGCGCTTTCGACCGCTCTTTTACGTGCTCCTCGCAATCTTTGCGGTTGTTTCTTGGGCTGCAATCGGTTTTTTGGGACAAGAGCCAGCTTGGACACCCTTGCCCCTTGTGGCTCTCAGCTTGCTGATTCTCGTGTATCCGCGGGTGCTTCCTCGCTATGAGTACTATCTCTCCCTTGGTCTTGTAAAGACACAGAGAGTGGTTCGTGTTGTCGCTGCGGTTCTTCTGCTTTTCTCACTTGTTGTTACCGCCGCGCGCTTTGGGGTTCTTTCTGCCTAGCGCGGCATTTTCCGAATCTGGTCAAGTCGGCCTTGTGCCAGGAGGTTTGTGGAGGAGGTGAAAGCTATGAGCAAGCTATTAGACGAGAGGCTCGTGTTTATTGACGCCGATGTCAAGACTTCCGAGGAGGCTATTCGCCTTATGGCGGGGCGGCTCCAGGAGTGCGGTTACGTTAACGAGGGCTATGCGGAGATGGTGATTGCTCGCGAGAAGGTCTTCCCCACAGGTCTTCCGGGCAAGGAGATGAGCATCGCCATCCCTCACACAGACCCGACGCTGGTCAACAAGCCCGCCATTGGAGTGATCATTCCCAAGGAGTCGGTTGAGTTCGACATGATGGGCGAGCTGGGTCACAAGCTGGATGTAAAGCTGATCATGCCCTTGGTGATTAAGAACTCCGACCAGCAGATCGAACTTCTCAAGGCCATGATGCACGTTATCCAAGACAGCGACCGCCTTGCAAAGATTCGCGCATCCAAGGACAAGGCGGAGATTCTGGAGCTGCTTCGCTCCCTGGAGGAGGCCTAGTCCGCAAAAGGCCGCCGCGGGCGGCCGGAATGGAAAGGAAGGCAACAACATGAGGACTGTGAACGTACTGTGCGTCTGCGGCTCCGGCACCGCTACCTCGGCGATGCTCTCCGCAAAGATTCGTGATGTCCTGGAGGAGCACGGCTACGACTGCGATACCGATGAGACCAACCCTCCGGGAGTCGCAACCATGATGCTTGCCCGCCCTTGGGACATCCTGGCATATACGAGCCCCGTTGAGGAGGACTGCGGCATTCCGATGCTGAACGCTACGGGATTTCTCGTTGGCATCAATGAGGACGAGTTCATCGAGCAGCTTATGGATGCTGTGGGTGCGCTCGACCTGAGTGAGTAGAGAAAGAGTCAGGTCCTGACCAGGGGCAACTGGCCAGGACCTGACTCGTGCACCACCCGATTGGCACTTCGTTGACTTCTCCTGAGGGAGGCTGTACTAATGGATGGTTTCTTTGCAACATTGAAGCAGATTTTTGATGCCTTCGGTAACTACATTACCGTGCCGATCATCATCTACGTAATCTGCCGCATCTTTAAGACGCCGCGGAAACGCGCGTTTCAGTCGGCTGTGCTCGTGGGCGTGGGCCTTATGGGCATGTCCTTTGTTACTACGGCCTTCGGCGGCGTTCTGACTCCGCTCATCACCCGCATGGTTGACGCCTCCGGCCTCTCCAAGCCGGCTCTCGACATTGGTTGGCAGGCAGTGGCCGCCGTCTGCTACTCGACTGATCTCGGCATGATGTTCATTGGCATTGGACTGCTCTTCCAGATCGTCCTTTGGTTTGGTAAGTGGACTGACATCTTTATGCCCTCTGACCTCTGGAACAACTACTCAATTTCTGTTTGGGGCTCCTTCCTGTTCCTGCTTACGGGCAACATGCCCTTGGCCTTCGGCCTGATGCTCTTTATCAACCTGGTCATTCTGCTCATTGCCGAGTCCATTCAGAAGCGTTGGTCCACCTATTACAACTATCCGGGCTGCGCCATGACCGCTCCGCACCACAACGGTGACGCCCCCATGTATCTGGTGCTTAACATCCTGTTCAGCAAGCTGGGGTTTGACAAGATCAAGGCCGACCCCAAGTCCATCCGCAAGAAGATCGGCTTCATGGGCGAGCCCATGTATATTGGCCTTGCCATTGGTGCCATTCTTGGCCTTGTTGGCAATGTTGACCGGCTGAACACCATCGTTGGCTGGGGCAATGTCGCTCAGGTTGCCGTTACCTGCTCCGCTGTCATGGCCATCTTCCCCAAGATTGCAGGCATGTTTGCTGCTGGCTTTGGCGCTCTGACCGAGTTCTCTCGTAAGACCCTGTCTCAGACGAAGTACGGCCAGAACCGCCAGTTCATCGTTGCAGTCAATGACGCGCTGGGTTATGGCGAGGCCGCTACGCTCACCACGGGCCTCATCACCATCCCGTTCGGCATCCTTATTGCCTTCCTGCTCCCGGGCAACCTCGTTATTCCCCTGATGGTCCTGCCGTCCCTTCCGTACATGGTCGAGATTCCGGTTGCCCTCTCCAACGGCAACGTCGTGAAGTCCGTCTGCATGGCCATCATTGTCTTTACCGCAAAGCTTCTCATGGCTTCGTATTGGGCCGATGCATTTACCCAGGTCGCTGCTGGGGTCGGCTTCCAGGCTGCTGTCGATGCTGTTGCGGCGGGCACCTTTGTCATCGGCTTCATTATGTCCAACTGCACTGCCGGTCTGATTACCATGGCGTTCCTGACCCAGAACCCGGTCATTATCGCCCTCGTTGTCATCGCCTACTTTGCGGTCTACTTCCTGTTCCGCAAGAACAAGGTCCGCTTCCAGGACTACCTCGAGTTCCTTGCCACTGGCAAGCGTCCCGAGCACAAGGCCGAGGCGGCTGCTGCCTAGCAGAGCTGTCGAGTTTCGGTAAGACCGTGTAATTGTGGCGGGCGGGACTCGCTCCCGCAGCGTGTCCCGCCTGCGCAAAAGCTGAAGGAGACACTCATGAAGATTGTCGTTATCGGCGACATTGTCGTGCCCTGCGAGCTGCTTGTTGAAGCGGCGAGGTCCCTTGATGCCAATGCCGAGGTCGTTGCTGTCGAATGGCCCAATGCTTCGCGTCAGGAGTTCCAGCATCGTGCTCAGAACCTCGAGAAGAATGGTCCCACCGCTGAGAAGGTTCCGAGTGAGGCTTACGAGCAGGTCAAGGATGCCGACATCCTGCTTACCCACTTCTGTCCGGTTCCCGCCGACCTTGTTGCTGCCGGCCCCAACCTGAAGCTCATCGGAACGTGTCGCGGAGGTATGGAGCACATCGATGTTGCGGCTGCGACGCAGCGCAATATTCCCGTGATTCACTGCATCCGCAATGCGGAGGCTACCTCGGATTATGCAATTGGGCTCATGTTCGCCGAGGCAAGAAACATTGCCCGTGGGTTCGCGGCGCTCAAGAAGGGCGAGTGGCGTAAGGACTACCCCAACAGCTCCTATACCACTTCCATGTGCGAAATGACCCTGGGCGTCGTCGGCCTTGGCAACATAGGCAAGCTCGTCGCTAAGAAGGGCGCTGGCGTTGGCATGAAGGAGGTCATTGCCTACGATCCGTTTGTCTCCCAGGAGCAGGTCGATGAGCAGGGACTGCCCGTTCGCATGGTCGACGAGGAGACGCTCTTCTCGACTGCGGATGTCATTAGCCTGCACATGCGCCTCACGCCTGAGACCAAGGGTTGCATTGGCGAGCGCCTGCTGGGCCTCATGAAGCCGACCGCGTACCTCATCAACACTTCTCGCGCGGGCGTCGTTGACAAGGACGCTCTTATCAAGGCCCTGACCGATCGCACTATTGGCGGCTGTGCGCTCGACGTGTTCTGGGAGGAGCCCGTTGCCGAAGATGATCCGATTCTGGCACTCGACAACGTGACGGTAAGTCCGCACAACGCCGGCAATGTGGTGGATGCCCTGCCGAAGAGCCCGCTTCTGCTCGCCAAGAAGATCAAGGAATACTGGGAGACGGGCAAGAGCGACATGGTCGTAAACCTCAAGAGCCTCAAGGCATAGGTTGGAATCTGGCTCTTAGCCGGTATGCCGCATGGAGGCCGAAGCGCCATAGCCGCGTGCGTTTAAGCGAGAAAGTCCAAAAAGAAATAAGCCTTAATTTCTACCTCGTTTTTTGCGGGGAAAGGAGACTCCTATGCTGATGGAAGAAGAGCGTAAGCAGATTGTCGAGTATGGCAAGAAGATGAGCGCAGCCGGTCTGTCCGTTGGGACGAGCGGCAACATCTCAATCTACGATCCCGAGACGGGCTACATGGCAATCAGCCCTTCGGGCCTCGGCTACTTTGACACCACTCCCGAGGACGTCGTCGTTATGGATCTTGATGGCAACATTGTGGACGGTAAGCGTAAGCCCTCGTCTGAGCACGGCCTGCACACCGTTGTCTACAAGAATCGCCCCGAGGCTCGTGCCGTGGTCCACACTCACTCGCCTTATGCGACGACTCTTGCCTGTCTGCACGAGACCTTGAAGCCCATTCACTACGTGATTATGGGGTCCGCTGTTGATGAGGTGCCCCTGGTTCCCTATGTGACGTTTGGCACTCCGGAACTTGCGGATGCTGTCGAGAAGGTTCTCGTCGAGAATCCCAAGACCCGGGTTGTGCTTCTGGCCAACCATGGAGATGTCTGCTACCAGTCGAGTCTTCCCAAGGCGTTTGGCCTTGCCACCAACATTGAGTTCACGGCCCAGATTCAATGGCAGTGCATGGCAGCCGGCGAGCCGAAGTACTTGACCGACGAGCAGATGGCGGCGGCCATGGAGCGCTCTAAGACCTACGGTCAGCAGACCAAGTAAGTAACTTTACGTGGCGGTCGAGTGGCGTAGGCTACTCGGCCGCCATGCCATCAAAGCGAACCGATGCAGGCGCTAGATGAGCCTGCGCGAAGGGGGTGCTCCTGAGTATGAGGACCGTAAAGCTCGGTGCAGACAAGATTTACTTTGGCGAGGGGGCGGTGGAATCTCTGGCCGAGCTACCTGCCGAGAAGAAGCGCGCCTATATCGTCATGAGTGGAACCATCCAGGAGGAGCTCGGGCAGCTTAAGGTCGTTACTGACATCCTTGAGGCGGCGGGCTGGACCTGGCGCGCCAACACTGATGTGGAACCCGAACCATGTTGGGAGTCTGTGCGGAAGGGCGTCTCCGAGATGCTGGAGTTCGAGCCGGACTGGGTTATTGGTTTTGGCGGGGGCTCTGCCATGGACGCGGCGAAGGCCATGTGGGTCTTCTATGAGAACCCGCAGTACAAGACCCTTGAGGAAGTTATGCCTCCGGCACCTTTGACTCTGCGCCAGAAGGCTCGCGTGTGCTGCATAGCCACGAGTGCCGGCACAGGCTCCGAGTGCACTCGTGCCGCCCTCATCAAGGACCCAATACAGAAGCGAAAGTATTCCGTGCGTGAATATACGGGTCGTTTGATACCTGACGTTGCGATTCTTGAGCCGTCCTTCTCGGCGACCATGCCTCGCCGCGGGACCGTTGCCTGCGGCATGGACGCGCTTACGCACTGCATCGAGTCGTATGTCGCCAGTACGGCCAACGTTTTTTCTGATGCCATGGCAATGGGTGGCTGGGTTGCTGGTTATAGGGCTCTTGAGAAGTGCGCCAACGAGCCGGATAACCTTGAGGCTCGCGAGGCGATGCTTGCGGCAAGCTGCTTGGGTGGCATCGCTTTTACCAATGGTGCCCTGGGCATCTGCCACGGCGTTGCCCATACCTTCGGCGCCACATACAACGTGGCTCATGGACTGGCAAACGGCATCATGCTGCCCTACAGCATCGCCTTTAACCGAGACCGTGATGCTGTTGCTGCGGCTCGTTATGAGGAGCTTGCAAGTTTTGTTGGCAAGACCGATCTCGAGCAGGTCATTCTTGATTTGCGTTCCGAGCTTGGCGTTCCTGCCACAATGCGTGAAGTCGTACCTGATGCCGATGAGTTTGAGGCCAATATCGAAGTCCTTGTCAGCAAGGTCATGAGCGACGTTTGCACTCCCGCCAATCCAGTTAAGGTCACCGAGGATGACGCCCGGTTGCTTCTCAGGACTGTCTACTACGGAAAGTAAGGAGCAAATCCCATGAAGATTACGAGCGTTGACGTCATCAGATCGTTCAAGGAGCCTTCGATTCCTGCTGAGGTTGCTGTGGGCAACGTGCCTTGGCACCCTGTCTTCGTGCGCATCAATACCGATGAAGGCATTTCCGGCTTAGGCGAGGTGGGCGTTGCCTATGGCAATGCACAGAGCGCTGGGTTTGGTATGGCTGTCGATTTTGCAAAGTGCATCATTGGCCTTGACCCAATGAACAACGAGCAAATCTGGGACAGGCTGCATCGCCTCACGTTCTGGGGTATGGGTAACGGTGGCGTAATCATGGCCGGTATCTCTGGTATCGACATCGCCTTGTGGGACATTCGCGGCAAGGCCCTCGGTGCTCCCGTTTGGAAGCTCTTGGGCGGCAAGACCAACACCAAGCTGCGCGCCTATGCCTCGCAGCTGCAGTTTGACTGGGGCAAGGTCTCCCACTCACTGGCAAAGCCCGAGGAGTACGCCGAGGCTATGCGCAAGGCCATGGCGGATGGCTTTGATGCCGTCAAGGTGGACCCCGTGGGCTTCGATAAGAACGGCGTCTGGATGGGTCGCTCCAGTCGTGGCATTCTCCAGCGCGATCAAATGAAGCTTGCTGTTGACCGCGTTGCTGCGATGCGCGAGGTGGGCCCGGATGTGGACATCATCATTGAGCTCCATGCGCTTACGGATGCGACCACCTCTGTGCAGCTCGGCCGCGAACTTCAGAAGCTTGGTTGTTTCTACTATGAGGAGCCAACCCAACCGCTTAATCCGGCACTCTTCCGTGAGATTCACGATAAGGTCGATATTCCTATCGCTACAGGCGAGCGTGTTTACACTCGTTGGGGGTACAGGCCCTTCTTCGAGGACCACTCCATCAACATCATTCAGCCTGACCTCTGCAACGTGGGTGGCATTACGGAGGGCAAGAAGATCTGCGACCAAGCTCATGTCTATGACATCGGTGTTCAGGTCCACTGCTGTGGCGGCCCCGTCTCTGCGAGTGCTGCTCTTCAGCTTGAGGCCGTGATTCCCAACTTTGTTATCCACGAGCTTCACGCTTCCGCCCTTATCGAGGACAACATCCGACTCTGCAAGAACGACTATGTGGCAAAGGGTGGTTACTTTGAGGTGCCGGATGCTCCGGGCATTGGGCAGGAGCTTACCGATTACGCGCTCCAGAATGCGGAGATTGTTACTGTGAAATAGGTTACGCGAATGAGTGCGGGCGGGGTTCATGGCGCTGTGCCATGAACCCCGCTTTTGTCTGCGCCGCGCTCTTATGCGGCTCGCCCCTCCATCTTGTACAGTCATTTCTCGCCTGCAAATGATTTTAATTCATATATTTGCAGGTAAAAGGCTTGCGATATTGAGTATCAAAACCTAAACATCGTACAAGATGGGAGAGGGGGCTACGCCTCGCCTCCGTCTCCGTTGATGGCGGCGAGGAAGAGCTCGCCGTAGCTGGCGGCCTTCTTGGCGCCGACGCCTGAGACGTCGAGAAACTCGTCCAGGTTGCGGGGCATCTTCGCGCACATGTCCACAAGCGTGGCGTTGCTGAAGATGAAGTAGGGCGGCACCTGCTGCTCGCGCGCCAGGTTGGTTCGAAGCTCACAAAGCTGCTGGTAGAGAACCTGACCCGCCTCGTCGAGCTCCTCGACGCCTGCGGCGGCGCGCGCCTTGGCGCCAGAGCCGCTGCCCGTGCCCTCCTTGCCGGCAGCACCAAACACGTGCCCCGTCTCCGTACGCTTCTCGCGTCGCTTGCCGCGGGCGCGCTTGACCATGAGGGGCTCGCCGGCGCATGCGCCATCCTCGACGGGGTGGCTGCGCATGAATTCCACGGCCGAGCCGCCAAGCGTGATGGTGGGGTAGTCCCCGTTGGAGCGAACGAGCAGCTCGCGGTACACAAGCTCGTCTATGAGCGCGCGCAGCTGGGGCACGGGCACGTCCTTCATGATGCCGTACGTGCTCAGGGTGTCGTAGCCGCGAGAGGTCACCTTCTCCGCGCGGGACCCGCGAAGCACGTCGACGATGGTGGAGGCGCCCACGAACCTTCCGCGCTGGGCAAGGCGGGCCACGCACGAGACCACCTTGAGGGCGTCCGTGGTGGCGTCAACCTCCTCGAACTCCGCCAGGCAGTTGCCGCAGTTGCCGCAATACGCGGGCGCCTCCTCGCCAAAGTAGCGCAGGATGAAGGCCCGCAGACAGTCCGTCGTGGTGGAATAGAAGGTCATCTGCTCCAGGCGCCGGGAGTCGTGCTCCCTGATCTGCTCCAGCTGCTCCGGCGAGAGGTCGTCTCTGTCCTCGCCCGTCTTGGAGAGAAGGAACTCCTGCGTGTGGACGTCACCGGGGGAGTAGAGCAGCAGGCACTCGGCCGGGGTGCCGTCCCTGCCGGCGCGTCCCGCCTCCTGGTAGTAGTTCTCCAGGCAGCTGGGCATGTTGTAGTGCACCACGTAGCTGACGTTTGACTTGTCTATGCCCATGCCAAACGCGTTGGTTGCGACCATGATGCTCGCGCGGTCATAGAGGAAGTCGTCCTGGTTGCGCTGGCGCTCCTCTGCGGCAAGGCCGGCGTGGTAGCGCGTGGCGAGAAGCCCGGCGTCACGCAGCAGGTCGCAGGTCTCCTCGACGGCCCTGCGGCTTGCGCAGTAGACAATGCCCGAGCGCTCGGGCCGCTGCCGCACGAAGGAAAGCAGCGCCCGGTCCTTCTGGGCACGCCCCTGCGCGTGCTCCACGGCAAAGCTCAGGTTGGGCCGGTCGAAGCTCGCCACCACCGTGAAGGGGTCGATAAGGCCCAGCGAGCCTGCGATGTCCTCGCGGACGGCCCTGGTTGCCGTGGCGGTGAGGGCCATGACGGCAGGACGTGCGGGCAGGCCGTCTATGAAGCCAAGGATGCGCTGGTAGGAGGGCCTGAAGTCGTTGCCCCACTGGGAGATGCAGTGGGCCTCGTCCACGGCCAGGAGCGCCACCCCGCGGCTGCCCGCCACCTCCAGGAAGCGCGGGTCGTCCAGGCGCTCGGGCGCCACGTAGAGGAGGGTCACGGCGCCGGACGCCACGCCGTGCAGGACGTCCGCCTGCTCGGAGGGGCCGAGCGTGGAGTTGAGGCAGCTCGCGGCAACGCCGTACTGGCGCAGGCTTCCCACCTGGTCCTTCATGAGCGAGATGAGCGGGCTCACCACAACCGTGAGGCCTCCTCCGTGCTGGGCCAGGACGAGTGCCGGCACCTGGTAGCAGATGGACTTTCCGGCCGAGGTGGGCATGACGGCAAGGACGTCGCGGCCGGCAAGGGCCGCCTGGACGATCTCCTCCTGGTGGGGGCGGAAGCTTTCGTAGCCAAACGTCTGGCGCAGGACGTTAAGCGCCTGCCGCCCCGTGCCCTTCTCTGCTTGGTTGTTGCCTGACAATGCGCACGTCTCCCCTCGCTTGGCCCGAGCTCTCATTGTGAGACAGGAGCGCGGGGCCTGCCCGCAGAAATTGCCCGCCGATTATTCGGTAGGCAAGTAATTGAAGCAATAGAAAAGCCGCAGGTCGCCCATGGGCGGCACAAAAAGGGCCGGGCGTTGCCTACCAAATAATAGGTAGGCAACGCCCGGCCCCGGCAGCCCCGCCTGGCGAGAAGCCCGTCCGCTAGAACAGCACTCCCAAGACGATGAGGGCGACGCTTGCCGCAAGGACGGCGTAGTCGGCCGCGCCCATGGGGTAGCGCTTGTAGCTGCTCTCGCGCGTGCGCAGGTAGAAGCCGCGCTGCTCGGCGGCAAGGGCGGTGGCGTCGGTCTTGCCCACCGAGCTCACCAGCAGCGGCACGCACAGCGGCAGCATGAGCTGAATCTTCTTGAGGGGGTTCTTGGTGTCGTACTCCACGCCGCGGGCGGTCTGCGCCTCCATGATGGCGTTCATCTCCTGGCTGAAGACGGGCACGAAGCGCAGGGCCGTGGTGAAGGTGAAGGCGTAGCGGTACGGCACGTGCAGCACCTCGACCACGGCGTTTGCCAGGTCGTTGAGCTTGGTGACGGTCAGCATGAGGATGAGCGGCAGCGCCACGCCCAAAAGGCGCAGAGCGGCCTTGGTGCCCGTGACCAGGCCGTCCGTGGTGACCCACAGAAAGACCGGGTCTCCGGTGCGGATGAAGGCCGTCTGCAGCACCAGCATGATGAGCGAGAGCGGCACCATGAGCTTTGACAGCGAGACCAGACCGCCTGCCGCGCGGGCGTAGGCGCCCAGGGCAAACGTCAGCGCCAGGAGGGCGACGAGCAGGGGGTAGGTGTCTCCCAGGAAGGTGGCCAGGATGATGCCCGCGGCCAGTGCCAGCTTGGTGACCGGGTTCAGCCGGTGCAGAAGGGACGTGCCGGGAATGTAGTCGATGACGCTAGTCACGGTTGACCATCTCCTCCGTGAGGTCGACGATGCCGGAGACCTGGCTCACGCCCGCAAACTCGGGCGAGACGTCCCGCGCGAGCTCGGCTGCCAGGGCAACCACCTGCGGTGGCTCAACGTAGGCCGCGCGCATGAGCTCCTCGTTGGCAAAGACCTCCTCGGCCACGCCGCGGGCCAGGATGCGCCCGTTGGCCATGACCACCAGGCGCTCGGCAAAGTCCGAGACCACCTCCATGTCGTGGCAGACCATGATGACGGCGCAGCCGCGCTCGGCCATCTCACGCACGGTCTCCATGACGGTCATGCACTCGCGGTAGTCAAGGCCGCTGGTGGGTTCGTCGAGCAGCACCACCTCGGGGTCCAGCACCACCACGGAGGCCAGGGCCACCATCTGCCTCTGGCCGCGAGACAGCGAGAAGGGCGACTCGTTCAGCGGCAGGCCAAAGCGCTCGGCCGCGGCGGCGGCTCGGCGACGGGCCTCCTGGTCGCCCACGCCGTGGAGCGTGAGGCCGAAGGCCACCTCCTCGAGCACCGTGTCCTTGCAGATCTGGCGGTCCGGGTTCTGGAAGAGCGTGGCGCAGCGCGCGGCAATGGCGCTGGTGGGGACGTCGTGGGTGTCCATGCCGGCAATGCGCACGGAGCCGGAGGACGGGCGCAGCAGGCCGTTCAGCAGCTTGGTGAGCGTGGTCTTGCCGGCGCCGTTCTGGCCGACGATGCCCACGAGCTCGCCGGGGTAGACGCGCATCTCGAGGTCGTTGACGGACGCGCCGCCGCTGGGGTACGAGAAGTTGACGCCCGAGAGCTCCACCACGGGCTCGGCGCCCTCGGCGTGCGGCCGGGCGGCGGGCACGTGGCGCGAGCCCGCGCGGGCCGCGGCCGCCACGTCCTTCTCGCCGGGGGTGGGAACGTGACCGGCGACGAGGTCCGCCACCAGCTCCTTTGCCTCGGCGACGTTCAGGCAGGGGGCAGATCCGGCTGCAATGATGCCGCGTTGGGCCAGGCTGTTTGCCATGCGGGCCACGCGGGGGCTGTCCACGCCCATGGAGCGCAGCTCGGAGGCGTGGCTGAAGACCTCGTGCGGCTCCCCGTCAAAGGCGAGGGCGCCCTCGTTCATGACAAGCACGCGGTCGCAGTACTTGCTGAGAAGGGCCACCTTCTGCTCGATGACCACGATGGTGATGCCGGCGAGCTCGTTGACCTTGCGCAGGGTCTCGAAGACCAGCGTGGAGCTGGCCGGGTCCAGGGCCGCCGTGGGCTCGTCGAGCACCAGGACGCGCGGAGCCAGCGCCAGGATGGCCGCGATGGCCACCTTCTGCTTCTGGCCGCCGGAGAGCGTGGCGATCTCGCGCTCACGCAGGTCGGAGATGCCGACGGTGGCCAGCGTCTGGCTGATGCGCTCCTCAATCTGGTCGTGCGGGACGCCAAAGTTCTCGAGCCCGAAGAGCATCTCGTCCTCGACGACGGAGGCCACCATCTGGGCGTCGATGTCCTGCAGGACACTGCCCACGATGCGCGAGATGTCCGTCAGGGTGACCTCGCAGGTGTCCTTGCCGTCGATGAGCGTGGCGCCATAGAGCTGGCCGGTGAAGTGGTGGGGGATGGCACCGCTCATGACGGCGGCAAGCGTGGACTTGCCGGCGCCCGACGGACCGATGACGCCCACGAAGTCGCCCTCGGAAATGGAGAGCGAGACGTGGTCAAGAGCCGCCCGGGCGCCCTCGCCGTACGAGAACGAGACGTCCCTGAGCTCGATGATTGGGTTGGTCTGGGTCATGGGAGCCCTTCTTATTGAATCTGCCGCCACGGGGCGCGCCCTGCGGCGAGAAAAACGCGCCGGCCCACGGTGGGTCGGCGCGTCTCATGGTACCTAATGAACTACTTGTTCAGAACCTTGTTAAGCGGGATGTAAAGGGCCTGGACGACGATGGCGTTGAAGACCGCGGTGCCCAGGACGAGCGGCACCTTGACCACGACGGTGGGCAGGGCCGCGCCCATGATGACGGTGCCCAGCACGGCAAAGAGGGCGCCGGAGATGAGCGTGGTCAGGAAGGCGGAGACCAGAGGGCACGCCTTGGAGCCGCCGACGTTGGCCTTGACCAGCAGCGCCATGGCGATGGCGGCCACGACCTCGGTGAGGAAGTTCAGACCGGGGATGGAGGTGGTCAGCTGGATGACGCAGGCCGAGAGCGCGGCGTAGAGCACGGACTGGGCCACGGAGGCACGGGTGAGGATGATGGCCAGGGCGTAGGCGGCAATGATGAACTGCGGCTTGATGCCCACGATGGCCAGGGCGTTGCCCAGCGTCATGTTCAAGATGAAGCCGGCCGCAAGAAGTATCGCGAGAAGGACGAGGGACTTGATGTCGAGCAGCCCGTTGCTGGAGGCGTTGGCGCTGACGGTGCGGGCCTGCTGGGCGGTGGCGTTCTGGGACATGGTGGTCTCCTTCCGGGAGGTGCGGCGAGTGGGGTTTCTCGCCTGCGTGGGGTGGGTTCTGCAGAGGGGACGGGTGGGACGGTGGTGCC
>ERZ1034920.1016-NODE-1016-length-19270-cov-5.236378_pt1 | contig 19270 bp, 16 predicted proteins | sample MGYA00520688_ERZ1034920 | MGnify/ENA primary metagenome ERZ1034920 (study PRJEB33766, sample SAMN09781785) | gut metagenome | biome: gut microbiome | host: Homo sapiens | place: Madagascar | study: EMG produced TPA metagenomics assembly of the PRJNA485056 data...
CAATAAAGGTGGTTCCTTTACCCAATTTGCTTTTTACCTTGATGGTCGCATTGTGCCAAATCGCCGCATGCTTAACAATGGACAACCCCAAACCAGTTCCGCCGCTTGCGCGAGAATGACTTTTATCCACACGATAAAAGCGTTCAAAAATTCGATCCTGCTGATCTTCAGAAATCCCACACCCAGTGTCTTTAACCTTAACCACAGCGGCATCTTTTGTTCGCTTCACACTAACAGCAATGGCGCCATTTTCTACGTTGTATTTAATGGCATTATCGCAGAGATTGTAAATCATTTCATATAGCAGAGTTTTAGCGCCTTTGATGAATACGTGGGTCCCACTTAAATCAAAAACGACACCTTTTTCACTTGCACGAGATTTAAGCTGCTTAACAACAGACTGTGCCACCTCAAATAAATCCACACGGTCAACAGGCAACGCATCGGCCTCTTCATCCAAGCGTGAAATCTTGATGATGTTTTCTATCAATGAAACCATGTGTTGCGCTTCGTCATAAATCTGTTTTAAGAAACGCGGCTCGTCTTCTTCTTTTACCATACCGCTCAACAGCAATTCTGCACAACCAGAAATGCTATGAAGCGGTGTTTTCAGCTCATGCGATACATTCGCGCTAAACTCACGACGCAGTTGTTCTGCTTCCACTTTTTCTGTAACATCAACATAAAATAAAACCGCTCCATGGATGCGATTCTCTGCCACAACAGGACTTGCATGAATCTCAAAGGTTCGATCATTTATGATAATGCTGGCACTAGAGGTCTTTCCGTCATATGCCTTTTCCAATAAAACATCAACAACAGAATTCCGACTGACGATCATCTCGTCATCGCCACCATTTTCTTCTTGAGCCATAGACTTCATTAATTTGCGCCCACTACGGTTAATCAGCAAAATTCGTCGATCCTGATTTAAAAAGACCAACCCTTCACGCATATAATCAATAACCGTTTGAAACTCATTTCTCTGCTGATTCAATAACACAGCCTGCTCAGCGATTTCTTTGTGCTGTTGTTCAATACGTTGCAAAAGAGGCATCAATTCTTCATACGTGTCATTGTCCAACGGATGATCCAGATCCAGCTCGTTAAGTGGCTCTACAATCCGCCGAGATAAGCGTCTAGCGACAAATGCCGCCATCAGCAATATACAAAAAATCAGCGCCAATGCTGGCAACGACAACATCCACAGCACACCGCCCAATGAAATATCATTAGCTGCAATACGAATCACGGAACCATCGTCCAATTCCTCTGCTGCGTAAATTAGGCGAGATGTCATGGTCGATGATTCACGTTCGATTTCAGAAACACCATATTCTTTTGCATCAATAAATTCCTGTCGATTAGCATGGTTCTCCATATGATCACTATCATTTCGATTATCAAAAAGGACCGCGCCATCGGCTGCGATCCATGTAATACGAAAAGTATTGTTTTCCACCTGGTTTAAATACTCCAAGCCATCATTTTCAACACCTTGGGTTAAGTAATCCAGCTGGGCCAACAGTTGATCCCTTGTATCTTCGTTGATGTAGCGATAAGTAAATCCTACCAACAGTATTAAACTCACCAACACTGTTACAAGTGCCGTGCCAAAGACAGTGAAAAAAACTCGTTTTTTCACTCACTTACCTCCATACGATACCCTACACCGCGAACGGTATTAATATAGTTTCCACAAGAGCCAAGTTTTTGACGCAAATTTCGTATATGCACGTCAACTGTACGTGTTTCCCCATCATAATCCTGATCCCAAATACAAGTCAAGAATTGCTGACGGGTAAATACACGTCCCGGATTCGACATCAGCATGTACAGCATCTCAAATTCCTTATAAGTAAGCTCTATGGATTCCCCATCTACCATAACGACATGTGCACTTGGATTCAGATAAAGTTTGCCCAATTGAATAGCGGGCACTTCTTCCTGCGCAGACCGGCGCATAACAGCGCGAACACGTGAAACCATTTCCATCATCCCAAATGGTTTTACTAGGTAATCATCCGCACCTGAATCGAGACCAACGACCTTATCATATTCACTGCTCTTTGCAGTTGCCATGATAATTGGCACACGCTGTGTACTAGATTGCATACGGAGTTTCTTTAAAATTGAGATTCCATCTTCATCAGGCAACATGATGTCCAAAATAATAAGACTAGGAATCTGCTCCTTTAGTGCGGCATATAATGCAGCACCATCTTCAAGCCCCTTAGCCTTAAGGCCAGCAGCTTCCAAGGTATACACCATCATATTTCGGATACCTGATTCGTCTTCAACACAGTAGATCACTGTTCGTTCCCTCCTCGGAGGTGATCAATTGTTTGCTTTCGGCATTTGATTTGTCACATAATATTCAACCGCTTTGGCAATCTTAACCACATGATCACCAATACGTTCATAATACTTGTCAATCATTAAAAGATCAAGGGCATAATCGGTTTCCTCTCTGGAATCTGCTTGTTTCAGCAGTTCTGCAAGATTATGCTTTGTTTTATAGAAGTGTTCATCGACAACATCATCATAAGCAATCACTTCACGCGCCAACGCAACGTCCTTATCGGTAAACGCCTTCATGACATCGAAAATCATTTTCTGAGCATCTTGCGCCAATTCTTTAAAATAATCAAGCGTTACTGGGCGTTTATTGTATTCTTTACGCAAAACTATTTCACCAATATCAACTGCTTGTGTGCCAATTCTTGAAAGATTGGTCACAATTTTTGACGCTGTAGAGATTAATCGATAATCGCCAGCAACAGGCTGCTGCTGCAAAATCAAACTGGAGCATAATGCTTCGATAATATACTCCTTATCATCAATCAATACATTATATTTCAGAGCTTCTTTCGCTTTAACTTCGTTACCATTCAATAATGCATCAGATGCTTTTTCCAAAGCATCCTGACACAAGGTGCTCATTTCAACAATTTCTTCTTTCAGCCGTTCAAGCTGACTTACATATAAATCTCTCATCAACCAAATCTCCCTGTAATATATTCTTCAGTGCGTGGATCCTTTGGATTGGCAAATAATGTGCCAGTGTCATTGAATTCTACCATATCACCAAGCAGGAAAAATGCCGTTTTGTCAGAGATACGAGCGGCTTGCTGCATATTATGAGTAACGATGACTATAGTATAATCTTTCTTCAATTCTAACGCAAGGTCTTCGATTTTCGAGGTTGAAATTGGGTCCAACGCACTGGTTGGTTCATCCATCAATATAACCTCTGGCTCTACTGCCAGCGTTCGAGCAATACACAAACGCTGTTGCTGACCACCTGAAAGCCCCATTGCAGATTTATTCAATCGATCTTTTAGTTCATCCCAAATGGCAGCCTGTCTTAAGCTACGTTCAACAATTTCATCCAGCTCAGCCTTTTTACGCACACCAAAAATGCGTGGTCCGTAAGCAACATTATCGTATACACTCTTTGGAAATGGATTCGGTTGCTGGAACACCATGCCAACTTTATAGCGCAATTCGATCCCATCCATATCACGGAAAATATCCTGACCATCCATGATAATTTCACCATCAATTTTTACGTCAGCTACAAAATCCTGCATCCGATTCAAGGTTTTGAGAAACGTTGATTTCCCACAGCCAGATGGTCCAATCAATGCGGTAATTTCATTTTGTCCTATTTTCATGTTGATGTCTTTTAACGCATGAAATTCTCCATAGTGGAGGTTCAAATGACGGACATCAAATTTTGCCTTCACTTCACTCATTATTTCTTATATCCTTTCTCCTGGAAATTACGCTTTTTCCCCTGCATTCTTCGCTTCAATGTGTCTGCTCCAAGCGTTGGCTGCAATATTAAATACAAGCACCAAAATCATCAACACAGCAGAAGCAAGGTTTGCCAAGGCACGATCTTGGCCATTAACCTGCAGATTCCAAATCTGAATGGATAAGGTCTCAGCTGGACGTAGAACATTCAACGGACTGGTTGGTGAAGTAGGGTCCCAATTTCCCCAATTCAGCATTGTTCCAGAACCGGTAGTATACAGCAGTGCGGCAGCTTCACCAAAACCACGACCAGCAGCAAGTATGATCCCAGTCATAATACGTGGTAAGCATGCTGGCAAGATTACATGAAAAATAGACTGCCATTTTGTCGCACCAAGTCCTAAACTGCCATGAAAGTATCCTGGTGGCAGCCCTTTTATGGCGTCCTCTGTCGTAGTAGTCAGTAATGGCAGTGTCAGAATAGATACCGACAATGCACCGGCTAAAAGACTCTTATCCATACCAATCAAAACAAGAAAAATCAGATACCCAAATAACCCGACAACAATGGATGGCAAAGAAGACAATGTTTCAATACAAATTCGAAGAAACTTTGTCAACGGACCTTGTTTTGCATAAACAGCTAAATAGATTCCGGCAAAAATCCCAACAGGAACAGATGCAAGCAAAGCAATAAATACCAAATACACCGTATTAAACAGCTGGTTGCCTACACTTCCTGACCGTTTAAACGCAAACATTTCCGGAGATGCCCCCATGAGACCTCCGATAATAACTTTTCCCGCAAAAGCAACCAATAATACAATGAAGAAGATGGCAAGTCCGTAAAACACACCGGTCATAAATTTATCAATTTGTTTTGCGCGTTTTAATTTTTCATTCATGTAGCCCTTAATCCTCCTTCTCGTTTTTATCGGAAATGCGGTGAATAATCGTAATAAACAACAGCGAAATTAGGAACAATAACAGAGCCATTGTCCATAAGGCCGCTTTAAGTTCGCCACCTTCCATCGCATTCCCCATCTGAGAAGCAATTTCGGTGGTCAATGTTTTCGAGGTCGAAAAAATACTCGTTGGAAGTGCTGTTGTCTGACCAATGACCATTGCTACTGCCAAAGCTTCACCAAACGCACGCGCCAACCCCAGCACAATACCGGTCACGATTCCTGTTCTAGCTGCAGGCACCATGACACGCCAAATGGCTTGCCATCGTGTTGACCCAAGACCAAAAGCGGCATCTCGACAATTTGCTGGCACCGCTCCCAATGCATCCGCGGATACACTGGCAATCGTAGGAAATATCATGACCGCCAAAACAATACCAGCTGCTAAAATCGAATGGCCAACCTGACGATCGAATACCACTTTAATCGCAGGCACCAATACCGTTAAGCCAACCCATCCATAAACAACAGAAGGAATACCAGCAAAGATTTCTACAACCGGGCGATAGAATTTCTCACCAAATTTTGGAGAAATCTCCGTCATAAAAATAGCAGATCCCAGAGCAAATGGCGTGGCAATTAATAGCGCCAAACCACAAGTGCAGAGAGAACCAACAATAAAAATAAGTGCACCAACCGCACCTCCACCAGATGCGTTATCAACCGGTTCCCAATCCGCTGAACCAAGAAATTCCCACAGTGTGTGTCCAAACGTTAGAAAAGTATCAGAGCCTTTGTAAACAAGGAATGCACCAATGAGAATGGTCAATGCGATAACAAACAAACCGAAAAACACAGCCAAGCAACGCCAACCGGTTTCTTTGTAAAACATTCCTTTCGTACTTTTTTCAATCATGTTTCTTTCCTCTTCTGTAAAAGAGAGTGGACTCATCCATCAGATAAGCCCACTCCTTCATTCTTCATTCGGAAGTAATCGCGATCTTAGTGTTCGGTGACCGTCATCTTGGAAGATACACCATAACCAAGACTTTCCATGGTTTCGCCAAATTCATCAGACATAATGTAGTCAATGAATGCTTTGCAAACATCATTTGGTTCGCCTTTGGTGTACATATGTTCAAAAGTCCATACTGGATAATCGCCAGAATAAGTATTTTCAAGTGTTGGTTCAACACCATCAATAGCTACAGTAGAAACTCCAGGATCATCAACAAGGTAAGACAAAGCTACATAACCGATAGCCCCTTTAGTGTCTTTTACATTCTGGAGCAATACACCAGAGTCATCGGTTTCCATGGATGCATTGGAAGCTTCTTCATTACCATCCAGTGCGTATTTCTGGAAAGTAGCGCGAGTACCGGAAGAAGTAGGACGGGTAACAAGGACGATTTCTTCATCAGGGCCGCCAACTTCGCTCCAGTTGGTGATCTGACCAGTGAAGATCCCAATGAGCTGATCTTTTGTTAAGTTGGTGACGCCACCTTCGTACACATCGTTATTAACGATTGGCGCCATGGTAACCACACATACCTGATGGTCAACAAGTTCAGCTGCCTGTTCTGCATCAAGCTTATCTTCTGCTGGTACATCAGAGTTACCAATATCAATGGTGCCTTCAGAAACCTGCTTCAAGCCTTCACCAGAACCACCAGCATCGACGGTGATTGCAACGTCAGGATACAATTCAGCAAATTCATTTACAGCTTCATCAACTAATGGCTTTAACGCAGAAGAACCTGCAGCGTTAATACTCCCGCTCAATTCCTGTGTTTCTGCTGCTGCGGAAGAATCAGCCTCACTTGAAGAAGCATCTCCATTTCCGCCACAACCAGCCAATAAACCCATGCAGAGGATCGCAGCGATCCCAACTTTTTTCCAATTTCTCATTATTTACCTTCTTTCTCTTGAGTCGAATTGTTCATTCGCTTTACACATTTATATTAATAAGCGCGTGTTAAGTCTAAAAGCAGGCAAATGTAAAATCATTGTAAAATATCACCGTTTTTCCAGCGGATATTTCTGAAAACTTACACTATATTTGTCCATTTTAATCTTATCCCATATTAACAAGATTCCCAAACAACCATCAAAATCGCTTCAAATAGGTATTCTTCAGCAAATTTATAGTCATAAAGCATTTTTACAATCACTGACCGTTCTATTTGCGTATTCTATACAAAAAAAACAAGAGAAAATGAAACAATCATTTTCTCTTGTACGATCATTTAACAAATCACTCTTAGAATAAACAGACCATCACGCTGTTCGTATTCAAAAAAAGCATTATATTTTTCACAAAAAGATGCAATGGAACGTGTTCCTATTCCATTCGTTTTACTCGCTGCCAACGGAAGACCATCTTTATCAAAAGAAACCGCATGATGAATTGGATTCGCAATTTTAAACATGAGTTGAGGAGAGCCAATACATTTACAATAAATGACGCGTTCCTCCATAGTCAACAACATGCAAGCATTGATAGCATTTTCGAGCGAATTAGCAAGCACCACCGCCAATTCTGATTCATCAACCGAAAACCGCTCCGGTATTTGAATATCCGCTTCAATGCGAATTCCCTGCTGCTCCGCCTGATTAAAATAGCTCGTAAAAACAGCATCAAGTATCGGCGATCGACACCACTGAACAATTTTTTGTGTCTCTAAGCGTTCCACAGCATGGCCGATAAAGTCCAGAGCCTCATCCTGTTTTCCATGTTGAATCAACTCAGAAATGGTACGCAGACGATGACGCATATCATGCCGTTCAATACGTATCATATTCTCCGCCTGCTGCACCGCATTCATGCGGCGCAGCAGCGCTTGGAGTTGATAAGCAGATAACTGCGCATTATGTCGTATCTCCATCTCACGTCTCACACTCGAAATTAAGGTGAGAAAGACAAGATAGGTGCCAACCATCATCAGACAAGTCACCATTTTGATGATCGTGGCGCGTCCTGAAGAAAGCCCTGAAATGCCCGGCAATAAATATATCATCGTAAAATAATGGATACTGAGTACTCCACTCATCAACCACCAACCGTGACGAATGCTGTTCAAATTTTGGACGAAAATCGGGCGCAGCCATCGCACAACCACCCAAAGCACCAAGGCACTTGAAATCAAATAACCTGCCCACATCGCCCATAATGATGGCCCAAATAAAATCAGAAATAGTGCTCCGCATTGCTGCACAAGAAAGCAGAAAGACACCGATGATACAAATTGAAAAACAGTACGCCCGCCCCGTTCGGGTGATATGTATAAAGACAAAGCTAATACCGGTATATGGATGCATGGTGTATAAAGATAGAGTAGATTTTCACTACCAAAACGCCGCGCCAACAACATAAAGCCTACCAACAAAAGCAAACAAACGCCATAAATAATGACGGCCGTACGAATACGCGAAAAACGACTTTCTATAAAGAGCATCAGAAGCGTCATACCAAAAAAAGTATAGAAAATAAAAATGGCCAGCATAGACATATTTGAAATTCCATTTAGTATATTCATGAGCGATCTTTCTCCAGCCAAAATTGTCCCCAGGCACGCTTCAATGCCGATGCCGCTACACGAGGGATGGTCACTACAATTCCATTATCCATACATACCTCCTGACCATGAATCATTGTAATATGCGTTAAATTCAATAGAAAACTTGCGCCACAAAGATGAAAACGTGGATCATCCACAAATACACGCACCGCGTCTCGAAAAGACATTCGCAATGCACGTGTTTGAATGGATTCGTTTTCACAAACATATCGCATTGATCGGCCACAGCGTTCAATATAAAGAATTTGTCCAAGAAATATACGGTGCGCTCCCTCTGCATTATGCACAATAATGTATTCTTTTTTCTGTTGTAAACATTTAGCGACTGCAGCATCAAGCACTTGATAAAGCTTTTCCGTATCAATAGGCTTAAGCAAATAATGATATGCTCTCACATCATAACTATCTATAGCATATTCTTTCGAGCAAGTCAGATAAATAAGAAGGCTGTTGCTCCCCAATGCACGCAGTCGCCATCCAGTCTCAATCCCATCAGGTGCTGGCATGATAATATCTAGAAAAACGATGTCATAGACGTTGCCCTCTTTGACTTTCGACAGCATCTCTTCACCATTCTCAAAAGCGACAATTTGCGCCGTTGTTTCAGGGTGCCGTTGTAAGTATTGTTGCAACAATGCAATAAAAGTGTTCAAATCCCTTAGTGAATCGTCACACACGGCAATCTGTAACACGGTTCTTCCTCCTTTCATTCCTTAGTCGACTTTCAACAACCGGACCATTTCCTCCGCTGGATCAATCATTGGCAAAGCACTCTGCTTTGAAAGCTCATCCTTGAAATATGGGAAATGAGTACAGCCCAAAATTACAGCTTCCAGATCACAAGCAGCGTACCATTCGATCAATGCAGCCAAACCATACCGACGTACAATGTCCTGCGGTTTCTCGCTCATTTCAATGGCTTCAACAACCGGCAGAAGCGTTGCGCCAAGAACGTGCAGCGCTGGATTCGCTGCATACAAAGTGCGCTCAATGCCAGCCAGCCCCTGCGCGTTTGCTGCAATCACGCCAATACGTGTGTAGTTCTGAGCAAGCTGACGATATACGGTCAAGGGTGTGATAATTTGCATCCCACTTTCATTTGCTAAAGTCTCAAAGTCCACCGCCCCAGACAAAGAATTACAGTAAACAAAAACTTTTTCAGTGCCGCATACACGAATTTCTGACAAGGTGTCACGTATCACATCCATCTTTACTGCCATTTTCTGATTCTGAAAAGCAGTCTGAGCAATTGGATCTGCAGCCATCGCATAGGCTCGGCCAACAATACCATGCTTCTCCAGCACAGCCACCCCCATTTCACTGTCTACCGGCGTTCCAGCCATGACTGCGATCCATTTTTCCATTGCCATACACTCTCTTTCATTATATACTCTTTACCTATTTTACCCTTTTACGACGATCTTGCCAATAATATATCTCAGACGTCTCCACTAAAATAACGCAGATTTAATAAAGCTCTTTTTTAAACATGAGCATTATCGCTGTTCCTTTCGCCGCTTGTGAACAGCATCCACGTTGCTTGTCAATGCAAAAAGAACTGCGCATATTAAGAAACATCCTGCCAGTGCGATCACCGCAACGTTAAGGCTAATCTGCGTAAGCATCTCAATGAATATTGGCGCAAAGGTCATAACAAGACTCGACAAAGTCATGTACAGAGCAAGTGCTGTAACCTCATTAACGCGATGCTTGACCACCGGAATTGAAAGAAAGCCGTCTGTCGCCATTGGCGAACCATAGCCGTCAAAAACACCGAGGAGTGCCGAAGATACAAGCACCATGATAAAAAATGGTGGTATTTCCAATACAGCAATAGCGAATGCTCCCAGCAAAAGTGCACCGCTTACCCCCAACGGAACGCTGATGCGCCCACTCAAAAACCGCACCACTAGCGGACCAAGATAGAATCCAGCCAACCCATTGGCAATATAACAATAAGACAGCAATAATTCACTACCACGCGCCGTCGTCAAAGTTGGTATCAAAGTCGCTGTAAATAATACCCCAAAGAAAACCGGCACCATAACGAGAATAAAATATCTCAATACGCTTGGTGAAAAGATAATACGTACATATTCGCTAAGTGGTATTTTTGCAGAACTTTTTTCATGCCCCATCTCTTTCGCACAGGCATTTTTTTCAAGAAACGCCCAAGGTAACATTTTCAGCACAAAAATTCCACACGCTGCAAAAACGAGCGCGGATGCCACATAAGAAAAGCTGTAACCAGCTAATGCTGCAATGACAGCCCCAATACCTGCGCCACACATATTGCCGCCAATGATTCCGGCGTTGGATTGAGAGAGATTGATTTGATGGCGTGCTTCGCTGTTATCACCATTTGCTACAACCATATTAACGGTATACATGAATCCTGCGTAGGAAAAGCCTCCAAGAAATCTCAAGACAATAATGACCAAGGCCGAATGGGTCAAAAAGCAACCAATGTTAATGGCCAACATGCCAATAAAACAAATCATAAAAAAACGCCGACATTTTTGATCTGGCCGCTTGATCCAAATCGGATAAAGCATCAACCCCATCATCTGCGCGGCACCCTCCACACTTAATGGCAGAGCTGCCGTCACACCAACACTCAGCGAACCAACAGCCTGATTCCATTGCTTGATGAGAAGAGCCGAATAAGGAACATACATATAATTTCCGAGTGTCCGCAAAAATGTCATGATGCGAATGCTTGATGAAATGTATTCAAAGGTGTCTGTATCCTCCGCATTTCCATGCCCACGACTGCGCCGTTGACTGAACATAGCTGGTAAGCGTGTCATTTCGAAGATGATAACGATGCTGAAAATAAACATCGCCAAAAAGAGCAAAAATAATTCTTTCATTTTGCTCTGCACATACTCATCAGAAATAAACGCCTCCACCCGCAACTCTTCATTGCCTGCCTTCAGTTCGGTTGACACCACACCAGCAGTGTCATTTCCCAACACTGATCCACTGTCAGACAGAATGCTGCTCACACGAAGTTCCGCCAGAACAGGCATGCTTTTCACTTTTTCAGCAAGATACTCTTCCAAGCCTGCCATATCATCATAGGACACACCTTTATTGTAAAGCTCCTGTGTAGTAGCCCCAACATATTCAACGATAGAAGTGGTATCCTCCAAGATGGTCGCTTCATAACGATCCTGGAAAAAAAGAAAATTTACCATCCCGGTAAGCAAAATTAACACAATGAGAACGGCCGACGGCAAACGAAAAAAGAAGAATCGCTCTTTCTTCGTATCGATCTGTGTTAACCGTCTACTAATGACATAATAGTAAACCCAAAGCACCAGTACACCTACAGCAAATGCTATTCCCAGAAAAGATAGAACTTCCTGCAGCATCAATACACGTTGTTCTGCATAAACGCTGGTTGGATAAGCGAGAAAGAAACTTCCAACTTTTTCATTGCCGTCCATTACCGGCATAAATAACACTTCTTGATTATCACGGTTGAACAGCGTGTAGCCATTCGCTTCCGTCGCTGAGGCTGCCGAAGATATTGCTTCAGTACTTTGAACAAGCGTCTGCAATGTAACATCACCATCAAATGTACTGTAAAGCAAACTTCCATCAACATCAAGAATCCCAGCCTCCATGATGCCCTCATCAAACAATGCCTGCGTGCGTGCAAGCACTGCATCAATCCCATAATATCGATCCATTCGTTTTCCATATTGAATGCTGGTTTCCATATCGGTGATTACCTGCTCGCACATCAACGCATAAGTGCTTTGTTTCACTTCACGATAATTTTGGTCAAAATTTAAATAGCAAACAAGTGAAAGCAGCGACAACATCACCAAAAGCAGAGCCACAAAAGTTCGGATGGTTGTGCGTAAATCCTTCCGTTTATCCTTCATTGTCAGCACCGCCTTTCTCTGGATAAATCGTCTCACAAGCAAGCAGCAAATCAAATCCCGGTTCAAACCCAATTTGTTTCGCTGTATCAAGGTTTAGGCTGATATATGGAGAAGAAACGTATTCCATCGGCAAGTCGCCTGCCTCTGCACCACATGCAATCTGTTCAATGGTCTCAGCAACAAAACGACCTACGCCTTCATTATCGGTTGAAGCCACCAATAACAACGCTCCACCTTCGACATAATTCTCTCCATCCTGCACAAAAACTGGAATCCCTGCATTGGTGAATGGTTCCAATAACGCTGACACATCCATTTCACTAGTCACCAAACCAGCACAAAGCATTAACGCGTCTATGCCTTCATCCAGCAAATTCCAATAAACCTTGGATAAAGCGTCCTCATCTGAGGCCGTCTCTTCATCCACTTCAATATTAATCGTCTCAATCCCTAGCTCATCGGCGGCAACTTGATAATCAGGAATGCCTGCGATGATCGGATCTGCATACACCATCGCAATACGCTCAAATGGCAAAATGCTGTGATAATAACGAAGCTGCCGTGCATATGGCGATGGTTCAATTTGTGCCCATATCTGCGAATCGCCGCTATCGGATGCTGAAGCCACAATCCCTGAAGCGACGGGATCCGTCGCCATACAATCAATAGTAACCACATCGAAATCGTGTTTTTTCATAAATAAACCTGGATCCGTTCCCATTGCCAACACCACATCCAATCCTTCTAACGAATTGATATGAGCCTGTATGCTCTCGGCTATTGCCGTTTCGTCCTCGTATTCCAAATAGTAGGCAGCATCGCCAACAAACTCAATGTATGGTCCAAGATCCATTTCTGATAAACGTTCAATCATTGTGACAACATCCGTATCCGTTTCTGTAAATGGCAGGCTGTCACAAATAATCCAGCCATCTTCTCGAAGCGCTTCCACAACGTTATAGAGGTACACAGCGGCTGGTTCATATTCAAACACACCCAATAGTCCAATACGCAACTTATCGCCATCCGGCTGCTGCACCGGTGCATACGCATCACTCGCCTCTGCCTCCGTTTCAACCGACGCATCTTTCTCAATTCCCATGATGCCACAGCCGCTCAAACACACGATCACCATGAGCAACAACGCTGCGATTGTTTTCTTCATTGCTTTCCACCCTGCCTTTCCGCTGCCGGCACTACCGTCTTGAACAGTTCACGGATACCATTATAATGAGCCTCTCGAACGCTTAGGGTCAGTTTTTCCTGAAGCACACTCTCCCTCAAAGGATGCGCAATAAACTCCGCAATACTCCATGGAGCACCTTTTTCATTCGCAAAAAAGAACGGCCCACTCAAATACCCGTCTGTTTGTCGTTCTGAAATGATCTTCGCCAAATCTTTTCGACCTGTAGTCATCAGCGCTTTGTAGAGACCATCCTGCATGTTTTTGAGATACTCTGCCTGAAAATACCCACCAAAACAATGGAATCCCCTTACAAAAAGCAATTCAAGGAATATTAAAAACAATCCCGGCAAAAGCTTTTCGGATTCAAGACCTTCTACAATCTCATCATAAGCGATCCGCCAGCCATCACGAACGGCGACCAGTCCGGTGCCATCATCCATCATGGCTGAACGCCGATACATTTTTCTATCCTTTCCCCAAAACAGCATCGTTCCGCCACCATGTCTTTTTTCCAAAAGAGCACGACACCAACAACCACTAATTCCATCCAGAGTTGCAAACAATTCCTGCCGAAAACTACAATCTCTCACAATCAATGAAACCAGCGACGTCTTATCTTGTAAATCTTTCAGAATCAGATCGACAGCCAAACGCTCCGCGTCAACATACGCAACAGCAACACCAGTTGCCTCTTTCGTCAACGAACAGTTGATAATTGTTGCCTGTTCGATGTAACGAGCTCTTTCCAGAACATTTGCACACGCATAATGCTCTTTCAACATGTGACGCACGGCTCCGACCATATTCTCCGATAAACGTTCAGCTTGAAAATGTCTGGCTAGCGTCTCCTCTGAATTTTTAATCATTTCTTTGCTAATACCAGGGAAAAATGAAACCGCACTATTTTCATACTTACTTGGAATAATTGGTAGCTTTAACGGCGAGTCCCCAGATTGCGTATCATAAATCATCAACCCACGCCCATAAGAGGCATTGCACAATGAAACCATTCCAAAAGCAAGCACAGGAACAACCTTTGTTTTTACGCCGCGCTTTTTCAGCAATTGTCGAAACAATAAATGTCCCTGCACAGAAGGTGCAAAAGAATCTACGCCATGATGAGCTGCAGTAAAAATGCAATCAACAAGCGCAGCAGCAGCCTCTGATGCCATCTGTTCTCCCAGTAAAGGAAGAAGTTGTTTTTTTGTGTACACAGCCACATCTTGAACTGGAGCAAGCGGTTGCTGCACAGAAAAATCAGCGACCTGAGAAATATATGACTCCAACGTCACATCACCAAATTCAGAAAGAACTTGACGTACTGTTGGGCAATACGACAACACCTGCTGCATCATCCACTCGTTTTCTCTATTCATCCACTGTTCCAAAAGCTGGTCACCTTCCTGCTCACAAATGCCAATTTAATAATCTAATAAATATTTTACCAGTATCTTTGCTCAGCGCTCTGCACATATTTTGCACAAATTGCTACTGATTTTGCACAAAAAAAGAACGTACTTTTTAAAGTACGTTCTTAGCAATTTCTCTTATCTCCATTCGATCGTTGCTGGCTTACGCGGTGCCGTACGCTGATAGGTCACATCAGGCTTGCCAATGAGCAGGCAGGCATTGATTTCTTCTGGCTTAACGCCCAGCTTTTCGCAAAGCGCTGGATTCTGACTGAGCGCCATCTGAATGAAACCACTGTACAGCGTGCCCAATCCGCTGACATGCGCCATCAACGCAATGCTCGAAGCAGCCAACCCGCCATTGAGCGGTGACGGCGAAGCAACAATGAGCAATGCCGGTGCATTAAAGAAGAGATGATCCTCATTCGCATCCGCCTCGTGATGATTGCGCATGCGCGTCAGCGTATCGTACAACCGACCTTTCCCCTGCTTAGCCACATAGCCATTAATGATGGCATCGAAGCCTTCCCAGACAGCCTCTTTCACTTCATCCAACGAATCTTGAACAACAATGTAGCGCACGTTCTGGGCATTGCTACCGGTCGGTGTGAAACGCCCCGCTTCGAGCACCGCCGCCAGCGTTTCCTGCGACAGCTTCTCGTTCTTATAACGGCGAATGCTGCGGCGGGATTCCAGGGCAGCCATCAGAACATCCGCTTCAAATTCTGCCGGACGGTCATTGAATTCAATGACCGTATCCGTTGGATAATCATCCGGCATCGTAATGGCACCACTTGGACAAACGGCAAAGCAATGGCCACACTCAATGCAGGTGTTTACCAGGACCGCTTTGCCATCCTCCAGTTTCAGTGCTTCCGGAAAACAATCGGCCACACAGGCCCCACAGCCTATGCATCGTTCTTTATCAATTTTAATCATTACAACCAAGCCTCCTTACTGTTTGCGCGCAATGGTATAGTCGTCACCCATGCGGTAATATGGGCAGTCATCAAAAGTATCACTGAGAAATTTGTACAGCTCATCTTCGTCCAACAACATGTCACAAACATAGTAATCCATTTCTTCGTCGTAATCATAGTAGAGACAGTATTCACATTTACTCATGCGCATTCTCTCCTAACAAAAAAGCCTCTGACAACATCAGAGGCTTGAAATCGTTTAAGCGTTGATTTCCTGAGGCTTTTTGTAAGCAGCCTCGATAAAACGAACGGTCTTAGACGTGTTGCGCAAAACAACCGTATGGGTTTTTACGCGGTCGCCCTGAGCCTGAATGCCACGCAAAACATCGCCATTGGTAACACCAGTAGCGATAAACATGACATCATCAGCGCTGACCAAATCGTTCAAATTGTATACCTGATTGACATCGCTGTGACCCATGGCTTCCATGCGGCGTACCTGTTCGTCGTTTTCCGGCACCAGGCGTCCCTGCATGTCACCACCCAGGCATTTGACAGCAGCAGCAGCCAGAACGCCTTCCGGCGCACCACCGATGCCAAGAATCATGTCGATGGCGCCGGTGTCCATGGCCACCGTCAATGCTGGTGCAACATCACCATCGGTGATCAGCTTAACCTTTGCGCCAAGCGCCTTGCAGGCCTGTTTGATATGTTCATGGCGTTCGCGGTCGAGCAGGCAGACGGTCATTTCGCTGACGTCCTTGCCGAGGGCTGCCGCTACATTGCGCAGGTTTTCTTCAACGGTTTTATCAATGTCGATGGCACCCTTTGCACGAGGGCCGACAATGATCTTGTCCATATACATGTCTGGCGCATGGAGCAGACCGCCAGATTCAGCAACAGCCATAACAGCGATGGCGCCTGGCTGGTTCTTTGCGGTCAGGTTGGTGCCTTCCAGCGGGTCAACGGCGATGTCCACTTCGGTGCCGCCGAGACCAACTTTTTCACCAATGTAGAGCATTGGTGCTTCGTCCATTTCCCCTTCGCCGATGACAACGGTGCCAGAGATGTGAATGGTGTCGAACATTTTACGCATGGCTTCTACTGCAGCGCCATCGGCCGAATTTTTTTCCATACGGCCAATCCATTTGGCACAGTTGATGGCTGCAGCTTCGGTGACACGGGCAAATTCTATAACGAGATCTCTTTCCATGATGCCGAACCTCCTCACGCTTTGCCGTTGCTGCCGAAGATGCGGATCTTTTCAGCAACACGTTCTGCCATTTTTTCACGGGCAGGACCGAGGATCTTGCGAGGGTCGATTTCATTTGGTTTTGCAGCAAGAACTTCGCGCACGCCATCGGTGAAAGCTTCACGCAGGTTGGTGTCGATGTTGATCTTGCGAACGCCGCGCTGAATGGCTTCGCGGAGCGCGTCGTCAGGAACACCGGAGGAACCGTGGAGAACGATTGGAATGTTGACGCGCTTCTTAATTTCAGTCAGACGGTCAAAATCGAGCTTTGGTTCGCCTTTGTACTGACCATGAGCGGTGCCGATGGCAACAGCCAGGGAACGAATGCCGGTCTGTTTGACAAAATATTCGGCTTCGTCAGGATCGGTGAAGGTGGCTTCGCGTTCGCTGACGGTGACGTTGTCTTCGGTGCCGCCGATTTTACCGAGTTCTGCTTCAACAGAAATGTTCAATGGGTTGGCAACATCGAGGATTTTCTTGGTAACAGCAATGTTTTCTTCGAGAGGATGTTTGGACCAGTCGATCATGACAGAGGTAAAGCCGTTGCCGATGCACTGGATAACCTGGTCAAAGCTGGTGCCGTGGTCGAGATGGAGCGCCACTGGAATGGTGGACGCTTCTGCAGCGGTCTTAACCAGGGAGACGATGTAGTTCAAACCAGCGTATTTGATGGCGCCCTGGCTTGCCTGAATGATGACAGGGGATTTTTCTGCTTCAGCAGCCATCATGATGGCCTGAACAATCTCCATGTTGTTGCAGTTAAAAGCACCGACCGCATAGCCGCCTTCTTCAGCAGCGGTCAAAAGAGTATCAACGTTTACAAATGGCATGTTTAAATTCCTCCTTAATATTTACATGCGTTCCGGAGCCGTCAGCCCCAGAAGTTGCAATACATTACGCAGTGTGATGCGGCTGCAGTCTACCAACGCCAGACGCGCGTCGCGCAGTGCCATGTCGTCGGTAAGCACCTTGCAGCTGTTATAGAAACTATGGAAAGCAGTGGCCAAATCCTTGGCGTAGTAGGCCAGGTGATATGGCGCCAGTTCACGGGCAGCGTCCGCCACTTCCTGCGGCCATTCAGCCAGCTTGCGGATGAGCAGGCGTTCGGCTTCTTCGTTCAGCAGCGACAGATCCACATCCTGTGCCTTTGGCGTATCCACACCAGCCACAGACAAAATGCTGCAGATGCGCGCATGGGCATACTGCACATAGTACACAGGGTTGTCGCTGGATTCTGCCTTGGCCAAATCCAAATCAAAATCGAGGGCGCTGTCTGGGTTTCTCATAATGAAGAAGAAACGTGCGGCTTCCTTGCCAACTTCTTCAATCAGCTCGTCGAGGGTGACATACTGACCGCTGCGCTTGCTCATCTTGACGATTTCACCGCCGCGATAGAGACGCACGAGCTGCATGAGAATCACCGTGATGTCGTCGCCAGGATAGCCCAGCGCCGTCATCGCGCCTTTCAGTCTTGCCACATGGCCATGATGGTCGGCACCCCAGATGTTGATCAGACGCTTGTAGCCGCGCTCAAACTTGTTGCGATGGTAAGCAATGTCGGCAGCGAAATAGGTTGGCGTGCCATTGGAGCGCACCAGCACTTCGTCTTTTTCTTCACCCCAGGCGGTGCATTTCAGCCACTGAGCGCCATCCTTTTCATAGACATAGCCTTTGTCACGGAGAATCTCCACGACTTCGCGCACATCGCCCGCATCGTGCAGGCTCTGTTCGCTGAACCATTTGTCGAAGACAACGCCGAAGTTTTCCAGGCTGCCGCGAATGCCAGCCACCTTTTCTTTCAGAGCGTACTCTTTCATGGCCTGACGGCGTTCGGCCTCCGGCATATCCACATAAGCCTCGCCCTTTTCATCGAGCAGGCGCTGTGCGGTGGCGATGATGTCCTTGCCGTGATAGCCGTCTTCAGGAATCTGATAATCATCGCGGCCCAGCAATTCAAAGTAGCGGGCTTCGACGGATTTGCCGAGGTTTTCCACCTGATTGCCAGCATCGTTGATGTAGTATTCCTTGTCGCAGGCGTAGCCAGCTTCGTTCAGCACCGCAGACAGGGTGTCGCCCAAAGCGCCGCCGCGGGCGTTGCCCATGTGCAGCAGCCCGGTTGGGTTGGCGCTGACAAATTCCACCTGAACGCGTTCGCCTTGTCCGGCGTTGCTCTTGCCATAGTCGCCATCTTCTTCCTGAATCGCTGGCAGAATGGCATGCAGCCAGTTGCTGACAAGATAGAAATTGATAAAGCCAGGGCCGGCAATATCAATGTGGTCAATCAAGTCTGGCAGAGCGATGCCGCCCACAATGGCTTCGGCAATTTTGCGCGGATTCTGACGCATGATGCGCGTCAGCTGCATGG
>ERZ1034920.1017-NODE-1017-length-19262-cov-5.894101_pt1 | contig 19262 bp, 12 predicted proteins | sample MGYA00520688_ERZ1034920 | MGnify/ENA primary metagenome ERZ1034920 (study PRJEB33766, sample SAMN09781785) | gut metagenome | biome: gut microbiome | host: Homo sapiens | place: Madagascar | study: EMG produced TPA metagenomics assembly of the PRJNA485056 data...
GAGTCCGCCGTAGCCGATGTCGTAGGCCCAGCCGTCGCCGCCGAAGATCCAGACGCTCTTCTTCGCGAGGAACTCCTTCTTATCGAGGATCTCGGGCGCCGTCGGGCAGCCGGCTTCGGCCGCCGCCTCGAGCGCGGGAATGAGCGCGCGGGTAGCCGCGGCGTTCGCCTCGCCGTCGTTCAGCGTGTCGAGGTACGCATCGATGAGCTCGCGCGTCGCCTCGGGCGTGGCCTCGGCGTCCTTCATCTCGCCGAGCAGCCCCACGAGGCGGTCGCGCACGGCCTCATGGCCGAGCAGCATGCCCATGCCGTGCTCGGCGTTGTCCTCGAACAGCGAGTTGCTCCACGCCGGGCCGCGGCCCTCGGCGTTCACCGTGTAGGGCGACGTCGCCGCCGGGCCGCCCCAGATGGACGAGCAGCCCGTGGCGTTCGCCACGTACATGCGGTCGCCGAACAGCTGGGTGACAAGACGCGCGTACGACGTCTCGGCGCAGCCCGCACACGAACCCGAGAACTCGAGCAGCGGACGGCGGAACTGGCTGCCCTTCACCGACGCATCCTGCAGCGCGGGCTTGTCGGTCACATGAGCCACGCAGTAGTCGAACACCTCCTGCTGCGCCAGTTCGCCCTCGGCGGGCACCATCTTGAGCGAGTCGGTCGGGCATGTGCCCACACACACCGCGCAGCCCATGCAGTCGAGCGGCGAGACGGCGAGCGTGTACTTCATGCCCTTGGCGGCCTTGCCCTTGGCGTCGACGAGCACCGTGTTTGCCGGCGCCGCGGCAGCCTCCTCCTCGGTGAGCGCGTACGGGCGGATGGTGGCGTGCGGGCACACGAACGAGCACTGGTTGCACTGGATGCACGTCTCGGACTCCCACGCAGGCACCATGACGGCCACGCCGCGCTTCTCGTAGGCGGCCGCGCCCTGCTCGAACTGGCCGTCGGAATGCTCCACGAACACCGACACCGGCAGCGAGTCGCCGTCCATGCGGCCCACCGGCTCCATGATCTCGCGCACCATCTTCACGAGCTCGGGACGGCCCTCGATGGTCGGCTGCTCGCCCTCGTCGACCGCGTCGGCCCAGCTGGCAGGCACCTCGAACTTGCGGTACGCCGTGGCGCCGGCATCGATCGCCTTCCAGTTGGCGTCCACGATCGCCTGACCCTTCTTGGCGTAGGAGCGCTCGGCCGCGTCTTTCATGTACTTGACGGCGTCCTCGGCGGGGAGCACCTGAGCCAGCGCGAAGAACGCCGACTGCAGCACCGTGTTCGTACGCTTGTCCATGCCCACCTGCTGCGCCAGATCGATCGCGTCGATCAGGTACACGTTCACGTTGTTCTGCGCGATGTAGCGCTTGGCGACGGCGGGCAGATGCTCGGCGAACTCCTCGTCGGTCCACTGGCAGTTCACGAGGAACGTGCCGCCCGGCTTCACGTCGCGCACCATCTTGAAGCCCTTGACGATGTAGCTCGGGTTGTGGCACGCCACGAAGTCGGCCTTGTTCACGTAGTACGGCGAGCGAATGGGCGAATCGCCGAAGCGCAGATGCGAGATGGTCACGCCGCCCGTCTTCTTCGAGTCGTACTGGAAGTAGGCCTGAACGTACTTGTCGGTGTGGTCGCCGATGATCTTGATGGAGTTCTTGTTCGCGCCCACCGTGCCATCGCCGCCGAGGCCCCAGAACTTGCATTCGATGGTGCTCGGATCGGCGGTGTTCGGCGAGGGGACCTCGGGCAGCGACAGATGCGTCACGTCGTCGACGATGCCCACCGTGAACTCGCGGCGCGGCTCGTCCTTGGCGAGCTCGGTGTACACGGCGAAGGCGCTCGACGGCGGGGTGTCCTTCGAGCCGAGGCCGTAGCGGCCGCCGCACACCGTGATGCCCGTCACGCCCTCGTGCGCAAGCGCGTTCACGACGTCCATGTAGAGCGGCTCGCCGAGCGCGCCCGGTTCCTTGGTGCGGTCCATGACGGCGATCTTCTTCACCGTGGAGGGCAGCGCGGCCACGAACTTCTCGGACACGAACGGACGGTACAGGCGCACCTTCACGAGACCCACCTTCTCGCCGTGGGCGTTGAGGTAGTCGACGACCTCCTCGACCACGTCGCAGAACGAGCCCATCGCCACGATCACGCGGTCGGCGTCGGGCGCGCCGTAGTAGTTGAACAGCTCATAGTTGGTGCCGAGCTTGGCGTTCACCTGATGCATGTAGTCCTCGACCACGGCCGGCAGCGCGTCGTACACGCCGTTGATGGCCTCGCGATGCTGGAAGAAAATGTCGCCGTTCTCATGCGAGCCGCGCATTGCGGGGTGCTCGGGGTTGAGCGCGTGGGCGCGGAAGGCGCGCACAGCGTCCATGTCGCACAGCTCAGCGAGATCGGCGTAGTCCCACAGCGCGATCTTCTGCACCTCGTGGGATGTGCGGAAACCGTCGAAGAAGTTGATGAAGGGAACCTTGCCCTTTATGGCGGCGAGGTGCGCCACCGCGGAGAGGTCCATGACCTCCTGCACGTTGGATTCGGCGAGCATGGCGAAGCCGGTCTGGCGGCAGGCCATGACGTCGGAGTGGTCGCCGAAGATCGACAGCGCCTGGGTGGCCACGGCGCGCGCGCTCACGTGGAACACGGTCGGCAGCTGCTCGGCGGCGATCTTGTACATGTTCGGAATCATGAGGAGCAGGCCCTGCGATGCCGTGTACGTGGTGGTCAGCGCGCCTGCGGCGAGCGATCCGTGAACCGCGCCGGCAGCACCGCCCTCCGACTGCATCTCCACCACCTTCACCGTGGAGCCGAAGATGTTCTTCTTGCCCGCGGCAGACCACTGGTCGACGTAGTCGGCCATGGGGCTCGACGGCGTGATGGGATAGATGCCCGCAACCTCGGTGAACGCGTAGGACACGTACGCCGCAGCGTTGTTGCCGTCCATTGACTTGAGTTCTCTCGTCATATTCCTCTCCTTTGAAGGGGACCCACCGTTTTCGAACACCCGCATCCCGCATGGCGCGCCGCCGTCGCGCACCGCGAAGCGGCGGTGCGAGCGGCCGGGCGAGCGCATCTTCGGCGGTCGCGCACGCCGCGCAGGGCGGACGGCGCGTCGCCTCGGGAGGAGCTGCGGACTTCGGCGAAGGGGCCGAACTTCCTCGGCGAACAGAAAACGTACTGGCAACAGTACGAATACCCATGATAGCAGGCGCCGCGCACCTCCCCTCCTATGCGGCGGCAGACGGCGCAAGGATGCGCCCCGTACGCGGACGAATTTCGGCGAGCGGCGCCGCGCGCCCCCGACCGACGATGCACTCCGCTGCAGTAGAGCGCAGCAACGCACGCGGCTACCTCTTGCTATCATGGGAGACGGGAAACAAGGACATGCGGGCAGGAGGACCAAACATGCTCGTTTCGACGCGCGGACGTTACGCGCTTCGCGTTCTGGCCGATCTGAAGGAGCACCAGGAAGACGGCCGTATTCCGCTCAAGGACATCGCACGACGCCAGGACATCTCAGAGAAGTATCTCGAGAGCATCGTCAAGACGCTCGTCGACGGCGGTCTGCTCAACGGCGCGCGCGGACGCGGTGGCGGCTACCGCCTCGCCCCTGGCGCCGAAAGCCGCTCGGTGGGCGACATCCTGCGCCTGGCCGAGGGCAGCCTCGCGCCTGTGGCCTGCCTCGTCCCCTGCGCCGAGGAGTGCCCGCGCAAGGAAGTGTGCCCCACGCTGCCGCTCTGGCGTCGCCTCAACGGCCTCGTGGAGGGATTCCTCGACGGCCTCACCCTCGGCGATCTGCTGAGCGAGGAGGCCATCGACGACGCAGCACGCCACGCGGCGCTGCGCTAGCGGCGTGCGCTGCATGCGCCGCCCGCGACGCTCACAGCGCACGCTGCGCACCATCCGCTGCCGCCACCCGAGGCGCGGCCTGCTTCGGTGCGCAACCGCGCATCAGCACCCTCCCCGCCGCCGCGGCCCGGCGCGCCCTCCACGCGCATTGTTAGCCGCGGTACCCGCAAAACGAGCAGACACATCATGCAGAAGAGCAGGTCAGGCGGCATCCTTCATCTTGTGTTTTACAAATCCTTTATTTTGCGGCCGTTTTCGCCGATAATAGGAGCAATCGGACACGCAAGCCAATGTATGCGTCCGAGAACGGGGCCGGCGCCCCGTCGACCTTTTTGGAGGGAAACATGAAACAGGCAAATCTGACTCGCCGCGGCTTCCTCGCGGGCACCGCGGCAACCGGCGCGCTTGCAGCTCTCAGCCTGAGCGGCTGCGGTGGTGGCGGCGAGACCGACGGTGGCTCCACCGGCGGCGAAGCCACTGCTGCTGAGGCCATTACCGCTGCGCTCGGCAACACGTCCACGAACGTCAACCCGGTCGGCCTGAACGGCGGCTCGGCTCTGATGCTCGCTGCTACCTGGCATGTATTCGAGGGTCTGTACGAGATCGACTTCCATGACTACTCGACCTACAACGCGCTTGCCGCCGGCGACCCCGTCCAGGTCACCGAGACCCAGTACGAGGTCACGCTCCGCGAGGGCGCCATGTTCTCCGACGGCAACCCGGTCACCGCTGCCGACGTGAAGAACGCCTTCGAGGCCAACATGGCTGACGCCACCTGCGGCCCCTTCATCTCCTTCGTCGACACGGTGGAGGCCAAGGACGACACCACGGTGGTCTTCAACCTCAAGTACCCCTTCGCCAACCTTCTCAAGGCCCGTCTCGGCCTCGTGAAGGTGTACCCGGCATCGCTGACCGACGAGCAGCTCACCACGCAGCCCATCGGCTCCGGCCCGTGGATGTACGAGTCCATCAACGGCAATGAGGGCGGCACCATCTCCTTCGTTCCGAACCCGAACTACAACGGCTCGAAGCCTGCCACCTGCCAGCGCATGGACTGGAACATCCTCGTCGACGGCACCTCCCGTACGACCGCGCTGACCGACGGCTCCGCGCTCGCCATCAACGACGTGCCCGATGCCAACGCCGACCAGGTCACGGCCTCCGGCTGCACCGTCGAGTACGTGCCCGGCTTCAACCAGCCGTTCATCATGTTCAACTGCAAGAAGGCGCCGTTCGACGACGTCCGCGTGCGTCAGGCCATCTTCTACGCCATCGACGTCGACAAGCTCATCTCCAACCAGATGGCCGGCCATGCCGCCCCGGTGACGAGCTTCCTGTCCGAGAGCGTCTCGCCGAACAACTACCACCGCGCCTCCACGGTCTACACCTACGATCCCGAGAAGGCCAAGAGCCTGCTCGCCGAGGCCGGCGTGTCCGACCTGTCCTTCGTGCTCGACGTGAACAACACGTTCGTCCAGGACCTCGCCCCGCAGATCAAGGAAGACCTCGCGGCAATCGGCGTCAACTGCGAGCTCGCCGTCCAGCAGATCAACTGGGCCGAGTACGCCCCCACCGACGGCGTCCTTGAGTACGACGCGATGCTCACCGGCGGCGACCCGACCTGCTTCGGCAACGACCCCGACCTGCTCATGACCTGGTGGTACGGCGACAACCTGTGGACCCAGGGCCGTTCCTGCTGGAAGGGCACCCCGGAGTTCGACGAGCTCCAGACCCTCATGCAGCAGGCGCGCGAGGAGTCCGATGTCACCGCTCAGCAGGAGCTGTGGAACCAGTGCTTCGACATCATCGCCGAGAACGTGCCGCTGTACGCGCTGTTCCATCGCGAGACGGCCACTGGCTACAACGCTGAGAAGATCGACGGCTTCTCCGCTATCCCGACCACGGGCCTCATGTTCCTGGGCGCCACCCCGCTGGCATAGGGAACACCCTGACGTCGCATAGCTGACATACGTCGCGCTGAGGAGGGCCGCCCGCAGGGGCGGCCCTCCTTTTTGTCGGGCGGCAAGTTGATGACCTGTCCGCTTGTCATCCAAAAACCCGTCCGCCCATCGTCCGCCCTGCGCGTTCGAAACCCACGAAAACAGTAGGCTCACCGAGCTGAAAAACGCCGTCCTTGCAGGCAACTTAGAGCTGCATCCGGCCTTACCGAAGCCTTACTTTTCTCCCCGTAATCACCACATATACAGTACAATTGATACGTCTGTCGGCACAGCGCATTATTCCGATAAAGCGCCTGCGGGCAGCACCGTATTGGAGGGGAGGTCTTCGGACCTCAAGAGCAGGGGTTTTATCTTTCGCCCCGGAATGAGAAAGGGGGGCACGGTGAACAATCTTCTACGGTTGATCGGTAACCGAATCTTGTGGCTACCCGTCATGATCATAGGCGTCACCATCCTCGTCTTCTTCATCATGGCGCTTTCCCCCATCGACCAGGCCTACTCGGTACTGGGAGAAAACGCCACGGAAGCTCAAGCGCAAGCCTATCGTGAGTCGCACGGCCTGAACGATCCGCTGATCGTGCAGTACGGCAACTTCATGGTCGGCCTCGTGCAGGGCGATCTGGGCACGTACGGCGCCAACAACATGTCGGTTGCCGAGCGCGTGGCCGAGGCGCTGCCCGTCACGCTCCAGCTGACGTTCATGGGCCTCATCATCGCGGTGGTCTTCGCCGTCATCCTCGGCGTCATCTCCGCACTGTATCGCGACCGCTGGCCCGATCAGGTGATCCGCGTCATCTCGATCGCCTGCATCGCAACGCCGTCGTTCTGGCTCGCTGTTCTGCTCATCCTGGCGTTCCAGGGCACGCTGCCCGTCTCCGGCAAGCTGCCCGACTTCAGCACCGACCCGAGCGGCTGGTTCGCGCGCATGCTGCTGCCGGCGTTCTCGCTCGGCGTGCCGGTCATCGGCCAGCTGACGCGTGTCGTGCGTACCTCGATGGTTGAGGAGCTCGACAAGGACTATGTGCGCACCGCACTGGGCGCCGGCATCCCGAAGAGCATCGTGGTCGCCCGCAACGTGCTGCGCAACGCGCTCATCACGCCGGTTACCGTGCTCGGCCTGCGCATCGGCTACCTCATCGGCGGCGCCGTCATCATCGAGGTCATCTTCAACCTGCCGGGCATGGGCATGGCCATCCTGTCGGGCATCCAGTCCAACTACGTCATGCTCGTCCAGGGCGTCGTCCTCTGTGTTGCCATCTCCTTCATCATCATCAACATCATCGTGGATATGCTCTATATCCTGATCGATCCGAGAATCAGGACGGTGTAGCAACATGGTTAAACTTCGCGAAAAGACCACCCAGAAGCTTGAGGGCAAGGTCCGCTTCCGCCGCTGGAAGAACATGACCGTCGGCGCACGCATCTCGCTTGTCGTGCTCCTGCTCGTCATTCTCATGGCTGTGTTCGCCAACTTCATCGCGCCGCACAACCCCTATGAGATCTTCACCGCCCGTCAGGCCCCGAACTCCGAGTTCCTCTTTGGCACCGACGACAACGGCCGCGACGTGCTCTCACGCATGATGTACGGCGCGCGCTACTCGCTCGTCATCGGCCTCGGCGCCACCGCCTTCGCGCTCGTGTTCGGCTCGATTATCGGCGCGCTCGCCGCGGTGACGCGCTCGTGGATCTCGAACATCATCATGCGCATCCTGGACATCATCATGTCCTTCCCGGGCATCGCGCTGGCCGCCACGTTCGTCATCGTGTTCGGCAACAACCTGCCCTCGCTCATCTTCGCGATCGGCTTCCTGTACATTCCGCAGATCGCCCGCATCGTGCGTGCAAACGTCATGAGTGAGTACAACCAGGACTACGTCCGCGCCGTCGTGGTGTCGGGCGCCCGTGCTCCATGGATCCTCATGAAGCACGTCGTGCGCAACTGCATCGCCCCGGTGCTCGTGTTCACCATCGTGCTCGTGGCAGACGCCATCGTGTTCGAGGCGTCCCTGTCGTTCATCTCCGCCGGCATCCCCGAGCCGACGCCTACGTGGGGCAACATCTTGTCCAACGCGCGTGATGGCGTGCTCGCCGGCCGCTGGTGGGCGGCTCTGTTCCCGGGCCTCGCCATCATGATCACGGTTCTGTGCCTCAACATCTTCTCCGAGGGCATCACCGACGCGCTCGCCGCGTCGCCGAAGACCCCGGTAACCGCTGCTGACGACGACCTCGCCGGCAACCGCGAAGCCGACCGCATGGTCGCCGATCCGAAGCTCGCCTACGCCGCTCAGGCCGAGATGCTCGAGAAGCGCCTCGCCCGCCTGCGCGAGATGGAAGCCATCCGCACCGACCGCTTCGACGCGCGCACCGACGTGCCGCCCATCCTCGAGGTGAAGGACCTCTGCATCAAGTTCCCGCGCCACGGCGACGTGAACGTGGTCGACCACGTGAGCTTCGTCGTGCGCCCGCGCCAGACCATGGGCCTTGTGGGCGAGTCGGGCTGCGGCAAGTCCATCACGTCGCTCACCATCATGGGCCTGCTCGATCCGAAGGCCCAGATCTCCGGCGAGGTGCTCTACGACGGACGCAACCTGCTCGATATGAACCAGCGTCAGATGAACGAGCTGCGCGGCCGCGAGATCGCCATGATCTACCAGGACGCTCTGTCCTCGCTCAACCCGTCGATGCTCATCAAGGCGCAGATGAAGCAGCTCACCAAGCGCGGCGGCACCCGCTCCGCCGAGGAACTGCTCGAGCTCGTGGGCCTCGACCCGAAGCGCACGCTCGACTCCTATCCGCATGAGCTCTCCGGCGGCCAGCGCCAGCGCGTGCTCATCGCCATGGCGCTCACCCGCGACCCGAAGCTCGTCATCGCCGACGAGCCCACCACCGCCCTTGACGTGACGGTGCAGAAGCAGGTCGTCGACCTGCTCAACAAGCTCCAGAAGGAGCTCGGCTTCGCCATGGTGTTCGTGAGCCACGACCTCGCCCTCGTCGCCGAGGTCGCGAACTCCATCACGGTCATGTACGCCGGCCAGGTCGTGGAGCAGGGCCCGGTGAAGGACATCCTCACCAACCCCATCCACGAGTACACGCGCGGCCTGCTCGGCTCCGTGCTCTCCATCGAAGCCGGCAGCGGACGTCTGCACCAGGTTCCCGGCTCCGTGCCCAGCCCCAAGGACTTCCCCGAGGGCGATCGCTTCACCCCGCGTTCGAGCCATCCCGACAAGGTCTCCCAGATCCGTCCGATGCTCAAGCGCTACGGCGACACCGATCACTACTATGCGGAACTGCCTGACAGCGAGCTGAAGCGTCTCGGCATCAAGCCCTATGTTCCAGGAGGTTCCCTGCTATGAGTGAAAACGTTGTCATGAATGAAGAAGTCAAGGAAACGACCGACGAGCAGACGCCGATCATCTTCCTTGACAACGTGAAGGTGACGTTCAAGACCCGCACCGGCTCCATCCTGCACCCCAACAAGGTGCAGGCGGTGCGCGGCCTCACCCTCAAGCTCATGCCCGGCGAGACCATCGGCATCGTCGGCGAGTCGGGCTGCGGCAAGTCCACCACGGCCAACGTGATGTGCGGCCTGCAGAAGCCCACCGAGGGACGCGTGTTCTTCAAGGGCAAGGACGTCACCAACCGCACGGCAGCCGACCGCCGCACCATTGGCCGCGTGATCTCCGTGGTGTTCCAGGATCCGGCAACGGCCCTGAACGCACGCATGACCATCCACGACCAGCTGCTCGACCCGATGCTCGTGCACAAGGTGGGCACGCCCGCGGAGCGCGAGAAGCGCATCCACGAGCTGATCCAGATGGTCGGCCTGCCCGAGTCGGTGCTCGAGGCGCTTCCCGGCCAGATGTCGGGCGGCCAGCGCCAGCGCGTCGCCATCGCGCGTGCGCTCGCGCTCAAGCCGGACGCCATCATCGCCGACGAGCCCACGAGCGCGCTTGACGTGTCGGTGCGCGCCCAGATCCTCAACCTTCTCATGGATCTGAAGAAGGAGCTCAACCTCGCCATGGTGTTCATCAGCCACGACATCCAGACCGTGCGCTACATCTCCGACCGCATCATCGTCATGAACAGCGGTCGCGCGGTTGAGGAGGGAACAGCCGAAGAGGTGTTCAACAACCCGAAGGACGACTACACGCGCCTGCTGCTCGGCGCCGCGCCTTCGCTTCTGCACCCCGACCTCGGCAAGCCCCATCCGGCGACGGCGTAAGCGCTTCGCCGAACGCATCCGCCCAGGCGGCCTCGCAGCGCGAGACGTCGTCTGACCAGCAAAGAGCCCCCGTGCACGGGGGCTCTTTCTTTTGTGGTGATGCGCAGGGGACGACCTGCGCCTTCCTTGACTTGACAGATGCGACCCCCTATAGTTTTTCCAGTTTGATTGGCTTTCTAAGAAGAAAGTAGTTCACATGGAAACCAGCATGTTCCGCGGGGTCATCCCGCCGGTGGTCATTCCGCTGACCGCCGATCGGCACCTCGACCTGGAAGCTCTGGAGCGCACGATCAACCGCATGATCGACGCCGGCGTCGACGGCCTGTTCTTCCTCGGTTCCTCCGGCGAAGTGGCCTTCCTCACCGATGCGCAGCGCTATCACGTGCTGCAGGAGGCCGTCGCGATGGTCAACCACCGCGTTCCGGTGCTCGCCGGCATCGTCGACATGGAGACGATGCGCGTGATCGACCAGGCCAAGCGCGCCTCGGGTTACGGCGTCGACGCCGTCGTCGCCACGGCCCCGTTCTACGCGCTCGGCGGCCCGAAGGAGACGGAGCGCCACTTCCGCGCCATCCGCGAGCACACCGATCTGCCGCTGTTCGCCTACGATCTGCCGGTATGCGTGCACACCAAGCTCGACCCCTCGATGCTCGTGCGCCTCGGCAAGGACGGCGTCCTCCAGGGCGTCAAGGACTCCTCGGGCGACGACGTGAGCTTCCGCTGGCTCGTGATCGAGAACGAGGACGCGGGCCATCCGCTCCAGCTGCTCACCGGCCATGAGGTCGTCGTCGACGGCGCCTACCTGAGCGGCGCCGACGGCTCGGTTCCCGGCCTCGCCAACGTCGACCCGGTCAGCTACGTCAAGCAGTGGCAGGCCTTCCAGGCCGGCGACTGGGAGACGGTGCGCACGCTGCAGGACCACCTCGCCCGCCTCATGTTCCTCACGCGCGACATCCGCGCGACCGTCGGCTTCGGCGCCGGCGTGGGCGCGTTCAAGACGGCACTGTGGCAGATGGGCGTGTTCAACACGAACCAGATGCGCGAGCCCGTCCAGCCGCTCGTCGGCGACGACGTTGAGCACATCGTGTCCGTGCTCAAGAATGCCGGCCTCATGGACGCCGACGCCCCCATCCGCAAATAGACATTCCGCTTCGCAACAAGGAGGCATTTTGAATTCCGATATCAGGGAAAAGCTGATCGAAGCGCGCGACTGGGTTCGCAAGGAGCTTGACACGAGCATCAACTTCTGGCTGACGCACGGCATGGACCGCGAGAACGGCGGCGTGTACACCTGCCTCGACCGCACGGGCGAGATCTACTCCACCGACAAGAGCGTGTGGATGCAGGGCCGCTGCGGCTGGATGTTCTCCTACCTCACCCATCTGTACGGCGCCGTCCGCCCCTCCTGGCTCACGAGCACCAAGGAACAGTGGATGGAGGCCGCGAAGAGCAGCATCGACTTCCTCGAGGAGCACTGCATCAACCACGAGGCAGGCGATCGCCTCTACTTCACGGTGACCGCCGAGGGCAAGCCGCTGCGTCAGCGTCGCTACTGCTTCTCCGAGGGCTTCTACGCCATCGCGAACGCCGAGTACTACGGCGTCACCGGCGATCCCGAGTACCTCGAGCGCGCCCGTCGCGCCTACCACATGGTGCACAACCTCAACAATGGCCTCATCGAGGATCCCACGGGGCTCGGTCCGAAGACCGTCGCGAAGACCCGCAGCGGCTACGCGCTCGGCGATCCGATGATCTTCCTCAACATCACGAGCATCATGCGCCGCGTCGACCCCGAGCACGGGTCAGAGTACGCCCAGCATGCGCGCGAGTGCACCGACCGCATCGTGAACTTCCACTACCGTCCCGAGCTCGGCTGCACGCTTGAGAACGTGAACAAGCAGGGCGAGCCCGAGCTGTGGTACACCGACGGACGCATCGTGAACCCCGGCCACGACATCGAGTGCAGCTGGTTCATGATGGACGAGGCCATCGCCCGCGGCGACGACGAGCTCCACGAAACGGCTGAGAAGATCTTCCGTCAGGCCATCGAGGCCGGCTGGGATGAGGAATACGGCGGACTGCTGTATTTCATCGACGCGAAGGGCCTGCCGCCCGAGGCGTACGAGCACGACATGAAGCTCTGGTGGCCGCACAACGAGACGATGATCGCCTCCATCAAGGCCTACCGCGACACGCGCGACGAGTACTACCTCTACTGGTTCTTCCGCACCATCGCCTACTGCAAGGCCCATTTCTGCGACGCCGAGTACGGCGAGTGGTACGGCTATCTGCGCCGCGACGGCCTTCCCACCATGCCCTCCACCAAGGGCTCCACGTTCAAGGGGCCGTTCCACGTGCCGCGCGCGCTGAGCATGACCGAGCGCATGCTCACCGAGATCATCGGCGACTAGGCGCGCTTCCCTACCCGCTTGGCATTACGCTGTACATCACCCGGCCCTGTTTGAGAAAGGCGACACATGAACTACCTGGGCATTGACTACGACGTCAAGAACATGCCGGTTCTCGATGAGAACTTCATCCCCTTCGGCATCTGGATGCGCGAGTACCTCAAGGAGGCCACGCATCCGGTGCACGTGGCCGTCGAGCGCGAGAACGGTCTCATCTCCGTGCGCGAGACCGCCATCCGCGGCGAGGAGTTCGCCGAGGCCAACGAGCGCTTCATCGAGCGCTTCGTGAAGTTTATGCTGTGGAGCACCGGCGGCTTCCGCATCTACATCTCCGGCTGCGACGACATCGCCGCCAAGCTCGCCGAGGCGTATACCGCCGAGGGCGCGCGTTCCTTCGACTACGGCTTCTTCGACGACGTGTACGAGAAGAAGATCGAGGTCATCACCTGCACCGAGGACGAGTTCCCCGAGGCCAACGAGGCAGCCAAGCCCATCGGCGGCCACATGGAGGGCTGCCGCATCGGCTTCGACGCCGGCGGCTCCGACCGCAAGGTGTCGGCCGTCATCGACGGCGAGTCGGTGTACTCCGAGGAGGTCGTGTGGTACCCGAAGATCACCGAGGATCCCACGTACCACTTCAACGAGATCGTGACCGCCTTCAAGACGGCCGCTTCCAAGATGCCACGCGTCGACGCGATCGGCGTGTCCTCCGCCGGCGTGTACGTGGACGACTGCCCGATGGTGGCCTCGCTGTTCATCAAGGTGCCGCGCGAGCGCCGCGATGAGGTGAAGAGCATCTACAAGCGCGCTGTCGCCGAGATCGGCGATGTGCCCCTCGTGGTGGCCAACGACGGCGATGTGACGGCTCTGGCGGGCTACATGTCCACCGGCAAGGGCTCCATCCTCGGCATCGCCATGGGCACGTCCGAGGCCGTGGGCTATGTGAACGCTGCCGGCAACGTGCTCGGCTGGCTCAACGAGCTCGCGTTCGCGCCGGTCGACCTCGCCCCCACCGCCATGCAGGACGAGTGGTCCTTCGACTACGGCGTGGGCTGCAAGTACTTCAGCCAGGACGCCGTCATCAAGCTGGCCCCCGCTGCGGGCATCGAGCTCGACCCCGAGCTCTCCCCTGCCCAGAAGCTCAAGGTGGTTCAGGGCATGGCGAACGAGGGCCACGAGGGCGCGCTCGACATCTTCCGCTCCATCGGCGCCTACCTCGCCCACACGCTCGTGCTGTACAGCGCGTTCTACGACATCAAGACCCTGCTCGTGCTTGGCCGCGTGGCTTCGGGCGTCGGCGGCGACCTCGTAATCAGCGAGTGCAACCGCATCCTCGCCGAGGAGCATCCCGAGCTCGCCGAGCAGATCACCGTCACGCTTCCCGACGAGATGATGCGCCGCGTCGGCCAGTCCGCCGCCGCCGCGTCTTTGCCCGAGATCAACTAGCGCGACTGCGAACAGCTGGGGCAAACCGCCTCCGAACGAGAAGAGCCCGCATGATGCGGGCTCTTCTTTTATTGTGCGGCTGGAACAACCTGGTGCGCGGGCGGCAGACACGTGCGACTCGCCTCGCGGCAGGGAGGGGCAATACTCAGTCGCTCAAACAGTCCTGCTCGCACGAAGGCGCCACCGGAGCCTTCGGCTCGTGCGGAACTCGCTTGGTGAGCACCGCCCCTCCCTGCCGGACAGCGCTCACCGAAGCTGCAGCAGGCCCCCTACAGCAGCTTGCCGCGCAGGACGACGCCCTTGAGCTCGAGCGTCTCCTTATCGAGCAGCGCCGCGTTCGCCACGGCGCCTGCCGCGAGCGTGCCGTAGGTGTCCTCGAGGCCGAGCGCGCGCGCCGGGTTCACCGAGGCGGCCTTCACGGCGCTCTCAAGCGGGATGTCCATCTCCTTCACCGCCACGTAGAAGCAGCGCATGAGATCGCTCACCGAGCCGGCGAGGGCACCGTTGTCGATGCGCGCCTCGTAGCCGTCGACCGTGACGTCCTGGCCGCCGAGGTCGTACACGCCGTTTCCGAGACCGGCGGCGCGCAGCGTGTCACTGATGAGGATCATGCGGTCATCGCCGAACATGTTGAACGCGAGGCGCACCATCGAAGGATGGATGTGCACACCATCGGCGATGATCTCGGCCGTCACGTCGTCGCGCTCGGCGGCGGCGGGGATGGGGCCGGGCTTGCGGTGATGCATGGAGTTCATCGCGTTGTAGAGGTGCGTGAGATGGCGCGCACCGAGCTCGAACGCGTGCGCAGCGGTGTCGTAATCGGCGCAGGTGTGTGCGAGCGAGATGCGCACCTCGTCGGCCATCTCCTTGATGAACTCGTCGGCACCTGGCTCCTCGGGCGCGATGTCGACGATCTTGAACAGGCCGCCGGCAACTTCCTGCAAACGACGGAACTCGGCGGCATCGGGGTTGCGCACGTACTCAGGATTCTGCGCGCCCACCTTGGAGGGCGAGATGTAGGGACCCTCCATGTTGATGCCCACAAGGTCGGCCTCGTTCGCAGCGGGCTCGTAGGCGCGCGCCGTCTTGGCCGCCTGCGTGAGAATCTCCTCGGAAAGCGTCATGGTGGCCGGGCAGATCGCCGTCACGCCGCGCGACGCCTCGTAGGCGCCCATCTTGTGCAGCCCCTCAAGGTCGCCGTCGGAGATGTCGCCGCCGGCGCTGCCGTGAAAGTGCAGATCAACCAGGCCGGGAATCACGTAGCAGCCCGTCGCGTCGATCACCTCGGCGTCGTCGGCCGCCGCGGCGAACACGCCGCCGTCGATGAACACGTCGCGCTCGACGAAGTCCTCGCCGTCGAACATCGCTCCTGCTCGTATAACACTCATATCGTCACCTTTCGTGTCGTTACGGCCCCTTGAGCCGTCTTGCACAGAGCGGGCGCCACAACCGCTCTCAAAGCGTTGCAGCGCCCCTTGCCGCTGTCGTTCGATTACTCCTGCGGAATCTTCGAGCCTGCAGCGGCGTCGACGATCACCGTCACGTTCGGATGGAACTGCAGGATGGACGCCGGCACCTGCGGGGTCACCGGGCCGAAGAAGGCACGCGCCACGATGTCGGCCTTGTCCTCGCCGTTGGCCACCACGAGGATCTGCTTCGCCTTCATGATGGTGCCGATGCCCATTGTGTAGGCCTCGCGCGGCACCTCGTCGATGGAGTCGAACAGACGGCTGTTGGCCTGGATGGTGCTCTCCGTGAGCTGCACGCAGTGCGTCTCCTTCGGGAACTCATCGCACGGCTCGTTGAAGCCGATGTGGCCGTTGTGACCGAGGCCGAGCAGCTGGATGTCCACGCCGCCCGCCTCCTCGATGCCGCGCTCGTACGCCGCGCACGCCTCGTCGGCGTCGGGGCACGAGCCGTCCGGCACGTGCGTGCGGGCCTTGTCGATATCCACATGATCGAACAGATTGTCGTTCATGAAGTAGCGGTAGCTCTGGTTGTGGTCGCCCGCCAGGCCGCGGTACTCGTCGAGGTTGTAGGTGTCCACGTCGGCGAAGCTGATCTTGCCCGCCTCGTAGTCCTTCACCAGGTCGGCGTACAGCCCGATGGGGGTCGACCCCGTCGCGAGGCCGAGCACGCAGCTCGGGCGCGCAGCCACATGGGCCGCGATGATGTCGGCCGCCGCGCGGCTCATCTTCTCGTAGTCCTCAACAACAACCACATTCATGCGTTTTCCTTCCTCTCCCCACAGGGCGGCGCGCGTCGCACCGCTTCCTGCCGTTACCCTTTCCTTCACGGCACCGCGCCATGAGCCCGACGCCGCTGCGCGATAGCCCGCTCCCGCCTAAGTCCAGAACTGGAACGTTTCGATGAGGTTCTGGTACGCCCACGGATAGATGTCGGAGTACCAGCCCGTTTCGGGAACGAAGCACACGAGCGCACTGTACAGCACGCTTATCGCCACGAGCACGAGAAGCACCTTGATCAGAACGTTGCGCATCTGCGATGCGGGATCGAGGTTCTCGTTCACGATGAAAATCAACAGCACCGCTGCCGCCAGGAACATGAAGCTGAAATCGGCGTAGTAACGTTGCAAGATGCCCGCCATCTCAGCGTCGAGCAGGGCCACGAGCACGCCCGTGACGAGCAGCACCACCACAATGCCCCAGATCGTGCGCGTCGAGCGCTGGCGGGAACGCAAACGGAGCGCGCGCCCCGCGAACGGGAGCACCCACAGCACCGGCAGGCACGCGAAGATGCCGCCGAAGGTGACTTCCTTGATGGTCTGCCCCATGTACGTCGTGTCGAAGTCGGTTGCCTGAATGAACGGGAAGACGCCCGTGACGTTGGGCGGCTGCAGGAAGTACGAGAAGAACGCCGGCGCCAGGCGGCCCGCGTTCATGCCGCGCTTCGTCATGTCGTTCACCGTGAGGTTGTAGTTCGCGCCGAAGTCGGTGAACGACCCGAAGCGCGCGTAGTTGTAACCCATGATGCCCGCGGCCACGACGAGATACGGCGCGATGAGGCAGACGAACTCACGCGCCCCGCGCGCAGTGAGAATGCGGCGCTCGGTGATGAAGGTGCGCCAGAACAGCGGGAACGCGAGCAGCGACAGCACGAGGAACTGCGGGCGGCACCCCGCCACGAGCGCCATGCAGAGCGATCCCGCCACATACCACGCGCACGCGTGCCGCGAGAGGCGCCCGCGCATCCAGCAGTAGAGCCCCCATACCGAGAACGCGAGCGCGCACATGATGGGCAGCGAGTAGAACGTCGGGAACTTCACGAGGTACATGATGCCGCTGCAGAACACGAGCGGGATCTGCAGCAGAAGGAACACGCCGAGGCTCACGCGCTTGAAGTGGTAGCGCGCGAAACGGTCGAGCAGCGCCGACACGCCGAGAATGTAGGCGATCGCCGCTATGAGCACACCGATCGCCGTGGGGAAGTTCGCTCCCGTAACGAGATAGAACGGCAGGTAGAACAAAAGCACGGGAACGACGCCGAAGTACACGTAGTAATGCCCGTCGTGGTAGGCCACGTCGAAGAGGTACTCCTCGCCCGTCTCCTTCTGCAGCTCGTCGCGCGCGCCCTTGTCGTAGGGGTCGTTCATGTCCTGGAGCCACTGGGGCGGCTCCTCCTCGAGGTACAGCTGGCCGTGCGCCATCGCGCGGGCGAGACCGGCGTACTGCTGAGCGTTGTCGCCGCCCACCTCGAAGGTGTTCACGAGCGAGACGCCGTCCCATGATCCCTGGTTGTAGCTCGACGTCGCCACACCCACGAGGTTGGATCCGTAGAAGAGGAACGACGTGACGAGCATGATCTCCACCGCCACCACGGCGATGATACTCGCCTTCGAGCGCACCGGGTTCTCCACGATCCTGATGCGGTAGATCGCCGATTTGGGGCGGAACATGAACACGAGCACGAGGACGCCGAGCGTTACCATGAAGCGCGTGTTGCTGAAATCGAACGGATGGTGCGCGTTGAGCGAGACGGTCCGCAGCTTGATGGGGTACGACACGTCCTCGCCCACGATCTCGATGCGCAGGTTGTCGACGTAGCCCGACGTGTTGAGGTTGATGTACTCGCTCTGCGTGCAGTTGGTCGCCACTTCCACCTCGGGCACGCCGACCGTGTACTCGGTCGAGTCGAAGTAGGTGTGGTGCGCGTCGTCGGTGAACTGTATCTTGACCGCGAGGTTCTGCGCAGGCTGGTTCTCGTCGAAATCGATGCGGATGTTATGCACCTCGGTGTTGAGGTCGGAGAACTCCATCACGTGATTGACTGAGGTGAGCCTGAACAGATCGTCGGAGCCCTGGGCGAGCTCGATCTTGCTCTTGAGATTGATGGGCTGGTAGCCCGCCGACGCGAAGTAGTTGCAGTTGAACACGAACACCTCGAGCACGAGGGCCGCGAGCACGAGAACGATGGCCGATTTCACGAGGTGCACGATCGACGCGCGGTGCGGAACCACCGTGCGATCAAAGGCGTAGGATATGTTTTCCCTCAATGTCGGCATAGCCTACTTATTGTATCAATTCGGCCTGCTGAACGACAAAGGGACGTTGCATCACGAAGGGTTTTTCGCACTACGAAAAGGGTCCCGAAGGACGTGCCTTCGGGACCCTTTGAGCGCAGATGAACTATGGCGTGCGGCTTACAGGCCGAGAGCCTCTTTCACGTCGGCGAAGACCACCTCGGGGTCGCGGTCGCCGTCGATGGTGACGAGCAACTCGCAACCGCGGTAGTAGTCGATGAGCGGACTCGTGGACTTCTCATACACGTCGAGGCGGTTGCGCACCGTGGCCTCGTTATCGTCCTCGCGCTGGTACATCTCGCCGCCGCACTTCGGGCACGCCGCGTCAGCGTCGGAGCCGATGTAGCCGCACTCCTTGCACATGCGACGCGAGCAGAGGCGCTTCACGATGACCTCAGCGTCGACGTCGATGAGCAGCGCGGCATTGAGCGGACGACCGAGCTCGGCGAGCATCGTGTCAAGCGCGACCGCCTGCGTGGTGGTACGCGGGAAGCCGTCGAGAATGACGCCCTTGGCGGTGTCGGGCTGCTGGAAACGCTCCTTCATGAGGTCGATGATGAGGTCGTCGGGGACGAGGTCGCCTGCATCCATGTAGCTCTTAGCCTTGATGCCGAGCGGCGTCTGGTCCTTGACGGCGGCACGGAGGATGTCTCCCGTGGAAATGTGGCACAGCCCGAAGCTCTCGACGAGCTTCGCGGCCTGCGTGCCCTTGCCGGCGCCCGGCGCACCCAGCAGCACAATGTTCATGGCAGTAGTTCCTTTCTGAAACGTTCAAAGCGATACACCTATTTTAACAAAGCCCCGTACGGGCGCGTCCTTCTTCAGAAAAGAAGCGGGATCGGCTCTGCCGCATCT
>ERZ1034920.1018-NODE-1018-length-19259-cov-12.739950_pt1 | contig 19259 bp, 32 predicted proteins | sample MGYA00520688_ERZ1034920 | MGnify/ENA primary metagenome ERZ1034920 (study PRJEB33766, sample SAMN09781785) | gut metagenome | biome: gut microbiome | host: Homo sapiens | place: Madagascar | study: EMG produced TPA metagenomics assembly of the PRJNA485056 data...
TTTTAATATTTTCATTTTTTTATTCCTCCTGAATATTTATTCTACGATATTAAGTCTTTTAGCATCAATTTCGTTCATCTCATTGATCATATCATTTAATGCTTTAACAAATTTTAAACCTTTATCCGAATCAGCTTTAGCATACATATAACCACCTTTATTTACAGAAAAGAATGTATCATTTACTTTTGCATATTCACCGTACTTGCCATCACTTGTGCCGATCGTCCAATATTTACCGCCATCAACTGGAAAGCTATAATAACCTTTATCATTTACTTCAAGATACTGCTCAACTTTTGCTCTTGCTTTACGGCCATATCTATAAATTTCATTTTGCCCTGCATTGATGTATCTGTTATCCTTAAACATTTCTTTGTCCTCCTGAACGTTTACTGATTTATTTGATAATTCTATTATATCATGTTTTCTTAAAAAGTAAATAGGTTTTTGCAAATTTCTTAAACTTTTTTACAATGCATTATATGACTCATATAAGAACTTTTATTTGTGAATGATAAAATATTAAGCTTATTCATTAAAATTCTTTCTAAGGGCATTCTAGTGATTCACAAATATAAAAAAGGATGGTATATTTCAACCATCCCTTAATAACTACTTATACATTTGCTGCATCATCTTAACTTCTTTCATCATTTCGATTTCCTGCTCATGCAAGTATTCGTATATAGCCATCATGTTTTCAGGTGGTGCACCATGCTCTTGCTTATACTGATCAATCATCTCCACCACTTGCTTATGAAGCATATCTGCATGTTTAACTTCTTGCTGACTTAAATCGTAAAACACATCAGCAAGATCTCTGTTCTCTTCTTTATGAGCCAATGCACATTCAATATACTTCTTTGCATCACCAATTTCTTCGTTGATATATCTTTCAAGCTTCTTAATCATCTTCATATCTCAGCCACCTCCTTTATTTACCTTTTGATTGAGCAACAACTTCATTGCCAGATGCAGATTGAACTGCCGGAGTTGTTCCGTTAATTGATCTAAGGTCGTTATTTGGTTGGCAACATGTATTGCCTAGCAGTTTGAAAAATCCACTTGTAGAAGTTGTCTCTACACAAGTAGAATATTTTGTGCGCGTTCTAACTCCACAAGCTGTTACTTGTCTGCAGTTTCTCTTAAGCAATGGATATAACACTACTCCAGCTCCGATCTGAATATAGACAGGAGCACTAATTGTTGTAGCAGTTGGAATAGCTTGAGCAATTACGATGCAATATTTCTCATTATTATTATAATCGCCATCCGGTAATGTGATTACAAGATTTCCTCCAGTAAAAGCAACTGCTGTACTAATCACTAATCTGTCGCATAACTTACATACATTTTTACAAGCCATAACTTTTTACCTCCTTAAATAACAAAAGGGTGGACTAAGCCACCCTTTAACAAATCAGCCAAGATGGCGAATTAGTAAGAACCACATCCTGAGCAACAACCTACATTTTGAGCTGCATAAGGACTAGCTGTGATATAAGCTGGTCTTGCAACTGGTTGTAACTGATTAACAAGATATGCATTCTGAGCACACTGGCTGTTTGCTAACTTCTCATCCTGCAGACGATCTCTCAGATCCTGAATTGTATTACTTGTGATCGTGTCGATGATTCTCTGAGTATTTGCATTATTCGCCTGAATAATATCACAAGTATGTTGTGAATTCTCGTAACGAACAGCATCAATGTTACGATTGGTCTCACAGCAGCACTGCTGAGCTGCAAAACGACTCTCATTGATGTTTGCATTAACTGCATTGAAGCCGGTGCCGAGATCTCTTGCTACGTTGGAAAAGCCAGTCTGCATATTCATGTTTGTGGAATAGAATCCATCACACAATCCCTGAGATATAGACTGCTGTGTGTTACGAACGGCATTGTGAAGATCGTTGAAGTTGAACTCCTGACACATATCACTTCTTGTTAATGCTCCTTGTGCTCCGTTTCCGAAACCTCCAAATCCATTTCCGCCCCATGCTAGCAAGAAGAATAAGAAGAACACCCAGATCCAAGAGTTAGCAAATCCGTCGTTACCATCCTCTCCTCTTAATGCCATAGCATCTGCAATTGATAATCCTGTTGATTCACCCATAGTCGTGAACCTCCTTTCTTAAATTATAGTTATAATGTGTTTATATATCAACATCATAGTTTGATGTTCATACCTGTTTGCTGATTGAATGTATTGATTGCGTCTCCAAGATTGATTCCCTTTTCTTTGCATACATTTTCCATCATCTGCTTCATTCCCTTTTTATCTTTAATTCCACCCATCATCTGCATTGCCATATTCATTTGAGGATTCTGCTTGGCAATATTCATAATCATCTGCTGCGGGTTCTTCATGTTACTCATCATTCCTAACATTTGCATTGGATTTAACATTCTTGCTTCCTCCCATCTTTTTCTTTATATCATCGATCTGATTTTGTAAATCTTCAATCATACCAAGATAGTCTTTTTGATCTGCTGCCTGTTGTTCCTCTTTGGTGGGAACGCTGTCTGTTTTGTATTCTTTTAATGTTGCAGTACCATCAAGATTGATCTGTTTTGTATAGATCTTTCCGTTGGCAATATCAGGGAATAAAAATACAGAACCATCAAAATCTATTTGTGCCGCCCTTGCTTCCTCTAAGCTTGTGACTGGTCTACCTTTTAATGAATTACCATTATTTTGTGGCAACTGTTGATTCCCTTGATATTGATTATTGTACATCATCTGATTATTGTACTGCGGGTACATTTGCTCCATTTGATTTAGCCTCATTTGTGTTGGTGAATAACCCATATTACCTGCATAACTCTGATACATTATTTGCTTCCTCCTTTTCATCTTTTATATTCTTTATAACTTCAACATTCAGTTGCAATTGTACAAGAGTCTTAAGAGGAAGATCACTAAGAATCTGATCAATTGGCTTTCTTGTTTTTAACACATAAATCATTTTCTTATCCTCCTTATTTATTTGATAATATAATTATATAATGGAATTATTTGTATGATATATACTAGAATTGTATTTGAAATATATAAGAAATATACTTTCTTAATTGCAATAAAAAGGACACTACAATCACTTGCAATGTCCTTAAATATATTTACGTATCTTTTTAACTATTCTTTGATGCATTTTAGCAATTCCAACTTCTGAATAGCCTAGCTCATCAGCTATCTCATTGAATGTTTTGTGCTTCATATAATACATTCGCATCATTTGCTCTTCTTCGTCAGAAAGCATCATTCTATCAATTAACGTCTCAAATTCAAATTTATCTTTTTCAAGGATTTTGTGTTTCACTTTGATATGATCACTACTCAACTACATATACCTACCGCATGCAGGACATCTCTTTTGTCCTGATCCTTTTGATGAATTTGAATTTGATTTAGCTTTCTTTCGTGTTCTAGTTCTAACCGTTGTTGTTGTAACTCTTAAATGCGCCCTAGCCATTTGCATCCTCCTTCATTATTCATTATGAGTTGCATTGTCATTGTACATATCGCCATTTGTTACGTTATTTATATCTGCATTATCTCCACTTGTGTTCATATCTGTTGTAGTAGTTGTTGTCTCCACTGTCTCAAATTGACTTTCGTAGTAGAAGAATCCTCCTACCATACAACAAATGATAATTGTAAAGCTAACTGTGATAGCAATAAGCATTTTTCTAAAATGTTTGATCAAAGATTCTTGGTTCTTGGCTGTATCTAGCAGGATTCCATTAACTGCACTTAATCGTTCGTTCTCTAATTTTAATTCATCCAAATGTAAATCATTCATGTTTATTAAACACCACCTTTTCTACATTCTTCATTCTTGTTTGTAAGTTCTCGATTGCAATTGCATGCTCTGAAATAATACCATCTTGATGATCATTGCGTTGCTTTTGATCTTTCTTTTGTTCATCGAACCCTCTTACAAGATAATCAACCTTTTCCATCAAAGCACCATCTTGCTTTGCTTTTGATAATTGAGCTGATACAAAAGTTGCAACTCCAATCACACATCCAATGATACCTACACAACACGTTATTATTGATATAGGACTCATTTTAACTCCTTTGCCGGCTGAGGAATTAACCTCAGCCGATTCCAACAACTACATCTTCTCTTCGATCAGCCCCATGACTTCTGTATACTCTTCATCAGTAAGCTGTCCTGCTGCATAATACACATTAGCCATCTTTGTAAGCTGCTCTTTTGTTTTCTTTGGATTCTTAATAAGAATCTTCATTAACTTGTAAGCCATATTTATTCACCACCTTTCTTATTTATTTGTAGAAACATCATCATCTGATGTACCTAGCTGTAATAAGCAAACCTGATATAATAAGTCTGCTGAATATTCTTCAAGATTTGATACCTTTTCTTCTGTTGGAAGTTCAGGCTCTCTATAGTCAGGATTTGCATAAAATCCTTTTTCTTCGGTATAACAATACTTATTAAATGCCTGTGGATCCAAATCATCCGGCAAACTATCAACTTCATAATCTTTGAAGCCATTTGTTACCGCATAAAAAGTATCATCACCATCAACGATCTTATAAAGTTCCATATCGGGATCAGCTTCCGAAAAAATTCCTTTATCAATGACTCCTTTGAATTGCAATGCGCTTGTGCGCGAATCAACTACAATTTGCATTTTCTTCTCTCCTTTTTTTACACATTTATTGTATTTACATTTACATTTGGACAAAAATCATCAAAATTATTACCTGGCAAAAAACTTGTTCTTACGACTGGTACAGAACTACCTTTTTTTATATTACTTGTAATTATATATTCTAAGTGGGCATCACTTACGGATGTAAAAAAAGCAACAACGCCATTTTTGCATGCCAGCACATGTCTTATTTCATCGCTTGAAATATAAGATCCTGTTATATTATTTATAACAAAAAAATCACTTGGATCCTTAAAGCAAAAAATTCTATATCCTCTAATGAAAAACATTAAATACCCATTTGTATAAAAAACGCAGCTTTTATCCACAACATTGTTTTTTATCGTGCTATTATCTGCAATTTTTACAAGCGTTGAAAAATCCTTTGTATAATATATACCTTTTTGATAATTAGTGATAATATAATAGCCATTTATATACCCCATCAAGCTGAAGGCAGCTTTGACATTACCTCCCAATTCTTTCCAAGTTTTTCCATCTTCAGAATATATATATCCAGCACCACTTACGTTTGGCTTTACAAAAAATTTACCATTACAATAACTACTTGCATCGGTTATAAAAAAATAACTACTGTTACCGCCAATTTGTGGCACACTTGTTGCAACTATATTATTTGTAGTATCTAACAAATAATAAAAATTAGTCCCCGAGGACACTATCGATACTCCTTTTGCATTGTAAAAATTACTCGGCCAATTTGTTGGGCTATCCCCTTCTGTGTAATTAAAACCTACATTAGTTGGTTTAGAAAAATCATAATTGCTTACTGTTGATAGAATTTTTGACCCATCATCACTATAACGTCTAAAAAATCTGAACTTTAAATTTGCCGTAAATACAAACGGAAAAAGTATTAAATACGATCCGTATTGTGGTATTGATTTGGTCGTCCATGTTTTACCATCACTAGATATCCAAATGTTTGTCAAGCCAGAACTCTTATCCGGTGCAACAAAATACGGAACACCTGCATTCATTGAGTTTGCTTTTCGCAAACTTGCATTTTCATACCCTTCTGTGCTTACAGATTCCAAAGCAACCCAATACATTTTGCCATTCGTAAGATTAGTTATTGTTTGTTCTGTAACACTAACACTAACCTCTACTTTATTGGTAAATTGTTTTAATGAAGTTGGCTTTGTATTCGATTGAACCCAATATAAATTATATTTAGCAATTCCTACCTCTGAATTTGAAGGTTTCGTCCATTTTACAACTAATTTGTTGTCATAAGAATAGATATCGACACTCGCATTATCAGGAAGTATCAAAGACTTTTTACCTCCGCTACCTGAAGGCAATCTTGATATTATCATTTTAATCACCCCTTATTATTACTGTTATTGGTAAGTTGATTTTCGGTTTTTCTCCATATGCTTTCAATGTTATTGAACCATTTGTTTGTGTTCCTGTTACAATGGCTGCACTTTGATATGCTTCTACTTGAGCGACCGTTATTGTAGAAGGAACTACTAATTCAACATTGTTTGATACTGTAACTCCTGTAGCAGACAATGTAAAAGAATACGGAGCACTTGATCCTGACCAACCTGAAGCTAATAATGTATAATTACTATGGCTTGATTTATTGGCCTTTAAATCCATTTTTTGCGAAATATCATCTACATCGTTTTTAAGATTATCTACACTATCTTTAAGATTATTAACTACTTCTTTTTCGGCTTTATTTTCCTGCAAATCAGCAATTTGCTTGGTAAGTTTTGCTGCAATATCTCCTTCAAGCTGATTTTTAATACCTGCAAACCATGTATCAAATTCACTCGAATATTGCGTCAATAACTCATCAAACGTTTCATATCTTGCATTACCTTTATTCTGCAAGTCTGTAAACCAACTGTTGAAAGCTGCTGTAAATTGACTGAATAAATCTGTTGTATCAATTTGATCTACAACGCCTTTAACATATCCACATAAATTTGAATTATTTCTTAAGTCTGTTATATTCTCTGTTTTGATTTCTGTAACTGCTTTTCCAATAGCAATATCGGCTAACGCAAGCTCATATATATCTGCTGATCTTGTTACCTTAGGAGCTTCAGGAATAGCTGCTGGAGTGCCTTCCAAAACGTCTGCATATATTGTTCTTGTTGAGCTATCCCATCTAATAACTACCCTATCAATTCTAGCTTGCGTTCCATTTGCATTACTTAGCTTTTTGTACATCAACGAATTATTTTGATACCAATAACCATTTATATAAGCATCACCTACCGAAATGCCAACTGACATCTCTCCATCTTTTGGAACAACTTTTAACTGAGTTGCAGGTGTAATGAACACGCCATTTCCAATAAACATGCTGAAATATTTAGCAAACTGCTCTGCCATATAAACTCTATCATATGATCCATCACTTTGTATTTCTGCATTAAAGAAACCACTTGATTCCACCAATAATCACTTCCTTTCTATCTTCTCAAAAATTGTTGGTATACTATTTCCAAATACTGGTGTATATGAATAACCAGATTTGTTTACGTCTACTGTCATTTCTGTAACAACAACATCTATCTTTATTCCTAGGTCATCATCTATAACCGTAACTTTATCACCTAAGAAGTAAGCTTCTTTATACTTAAATGATGTATTTGCATCTGTTCTAATTTCTCCGTTAAAACTTTCCTCTATGCTCGTTTCGCCAATCTTTTCATTGCCTCTTTGTAGTAAAGTTGCGTTGTATTCTTCATCCGTCATCTTTTTCTCAACAGATTCGGTTACATCATTTCCTTCTTCATCTTTTGTTGTTGATTCTTCCGAATACGTGCTTTGTAAGTCTCTTGCATCAACAAATAATTCTTTTCTTGCATATCCTGATGTTTTTACCGAGTCCCTATACACTTCCAATGTTCGTCTATTTGCATTTTCATTATCAGAACCATCTATTGCTTCTCCTGCAACTAAGCTTGCATTCCTGTAATCACCATCATTGTAAACATAATCACCTTTGAGTATATTGTTTAAGCTTCTCGAAAAAACAACCGGATCATTTCCGTCCTTGTTAGATATTGTTCTGTCTTTTCCTTTTAACACAACAAACTTTAATTTATTTGTATTCCTTGGATTAAATCTAACATCAAATCCTAGATCATTTGCTTCTGCCAATTTTTGTTCCGCTTCCAAAACAGATCCACCTGTTTTTTGAAATGTAACTGATTTCATTGTTATAATCTCATCAGTTCCAAGAACTAATCCATTCATCTTCCTAGCACTATCTATAGGATTTATACAATGATTTGTAACTAACAATTCCATCAATGTTGCCGGGTTAGCTGTTTTTGTAAAGCATGGATAAACCCAACGCCAATCAAGAATCCCTCCTATAAGATTACCCTTAATTGTTATCTTTGCATCTGTATCTCTTTCCTTTTCAAAGTATTGAATAATTCCTGCAATCTCATCCTCTATCCAAATTATTCTGTTATTTGTTAATAACTCTACATTTTCCTTTGTCTTAGGGCAAACCAATTGAAAAGTCCCTGCATCTTGAAACTTTTGAACATATTGCAAAGAATCATATTTTTCAACCATACCCAATCTTTCAAAAGAGAATGTAAATATTTCCAACCTAATCATATTATATCATTCTCCTTCCAAATTGTAAACAGCTGTTTTGTATTTAACGTTAACAATTAGTTTTTTGTATGTATCATCTTGCTCTCCTGAGCTATCATATGTTCTGTATGTAAATGTTGATAAACCGTTGGGCACTTGCAACCATTCATTATCATAATCAAAGTATTTGAAGTAATTAGATTCAATTCCATCAAGTGTTCCTAACACACTTCTATTGCCTACTGATGTATCAATCTTTATTACCTCACCAGCTTTCAGCGTCTTGTTAATTCTTATCCTTTGATGCGTGTTAACATTCAAAAATTCGGGATTGTTAACAGTTCCAGTCGCTTCAAATGTAATGATCATTCCTACAGCTATTGTACTGTCATTTTGAATATCAGTAAACAACGATTTCTTCCTATATCCCATTATAATGCCTTCATTCTTAAGAATCAACGGAAAGCTAAAACTTCCAATTGTTTCTGCAACATCAACTGAAATTGCATTCGTTAGCATAAATAATGGCTGAGGACAGAAAAATTGTAAAAGAAATTTAACTGCTACAGTGCTATTCTCTGCTAATGTCTTACCAAATTGAACATTGCTTGTCGGCTTTGCAAATATGCTATAATCATCTACGATAATTTCTATCTCGTCAAAAGGATTTATAAACCTTGAAAGCTCTTTCTTTTTTGCCTTTATCTCGTCTTCACTATCTCCGATTATCCAGCCATTGATTGATATATCGCGAGTACCAATAACAGTGCTAGAAACATACTCTCCTATCTGCTCAGGAAATTGAAAGGTATTGTGCGTAACACCTACATTACCCCAGTCAATGCTTCCTTCGTAAATAAGGTAATTTGCCTCAGACATATCAAATTGTTTTTCCACATCACTTGTGACATTTCTAATTACCAACGATTCTATCATTCGGCAAACCTCCTTAAATCTTAATAACTTAATGCTAATTGCTGTTTAGCACGTTTCATCTCTCTAGCTGCTTCTTTTTCGTCAATAGCCTTTGGACTATTAAAGATAAATGTATCACCTGATGATCTACTCTTTGCCTCTTCTTTAGTAAGAACTTGTTCTCCTTCGTGAAGTATTGCATTATATCCATCATATGGAACGTAGCTGATACCTTGTCTATGAGACTTCTTAGACTTTTTTGACGAAACTTTTGAACTACTTGTCTTGCTAAGACTTTCAATTGTAGCTGCAGATGCTTGAGCTTTTGCTAAGCTTGCAGAAATAGATGCCATATATCCTTGAATCTTGCTTTGTATACTACCTAAAGTAGTATCTATCTCAGCACTCTTTGAATTTATACCATCAATAATTCCTTGACCAGTTTTCTTGCCTGCAGAAACAGCCGCTTTATATGCATCACTTTTTAACTTTGCAATCTTCTTTTGATACTTAGTGTTCAATTTATCCAGCTTCTTTAAAGCCGATTCATTTGCTTTTTCAATATCACTCTGAAGTTTATCGTATGCATCTTTATTCTCGCGTTCCGCTTCTTCTTGTGCAAGTTGATTTCTTTGTTTCCAAAGATCTGCATACTCTTGAAGCTTTTCATCAGTCAGCGTATTCAATGCTTCCAACTCACCAGTTGCCGAAACACCTTGCTTTCTTAATTCTTCAATTAAGTCTTTTGGCAAGATGCTTCTATCTTCTAATGCACTCATTTGTGTATTGAACTGCTGTAAAGCACTTACTTGAGACTGCAAACTATTCGTAAGATCCTCGCCGTTCTTATCAGACGAAATTTCGTATTCATTAAACAAGCTAAAAGCTGATAGCAATGCATTCTTTCTTGATTCTACCTGATCATTATATGCTTTTGTTAGCTCATCTACTTTTGTTTTCAAATTATCATATACTGTAGAAACTTTATCTTTGTATTCTGTCTCCAAGCTTGTAAGCTCTTCATTATAAGATTTCTTAGCAGATATATAATTCTTATAAGCAGTCAAATATTCATCAGAACCTTTCTTTAACTGACTCATAACATTCTTCCAATAAGCAACCTCTTCTGCTGTAGAAATTTTATTATATGTCTGCAATTTATCAAGCTTCTTTTCTGCATCACTTAAAATCTCTTGATTTAAAGATTGTTGAGCACTCTTATAATTCTTATAAGCCGTAAGATGAGCTTCAGTTCCCTTCTTTGTTGCATTATAGATCTTTTTCCAAAAATCTACTTCTTGAGCTGTTGTAATCTTGTTGTAAGTTTGTAACGCATCTAACTTCTTTGTTGCTGCATCAACGATTTCTTCTGACAGTTTAGATGCAGATTTCTTAGCTGCTCCTTTTTTAGATTTTATTCCTTCAATAATACCATTTGCAATCTGAACACCAACCTGTTCTTTCATTACTTTAGATGGTGAATGAATACCGAGTGCATCTTTAAATCCTTTTGTAATACCACCTGCAAAATCCTTTATTGCTTGTTTTGCATTTTTTATTGCATTACTCATTCCGTTAATAATACCGTCAATAATATTCTTGCCAATCTCTAACATTTTTGGTGGAATTTCTTTCAATTTATCAACTAAATTTTTCAAAAATTTCTTAGCTGCTTCTTTAGCTTTTTCAGGAAACTCTCTCTTAAACTTCTCAGCTTTAATAATTGTTTTTGCCAACCAAATTGCAATTTTAATTGGGAGTGTTTTAAAGAAATTTATTAATGCATCTACAAAATCCTTCCCTGCTTTCCTTGCTTTACCTGGCAGCTCAACTGCAAATTTAACAATATGACCTAAAACCTGACCAATAACATATCCAATCTTTTCCGGTAAACTCTTAAAAAATTCAACGATCTTTTCAGGGAATTGTTTGATCTTAGTTTTTGCACTTTCAAAGCCTTCCGGCAATGTTTTTGTAAAGAAATTTATAACAGCATCAACAACTTTCTTTGTCGTTGTCTTAATGCCATCCCAAAGATTTATCCAAAAATTCCTAAATGAATCTGACTTATTCCAAAGAACAACAAAAGCTGCAACTAATGCACCTATTGCAACTATTGCAATTCCTATAGGATTGGCTAATAAACCTATTATTTTTACTAGCGTTGAAATAACTGATATAACTTTTGCAACAATCATTAAAACTGGGCCAATTGCTGCAACTATTGCTGCCATCTTAAGTATCTGCTCTTTTTGTTCATCGCTAAGACCATTTAAGTATAGTATCAAATCTTGTATTTTTGCAACAAGATCTTTTATAAATGGTACAATCATATCTCCAAGAGAAATAGCCAACGATTCAATATTTGATTTTAAAATAGTAATCTGACCATTCAAATTATCTTGCATTGTATTTGCCATATCCTCGGCAGTTCCATCTGCATTACTAATTGCATTTGTTAACTTTTCATAATCACTTGGTGCTGCATTTATAATTGCTAACATTCCTGACATGGCTTCTTTTCCAAATAAAGCAGCAGCTGAACTTGCTTGCTCTGCTTCTGATAAGTTACCCATCTTTGTTCTAAGCATTTCCATTACTTCACTAAGCGATTTCATTGATCCATCTGTATTTGTTAAAGATAAATGATATTTATCCATTACTTCTTGCATCGTATCTGTCGGCTTAACCATATTCGTTAAAGCAGCTCTTAGACCTGCACCAGCCTGCGATGCTTTGATACCACTGTTAGCCATCAATCCTAACGCAACTGCTGTGTCTTCTACAGAATAACCTAACGATCCAGCAACAGGGGCTATGTACTTAAATGATTCGCCTAACATTGAAACATTAGTATTTGCATTTGAGCTTGCTGTCGCCATTACATCAGCAAAATGAGCCGAATCTTTTGCTTGTAATCCGAAAGCAGTAATTGCATCTGTAACAATGTCAGACGTAGTTGCTAAATCCAATCCATCGGCTGCTGAAAGATTCATTATACCATCGATACCCTGAAGCATATCTTCTGTCTTCCAACCAGCCATTGCCATGTAAGTGAATGCATCTGAAGCTTCTGTTGCTGAGAATTTTGTCTTGGCACCCATCTCAATGGCTTTATCTTTTAACTTAACCATATCATCGCCTGTAGCACCTGATATAGCTTTTACTTTTGAAAGGCTTTGCTCAAGTGAAGCTGAGGTTTTAACTACTGCTGCTCCTGCTGCTACTATTGGAGTAGTAACTTTTAAAGTCATGTCTTTGCCAATTGTAGACATTCCGTTACTAACGCCTTTTAAAGCACTTGCTACTCCGCCAGTTCCGTCCTTAAATCCTTTAACTGCTGTTATGGCTTGTTTAAAGCCCATTGTAAACTTGGACGTATCTAAATCTAAATAACCAACGGCAGTACCTAAATTAACACTCATTAAAACCTCACCTCACTTATTGCTTGTCAAATTTTTTATAAATCTCACTTGGTAGCATTCTTGCCTTTTTCTTTACTTGATTTTTTTGTTTTTCTTTTTTATCTTTATCATCGAACTTGGGCTCTTCACCATCGTCAATTCTTGATATAATCAAGGCACATGCTTCATCAAAACAATAAGCTGTATAGTCGTCTTTAATCCTCAGTATCTGGCTCGGTTGGCAATTGTAGATTCTGCTCATTTGCAACACGTTTAATATCCTCCGTGTTTTCACGAAAGGATTCTAACGCCTTCACACCATTCTGAGTGTAAGAAAAGACAAACATCATCTGTTCATCAGTAAGCTTAATTCCTGCTTCTTTAATGTCAGAATACTTCGGCTCAACAAATGTTGCATCACAAAGCTTATCAATAACATCAAACAACTCTTTAACAGTATTTGAATCATTATCTTCTAGCATTTGTGTTCCTTCAGCAAACAAACTGCTTGCAGTATCTAACAATGAATTAGGAATCTCCCCATTTTTAATCATGTCCAACAATGAAGGGCGCTTTAATCTTGCCCAAAACTCTTGGTTTGGCCCAAAGGAAGGAAGCTTAACAAGAGTGCCCTTCATATAACTTTTCAAAGTCGTTATACTTGTAACTTTATTTTCCATTTTATATTCTCCTTTTAATCCATGCTACATTCTATCTGTTATTCAACTTTTGGTAATTCAAATACTGTATCGATTGAATAAGGCGCTTGTCCTTTTGCTGGAGCACTGTCAATCGTAATTGAACCAACATAGAACGTATCATCCTGAGCACCTACTCCGAAAGGCTGTCCGGTACAATTTGGATAGGTAATTTTCTCGTATTGCACAATCTCTCCTGCTGTATCATAAACTGACGAATAAAGTTCCATATCAAATGTTTCACCTTTGTCGTCACTTCCTGCTACTGGCGGTTCATAGCCTGCAATACCAAAAGCTGTTGCTTCTGTTGAAGTTGCCGTATGTTCGTCAGAAGTCCAATACTTAATAGTTCCACCTTGAAGAATTTTAGCTAACTCAAAATTCAACACATTATCTGTTAATGTTAATGTATTGCCAGTAACTGTTGTTGTAGCTTTCTTCTGTGCCTTTAACTTACCTTTAATGATAAGCTTAATTGCATCTGTTGTTTCTGTAGCAATTGCAACTTCTACCTGTGATGCTGTATCAAGGCCGATGCTTTTTGCATTTACTCCTTTTGTCTTTACAACAACCAATGCACAATCAATCATAGCAACTTCCGTGCCACGTTTTACATTATCTGCCATCTTATTTCCTCCTTTACTATCTTACATGCTTATTACGCACTGTGTAACGATACTCCACAGATTTCATCCACCCTTTGATTGCTTCATCATAAAAAGCTGGTGTCTCATATCCTGTTGGAATGATTAACGGATATAATTCATCAGCATATCCTTTTACTTTATCAGCAAATTGATCTAAATCTGTAAATCTTGACGCTGGCACATATATCAAAGCATCCAATATAACCGTCTGTGATGTAAAATTACTTGCTCGTGTTCTTCCACCATCGGATAGAACAACATATTCATTTTTTACCTCTCCTTTATGAGTGTTTGGAGGGTAAACATCAATATTGTTTTGTTTGAGCTTATCAAACACTTTTTCATATATGGACATTAGACTCCTCCTAATAACCCATCTTATCAAGCAAATTAGCATACCCTTCAAGAACTGCATTGCCTCGAAGCTCAATAGTAGGTTTTATTATTGCAAATCTCTTTTCGTTTGCTAACTCCAACCATATACCATAATCAACTCCATGTGCCAATGTTATTCTTATTCCGGTGTTTGTTTTGCTTGTGGTTGCATTTAATGACTTTCTAGCCATACCAGTTCTATCTGTCCAAGGTGCATCTTTCTTAGCATAGGATTCTAACCTCTTAGCCTGATTCTTAGCATACATTTCAACGGCAGCTTGTGCTCTCTTATCAACTGCAACAATTCCTTGCTTGAGATTTTCAATATTCATATCCCATTCAAATTGTGGCATACTAGATCACCTCTTCCAAAGATATGTCAGAAACTATCGAATAATTCTGAACATTCAATATTCCTGACACATTATATTGCTTGCCCTCAATTGTAACCGAATCACCTTGCTTGATCTTAACACCATCTTCATACAAGCACAATATCATTGGACTTTTCTTTGTCCTTGTTATTGTTGCATCAGATCCGGTTGTTTGAATATAGCCATTTGATTCATGGTATATTCCTTTTAACCCAATATGTTCTTGTACATCTTCTAACGGCTGACCAAACTTATCTAATGCTTGTCTACTAAACGTATATTCAATACCTCTCATACCAAGCTGCACCCTTAAACGATGTAAAAGGAAGTCAGGTGCTTTCATTTGCATCAACCTCCTTTTAATTGTCCTGAATTATTTTGACGATACCTTTGAGCCAATCTTCTAAAGTATTTAGAAGTATCAGCACAATTAAGACCAGATACACTCAATGTTGTATCTTCTGCTTTGATCAAAAACATTTGATACAATGTCTTATTTTCATCGCCATTATTTTCTGACAAATAAAACTCTATGTCTCCATCTGCAAAAAATGGACATTCCTCTTCTCTAAGAAGCTTTTTAATACGATCTTGTTTGGAAAGTTCTGACATATCAGCACCTCCTTACATTACCGCCTTGATTGCCTTTTTAAGCGCTCCTACTGTCTTAAGCTCTTTTGTATTGATTCCTTTTAACTCTGCAAACTCCTTAAGCTCTTTCATGTCCATCTCATCAATAGACTTTTCCATCTCAAGCTCTTTATCTGCTTCATCCCATTCATCTTTTACATCAGATACCTTTATGGAGCCCTCAGAGGCCTCAGGAGAGGTTTTACCCCCTCCATTGGTATTTTTATTAGGCGATGAATGTTTTTCATTCTTTGAGCCTTCCACAACCTTCCAGCCAGTTCTCTCAAAACTGTTCTTGAATGCTCCATATGGAACTCTAAGTTGCTTTCCATCTCTTTCAATATTCACCATTGCCATTTAACTGCTCCTCCTACTCGGTCTTTACGTCAATGATACCAACCTGATTAGCTGTCTCAAATGATGGCAAGTAAATCATAGAAACCTTTGTCTCTACATTAACCGGATCAGTCTTCTTAGAAGTTGTTACTGCTACACCGACATCTGTAATTGATACATTAGCCGCTGATCCTGCCATAAGGTCTGACTGCTCAGGTGTTGTACCAAACCAACCAGTTCCTAACTTACCCTGCGGGAAAATTACAAATACGTCATCTGCTACGTACTGGAACTCTTTGCCCTTTTCATCTTTTGCTTTCTTGTTGTACACTACAACATCCAGCTTTAACTCATCCATAATGTAGTCCATGATCTTTGTATCAGATACCGGAGCTGTGGCATCACTTCCAAGAATTGCCTGACGAATCTCGTTGTTTCTTCTGATATAGCCAAATGTCTTTCTTGAACAAACTGCTCTTTCTGGCCTGATACCTGTCTCATCCTCAATCAAATCCATAAGATCACGAATATCATCAATAATTGTAGCTGTAGGATCATCCCAAGACTTCTTAACCTCAATCTTGTGATTGCTTGGAATGCCGTAATCATAATCATAATTCTGGCCATTTGCCTTCATGCTAATAGCACCAGTCGTAAGCGCCATCATTCTCATACGCTCACGCTGTGCAGCTGCACCATCAAGAAGATTCGTCTCATCATTGAATACCTGATTCATAATGGAATCAATATATGCCTGATTTCCAGTTTCAAGAACCTTATTTAATTCCTGGCGAAGCTCTTCGTCAATGTACGTAGCCTCTTTAAAGAATGGCATATCCATGCTTAGCTTCTCAAAGCCGATACGGTCACGCTTCTTTGCTGCAACATCGTATGCTGATGGCTTTAACACAACCGGAAGTCCCTGTGAACCCTTAATGTACTTAATGTTTAATCCTAACTTCTGCTGCGATGGGAATAACTCTTCACCAAGATAAGGTGCTCTGTTCTGTGCTTGTGTCTCCCAATAAGCTGTAATCTGATCGGAAGTAACTAACTCAAAAATTGTCATCTTTTCATTCCTCCTTTACTACTTGCAAAATGTAATGTTTGTAAGCTTGTCTCTAAGCTTTGATGAATCTGTGTTTGCCGTATCAAGTAAAGCAACAACACTTGCATCAAGCTTATCCTCATCAATGAAACCAAAGATGATGATTCCACCATTTGCCGTACCAGCAGTAACATCAACATCATGCTCTGCAATACCAACAACTGCTCCATCTTTTGCTCCTACTGTAAAAGCTGTATCTCTGTCAACTAATGAACCGACAAGCGGCGTTCCTGCCTTTACGACCTTCTTACCATCTGATCCTGCTTCAACACCTGAATTAGAGATCATGCATGGTAATGCGAAAAATAGTTTTGTGTCAAACAAGATTGTTTTTCTTGTTAAACCACTTGATTTTGTGATACCTGACTGATTTAACATCGTTTAATCCTCCTTTTAATTTCTAAAGAAGCTACTCTTTGTAGCACCTTTTGATTGACTCTGTACCTGTGCTTGCCCAAGTCTCTTTCCGATTCCTTCATCTTTTTTAGAAGTCTTATGACGAACACTTGTGCCAGTTCCGCCTTTATCATCTTCCTCTTCTTCTGAACCATCGAAAAAACCTTTGTAACGTGGCTGAGCTTTCATCTCTGCCAATACATCCTCCAATGATTTGCCATCTTCAACCTTCATCATTGCGATAGCAACAGCATCATCGACTGCATCTTTCTTTACACCAGCTTGAATAGCTGCTAACTTATTTTCTGCAGCTTCTGCTCTCTTCTCTGCATCTGACTTATCATCATTTGCCTGCTGAATCTGTGCTGCTGTTTTCTGTTCAGGTGTTAGCTGAGATTCCTGATACTTTCTAAAAGCCTCTAACTGAGCTTTTGCTTCTTTCTCAGACTTAAATCCCATCTCACGGAATGCTGCTGCGCGTCCTTGCTTTTTCTCTTTTGCTGCAGTTGCTGTCATATCAGCTTGTGTAAATTTCTTTTCATTGTCTTTACTACCTTCGCCATCAGAATCATCATCATGGTCGTCACCGTCCGAATCATCATCTCCATCACCGTCCGAATCATCTTTGTCCTGATCACTTGGTTCGGCAAAGTGTTGAAGGTTCATAATCATTGCTCTGTCATCTAACAGTTCCTCAATTGTTCTGTTTTTCATTTTTGATCTCCTTTTCTTCCAGTTAATGTGCTGGTCACAAAATACTCCGCAATTATTGTTAAACAAGAATATTACGCGGTATAAGACCCTTGTATTTATCCTTAAGCTTCATTTCATAGCTTATAAGGTCATCTTTTAACTTGATTGCTTGTTTTATTCTTTCCTCTGCTGGAAGAATACCTCTTTGCTTTTTCTTTTGTATGCTTTTGTTAATCTTAACAAGCTTCTTCCTTTTCTTCTCTACAGTGTAGTCAACTACTTCTATGAGATAAGGCTTTCCACAATTTCTACAATTAAACCAAGCAACCTCAATTCCTTTGCCTTCAATATTTGCAACTTTACGCTTAAGTTCGATGGTTGTAATACAGTGGCAATTATCGCAAACAATAACATTTTCATTCATTTACATTGTCCTCCACAAATACTTCTGCAGGGATCTTGTCTTTATACTCATTTATCAACGCAACTTGATAATCAGTATTTTGTTTCTTAAGACTTTCGACTTTCTCTAAGCGTTGCTTGTAAATGGTAGGTCTAGTTTTTGATTCTCCCATTACTTCCATCTTCTTAATAGACTGATAAGCTGAGAAATATGAATCTCTAAAACGTTTAGCACGATAATTTAACATTCCGACTAATTGGATCGCTCCACATTCAGGACATTTATAGTAAATAATCGTGAAGGTGTCATTTCCAATCTTTACATTGTCCTTTTCTTTAATATCCAATGTATTAAACAAAAATTCATTTCCACACTCTTCACATTTTGCTTCAACTCTTTTTTCTTTTTCCATTTCTTATTGTCTCCTTAAAACAAGAATAAGCCGGTATCTCTACCAGCTTGATCCTCTTAACCATTTTTATTTATTTTAGTACTTTGGCAAACTTTCAATCTTTTTAATTGCATTTTTCAAATCTGCTGGACAAGCTAATGCATGCTCTAACGCAAATTTTGAACCTCTCTTTAATGCCATCAATGTATATTGTGCATCACTATGATTTTTGAAAATCCTATGGTTTACAAGATCTTCATATTTAGAAACAACCAATTCTGTTACTATGTATTCTTTACCATTATCTTCACATTTGATTCATATTTCTTTTTTCATTCATTATTCCTCTTCTAAGAATTTTATTTATTTAATCTATCATATGCTTCATAAGTTACAGATTCCCTGTCGTCATAGTCTAATTCATCCCATTTGCAACCATACCATTCTTTTGCTATCTTATCTTCCATGGCATTTATTCTATTTGTTGCCTTCATTGACTGTTCCATTGCTTGCTTTAATAATTCTTTTTTCATTTTTTCTACCTCCATAGATTTAATTGATTTATAATATTTAATTTATGATTATATTATATACCATATTT
>ERZ1034920.1020-NODE-1020-length-19248-cov-81.988277_pt1 | contig 19248 bp, 25 predicted proteins | sample MGYA00520688_ERZ1034920 | MGnify/ENA primary metagenome ERZ1034920 (study PRJEB33766, sample SAMN09781785) | gut metagenome | biome: gut microbiome | host: Homo sapiens | place: Madagascar | study: EMG produced TPA metagenomics assembly of the PRJNA485056 data...
GTTTCTGGAAAAATAGGCTGTGCGCCCCGTATTGCAACGGAAAAGCGCACAGCCCAAATTGCAAGCTAGTTGCGGCCTTATAAGAGTTTTAACTACTCCTCAACATCGACCGTATCACTATCGCAATCATCATCAACGATAGTTGCATACTTGATAAAGTCCTCGCCACTCATGACATAAGTGTTCGAAACATCGTGGCACTTCACAATCGCGTCGCTGCCAAACTCGCGTCGACACTTGCTGGTCGCGAGACGCGCACCAAGGCCGCCGACGAACTCACGCGTCGCGACGTGCTCAACGGCCATGGTATCCAAATCAATCTTGAAAACGTCGGCCACGGTGGTGCTAATAGACTTCTTGATGGTACGCATGACAAAAACCCCTTTTCTGTAATGTAGCGCGTCCGCGCTACGCCTTTTATTGTAGCAAAAGTCATTCAAACTTGCAATCATGCGCGCGTTTGATTGCTGCCTCAGTCAAAATTCGTTCGCGCTTAAGCTCAATGCGTTCGCGATGGAGTTTTCGCAGAAGCTTCATTCTTGCTAAGTTCTCTTCGCGATTTTGCTTAATCTTGAACGAACAAATCAACAAGCACACAACGATAGTCGCTACAAGAATTTCATAAATGTGCGTGTACATGTAAAATTCTCCTCACAGAAGACAAAACGGCTGCGTTTCTTTAAACTTAAAGCGTAAATCGTCGCTTACATACGCTAGGAAGTCGTTTTCTGTTTTGATGGCGGTTTCATGCGATGAATCCATTAAACACGGCTTGATTTCAAGGTATGAGATTCCGAATCCATTAAGAAACTCGCTCAAGTGTCTTATCGTTGTGTTTGAGCAACGCGCGGCGGGACTCAAAAGCACGTGCTTTGAAGCCGTGTGAACCTCGCATATGAGCGTTCGATAGCTTATCAAACGGACAGTGCTGCCCTCGCGCTCAATCCACGCGTTAGTCTTCCTTATCCGCATAAACATTTAAAACGCCTCACATTCAAGGTTAGCAGCGATTTCATCAATTATCTTGTCAAGCTCTGAATCATCATACGCGGGCGCATAGCCCTCGTTCGAAAGCACGTGAAGCACGTCACACACGAATCGCCAAAGCTCAACCCTTGCTTGAGCTAGCGCCTTGCTGGACGCCCTAGGGACTTCTAGCAGCGTGGCGCGGTACCCTAGTCGCGGTTCGTACTTCTCAAAAGTCAAGCCGCCGCACGTTTCAAGTCTGCACGGCGTGGCAGATGCAATATACAAGGTTCTGCCGTCTTCCCTGCGCCGGCTAAAAGTAAATCGGATTTGGTCATACTTTTCGTTACGAGAGTCAATGCGGTTTTTCATGTTTAAAACCCCCTAATAGTCGAGTGCGTAACATTCGCAGCAAACAACGCCTGCACTTACGTAGATCGATTCAATGTTTGCATACTCAAAAGCAACCCTAAGTGTTGAGCTGCCGCGCTTTGCGTCGCGGAATATGACGTCTAGCATAAAATCCCTAGAATTGACATCGTAAAATGACAACTTTACAGTTGTTCCATCTGCGCAAGTATTGCAGAAATTGTGAACGTTTATCATTTTAAAACTCCGTTCTGTTTGCACCAACAATAGATAAAAACCCTGCTTGCTACTGTACTCTGTTTTCAATGTTCGAACTCAAGCACTAGAAACGCGCTCAACCGCCGCGCCGTTGCTTGATATAAATATGCCATATTGCAGCGTCAGTTGCAACGTCTTTTTGTCTTCACAGTTTCTTCAAATTTCTAGGGAGCCGCACGGCTACATATATATGTACGCGCGGGCGCGCGGGCGCGCGTCTATATATCTATATAAATGTTGACGCGTCAACATGTATAGATCAATATGTCACCTAACGGGTATCATATAAGAAATTTAACTAAACATTTTATTAGAACACACGTTCTAACGAACATTTTGTTCGACCCTATAAACGCGCGGGCGGGCTTCCGTCCGATGAATTCGGAATCGAAATCCCGCCCGCTCCTAATTCTAACGAGTCGAACCAGTTTTACAGCCCTCTACCCGTCTCTCTCAATCGTGACCCTGTAACCCCCACCCTCGAGCGTCACGGAAGCTCCACCGACGCTTGGGGCGGAATCCTGTACGCCCGCGTACTTTCTCCAGGCGTCAGCGTCTCCGAAGAACAGGTCCATGTCAACGTTCTTACCCCACCCCTCGACTCTGCCAGTGGACGAGAACTGCCACATTGCGGCGAACGGCCACGGGGACGGGTCGGACATCATTGAGCTAGGGTCTGCAGAGTCGTAGTCAAGCCCGCTCCTGTAGTAGTTGGCAATCCAGAGGCCGCAGCCGAGTTCGCGAACCCTTGTCCAGTCGGCACCCCTTAGGCACGCCGAGTTCATGTAAACCATCGGAGCTACGCTGGTCTTGTCAATCAAGCGCTTGCAGAAGTCGTACGCGATTACAGGATTGTTCGGGTACCTTGAGCTGATGCCCTCGATGTCTAGTATCGGGATGCCGTGACGAAAGTAGTTGAGGCAGTTGTCGAGGTAGAAGTCCGCCTGCCTGGTTCCGTCCTCGCTCGACATGACGTGATAGAAGCCCCACAGCCTGCCGAGTTCAATCAATCTCTGCACCCACGGGTCGCACGTGTCCTGTACCTGATAGGTGCCCTCGGTGGACTTCACGATGCAGAAGTCCACCGAGGGGACGGACACGTCAAGGCCGCGCTGGTATGAGGAAATGTCGATACCGCGCAACGTCATTTAAGTCACCCTCTGTTCGAGCACACGGCGACGATTTCGTTCTTGGCGTAGCTCCACACAAGCATCTTGCGCGCGTTGCCAAGGGCACTTTCGTCACTGCCCAACCGGAACACGGAAAGTGTGTTCAAAGTGGGGTCGTACCGCAGGTGGTTGAGCACGTACGTCTCCTTTACCTTCGAGTCGGTGGAGCGGGGCACGTCATTCCACCCGTCGGCGTAGGTGGAGCCGATTCCGATGACTGGAATGATGCCGTCGCCCTTGTCGATGGTCTGGAAGCTATCCCAGTGGTCGTGTCCGTGCAGAAGACACAGCACCTTCGCGCGTGTGGCAACGAGAAGCGATGTGACGCGGTCGGTCTTTGGGTACAAGCCACGGTACTCGCTGATGTAGGTCGACTCCTCGTTGATGGCGTGAAGCGCGGTCCAGTTGCAGGGTCTCACGGTGGCGTAAGCCGTCGGGGAGTGCCGAAGCATTATCACGGCAAGACCGTTGGCGTATGCGTCATCCAGCCACGCCTTGACGTCTGAGTACTGCTCCTCAACGAGTGCGTCTTCGTTCAGCGTGTCGTTTACGCCGATTATAACCACGCCCTTGTCGGCATACTTCTTTCGCCACCAAGTCGTTGCGCTTCGACACTCTGCCCCCTGTCGCACCAAAGGCTCCATGTACCTGTTGTACAGCTGCGCTTGCGTGGGTTGCTTGTACTTGTTCTGGGAGCCGTCACTGTTCTTGGTGAAGGCGTCGTGGTTTCCGATGACGGTAAGCGTGCCGTTAAGGTCGAGCGCACCGATGCCGTCCTCGAAGTACCTGAATGCCGAGTCTCCGCAGTGGACGATTGCGTCAACGCCGTTGGCAGTCTTGAGGACGGCCTGTGCGGCGTTGATTGACGTGTTGGCCTGGTGAGTGTCCGACCATTGAATGAGGTCGAACATGCTACATCACCTCGTTTGCGGACACGAGCGCGTCGTAGGTCTGGGCGGCCAGCGGGGACGTCATGTAAGGACGAAGGATAGCGACGGCGGAACCGAAGGTCGTGAACAAGTCTCCGTCATCGACGTTGGAGCGGGGGCAAATCTGACGTCCTGCCATGATGGAGTAGCCGCACCACGTCTTCCACGTGCTCGAGTCGTTCCAGACGCAAGCTCCGCCGCCGATGATGTACTCGTTGGCGTCTTGCGTGGCAATAGGCACGATTGCTGGCACGTAGCTGGGCAGCACAATCTTGCCGTCAGGGGACTTGATAGAGGACCACGAACCGTAAACCTGAAGCTGCGTGATGCACAGAAGCGTAAGCTCCTCGATGTAGAAGCCGCTGATTCGCGCGTTGGAGGGCGCCACGAGTCCCTCGTTGTCCGCGTTGGGGTCCCTGTTGTTGAAGAAGTGAACGGTGAAGCCGTTCAGGATGGACTTGACGCCAGTCTGGTTAATCTTGGTCGCGGTGACCGAGCCGTCGCGCAGGTCTGCGGTGCCTACGGGGAAGCGGTCAAGGGCCGCGTTCACCGCAGCGATTCGCGCGGACTCCTCGGTGGAGATTGCGGTTGCGTTGGCCTTCTCCGCATTGGTGGCGCGGGTAGTCTCAGCGGCGATTGCGTTGGCGTTCTTCGCCTCCTCGGACTTGGCACGCGCGACCTCCGCCTCGATTGCGGACTTGTTCGAGGCCTCGGCGGCTGTGGCCCTTGTAACCTCGTCGGTGATTAGTGTTTTGAGGCCGGAGTCTGCGGTTCCTGCAAGCTCGGCTTTGTTGGCGGCGATGTTGGATTCGTTCGTCTTGGCGAGCGAAAGCGCGTTGGTGGCGTCCGTCTGCGCTGCGGTGATTCGACCGTCGTAGGCGATGACCTCCTTGCGGTACTGTTCGACCTGCGCGTTGAAGTTGCCAGTGAGCGCCCAGAAGGTCTCGTTGGTGATTTCGATGCCAGTGGGCACGAACTGGCGTGACGTGTACGAGTTGCCGTTGGCGGTCACGATGGTGAGCGGTTCGTACTGCTTGGTCTTGTCCCACTCGATTGGCTCCGCGAACAGCGGAACGTAGCGTGCTCCGATATACTGGGTGGTTGCCATGTTGAATGCTCCTTACTTTGACGGTTCCGCGAACTTGTACACGGCTTCGGGGCTTGGTGCCGTTGCTTCCGTGTCGGCATTGGTTATCTCGTGCGTAATCTTAACGACGCCGTGCGTGATGGTGTCGGCCTCTGGGACGTCGATTCCGTAGCTCGTGTAGCGCAGGTTAGAGCCAATGGGAACCTCGAGCATTCCCGTCTGCGTGTTTATCGCAAGGCCGTTGCCCGAGTCAACGCTCAACTGGTCGTGCTCGTACTTGAGGCCGTCACCCGCTGCGGACTTGAGCCGTGCGTCGATGGTGTCGGTCAGCACGCTAGCGTCGTAGTGCGTGTTGTCAATCACGCCAGAGCCGTCGGAGTCGAACCTGAGAATGAGCCTGCCGTACGTCTCGGTCCCGTAGACGGCTCCCGTGTCGAAGGTGATGTCGCCCCACGAGTCGGGAACGTATGCGCAGAAGTGGCCGTCAGACGTAAGACCGAAGAACACCTGCTTTGCGAGCTGCTGGTAGAGGATTGCGATGTTGTCGCTAATCCATTGAATCACCTGCTGCTCGTAGTACTCGTCGAAGCCGCTCTCCTGGAACTTCCTGAATAGCTCCTGAAGCTCCTTGATTGCCTCGGTATTCTGGAAAATCTGCGAATCGGTGCTTCCGTACTGGTCAATGAGCTGCTGGATTAGGCAGCACATGACCTTGATGCGCTGCTCCTGCGACTTGACGTCCCAGTAGAACTTGGGGATTGTCGGGGTTGTCGATAGCAGCGAGCTTGGGTTGATGATTCCCACTAAAGGTCACCTCCATGAACGATGCACCATGCGATGAATATCACAGCGATTGAAAGGCCGTACCAAATCACTGCACGTCACCCTTGTCAAGCCCGACTTTGCTGGGGTCGATTCCGAGGATGCGCACAAGCGCGGCTCCGATTGCGGGATTCATCTTGCCGATGTTCTCCACAACCGAAACAAGCTCGTACACGGTGATGAAGATGCAAACTGCCGTGCAGACCGGAATGCTCGGGTTCATGCCAAGCTCGGCCGCACCGAAGACGGTGATTGCAAACTCTGTTGCCTTCGCAACCACGATTGCCAGCACCTCGCTGAGCTTCTTGAACATTCCCTCGAACATGACCGAGCTGTTCACCTCGCCGTTGTGCATCGCGGCCAGGTAGCCAGACACAAGGTCAAGACACGCCATTACCATTGGCGTAACGATGATGTAGAACTCGTTCAATTTCCTCTCCTTCCTACCACGCATTGATATTAACGGTGAACAGGCAGGAAAACAGCGGTTCCAGCTCGTTCACAATCATCAAATCGACATCGTCGTACTGCCGCAGTCGTTCGGCGAGGTCGATTATGGTGCCGTCATGCACGCGCTCGTACTGGTGGTCTGTGCCCGTGGTCGCGTAGTCCTGATTGCCCGATAGCTGCGTCTGAGGAAAGTCCGAGAACACATTGCGAGACTTGTAGTATTCGTCAGTCGCGTTGAGCATTTCCGGACTTGTTTCGAGCTTGCGGTACATTGGTATGTACTTTGGCATTATCTCGTTTAGCTTGCCGAGGAACCTGCGCTTCCACGCAAGTGGTGGAAGGATTCCGATGTCACGTTCGTAGTAGTGGTTCAGAATCTTGTCGCACAGCCGCTTGTGCTGCTCCTCGCTGTACTTGGGAAAGTCCCAGTCGGGCGAGGAGAGGTCGAACCAACCTCCCTCGGCAAGCTCGCCGAGGGAGATTGTAAGCGGTGAGTGGAACTCGTCCTCGTAGTCGGTGTCAATCATCACACATCAACCCTTCAAAAGCTTGAGCTGCGAGTTCATGTTGCGTTGCAGGTTCCAGTTCTCGGACTCGTTGTCCTGGCGCCACACTACCTTGATGTCTTCCTCTAGATACGCCCCGAACCTGTTGTTGAGCTTTTCGGCGGAACGTCTGCGCTCCTCGAGCGACGCCATCTTTACAAGAGTGGTGGGTGACTTCTGTGCGCGAACCTCGTCTTCTGTCTGGCGCTCGGACTTGAACGGGGAGTTCTCGATGCCAAGCATGGTGTAGACCCTGTTCCACACCTGCTGCTCGTCCTGTGACAGCTGCTCTCCCAGGAACGGCACGCCTGTCTGGAGCACGTCGGTGGTCTTAATTCCGTGCAGGTCATCGGTCGCGAGCACGGCAAGCTCGCCACCAGCCACCTGCTTTGCAAGCTGCTGCATGTCGTACAGCTTCTCCTGCGGGCCAGTGAGCACCCAAGGAATCCGCTGGTGGAACCTGTTCAGCATCTTGGTCTGTCGGATGTGTACTAGTTCGGTTGCGTACAAGTCGATTCCATCCATCACTGGCATTCTCGTGCAGTTGTCGTACACGAGAACGCCGTTGTCCACGCCGCAGTCGAACCTCCACCCGTCGTTTCCGAATGACTCCCAGTGCGTGCAATCGTCGTACACGTTGGGCGGCGAACTGAGAACCGCCTGCGTTGAGAAGAACGTGCCGCGCATCTTTCGTGGGAACGCGATTGTGGCGACTCCCTGCGTCAGAAGCGTGTACTCCAGGTAGCGCTCGTTGCAGGTCTTAGGAAGACCCACCCATCGGAATCGCGTCATAGCCATCTGCATCATGACGTTGCGATAGTAGTTGTACAGTCGCTTAGCGTAGGCGTCGCTCTGCCAGTACTCGCATCCGTAGCCCTTCGACTTGAACATGTACGGCTGTGCGTCCTGAGACGAGTTGCGTTTCCTGTTCTTTCCGCCCCTGTGGCCCAACTAAATCACCTCTGGTTTGAAAAGCTTGTTGGTAGTCTTCTCGGCTGTAACGGAATCATAGCTAGTGGATGTTGCAAGAAGGGTTGCAAGAACCTTCCTGCTATCCTCCACCATTGTAGCAGACGCGGCGAGGCTTTCCTTCATGGTCTTCTCGTAAGACTCGCGCATCGCCTTGACCTCCTCCGACTTCCTAGCCTGCTCGGCTTTGTAGTCGATTATCTGCTGAATCTCGTCATCGGTAAGACCTTGGTACGAGTCCTGTGACAGAAGCCAGTTCAAGTCTCTTGCAGGTTCCTTGGTCGCGATGGCGAAAATCTGCCCGCTGGGAACCACGTCGTAAACGTCAGTTGTCATATGGACTCACCATTCCAATCTCATTGGGGTCACTCCACACGGTGACGCCCTTCTCGAATATGGCAACGAGCGCGTTCTGAGGCGTGTCGTTGGTCTCGCACACGCTGTACACCCAGACGTCGCTCGCCTTCCAGTACGTGAAGTGTCGCATCAGCTTGAGGCCAGACTTCGCCACGTCCCAAATCTGGTTGAGCGCGTACCCGAACCGCGCGAACGTGTCACCAGCCATGCGTATCGCGGACTTGGACTGCGTGCGGACCTTGACCTGTACTCCGCGGGTTCGCATGTACTCGGAAGTCGCGTCGCCGCTGGTGGTGCACAGCTCCACGGGTGCGTCGTTGCGCGCGTCCAGAAGACCCGCCATCGCGTCGCGCTGGGTGTTCCTCGCCACGTCCTGCGCGGCCGTCACTGAGGTATCTCGAGTCCAACCCGCGTTCGACGCCGCGTTGTTGCGCGTGTTCGCGGCGTTGCCGATTGCGGTGTCGCGCGTGTTGCCAGCGTTGGTGACGCTGGTGTCTCGCGTGTTGGCAGCGTTCGTGCGCATCGTACCGCTCGTGTTCGAGGTGTTGGATGCATCGCAATTGTTCTCTCGTGAGGTGTTGTCGGTGCGAAGCGTGTTGTCATGACCGACGATGTCATAGTTTGTCGTGCGCGTGTTGTTTGCGTTGGCGGTGTTGGAGCTTTGCGTGTACGCGGTTGCCTGTGAGTTCATATTCGTCGTGTTGTTTACGATGGTCGTGTTCGCGTTGGCCGTGATGCTTGCGTTGTATTGACCTACAATTGCGCCTATTAGCGCGGAGCCTCCACCAGCCACCGCGCCTAGCGCAGTTCCGATACCCGGAACTATCGAACCACCTACGGCACCAGACACCGCTCCAGACGCGACGCTTGACATGCCAGACGCAAAGCTTGTAGAAATTGAGTTGTTGTTGGTCACCTCGTTGTTTTCGATGCAAACCGAGTTGGCTAGATTCGTCTGGTTGCCTTGGAGGTTGTTTGCGAACTGCGTCTGTTGCAGAAGTCTTGTGTTTCGCAATGACTGGTTGGTTAAGTTGGTCGCGTTGATGTTAGCGCACACGTCGGTTCTGCAAGCCCTCGTGTTGGAGTGGTTCTTGTCGAGGGTGTTTGCCTCGTTGTCTGTGTTAGTATTTACGGTGTTAGCTGAGTTTACCGTGTTGATGTATGCGTTCCTTGCGGAGTTGTTGGAGTTGGTCTGTGCCGTGTTGGCAGCGTCAACTGCGTTAGCCATGACGTTGTTCGCCTGACGAACGGAGTTGTGATAGTTAATCAGCGCAGAGTTTCGCGCGTTGCCAAGAGCACGGTTCCAGTTCTGAACCTGCCACGAAGTCGCGCCGTCCATGTAGAGGGCGAAGGTCGGAATGTCGAAGTCATAGCAGAACCTATACCAATCTGAGTTGCGCATCTGCTCGTCATGCACGCCGCTCAGGTCTATCCACTTGTAGGACTCGCTTCCAGAGCCTCCGATGCCAGTGAGGAACATGCGCATGTTGAGGTATGGGAAGGCTAGTGCGGTGATGGCGTGCGCTCGAATTCCGCTCGTGGTCTCGATTCTGACCGTCGCGGACTTGCCCTCGTTGTCAGTTACCTCAAGCTGTGCGTACGGGTACGTGTAGAGCTTTGCGAAGCCCGCGTACTCGTCGGGATACGCGAACATGTCCTTCGTAAGCGTCACGTCCCCAAGGTCACGCGAGTTGCCGCGAACCTCGTACAGGACATGGTCTGCAATATTGTGCGGATTGCCGACGTCGAACATCTCTCGCGCAACGACGAAGCACGCCCTTACAGTCCGTAGGAACGTGGGGCACACTCTAACGAGGTCAGACATCAGGTTGCCTCCGAACGCGTCACTCGCTGGAACTGCGTACATGCTCACGTTGTTCGGAATCCTGCCGTCACTGGTGCCGACGTTCCCGACTGCGGTTGTCACACCAGAGTAGTCGCGACCGCTTCCGAAGCCGAACCCGTCTACGTGGTACTGGTGACCCCAGCGCATAGCGTCGTTCGGGTATCCTTCCTCGTCGGAGAAGACGGGGTCGGAGTAGGACGCAGTTCCGTCCTCGGTGACAGTACCAAGATGCGATAGCATGTCGGGAGGGCATACCGAGGCGATACACAGCCACTTCTCGCCGCTGCCGAACGGTATGAAGCGGCCTCCACGGGACACGGTGTCGTTTCCAAAGTTCTCGTCTGGTGCTAGCAGCAGCTCGCTGTTGTCCATCGGGTTCGCTAGGTATGAGTCCACGTCGGTCGCGGCCACTGGGGCGTGGCCTCTCTCTAGCACCATGTACGTGATGCCAACGGAGTTGATGTACTGTGTCCACACGTCGAGCGACAAGGTAAGCAGGGTGGTTGACGGGTTCACCTGAACGAAGTCGGTGACGAAGAAGAACCAGCGGTGAAAGCCGCGCTCGGACTCGTAGTCGAGTGGCGCGTCCGCGCTCGTCGCGATGGGGATGTCCACGACACAGTAGTTGAACTGTGAGGCTCTGTCGTACGGGACGGGGACCTTGACGCTGTTGTCGCTGCCGAGCTGCTTGTTCGTGTTTAGCACCACCTCGCAGTATGGGTCGGTCGGCTGCTGGTCGAACCACTCGTCGCGCAGCTGGTCGGTGTCGAACTTCACAACGTCGGAATAGTCGCTGTTCCAACGAACCGAGCAGAGCTTTAACTTGGTGTTAGGAAACCAGCGCATGTAATCGAACCTGTTGTTGTAGCCAGGGTTCGACATGTTGCTGAGGTACGGGTACTGGGTGTCTGGAAGGTGCGGGAAGTCCAACTGCAAACTCACCTCCTGTGATATATGGAGACGGGACGCGCGGTGAAAGGGAGCAAAGCCCGCGCGTCCCGTCTCCTACGAACTGGGAATGCCTGTGTGCTAGGCGATGGTGACCGTGGCGGCCTTGGTCAGAGCGGTAGTCGCGCCAGACGGGTTGACGTAGGTGGACTTGGCGGTCACGGTTAGCACGTTGCCAGTCTTGAGGGACTTGGAGAGGTGCAGCCTCGCGTACTCGTCGACGTAGGTGGTGGACGGAAGCTGAATCGCGACCGCGCCAGTGCCAGCCTTGTCCATGGCGGTGACGGAGTAGGTGCACGCGTCGGGGGCCAGGACAACGCCTGTTCCGTCGGCGTTGGTGAGCGTGCCAGTCAGCTTGGCGGTGAGCTGAACCACGTCGCCAGCCGCAGCCTGAGCCTTGTCAACCGTGAGGTTGAGGGCGGTCGCGCTCTGCGTGACAACGCTGATGCCTGACTCCGCGTCGGTGGTGAACATGATTGCGGGAACGAACGGGGACACGGAGTAGATGCCCCAGTGGTTCAGGAAGTAGTTCGTGCCGAGCGTCTTGGGGTTGTAGATAGAGTCGGTCTGGTACACGGTGTCGCGACAACGGTAGAAGTCGCGCGTGGTGAGGATGGCGCAGCACGTGGAGTCCTTGAACGGGAACTCGTCCACGACAATCTGACGCGCGGAGATATCGGCCTTGTCGAGGTGGAACAGCGGCGCCAGGGTGTCGACGTCGACGGAGGCGTCAATCTCGGGGGTGACGAACAGTACCAGCTCATCGGGACGCGCGAAAACGGGAAGGTCGGGAAGGCGAACGCCGTTGTACTGCGTGGTCGGGAACGTGAGCTTCTGGGTATACGCCTTGACTGCCTTTAGGAACTCCTTGCCAGTGGCCTCGTCGGACGGAACACCAGAGAGGTGGTGCTTGTAGAAGCCGAACGTGTTCTCATAGAACGCGAGGAGTTGGAGCATGATTCGGTACTCGTCGTATTCGTCCGCGTTGATGGGTGCCTGAAGGATGCTAGCCACGTAGGAGTTAAGACCGTACTCGTTGGTGAACGCGGACATGAGCTCCTGGCGGTCAACGGTAATGGCGTACTGGTCGCGTCGGTTCTGGGAGTGGTACCAGACAGCGGACTCGGGGCGGGCAATCTTGAAGACGTCCTCTACGTCATCGCGGTACGCGTGTGCCTTGACCCACTTGGTTGCAATCTCCTGCTCCGTCGCGCCGTACATCATCTTGGAGTCCTTGAACGCGGCAAGCTTGTTCTTCCAGGACTGCTGGTGGACGAACGTCATTCCGATGCGCATGACGAGACTGTCGACGAACTGGTTGTAGTACTGCTTGTTCATGGGGTCGAACAGAGCATCCATGGTGGACTTGAGCGTCTGCTGCGTGGGCTGCGGAATCCGCTGCTGGAAGTCGTTGGTTCCAGACAGCCAGATTCGATCGAGAATGGTGGCGTTGTTGGTTGCCATTGTGTGATACCTCCTTGCTAGATGGAAAGGTCGAGCCGCTCGATAGGCACGAACTCGTCATCGGTGGGCTGCTCGCCAACGAGGCCAGGCCTGCGGCTCCCGTCCTCGTGAATAACCGCCCCCGCGTCGATGAGCGCGGACTGCGCGTCGGAAATCTTGGCAATCTGACCCGCGAGTCGGGTCTGGTTCTCCTGCAACTCCTGCATCATCTGCATGAGCATGGAGCAGTCGGGTTGCGCCGCACCTGCACCAGACTCGGTTGCACCATTAGTTGCATCGTCATCGGTCGGACTCTCGGCTGAACCCCCCTCGGTAACCTGCTTCTCCTCGTCTTCCATTGCGCTTCTCCTCTCTTCGTTGCCTTTGCACAAAAAAGCGGCCATGGGTCGCACCGTCTTGGGGACGGGAACCCATGGCCTAGATGATATGCCGCGAGCGTCGGAAACGCAAGCGAAAAGGGAGCGATTAAGCAAGCCCCGACATATGCGCGCGCATCACCGCGTGTCATCGCACCTGTCTACTTGCCCGCCGATTCCGTGTCACGGCGCCCATAGGGTATACCACTCACTTGAGCCCTGTCAATCATCATGTTAATGTAGTTCCTGCACTTGTATAGGTCCTTTAGACCGTCCTTGCCCTTGAACCTCCATAGGTACTTGAACGCGTTGCAGAACCAGAAGGCGAACAGAGGGTCTGGTTTCCACCCATGCACGCACGAGCGCAGCGCGTCCATGCACGTGACCTCTCCGTCTCCCTCGTAGTAGTCTGGGGTCGCCATTGTCGCATCACCTTATCCCGAACATCGAGAGCACGTCTGCGAACTGCATCTTCAAGTCAACGCTCTCGTAGCTTATCAAGCCAAGATACCACATGTTCTCAAGGGACTGCATGACGTTCGACGCCCGCGTGACTGCCAGGTAGTTAACGCTGGCATCCTCGCGCGACAGCGAATATATGGGCCGTAGGGTGTTCTTTGGTATCTTCTTGGACACGTAGTAGCGTCCCTCGCGCATGTCTACCCAAATGCCGTACTCGTTTCCGTTGTACACGATTCCGAACGTGAACTTGGCCCTTGACGGCTTCCTCGCAACGAACTCGTTGGAGTCGAGCATGAACCTGTTGTTGGCGATGGAGTCGCCCTCCGTGGTTCCAGCAAGCATACGACCAGCCACGGTTCCAGTCTGCTTCTCCTCTGAGTATTCGGGTGTGTACACGTAGTGGAGCAGAAACGTCTTGTTGTTGAACCACCTGTATCCGTAGCTCAAATCGGATGTTACTCCGTACCTGGCAAAGTACGGGTTGGCAAAAGATAGGGCGTTTCCAAGAAGGTACACCCTGGGCCGCACGGACTCGGTATCCTTGCGCTCGCGCGACACCGTGTCCACCAGGTTGGCGAGGTTCGTGAACTCCGACGGCAGGTAGTTGTGGTACCTATCGCGACGGTCGATTATCGCCTCGTCCAGGACGATTCTACGAACGTGGTCGAACGTCTTCTTCTTTAGTAGTTGCCCTTCTGACAGAGCTACAAAGTAGCCTATTATCTTCCAGTCGGGCTTGTCTGTGGCAGTCTTGGCGTCCTTGTATGCTACGTAGGCGTATCTCGAATCTGTCTTGAAAATGAGGTCCTTGAACTCCGCCTGGTCGCCGACTCGGTTAAAGTAACCGTTAGACACGTTAAACAACTCGTTCTTGTATCGGCACACCTCTACGAACCTGCTGCCGTCCTTCTTCCAGTCGCGTATGAACTGCGTCCTCAGGCCGAACGTCTTTCCGACACCTCGCGTGCCGACTACCATGGTCACGTCCGCGTCGTAGGAAAGCGTCTTCTGCCAGTCGTAGAAATCAGCCATTCTTAGTCACCCTTCCTCTCATTATCTTCTCGAAGCCGTATTCGGTGTGCTCCTGGACGTAGCACTCCACAACATTGCCGTCACGCATTGCGACTTGCAGAGAGCGAACAGAAGTTGGTACGTCCCTCTTATACTTTGCCTGTAGGTAACGAACGGACATTGCGTTAGTCGGCTTCTCTGTATCTCCGATAACGCGGTCACTCTCATACAGCGCACAGCTCTCATGCGAGACAACATGCGCCTTGTTTCCGAGATAATCCGTGACCTCTCCGTCGTATACATCCTCAGTCTTCGGGTGGTATCCCTCAAGCGAATGGGAGATAGGATTCGTGACAGTGACGTTGTACCCGAGAACATTCCTGAACACCCTTTCCACGTCGTAGCCAGCCGCAAGCAACGCGTCTATGAAGTCCTCGATTGTAAACGCTCCGTCTGGGCGCGACAGTCCTGCGCACGTTATGTGGGAGTGGCCGTCGCTCTCGGAAACGCGTGCCTTGTTCCATGCCTCCATGTGGTAGTCCCAGCGCGTGCCCGAACCAGCGCCCTCTACGTCGAACGAGCCGATGCCAGTCAGCTTGGACGCCTTGTCTGGGTGCTGCTCGCGCAGCCTCGACATGCACTTGTCGATTGCCTCTCTCGCAGCCTTCGCTATTGGCTCAAGGGCCGCCGTCAGCATGTCGTCGGACACGTCCTCGTCACAGCTTACCTTCATCGAGTCCGTGTCTCCGCCGCATACTCTAACCTTGCTTCCTAGTGCCTCGTGCAGCAGCTCCATCGCTATCACCAGGTGCATACGAGAACCCGCAACGATTCTCATTCCGTATGTGTACAGCACCTTGCAGCTCTTCGGCTGCCGCTCCTCCCAGTTGTCTCGCGTTGTTACCGTTGTCTTGTCAATCACAAGCTCGCCTCCCTCGCACTTGTAAGACGGCTTGTACACGTCTTGGGCCTGTGTTCCGTAGATGCCATTGAACATGCCCTTGACAGTTGACGTGTAGTATGACTCAAAGAACTGGTGCGAGCATGTTCCCTTCCTGAGCATTTCGGCGATTCCCTGTGGTATGGTCTGTGGTATGTCGTACTTATATGGCTTTCCCTCCTCATAGTGGTTGTTGATGAACTTAGCGGCGTTCTTCGTCTCGAACAGAATGTTGCTCTGCATGGTCACGTAGTCAGGCGGTAGCTTCCAGTTCATTGACATTTCGCCGAATATGACCTTGTGGGAGTCATATTCGTACACCTGATTGAAGCACCACAGCTCGACCTCGTTTAGGTGCATCGTGACGGAGTCGGCCTCATACAGCTTTCCGAGGGCAAACGTGGCGTTTACGTAACTGTCATGCCAACCCTCCATTCTAGTAGCCGTCTCCTGAACCGCGTTGCGAGGGTCGTTTCCGATGTCGCTTCCTGGCATGAGAACCTTCTTGAACTTGGCGCTTGACTCAAGCGCTATTCCCCAATAGTCAAAGCACGTGCCCTTCCTGAGTCGCACATTTGTGAACTGGATTCGTGCGTGAAATGCGTAGTCGAAAGGTTTGGCGTAGTTGTCAAGGACCTGCTGCCTGGTCTTTGACGTGACGTGCCTGAAAGCTACCTCAAGTTGCTCTGGTGATGCCATGTTGAAGTCAAGCGGAATGTAACGACCGTTGATGAAAGTGTGGTGCATCGAAGTCACATCGAGAGAGGCCACGTTCCTCAGAACGACGTTCGCGTACCTTGCAGCGGTGAACGTGAACCCGCCGCGAAAGCAGCCCTTGCGAACCGCGTACGAGTCGTAGGTCTTTGGTAGTTGCGCCATGCACAGCTCGTTGAACGCCTTGTCCATGTGAAGCTTCTTGCCGTTCTTCTTTCCTATGCATATCGGGGCTATGTCGTGCCTTGCCATCTGTCGCACGATTGACGTCTTTGTCAGAATGCGACTTCCAAGCTCCTCGGACTTCATCCATTCGTTTGCGTAAAGCAAGTACCTTAGATAGGCTGGTATGACCTGGACGTCTCGCTTGGCGTAGTATAGTTCCAAGTACGTGAGCGGCGTCTCTGGGGTCCTCGTGAGAGAGTAGTCCCAATCCCCGCTCGCCTTTCCCAGCCCGCACGTCTCGCCCATTGCCTTGAGACCTCGCATCTCAAGGTGGAAAGTGTCCCAGAAGCGTAGCACGGTCCTGTCCGTCTCCTCGTCCACCAGGTCAACCGTGTAAGCGTTTGTCGAACTCTGAGCGTTTGCAGTTATCTTGTACTCGTTGTTGAGCAGCCATATTATTGGTTGCAGGTCGAACATGAGGTTGTACGCGCACACTATGGGAACCTTTCCTATTACCTGTCCCCAGGCTATGTACTGCACAAGCTTTCCTATGTATTCGTGCTCGTGCCTGTAGAAGGTGACTTTGTCATCCTTATCGGGTTCGTAGTGGCGCATGTCTTTGTCGCGCAAGTCGTTATCGATGAAGAGAATCGGATATGCGCGAGTCTGGTTTCCGTGACCTATGTTGCATGTCTCGGTGTCGTAGGTAGCACATATTACGTACTGAAGTCTCTTCACCCACAATCATCCTTCCTGCGTTGCCAATTGCACGTTCTGCTCGTAAGTCAGTTCAGGGTCGAACTGGTATACGTATATCTGCTCTGGAGGACTTCCCTGCTTGTCGTCGGATGTGTCCTCGGACATCGCACGATCGTAGAACTTGCGTTGCTCATCCGTCCACTTGGACTTGTCAGTGGCCGCTAGTTCCTGCAATCTCAGAGCCTTCTGTGCTCCTGGAGTTGACAACGCCAGCTCCATTGCCACTGCGAGGTCATCTGTTCCAAAGTACTCCATGATTTTCTTGTTAATCTTGGACTGGTCTGTCAAACCGTTTGGGTTCTGCCATATCTTCTGAGTCGCGCGATAGAATGCCTTGACTTGAGCCTTCGTGTACATGGACGGGTTTGTGGCGGTGTCCATGCCTCGTCTGGTTGCCATGTTGATTTGGTCTTGAGTGAACAGGTTCTTTGCGCCGTTTTGTCCACGTGCAATCTTCGATGTGTTGGCAAGCGAGTTGATGCGAGCCGTTGCCTGTTCTATGTCCGCTTGCGACGCGACCTTCCTCTTTCCGCTCTTGGTAACGCCCTGGTTCTTGAACGTTGCCTTGTATTGGCGCTTCAACTCGGACTCGAGTCTGCGTGCCGTCGCACGCTCGTTGGTCGCCGCCATTGGGTCTGACGCGATTCTGTTTAGCGCACGAATCGCGTTGTTGGCGCGTCTGCGTGCGAGCTTAGCGTAATAGGCTGTGGAGCCGTACTTCACTGGCATCAGTAATCAGCCTTCTTGTAGCCGTCGTTGGGAGGGGTGACGTAGACCTTCAAAGAAGCACAATACGCGTCAATGTACTTTACCGAATACAAAGCCAGCTTTGAGTACTCAAGGTGCCAAACTGGTTCATTCTCAAACAAGGTTTCTAAAGATGAGTCATCTTTAATTTCAATTACTGAAATATAGGTGTTCTTATCAATAAACCTTTCGCACAATGCTGTAAGCGTCATTTCTATCCTCCTTAGACAAATGGCGCGGACGCCAACTTGGTGCCCGCGCCATGGGAACTGCTTAGCCCGTTAGCTTCTAGTCGTTGTAGAAGTGAAGGGTCTTAAGGGTATTGCCGCTCTTGAGCTGCTTGCTAGAGACAGAGACCTTGAGGCCGTCACCGAAGTCGCCGTTGAACAGACCCACAATCTGCTGCACGGAACGCTTGATGCCGTCGGACTGGGACATGAGAATGCCATCGTCCTTGGTGATGAGATACGTGTTGGTGCAGACCTCGCCAGTGCGGATGCGCACACCAGGCGTGGTGATGACGTCAACGAGCGTGAACGGCTTCTCTCCGAAGTCCGCGAGGGACTGTGCGTCGGACAGGGCGTTGGCGACGGTGATGACGCCGTCGCGGGTGGAGCGGTCAACGGTGCAGATGTAGCCGCTGGGGATGTTGAGGGTGTTATCGTCCTCGACGTGGGCAACGTCGGTGAACTCGGACTTGATGATGGAATCGGACATGGTGTTTTCTCCTTTTAATCAGTTACCTTATCGGCGTTCTCGATGAACTTCTGTGCGGGCATGGAATAGAACTTGGATGTGACACTTACTTGCTTTACCAACACGCGGTCAAGGTTCATCCGCTTCTTGATGATGTTGGTTGCACGCTTGGGCGATGTGATGTTTCCAACGATGTCGTATGCAACGTCGTGCATGTCGTTGTTATCGTCAAACATCACGCCGACGCAATGTGTCACGAATATGCGTCGGCCTACTCTGTTACGAATCGTCTTGTCCATAATCCTCCTTTCTCGCGGTTTGATTTGTCAATATATAGAGTGATTGGTAGGTGTACGGGTTTGTTGTCTTCTCGTAGATGTTGACTCGGTGTCTGCGCATCTGTTGGAGAATTTTGGCTACCTTCACTGCGGTGTCGTACTGTTTCAGTTCGAATGCGAACTGCTTGTGCTTAGTGAAGGTTGACTTGCCGTCTTTTTGACCTGCGAAGTAGCCTTCTGAGTTTCCGACGATGTAGGACATGGTTAGAGTTCCTTGTAGTAGATTTGGGCTTCTGCGATGCAAATAGGCTGCGTGCCTAAGTCAAGAATGGACATGTTTTTCAATATGAAACCGTAATGAATTGCAACATCGTCCATGTCATCGAAAGTCAGTGCGTTTTTAGGATTATCTGTAAAGACAAGATGCACGTTTCTATTCTTTGTCATGGAGTCAACGTAGTATGCCTTGACGAAAGTGTTTCGATTGTTTACCTTGATTACATACGACATTGAAAGTCCTTCCGCTAGTTGTGGTTAGATTTCCTTGTAGAAGGTTTGGACTTCGTAGATACCAATGGATTCTTCCGTGAAGTTTGTACTGGACAAGTTTGCTTTAATGAACACGAGATGAAATATAGCTTCATTTATGTCATCGAAAGTGAGTGCTTCTTCGGACTTGTCCGTGTAGAATACATGTACGAATTTGTCACCGTAGTGCGGGTCGACAACAAATGACTCGACAAAAGAATCGCAATCGGCTACCTTGAGTACGTATTTCATAGAAAGCCCTTCTTCGATACAAAGTTAGCTGCAACGCGCGTTGCTATAAATAATATGCCACGAAGCGTAGCAAGTGTCAATGACTTTCTTTGTATTTTTTTTTCTAGTGCATTTGAAAATTATTGTGCAATGAACGTTGCATCGTTGCAAAATCCAGAAAC